>JAESGH010000217.1_pt1 | contig 105662 bp, 105 predicted proteins | sample 9269641 | NCBI WGS metagenome assembly JAESGH01 (sample SAMN14515345, study PRJNA621665) | algae metagenome | isolation source: Phormidium tanganyikae FI6-MK23 and co-occurring heterotrophs from granitic... | place: USA: Fort Irwin, California | collected 1998-05-24 | reverse complement strand
AAACAATCTGTGTTTCTGTGAATCGTGTTTTTTTCATGATGACGTATTTAAAATTAAGCAAATTGCTCTGGTTTTAAATCGTCTGATTTTTAGGGGTACTTACATAAGCAAAAATCCGGACACTATATATAGTCAATTAAACTATAAAATCGGGTGTCGTTTAAATTCTCTGCTTCTGTCAAAAATATACCGGTAGGTTATGAGTTGCCTGCTTCTGAATGTTCCCAGACTTTCCGCAATGTTCATCATCTTTGGATTGAAGTCTCCGATCCACTGCATTTCATAATCCTCATATTGAAGCTTGTGCTGAATGATCTTTGCACCTTCCATGATCATGTAAGAATCAACTCCCTTTCCCTGGAACTCAGGACTGATGCCAAACACAAGTCCGGTAAATCTTTTGCTGGGCTGAGTTGTTTTATAATAAAGAAATTTCAATTTTGCCCACCAGTCGAACTTTCCATCGAGGTGACGAAACCATAAATTCAGATCAGGAATGTTTGCCCATAATCCTACCGGTTCGTTTTTATAATAAACAAACCAGATTACTTTTTCATCCATCACAGGTTTCATCTTTTTGAACATCATCAGCACTGCATCCTTTTTGATCTCTTTCATTCCTCCATGACCTGCCCATGCTTTATTATAAACTGTAGCGAAATCGGAAGCATATTTTTCCAGGTTGTTTTTCCTGATATGTTCTGAATGAAAGTCCGGATCTTTTGCAATCGCTGCGTGTCGCTTGTAAAATTTCTCCTGCACCCGGTCCCTTACTTTCATCGCATAACAATGCTGATTAAAGAAAACCCGGAACCCGTAATTTTCAAATAGTTCCTGGTAATAGGGAGGGTTATAATTCATGTTGTAGAGGGGCGATTGAAATCCTTTTACCAGCAATCCCCACCATTTATCCCGTTCACCGAAATTGATAGGACCGTCCATTGCTTCGGCGCCCTGTTCTGCAAGCCAGTTCCTTGCAGTGTCGAATAATAGGTTAGCTGCATCCTGGTCGCTGATGCAATCAAAAAAACCGATACCACCTACAGGGAATTCATCACCGGCACTTTTGTATTTTTTATTCATGAAAGCAGCGATCCTGCCGATCAGTTTACCGGAGTCGTCTGCCAGGATCCACCTGATGGCTTTTCCAAAACGGAAAGCTTTATTCTTTTTTGGATCGAATACCTCGAGTATGTCTTTATCCAGCGGCCTGATATATTCAGGGTTTCCCTTGTTCATCAACACATTCACCACCAGGAAATCCTTTTCAGTTTTGCTATCGGTTACTTCCACCAGTCTCATTCCGGTACATTTTTCACAAACCTACTGGATATAACTATTCCTTACTTCATCAATTTAATTTTTTTGCCAGCTCTGCATTAGGGGTTGTTACTTTTTGGGGAACACGTTCTAGTTGCAGGTCAATCAGTTTGTTTTCAGCATTAGTTACAAAGCTGTTCGGAGTTTCCGTTTTGTAACCATCGTAACAAATGTTCAGTATACCCTGGTCAATTTTATAAATGGAAGGAACTTTTAAGAAAGTATTGTTTTTATTATTTACATAAAAGAACATATTGAGCTGACTACCTCCATTCAGGTAATAGATCATGCCCGACCCAAGCACTCCATTTGATTCATACATATATCCTTTAACAGAAATGATCTCATCAATTGCTCCCGGAAGGACCATCTGTCCCGCATCAATTATTCCGGTCACTTTCCAGCTTCCATCAATATTTTCCGGTCTTTTATCTGATCCATGCTGGAGGATCATTTCCAGATTCTTCAAATCTTTTTCGTTCGAAGCAGTTATTGAATAATTTTTCAGATAATAATCCAGCGCGCGTTCCCGGATCTTATTGACTTCATAATCAAACATCAATTCAAGCTGCGTATAATAAGGCTTTAAATAATCGATCGTGCGATCAATATTCATTCTTTCAATCACTTCAACAGAGATGATAGTCGACTTATTATTTTCTATTGATTTAAAGGTAGTCCGGATATTATCCAGTGCTTCTTTCTTTTTAACTTCATCGGCAGCCTTTACATAATCGATCATATAGATCTCCAGCTTCACTGTGTAAGGAATACCGTAATCCTTTTTTCGAAGAATTGATTTTTCACAATTGATCAGGCAGTTTACGCGATCACTGTCGTGCCCATACAATTCATAAATATTGCTGTGTGCAATTGCTGCGTTGGCATAGGTCTGGGGCTCAAGTTCAAATTTGTTTTCATATTCACCGATCAATTTGACCATCTTCTTGTATTTATTGTCCTCATCAGCTGAATAATAATAAGAACGCATCAGGGTATCTATTAACTGGATCTGCCTTGAGTCGGAGAGCGTAACGTGTTCATATTTCAGGAAATGGTTGATCTTCTTTTCAAACTCACCATCAAGGTTCTTTTTGTCGCGGCCTTTTTCCAGAATCAGCATCGCCATTTCATCCCAGAACATATCCATCGTGTTGGCGATCTTCTCATCCAGCACCTTTACTTTTTTGAGCGTGTCCAATTGAGTGGTGGATACAGTTTCAATGGATTGCTCGATATTTTTTGATTTCAACGTAATGCTTTCTGCAACTTCATCTTTAAGTTTTCGGTTAAGCCAGAACGTTAGTAAAGTCATGAGAGCTCCGAAGAAAGTTACGATGATCCATACCCAATCCTGCACTTCATCCTTAGTTGCGGTACTTACTTTTGCATCCAGGATCTCATCAAAATCTTTTTGCGGGATGCGAACATAATTTCCCTCGCGGATCTGTTGTTCAATGCTGTCGAGACGTTGAGTTACACCGGCAGACTGAGGTTGAGAGGCGGAGGCGTTTGGTGCTACAGTTGCTTCCTGACCGGAAGTTTCAGTAGTGGCAGGTTGCTGGGCAGAGAGGTTGATACAGCAACAAACGGATAGAATGATAACCAGCTTTTTCATAATCGATGGTTGATTAGTTAAGCGGGTGGGATTTGTTTAAGTTTTCCGGGAGAGATTGTAAGAAATGTAAAAGGAGAAATGAAAAATTTAAAATGAAGAAAAGAAAGTCTAAAATTTAAAATGCATAAGAGAAATGTAAAAGGGAAAATGTAAAATGTAAAAAGGAGTGACCTCAGCTTTTACATTTTACATTTTCAATTTTTAATTTAATTTATTCGCGGGAGCCGGAGTTCCTTTCAAATACTTATCCAGGAATTCCTTGATCTGACCATATCCTTTGATCTCATTTTGTTTCTTCACAAAACCATGTCCTTCATCAGGAAATACAACATATTCAACAGGTACATTATTTTTCTTAACCTGCGCTACGATCTCATCACTTTCAACCTGCAGAACGCGCGGGTCATTAGCTCCCTGTAACACCATCAATGGTTTTTTGATCTTGTCTGCATTGTATAAAGGTGAATACGCTTTCAATCGAACCGTATCTGCCGTATTCGGATCTCCCAGTTCATCATACAATGCTTTCTTGAAAGATTCCCAGTAAGGAGGAACGGATTTCAGTGTTCTCAGCCAGTTTGCCACTCCGAAAATATCTACTCCGGCTTTGAATTCATCGGGATGAAAACAGAGTGCAGCCAAAGTCATGTACCCACCATAAGAGCCACCCATCACGCCGATCTTTGCAGTATCAATGTAGGGGAGGGTCTGCAAATATTTCTTTGCCCATACAACATCCTTCAGATCCTTATCACCATGGTTCCTGTTATCCATCTTAAAGAAAGATTTTCCATAGCCGCTGCTTCCGCGATTGTTTACATCGATCACGGCATACCCATGATTGACGAGATACTGCACGAGGGGAAAATATCCAACGCGTGCCTGTCCGCCAGGACCGCCATGCACCATTACCACTGCAGGGACTTTTGCTTCCGGACCGGCCTGGTGGGGTTTATAGTAGATCGCAGGAATTTCCAGTCCGTCGAATGATTTGTACCGTACAACTGTAGGGCGAACCATATCTTCGGATTTGATCTCGGGGTTCAATGAATTGGTGAGCCGTTTCATTTCCTTTGATCCGAAATCATAAACATAAATATCATTCGGGGAAGCCCCATCTCCAATCGTCAGGCGCATTTTGTTTTCTGATTTTGAAATACCGACACTACTGATATCACCATTTCCTACGGCGGGGAAATCAAGCTGTTTTCCTGTTTTGTGATCGAAGAGATAGATTTTGTTTCTACCGTCTTCATTCACTCCTATAATCCTGTATTTCTCATTGAAAGAAACATTCATGAACATTACATCCCAATTAGTGGAATACAGCTTTTCCTTAGCTCCGGAAGCGATGTCATACTTTATGATGTATTGATATTCATTTTTCTCATCGGTCAGGTAGTACATGCTGTTGTTATCAACTGAAAAAAGAAGAGGAGAGTAGATTCCTTCGGAACCCTCGGGATTGATCCGGGTTGATTTCTTTGTTTCATTGTCTACCAGGTACAGGTTGTTGGAACTGGTAGTCAGCGATTCTACCAACGCCAGGTATTTTTCGTTGGAAGACATGCCACCGACTTCAAACCCATTGTCATTTTGATAGATCATAACCGGGTTCCAGGTGGCGGTATCCATTTTATACAGGTCAAAGAACTGCGGGTTTCTTTTGTTGGATAGGAAGTAACCGGTTTTATTATCCCGGGACCAGCCATAGAACTGTGACTTTGCATTCTCCCAGGGGGTAAGTTCTTTGGTTTCGCCGCCGGCTGTTTTAAGGAAAATATGGTCGTTCTCATTGCCTCCTTTATCAGAGCTGAACAGGATATTACGGGTTCCGGGGACGTAATCATTTACCCAGATGGATTCGCCTGTGGAGTTGGTAAGTGCTGTTCTTTGCCCGGTGGCAAGGTCTATTTCGAAGGCATTGAAGATGCCGGATTCATTGCTGCCTACAAGCATGGTTTTGTCGTCGGAAGAAATCGATCCGCCATAAATTCCTGAGCTTTTGTAGAATTGTTCGATGGAATATTGGGCAACTTCTCTTGGAGAGCTATCGGTTTCGGCCTTGTTTTCGGATCCCGATTTACAGGATGCGAGAGCGATTACCGCAATCAGCAGCAGTTTGTTTTGGTTCATGATGAGTTAAGGTTTGACAGAAAATACAAAATTCTGATGAGTCGGATTTCTTTTTTGTTTTTAACACAGCAACCTTACCTTTGCAGCCAAATTTTAAACGCTTAATTTCTTATATGCCAAACGTTGGTAAGATCAAGCAGATCATTGGAGCGGTGGTGGATGTGCAGTTCGAAGGAAAACTTCCCGAGATCTACAATGCACTGGAACTGAAAAAACAGAACGGAGAAACGCTGGTTCTTGAAACACAGCAGCACCTTGGAGAAGACAGTGTACGCTGTATTGCTATGGACGGAACCGAAGGTCTCGTTCGTGGTACCCAGGTAATTGATACAGGTGCACCTATCGCAATGCCGGTTGGTGAGGGTATCAAGGGCCGTCTGTTCAATGTAACAGGAGATCCGATCGACGGTCTTCCTGCAGTTTCTAAAACAGGTGGACGTGCCATTCACGCTAAACCTCCTGCATTTGAAAACCTGAGTACTGCAACAGAAGTTCTGTTCACCGGTATTAAGGTAATTGACCTTATCGAACCTTATGCAAAGGGTGGTAAGATCGGTCTTTTCGGTGGTGCGGGTGTTGGTAAAACCGTATTGATCCAGGAGCTGATCAACAACATTGCGAAGGCTTACAGTGGATTATCAGTATTTGCCGGTGTGGGAGAACGTACACGTGAGGGTAACGACCTGATGCGTGAGATGATCGAAGCCGGTATTATGAAATATGGTGATGAGTTCATTCATTCCATGGAAAAAGGTGGATGGGATCTGAGCAAAGTGAACATGGAAGACCTGAAGGATTCGAAAGCAACTTTCGTATTCGGACAGATGAACGAACCTCCCGGAGCTCGTGCACGTGTGGCTTTGAGCGGTCTTACTATCGCTGAATACTATCGTGATGGTGATGGCCAGGGTAAAGGTCGTGATATCCTTTTCTTCGTGGATAATATCTTCCGTTTCACACAGGCAGGTTCTGAGGTTTCTGCATTGCTGGGTCGTATGCCTTCAGCGGTAGGATACCAGCCAACGCTGGCAACAGAGATGGGTGTGATGCAGGAAAGAATTACTTCTACCAAAAATGGTTCGATTACTTCCGTACAGGCGGTTTACGTACCTGCGGATGACCTTACCGATCCGGCTCCTGCAACAACATTTGCTCACCTGGATGCTACCACGGTATTGTCGCGTAAGATCGCTGACCTTGGTATTTATCCTGCGGTGGATCCACTCGATTCAACTTCAAGAATTCTTACTCCACAGATCGTGGGTGCTGAACATTATAACACTGCAAACCGTGTGAAGCTGATCCTTCAGCGTTACAAGGAACTGCAGGATATCATCGCGATCCTTGGTATGGATGAATTGAGTGATGAGGATAAGCAGACAGTTTCCCGCGCTCGTAAAGTGCAGCGTTTCCTGTCGCAGCCATTCCACGTTGCTGAACAGTTTACCGGTCTGAAAGGGGTACTCGTTCCGATCGAAGAAACCATCCGTGGTTTCAATATGATCATGGACGGAGAAGTGGATGATTATCCGGAAGCAGCATTCAACCTTGTAGGTACCATCGACGATGCGATCGAAAAAGGTAAGAAACTGTTGGCTCAGGCGCAAGGGTAATTGATCCGGCAGGGAATCAAAAAAATTTCCTGAGAATCTGTTCACTGCGGAATGATGCGATCTTATAAAAATTAATTTAAGTAAATGAACCTAGAAATATTAACCCCCGAAAAAAAGCTGTTCTCCAGGGAAGTTTATGGAGTTCAACTGCCAGGGGTAGAGGGTTTGTTTGAGGTGCTCGACAGGCACGCGCCGTTGGTTGGTGCTTTAAAAGCAGGCCGACTGAAAGTGCTGAAGGATAGGAATGAGCATGTTATTTATTTTGACATCCAGGGAGGATTCGTGGAAGTTCTGAATAATAAAGTGACTGTTCTGGTTGAAGGAGCAAAGCCGGTTGAGTAATTCAATAAATCATTGGAATTTTTATAGCCCTCAATTTTAATTGAGGGCTTTTATTTTTATACTTGTGCCATAATTGTCTGCAGAACTCAAATACTCCAAATTCGCCTACCGGTTAGCCGTTGGTGCTTTCTTTTTTCTGAGTGGTACTACCTTCTCTTCCTGGGCTGCAAGAATTCCGACCATCAAAAGCACTTTTAATTTAAATGAAGCACAATTAGGGTCAGTTCTGTTCATGCTGCCGTTGGGTTCATTGGTAGTTTTGCCTGTATCCGGCTGGGCAATTAATAAATATGGAAGCAGGCCGATTCTTTTGATTGCAGCAATCCTTTATGGAGTTTTCCTGATGTCGATCGCATTCAGCACTGGCGTATATATTCTTTCAGCAGTCCTCTTTCTGTTTGGATTTGCCGGAAACGGATTCAACATTGCAGCCAATACACAGGCACTCCAGGTAGAAAAAAGAGTATATGGAAGAACACTGATGTCTTCCTTTCACGCCTTATGGAGTGCCGGTGCCATGACCGGAGCAATTGTTACAGGGTGGATGATGAAAAGCAATGTGTCAATTTCCAATCACTACCTGCTGATAACCGGTGTGATGTTTCTGATTTTTGTCAGTGCCTCTTTTTTCCTGGTGAAAGGTGAAGAAAAAAATGTTGGTTCGGGCAGAATGGTCTGGCCATCCAGGTTCCTTTGGTTATTGGGAATTATCTGCTTCTGTTGTGCATTATGCGAAGGAGCAATGGCTGATTGGAGTGCACTGTATTATAAACAGGTGATCAACGATGGTTCTTCAGTTAATACAACAGGTTATACTGCTTATGCATTTACAATGGCCTTCGGAAGGTTAATTGGCGATCGGTTGGTTGACCGGTTAGGATCCAGGAAAATATTACTGATCGATGCATTGTTCATCATTGCAGGGATATCGATAGGGATCGGAATTCTCCATCCAATCGCTGTAATAATCGGATTTGCCATGATTGGAATTGGCGTGTCCACAATAATCCCCATTGTCTATACACTTTCCGGTAAGAATACTGCCACTCCACCAAGTGTTTCATTGGCAACAGTAAGTTCAATAGGATTTTCGGGTTTTCTTATAGGTCCGCCGCTTATCGGCTATATCGCCCATGGAATAGGACTTCGCATGGCACTTATGTTACTGATCCTTATGGGAATTATCATCATAATCCTTTCAAGAAGAGTTAAATAGCATTTCGTTTACACATTGATGTTAGTTCAGGCACTTACTTTGTTTGTCTAATAAAAAACAATGAAGATGAAACAATTCGTAATGCCTTTACTAGCAGTAGTAATGCTGTTCGCTTCATGTGCTAAAGATCCGCTAAAAGACCTGACCGATGAAGAAAGAAGGATCTATATCACCAATCGCGACAGCTCAGCAAATTTTGCATCCTTTAATACCTTCAGCATAGTAGACTCTGTGTATGTTATTGAAGATGGAAGAATTACCGAGAAAAGTACAGTTCCCTATGACCTTGCGCTGATCAATTCTGTCAGACAACAGATGGGTGCAAGAGGTTATACTGAAGTTACCAGGGAAGAAGACCCGGACATGGGTATCAGTATCAGCAGAGTTTATAATAGCTATAGCGGACTGATCGATTATGGCGGTTACTGGGGTAACTATGGAAGCTTTTATGATCCGTTCTATTGGGGTTACCCGGGAGCAGGTTATTTCTTCCCATCTTATGGTGTTTACCAGGTAACTGAAGGTGCAGTATCAATAGATATCCTGGATCTGCAGGGAGCGGAAAACAGTAATAACATTAAAGGAATCTGGAACGGGTTGATCAGAGGAACAGGAACCTTCAGAGAGAATACGATTCCTTCTGCAGTAGCTGCCCTTTTCAATCAATCACCTTACCTCACTAAACAATAAGAACCATGAAAAAATATTCAGTTATTATGCTGGTGTTTGCATTGTTTGCAGGACTGGCTTCTACATACGCACAACAGCGCACACTCAAACTTGACATTAAGTACAGCGCAGGATTTGCTCTCGGAGATTATAAAAACCTGATGGAAGATCATTCCTACAGGGGATGGCAGGCAAACCTGTTGTATGGGATCACAGATAAAATTTCTGTAGGACTGGGAACCGGCCTCCAGGATTTTTATAATAAAGAAGAAAGGAGAATTTATAATTCGGGTGAAGGACAAATCTCCGCAGTTTTAAGTCATTCGATCCAGACAGTTCCGATCCTTTTAACCAGTAGATATAATTTTAATACTACCGGCCGGGTCCAGCCTTATGCAGGATTAGGTGTTGGAGCAAACATGATCATGTACAGCCAGTATTTAGGAGAGTTTGCCGACAATCAGAATTCATTCGGATTCGCGGCCAGGCCTGAATTAGGCGTTTTCATTCCTTTCAGAAAGAATGGTGAAAGCGGGATAAATCTCGGGGCAAATTTCAATTACATGCCTTATAATAAAAATGACATCAAGAATCTGAATCATGCGGCCGTGTTTGGAGGAATCAGTATTCCTTTGAGAGGTGATTAAGGAAATTCAGAAAAAAATGATTCTTTGAAAGATGTTATTGAATATCAGGATTAGGAAAATATTGAATAGATGAAGAACTGATGATTAGGGAATAATAGAAATGGCCGGATGATGTAAGTCCGGCCATTTTTTATTGATCAGTTCAGTTGAGGATCTGTAGGATAATTGATCATTAATTCATAATCGCCCCCTAGATCTTTGAGGGCACTTTTCCATATCTCAGCAGTTTTTTCTTTAAAGACCAGTTTACTGTTTGCGGTACCTGTGAGCCAGGATTTTTCTTTCATTTCATCTGTCAGCTGACCTTCACCCCATCCGCTGTAACCAAGAAAGAATCTGATGTTATCTGAATTGATTATGCCCTGTCTTAATAAGGAAATGGCGGTTTCAAAATTTCCGCCCCAATAAATTCCATTGTTGACGGCAACGCCATCCTCAATCAGATCAGGTACTGTATGTAAAAAATGAATGGTATCCATTTGGACCGGTCCTCCGTAAAATACCGGAATATCCAGGTCCTCCATATCATTCATTAACTCGCTGAGCGAATGATCGAATGCTTTGTTAATAACAAATCCAAAAGTGCCTTCCGGTTGATGTTCACAGATTAACACAACAGTTCTCATGAAATTGGGATCTTTCAGAAAAGGTTCTGCAATCAGTAATATACCCGGACCTGGTTCTAGCATATAACTAATTTAATAATTAATAATTTGTTGTGTTTATTTATTTACGGTTGAATTTATTTTTGCGATCTTGGGCATCAGGCTAAAAATACTGTACCATCCAAAAACGAGAAAAATATAAATAGTGAATAAGATCTTTCCATTGATTATAGTATTGATAAGCCTTTCCCTCATTGGTACAATTTACATTCAGTACAATTGGCTCAATACGATGCTTGTCAACAAGCAGGAAGAATTCAAATGGAAAGTTGTTAAAACGATCGACGAGGTTAGTACTTCTCTGATTGAACAAAAGGGGACGTTGCCTTCTCTGAGATCCTACAGGAGTAAAAAAGGATTCAATCTGCCAAGTGAACAGTTTCAGCTCGAACTGATGAAACCTCCAACCATTGCACAGAAGTTTACAGAATTCGAGATACATGAAAAGCTGACCGAAGCTTTCAGGAAACAGGGATTGAAAGATGTACCATTCGAGTTTGCCATAACGGGGGATATCAATTCGCTTGCTGCGGATTATGAAATGAAATCAAGGTTCTTTTCGCAACAGGTAGAAGATACAGTCAATAATCTTCAGTTGCAATATCCCTTACAACCTGCGAGCGGAAGCGATTTCGAAAACCTGATGCCCGTTCAGCTCATTGTGCTGATCGTTCCCAACATTCGAAATATAGTTTTGGGTGAAATGCAATGGATGATCATAGGATCGATCTTCTTTACGCTCATGATCATCTCTGCTTTTTATATTACGGTGGATGCGTTACTTCGGCAAAAGAAACTCAGTGAGATCAAAAATGATTTCATCAATAACATGACGCATGAATTCAAAACACCTCTTGCAACGATATCGCTTGCGGTGGATGCATTGCGGAATGAAAAGGTAATCAACGATCGTCCGAAAATGGATTACTTCAGCGGCATCATCAAGGAAGAAAACAAGCGGATGAACAAACATGTGGAGACCATCCTTCAGGCTGCACTTATGGATCGTGATGAACTTCAGCTGAATAAAAAACCAATTCATGTTAATGAACTGATCCGGCAGGTGATCTCAAACTATACACTTCAGCTTGAAGAGAAAAATGGCAAGGCGGAATTGGAATTGAATGCTGGTAGAGATTTGATCAATGCAGATGAAGTTCATTTCAGAAATCTCCTGTCAAATTTGATTGATAACGCAGTTAAATATTCAAAGGAAAATCTTTTACTGAAAATCACTACCAGTTCAACTTCCAGAGCGCTTATTGTAAAACTCGAGGATAATGGTATAGGAATGAGCAAGGAAACGGTAAGAAGGATCTTTGAGAAATTCTATCGGGCACATACCGGAAACATTCACAATGTGAAGGGATTCGGATTGGGTATGAGTTATGTAAAAACGATCATCGATGCACATGAAGGAAAGATCAAAGTGGATAGTACCCTTGGAAAGGGATCGGTTTTTACAATTGAAATTCCGTTGATGAAGAATGCTTAAATAACAAACATTCATCCATCACTAAAACTAGCAGATTTTTTTATTAGGAATCTTCACGAAATAACAAACATCCATCACCATAACTTAAAAACCGGAACTGATTTTCCAGTGCATACCGGTAAACTTTTTTCCAGTCTTCACCGATGAAAGCCGCTACCAGCAACAGAAGTGTTGATTGAGGCTGGTGAAAATTCGTTACCAGTGCATCGACCATCCTGAATGTATATCCGGGCATGATAAGCAATCTTGTTTTGGTGATCAGGCGGTCTTTTTCATTTCGCAGCAGGTAATTTTTGATGGCTTCAAGAGACTCCTTTTTTGAAATGGAAACATGCAGATTGTCCCACGCAAACCATTGTCCGAGTTCGTAATCTCTATGGATCTCCGCATCATTATTCAGCAAATCAACACCGATCCAGTAAAGAGATTCAAGTGTTCTTAAACTGGTTGTTCCTACTGCAATAACACCGGAGGAATCTTGTGCAATCAATTCTTCTATCAGTGAGACGGTAACATCGATAAATTCTGCATGCATATCGTGCTCTTCCATCGTGTCCGACTTCACCGGTCTGAATGTTCCTGCACCAACATGAAGTGTTACATAAGCTCGATAGATATTTTTTTCTCCCAGCGATTGAAAGATCCTTTCTGTAAAATGTAATCCGGCCGTGGGGGCAGCTACAGATCCTTCCTCAATTGCATAAATGGTCTGGTATCTTTCAAGGTCTTCTTTTTCCGGAGCTCTTTTGATGTAGGGTGGAAGCGGAATCAGTCCGGCTGCATGTAATACTTCAGCGAAGCTCAAATGATCAGGCTCCCAGCTCATTTCAATGATAAAACTGTTTTCCAGTTTCTGTACAAAACGGGCTTCGAGTAGTCCTCCCTCAAAAGGTTTTGTTAGTACCTGGCCCGCTTTCCATTTAGACGCTCCGCCGATCAGGCAGTTCCAGTGAACCGATCCTTTCTGAAGCATAGCGGTAGTAATGTCCGGGTATTGATGGTCGGGTTCGAGACAAAAAACTTCAATTTGTCCGCCGGTTGGTTTCGTGAAGAGGATCCTGGCTTCCACAACCCGCGTGTTGTTGAATACTAGAAGACTGTTATCGGGTAGATGCCCGGCAATATTGAAATACCGGTCTTCTGAAATCTCCCCACTTTTATACACCAGGAGCCGCGATTCATCCCGCCGGGGAAGAGGATGATGTGCAATCTGTTCATTCGGGAGGTCATATGTAAAATCGTGGATGGAAATCTTTCTCGGGTCCATGCCGCGAATATAGGTCAAGTAAGACTTTCAGCGACTATTCACAACTTTTCCACGGTAATCCACATCCTATTCACATTTCACATCCAAAATTATCCCCAAAACAACGGCAGAAGGTTATTGCTATTGGGTTTGAAGCATGCTGAACGTTGTGGAAAAATTAAATAATTCCAAATTTGGTCAGTAAGTGGTAAAAAGTGTTATTTTGTGTTAATTACTTATTCAAACTCATAAATGATTGGTTTTCTAGGGGAATATGAAGCTACAGTTGATGCGAAAGGTCGCTTCCTGCTCCCGGCTGGCTTTAAAAAGCAGTTGCCGGAAGGGGATAACGCCCAGTTCGTTATTAACCGCGGTTTCGAAAAATGTTTGACCCTGTATCCCAGTTCAAGCTGGGAGCCAATATTTACGGAGATCAGCAAGCTGAATGATTTTGATCCCAAAGTACGTGAATTCAGAAGGATTTTCCTTAACGGAGCCACAACACTTGAACTCGACAGTGCCGGCAGGTTACTGATCCCTCAGAATCTGAAAGCGCATGCCGGAATCGAAAAGGATATCGTCCTCGTTTCAGCTGTAAACAAAATTGAGATCTGGGATAAGAATAAGTACCAGCAGTTCTTTGAATCCTATTCACCCGAGTCGTTCAGTGGACTGGCCGAGCAGGTGATGGCAACCGCTTCAGTTAAACTCTAAATTTTTGCCATGAGTAAAAAAAAGAGTGGAGCCGGAAAAAATGCAGCAGGAGCTGAAAGTCCGGAAGTCCGGAATTCTTCCGTCGGGCAACAGAAAAATTCCGATGATCAGGTATACCATGTTCCCGTTATGCTTAAAGAAACGGTGGATGCGCTGGTTACCGATCCTTCGGGAACTTATGTTGATTGCACCTTCGGTGGTGGTGGCCATAGCCGCGAAATCTTAAGCAGGTTAAATGAAAACGGAAGGTTATATGCTTTCGACCAGGATGCTGATGCAAAAGCAAATCTCCCGGAGGATCCGCGGATCATTTTCGTTCCTCATAATTTCAGGCACCTCTCCAGAATGTTACGGTTGCACAAAGTTTCTGAGGTTAACGGGATCCTTGCAGATCTCGGAGTTAGCAGTCACCAGTTCGATGAACCGACCAGAGGATTTTCAACCCGTTTCGATTCAGACCTGGATATGCGGATGGATACCAGGCAGGAGCTTACCGCTTTTGATGTGGTTCAAACCTATTCGCAGGAAAGGCTGCACAAGATCTTAGGTGAATACGGAGAAGTTACTAATGCAAAAACCCTTGCTGCTACAATTGTCGGTGCAAGAAATTCCATATCACTCAAAACGATTTCGAATTTCAAAAATGCAGTGCGACAGGCAGTAAAAGGGAATCCGAATAAATATTTCGCTCAGGTATTCCAGGCGTTAAGGATTGAAGTGAATGATGAGCTGGGTGCACTGAAAGAATTACTGGACCAGGTTCCATCGGTCTTGTCTCCTGCCGGAAGAATAGTAGTGATCACATTTCATTCGCTTGAAGACAGGCTCGTGAAGAACTTCTTTAAGAAAGGAACATTTGAAGAAGAAGAGGATTTGAATCCTTTTGAAAATGCTCCTGATCGATCACAACTGGAGATCATAACGAGAAAGCCGGTTATGGCCAGTGAAGAAGAGTTAAAGGTCAATCCAAGATCAAGAAGTGCAAAACTCAGGGTGGCGATGAAGAGGGTGTTGAGTTGAAAAATGAGTTCATATTAAAGTTGACGGTTTTCGGTTCGGTCTATAAAAGTCTTTGAAAGTTCTATTCCTTGAAAAAACCAAATGTTTGAGCTAGAGAAGACTGATGCGGTTGGATGGTGAAAAATCTGTCCAGCCGCTATTTTAAAAATGATTATGGAAGAGCAGCAGGAAATAAAGGAGCAGAAGGATGTGAGGTTTACGCTGAGAAAGTTTCTTAGCTACAGATGGATCCTGCGCAATTTTCCTTTCTTTCTTTTTTTGTCGGTACTGGGTGTGATCTACATATATAATGGTCACTTCGCTGATAAGCAAATGCGTGAGATCAATAAAGTGAGTAAGGAGTTGAAGGAGTTGCAATATGAGTATAAGACATTGAAGAGTGATGTGATGTTCCGGAGTAAACAGAGTGAGCTTGCAAAAGCAGTGGAGCCTTTTGGATTAAAAGAGCTGACAACTCCGCCGGTAGTTCTTACAGACAGCAGTATTGTAAAATAAAGTATAGATAAGGATTGTGGAAGTAAAAAAGGACATACTATGGAGGGTTTACCTGGCATACCTGGGTATAATAATCTTTAGTCTGTGTATCATAGGGAAGGTTATCTATATACAAAGGTTCCAGGGAGAGCAATGGCTTTCGATGGCCAGGGAGCAACAGCAGCGGGTGGTTGAAGTCGATGCGGATCGTGGTACAATTTACAGTGAAGATGGTAGTATGCTCAGTACCTCAATTCCTTTCTTCGATATCTATGTTGATTTTGGTGCAGAGGGATTGCGTGAGAAAAACGGCAAACGTTTCAAGGAAAATATTGATTCCCTCAGTTATTCGCTTTCTTCTTTTTTCAAAGACGCATCCAAGGAAGATTACAAAAAGAAATTGCAGAACGGTTTTCGCAAAAAGAACCGCTATTATCCTTTAAAAAAGAATTTATCCTTTCAGCAGTACAAGGCATTGCGTGATTTTCCATTGGTTCGCCAGGGAAAAAACAAAAGCGGTTTCATTGCTGAAGTAAAACATAAGCGGCTTAATCCATTCGGGTTACTTGCGAATCGTACCATTGGTCTTTCACGTGAATTTATAGGCAAAGACGGAAAAATCAGGAATACAAACGTTGGTCTTGAAAAGACTTATGATAATGTTCTGAAAGGTGCATCGGGATCAAAGCTTGTAAGATTTCTTGCAGGTGGCGTATATGTTCCGATCGATGGATCTGAAATCGAACCCGAACATGGAAAAGATATTATCTCCACGATTGATGTGAATATCCAGGACATTACAGAGACTGCCTTGCTGAGAATGATGATAGAAAATGAATGTGCGCATGGAACTGCGATCGTAATGGAAACTGCAACGGGAAAAGTAAAAGCAATCGCAAATCTTGGTCGCAGAACCGATGGAACTTACTGGGAAGATCTGAATTATGCGATCCGGGCATCTGAACCGGGATCTACCTTCAAACTCGCTACGATGCTTGCTTTGCTGGAAGATGAAAAAGCGAAACTGAATAGCCAGGTGAACCTGGAAAATGGTGTCTGGAAAGTTTCAAGAAGAACAGTGTACGATAGTGAGCGTCATAATCGCACAAACGTTACGCTGAAAGATGCATTTGCCTATAGTTCAAATGTGGGAATGGCGAAGATGGTCATGCAGCATTATGGAAATGATCCGGAAGGATTTATCAAACACCTGAAGAAATTACATTTCAGTGAACTCTCCGGAATTGATCTGGTTGGAGAAACAAATCCGATCATTAAAACTCCGCAGTCAAGAACATGGAGTAAAACATCCCTTCCATGGATGAGTTTCGGTTACGAAGTTTTGGTGAGTCCGTTACAGACCTTAATGCTCTATAATGCTGTTGCGAATAATGGAAAAATGATGAAGCCATATCTCGTGAATTCAGTTCAGCGAAATGGTTTGGTATTGGAGCAGTATAGTCCTTCGGTGCTTGAAGAAGAGATTTGCAGTGAATCAACTTTATCAGCATTGAAAGAATCTCTTGAAGCAGTATGTGGGATGGAAGGTGGAACTGGTTATAGTTTATTTAAGGGTTCTCCCTACAAGGTTGCGGGTAAAACGGGCACTGCGCTGGTAGCCAATGGAAATCGCGGTTATGCGGATCATATCTACCAGTCATCCTTTGCGGGTTATTTTCCTGCATCAAAACCAAAGTATTCGGTGATCGTGGTGATCAAGAATAAGCCGTTCGCTAAAAAATATTATGGTGGTGCAGTTGCAGGACCGGTTTTCAAAGAGATAGCAGATAAACTTTTTGCACTTGATATCAGTGAACGTCAGTCGGAAATGAATTATACACTGACTAAAGACAGCACACGTTTTTTCTATGCAGGTTATTATCCTGAAATGAAAGAAGTGATGACTGAATTGAAAGTGAATTATAAGGATTCATCAACTGGAGCAGAGTGGGCAAAAATGTATTCGGTAAATCACCAGGCTGTATTGAGTGAAAGAGAAGTGATGAAGAACATCATGCCCGATCTGAGAGGAATGGGATTGAAAGATGCAGTGTATTTAATGGAAGATCTTGGATTAAAAGTGGCAGTTGAAGGAAAAGGTAAAGTGGTAACACAATCTATATTACCTGGAACTGCTTACGGTAAAAAACAATTGGTAAAAATAGAATTGAATTGATGGCATTGTTGCAGGACATATTATACAAGGTGCAGATCCGGTCTGTTGCAGGTTCAACTTCTGTTGAAGTGAGCGGTGTACAGACAGATTCGCGTAAAGTGGGGCCCGGTGCTGCATTCATTGCTATCCGTGGATATGCTGCTGATGGACATAAATTTATTCCATTAGCTATTGAGAAAGGAGCAACTGTAATTATCTGTGAAGAATTACCACAGGATATTAAAGAAGGAATTACCTATATACAGGTCTCAAACAGCGCCCATGCCGCGGGTTTGATGGCGCATAATTATTATGGCCAACCATCTGAACGCGTGCACCTGGTGGGAGTTACCGGAACCAACGGAAAAACAACCATCGCAACCTTATTGTTCAAGCTGTTTTCTTCTCTCGGTTATCATTGCGGACTTGTCAGCACAGTAGACAACCGCATTGGAAAAGAGATCATTCCTTCAACCCATACAACTCCGGATGCAGTAACGCTGAACGAGCTTTTGAAAAGAATGGCAGATGAAGGATGCTCCCATGTGTTCATGGAAACAAGTTCACATGCATTGCACCAGCACCGTGTTGCAGGATTGAAATACCGCGGTGCAATTTTCAGCAACATCACGCATGATCACCTCGATTATCACCAGACCTTCGATGAGTATATCAGAGTAAAGAAATCATTTTTTGATATGCTTCCTGCAGATGCATTTGCCATTTCAAATGCGGACGACAAACGCGGAGCAATCATGTTGCAGAATACTGTTGCAACCAAATATTTCTACAGCCTCAAAACGATGGCTGAATTCAAAGGGAAAATTCTCGAGAATGGATTGGCAGGTTTGGTGATGACGGTCAACGACCAGGAAGTGCATTTCAGGATGATCGGTGAATTCAATGCCTATAACATTCTTGCGGTTTATGGTGCTGCAGTTTGTTTGGGAGAAGAAAAGCAGGATGTATTAAGAGTGCTTAGTGAACTCAACGGTGCAGAAGGAAGATTCGATTACATCGTTTCTCCGAATGACCGCCTGATCGCAATCGTTGATTATGCTCATACACCGGATGCACTGATCAATGTATTATCTACCATTAAGAATTTAAGAAAAGGGTACGAACAGATTATAACAGTAGTAGGATGTGGCGGTGATCGCGATAAAACCAAACGTCCGCTGATGGGTGAAGCTGCCTGCGAATACAGCGACCGGGTGATCTTCACATCAGATAATCCACGTTCAGAAGATCCTAACGAGATCCTGAAGGATATGGAAGAAGGACTTGGATCTGCAGCAAGAAGAAAATTTATTTCAATCGCCGACAGAAGAGAGGCAATCAAAACGGCGATCTCGCTTGCTCAAAAAGAAGACATCATTCTTGTAGCAGGAAAAGGTCACGAAAAATACCAGGAGATCAAAGGAGTGAAGTATGATTTTGACGACAGGCAGGTATTGAACGAATTGATTCAGCAATTGGAACGATAGTTCAAAGGAGTGAAAGTTTAATCAATAACACGAGTGATAGTTAAATAGGAGAGAAAGGTTAATCGGAGCAATCATTTAAAAGTAATTACATGTTATATCACCTTACAGACTGGCTACAATCACTGGGACTTAAATTCCCGGGAAGCAATCTGTTTGAGTTCATCACCTCAAGAGTGCTGCTGGCAGTGATCCTGTCGCTGGTCATCTCTGCGGTGTTTGGAAAAAAACTGATCAATTACCTCCTGAAAAAACAGGTGGGAGAATCAGTGCGTGATCTTGGTCTGGTTGGTGAACAGCAAAAGAAAGGAACTCCGACAATGGGAGGATTGATTATCATTCTTGCGATCCTGGTTCCGACGTTATTGCTCGCAGACCTTAGTAAAGCCTATGTGCGACTGATGATCTTCAGTACGATCTGGCTGGGTTTGATCGGGTTTATTGATGACTATTTAAAACTTCGTGCAAAGAAAATAGCACAGCAACAGGGCATCGCATATAAAAAAGGAGATGATGATGGTCTGGCAGGATGGTTTAAAGTTGGTGGACAGGTTATTCTTGGATTTGTAGTGGCTGCCACCTTATTATTCAATGATAATACGCAGGTGTGGAGAGAATATGTCGGAGATCCATGGACTGCACAATTCAAGGGAGTGGAAGTGAAACAGATAGAGTTGGATGGAAAGGTGAGAAATTTTGTTGTTGCGGATGAACCGATTACAACCATTCCATTTGTGAAAAGTCATGAGTTCAATTATTCCAAAATATTGCCTGAGGCAATGCGTGGATTGAGCTGGATCCTCTACATCATCATCGTGATCTTCATTATCACTGCAGTATCAAATGGTGCAAATATTACGGATGGTTTGGATGGACTGGCGACGGGAGTAAGCGCAATTATCGGAGCCTGTTTGGGCATTTTCGCATACGCAAGTGGTAACCTCCGGTTTGCCGAATACCTGAACATCATGTATATCCCGAACCTGGGAGAGTTGTCGGTCTTCATTGGTGCCATGATTGGTGCCTGTGTAGGATTTCTTTGGTACAATGCTTATCCCGCCCAGGTTTTCATGGGTGATACGGGAAGTTTGATGCTGGGAGGAATTATCGCGGCACTTGCGATCATAGTAAGAAAAGAATTACTGATTCCGATTTTCTGTGGAGTATTTCTCGTGGAGAATTTAAGTGTGGTATTGCAGGTTACTTATTTCAAATACACGAAACGAAAATATGGCGAGGGGCGGCGGATCTTTTTGATGAGCCCTTTACATCATCACTACCAAAAATTAGGATACCACGAAAGTAAAATTTCAACAAGGTTCTGGATAGTGACAATCTTGTGTATAGTTTTTTCGATCGTGACGCTGAAGATCAGGTAGAGAATGGCAATTTTGCGGCACTGTTAAAAAAAGATAAAGTATTAACGTGAAGAACCGATAATAAATATCCATCCTTTGAAAAGCGGTCACGTTATGAACATGAAGAGAGTAAGATGCTGATACAGATGAAGAACCAAAAATCCAATTAAAACCTTCAAGTCTGCACGACATGAATAAAAAAATGGTAGTGCTTGGAGCCGGTGAAAGTGGCATTGGTGCTGCGATCCTGGCAGAGCAAAATGGTTATGAAGTATTTGTTTCCGATGGTGGTTCCATAAAACCGGATTACCGGAAGAAACTTGAAGAATACAATATTGAATTTGAAGAAGGAAAGCACGATAAGGAAAGAATACTGGATGCTGATGAAGTGATGAAGAGTCCTGGTATACCCGAGAAGAATGAATTGGTTAAAGAGATCAGGAAGAAAGGAATACCGGTGATCAGTGAGATTGAATTGGCTTATCGCTATAAAGGAAACAGTAAGATCATTGCAATAACGGGAAGTAATGGAAAGACAACCACCACAGCGCTTGTCTATCATATCTGCAAAACTGCAGGACTTGATGTGGCACTGGTAGGGAACATTGGTTACTCTTTCGCATTACAGATCGCTGAAGATCCAAAGCAGCTTTATGTTGCAGAGATCAGCAGCTTTCAGCTGGATGATATAAAAACATTCAAACCTGATATCGCAATTCTTACAAACATAACTGAAGATCATCTCGACAGGTATGATTACAAGTTTGAAAACTATATAGCAAGTAAGTTCAGGATAACGATGAACCAGGGTTTAAATGAGGATTTTATTTATAACGAAGACGATCCGATAACTAAAGAATACATAGAGAAATTCAATATCAATTCTAATTTATTACCATATACCATGAACAGGGAAGTCAACAAAGGAGCATTTACGAACGGAGATCAGGTGACAATTACTAACGGCGACGAACGGGTTCAGATGAGCATTTATGATTTTGCTCTGAAGGGTCGGCATAATCTGTATAATACCATGGCAGCAGGACTGGCGGGATCAAGGATCGGTATCAGGAAGGAAAAGATAAGAGAAGCAATTCAGTCATTTGAATCGCTCGAGCACAGGATGGAATCTGTTGGTAACGTAAGGGGTGTTGAATTTATCAACGACAGCAAAGCGACCAATGTAAACAGTACCTGGTATGCACTCGAAAGTATGCAGAAGCCAACTGTCCTGATTCTTGGTGGAATTGATAAAGGAAATGATTATTCCCTGATGATGGAACTCGTGGAAGAAAAAGTAAAGGCAATAGTTTGTCTGGGTATCGATAATAAAAAAATTCACGACGCTTTTGAAGGTAAGGTTGGTGAGATCGTGGATGTACAATCGGCACAGGATGCAGTAACAGAAGCTTTCAGACTTGCAGATAAAGGTGATGTGGTATTGTTAAGTCCCGCATGTGCAAGTTTCGACCTGTTTAAAAATTATGAAGACAGGGGACAGCAGTTCAAGGAAGCGGTAAAATCGTTGTAGGGATCTTGAAGAACTTTCCAGTCGTCAGACTGGATAGGTAACGGATACAAAATTGTGTAAAGCGAATTCAATTCGCACTCAGAAAAATAACAGCACTGGAACAACCATCAAACATATCAAGAACTTCACTTACCGGATTGCAGAGCAAAACCCGGGGGGATAAAGTTATTTGGGTTACTGTGATCCTGCTGGCTATCGTCTCGATGCTGGTCGTGTATAGTTCAACAGGGCTTCTTGCATATCGTTTCAATAAAGGAAATACAGAGATTTACCTGTTCAAGCAGGTGATGTTCATAGGAATCGGAATGCTGGTCATTTACTTTGCACACCGCGTGAATTATACATTGTATTCCCGCGTGTCGAAGATCCTGTTCCTTATTGCAATACCCCTGTTGTTGTACACTTTATTCTTTGGTGTAAGATTAAATGAAGGAAGCAGGTGGATCAGGCTTCCGATCATAAACCTGACTTTCCAGACATCAGACCTGGCAAAGCTTGCACTGTTCATGTACCTCGGAAGACTGCTGAGCAAAAAGCAGGCAGTCATTAAAGATTTTAAAAAAGGATTTCTACCAGTGATTATACCGGTTGGTATTGTATGCCTGTTGATCGCACCTGCCAACCTTTCGACAGCTTTGCTGGTGGGTGCCACCAGCTTGCTGTTGATGTTTATAGGACGGGTGATTATGAAACATATCCTGCTCGTAGTTGGTACCGCTTTGATTCCGGTGGTATTACTGGTTTCTCTTTCGATGGCATATTACGACAAGGAAGAAGGTAAGATGAAAGAATTGCCTGCAGTACTTGAAGCAGGTAGAATACCAACCTGGATGAGTCGTGTACAGAATTTCGTATACGATGATAAGACATTTGATAAGGATGAGAATTACCAGATCAACCAATCCAAAATTGCCATTGCAAAAGGTGGTTGGGTAGGATTGGGTCCGGGTAACAGCGAACAAAGGAATTTTCTTCCGCATCCATATTCGGATTTCATTTTTGCGATCATCCTTGAAGAATACGGATTGATAGGCGGAGTGTTTATCATCTTTATATACCTGCTCTTCTTATTCAGAAGCATCAGGATTTTCAGGAAATGTCCATACGCTTTTGGTGCATTCCTGGCATTAGGTTTAAGTTTTACGCTTGTGATACAGGCGCTGATCAATATGGCAGTTACAGTGAATTTATTTCCGGTAACAGGTGTAACACTTCCGCTTGTAAGTATGGGTGGTAGTTCATTTTTATTTACCTGTCTCGCAATCGGGATCATATTAAGTGTTGCAAGAAACGTTGAGCAAATTGAAGGGAAAGGAGAACCTGTAGAAAACCAATTTTAACGCATGGCAAAAAGAATCATCATAGCAGGAGGCGGAACGGGAGGACATATCTTCCCCGCAATCGCTATTGCCAATGCGATCAAAAAAGAACAGCCTGATTGCGAGATTCTGTTTATCGGTGCGAAGGGTAAAATGGAAATGGAAAAGGTTCCGCAGGCAGGATATAAAATTGTAGGATTGGATATCGCCGGTTTCAACAGGAGTTCGCTGATTAAGAACATTGGACTTCCTTATAAACTGGTGAAAAGTTTTTTCCAGGTTAGATCACAGTTCATTGATTTCATGCCTGATGCTGTAATAGGTGTAGGAGGTTATTCCACTTTTCCTGTATTGAAGTATGCGCAATCGAGAAGTATCCCAACTTTCATTCATGAAGCAAATTCATTTGCAGGCAAGTCGAACATGATGCTTGCAAAAAATGCAAGAAAGATCTTTGTATCGGGTGAAGGAATGGAAAAGTTTTTCCCTGAAGAGAAGATCATTATTTCAGGAAATCCGGTGCGTGAATCAATTGTAAAGAGTACGGTGAGCAGGGAAGAAGCTGCGAAATTTTTCCAGTTGGATCCATCGAAGAAAACTGTATTTGTGATGGGAGGAAGCCTCGGTGCCAAAAGTATCAATGATGCGATCGCTCAGAATATTAATGTGTTCAGGGAAGTGCAACTGATCTGGCAGACCGGGAAATTATTCCAGGAGCAGGCTAAACAATTGGTAATAGGGAAAGATCATATCTGGACAAGCGATTTTCTGACAAGAATGGAAATGGGTTATGCAGCTGCGGACGTGGTTGTGTCGAGAGCAGGAGCAATGTCGGTAGCAGAATTATGTGTAGTGAAAAAGCCTGCAGTATTTGTGCCGTATCCGTTTGCAGCGGAAGATCACCAGACTGTAAACGCAATGCAACTGGTAAATAAGGGAGCAGCACTGATCGTGAAAGATGCTGAAGCAAAGGATAAATTGGTAAACGTTGTAATGGAATTGGTGAAGAATGAAGATCAGCAGGAAAAAATGAAAGAAGCATTGGCAAAGTTAGCGATTACCAATGCGGATGAAATTGTGGCATCAGAAATTTTAAAGATTGTGGACCTCGATGGTTCTATAGCGAAATGATCAATATCAACGATATCAAAAGAGTTTATTTTATCGGCATTGGCGGCATCGGTATGAGCGCCATTGCACGCTATTTTAAATCACTTGGAAAAAATGTTTCGGGTTACGATCGTACTGAAACTGTATTAACGAAGAAACTTGTGGAAGAAGGAATTGATGTGCATTATACGGATGAGGTAAATCTTGCTCCGATGGATGCCGATGTCGTTGTCTATACTCCTGCGATTCCTGCAACTCATGAGGAACTCAATCATTTTAAGGCGAACAATTATCCTGTACTGAAACGCAGTGATGTATTGGGAATTATTACTGAAGGATCTTTTAATATCTGTGTTGCAGGTACTCATGGTAAAACCACCATCAGTAGTATGGTTGCTCATTTATTAAGGGATACCGGATATGGATGCAATGCATTCCTGGGTGGAATTGCGGCGAACTATAACAGTAATTACTGGAGCAATGAAAGGAATGTGTGCGTTGTAGAGGCCGATGAATACGACAGGAGCTTTTTGAAATTGCATCCCGATATCGCGGTGATCTCTGCAATGGATGCGGATCATCTTGATATATACGGAACTGAAGAAGTAATGCAGGATGCATTTGTGGAATTTACAGGGCAGATCAAACCTGAAGGACAACTCCTGTACAAATCGGGATTGGAAAGGGCAGAATCTTTCCGGGCAAAAAATGCTTCATCGTATCATTTTAATGATACTAACGCAGATGCATATGCGCAAAATATCAGGATGACGGAAGGTAGTTATCATTTTGATATTGTAACGCCAAAGGGAGTTGTAAGCGGACTGACACTGCATATGGGCGGATTGCACAATGTGGAGAATATGGTGGTGGCGGTCACCATTGCAAATGAACTTGGAATTGATCATGATCTTATCAGGAAGGCAGTTGAATCTTATAAAGGCGTAAAAAGAAGATTTGAATACATCGTAAAAGAGAAGGCTGAAACTGGTCCCGTTTTTATAGATGATTATGCTCATCATCCGGAAGAACTTCGTGCCTTGATTGATGGTGCAAAAAAATTATTTCCTGATTTGAAATGTACCGTGATTTTTCAACCACATCTTTTTACAAGAACACGAGACCTGGCAGAAGGATTTGCAAAAAGTCTGGATATGGCGGATGAAGTGTTGATCTTACCGATCTATCCTGCTAGAGAACTACCGATTCCGGGAGTAACCAGCAACCTGATCCTGGAAAAAATGAAAAACAGGAACAAGCAACTGGTAGAAAAAGAGGATGTGGTGAAAGTTGTCGAAGGTTTATTGAAGTATGGATCAAACGGACAACTGATTATCACAGCCGGAGCTGGAGATATAGATACAAAAGTTTTACAGATTAAAGAATTAGTGGAAAAAGCAAGGTGAGTATTAATTAAAAGAAACAGAAACTCATAAATGATAAATGAGTTTTAAAGAAATAAAGAGAAGAAAAAGTTTTATTAAAGCAAATGAAAAGAAGACCAAAGTTAATGCGATTGCTGACCATACTGACCTGGTGTATACTGGGTGCAGGTGTCATCGTATTGCTTGGTGCCGCAGTAAAACAGAAAAAAGAAAAAACCTGCAGAGGATATGATATCGAAATAAACGGAGCAGATGAAGGGATGTGGTTTGTAGATAAACAGGACATCATTGATGTGTTGACAGACAGAGGAACCAGGAGACTGAGAGACAGGAAGCTAACCGAATTTGATTTGAAGTCACTTGAAAAGGAGATTTCCGAACAGGTTTGGATCTCTTCCGCACAATTGTTTTTTGATAACAGCGGAGCATTAAGGGTAAAGGTTACAGAAAGACAACCTGTGGCAAGAGTATTCAGTGTTGATGGCGGAAGTTATTATGTCGACAGTTCAACGACTATCCTTCCACTCAGTGATAAAACTATAACCAGGTTACCTGTATTTACGGGTTTTCCCGCAGTCAGAGGAAAGTTGAAGGTTCGTGACAGTTTATTAATGCGCGATGTCGTTACATTAAGCAGGTATATCCGGAAAAATAATTTCTGGAATGCACAGATCGCTCAGATGGATATAAAAGGAAATGAATTTGAGATCGTACCTGTCATCGGAAATCACCTGGTAGAGTTTGGCGATGCAAAGGATTATGAAGCAAAATTCAACCGGCTGAAAACATTTTATAAGCAGGTGCTTGCAGAAACAGGAATGGATAAATACAGCTTGATCCGGCTACAATTCAAAGATCAGATTGTAGCGGTTAAAAATCCCGGATTTGTAAGTAAATCAGATTCACTGAAAGTGATGAGAAATATTGAGGACATGATCAGTGATGTTCACTTACAGGAAGTGAAGCAGCTCGACAGTATCGCAAAATCAATTAAGGACAGTTTAAGTAATCATAATACAAGGACAACTAAAAACAACATAGGACTATGAACAACGAACAACCAATAATCGTGGGGCTGGATATTGGTACAACCAAGATCGCGGCGATTGCGGGACGGAAGAACGAGTTTGGTAAACTCGAGATCATTGGTTTTGGTCGTGCAAACTCAAATGGTGTGAAGCACGGACAGGTGCTGAACATTGATGAGACGATCAAAGCGATCAGGATGGCGCTCGACAATTGTTATGCATCCAACCCTGATCTGGACATCAATGAAGTGTATGTGGGCATTGCAGGACATCATATCAAGAGTCTGCAAACCCGCGGTGATATTGTTCGTCAGAGTACCGATGAAGAAATAACACAGCGTGAAGTGGATCAGTTGGTTGCTGATCAGTTCAAAACTTATATCCCTGCAGGTGACCAGATCATTGATGTGATCCCGCAGGAATTCACCGTCGATAATTTCCAGAACATTCCTAATCCGATCGGATATGGTGGTGTCAAGGTTGGAGCAAATTTCCATATCATCACCGGTGATAAAAATGCGATCAGGAATATCAACCGCTCTGTTGAGAAAAGTGGATTGAAAACAAAAGATCTCGTATTGCAACCGCTTGCATCTGCTGCAGCTGTAATGGCGCATGAAGATATGGAAGCAGGTGTTGCGATTGTTGATATAGGTGGCGGAACGACAGACCTTGCTGTGTTCTATGAAGGAATTCTGAAACACACTGCAGTGATACCATTCGGTGGTGAGAACATTACCAATGATATCAAAACCGGTCTGGGTGTTTTGAAAACTCAGGCAGAACAAATGAAAGTTCAGTTCGGATCAGCTCTTTCAAATGAAGCAAAAGCAAATGCATTCATCACAATTCCCGGATTGAGAGGAATGCCTCCGAAAGAGATCAGTGTAAAAAATCTTGCGAACATCATCCAGGCAAGAATGAGTGAGATCATGGATTTTGTTACCTATCATCTAAAGCAGGTAGGACTGGATAGTCGTATGTTGAATGGAGGAATCGTGCTGACAGGTGGCGGATCACAATTAAAACATCTGATTCAGCTTACGGAATATGTAACAGGACTGAATGCGCGAATTGGATTTCCAACAGAACATCTTGCAGCAGGACATATTGATGAACTGGCAAAGCCAACTTATTCAACCTGTATCGGACTTATTCTGAAAGGTTACAGTGATTATGAACACAACAGGAAGCAATTTGAAAATTCCTTTCGGAAAGTAGAAATTCCTGAAACCCTTAAGCAACCTGAGCCGGTTGAAGAAATTGAAGTATCCACACCCGTTGTGGATAAACTTAAAGAGAGAAAAGGTATTAAAGACTTCTGGGGAAAATTCAAAGTAACTTTGATCGATTTATTTAAAGAAGAAGAAGATCACGCTTTATAAGATCGAACCAAACATCCACATCCTATAAGAATCAGGACTTACTAACCATCACACGAACAAAATTTATTTATGATCCATTTTGATCTACCAAAGGAAAAGTCTTCTATCATCAAAGTTATTGGTGTAGGAGGCGGTGGAAGTAATGCAGTGAACCACATGTTCTCACAAAACATCGAAGGGGTGAACTTCATTATATGTAATACAGATGCGCAGGCGATCGCTTTGAGCCAGGTACCGAACAAAGTGCAGTTAGGGCCGCATCTTACGCAGGGTTTGGGAGCAGGTGCGAATCCGGATATCGGTCGCCAGGCTACTGAAGAAAGTTTAGAAGAGATCAAGAGGATTCTTGAAGTCAATACAAAAATGGCTTTCATCACTGCAGGAATGGGTGGTGGAACCGGAACAGGCGGAGCGCCTATCATTTCAAAGATTTGTCGTGAGCTCGGTATTCTTACTGTCGGCATTGTTACCACTCCTTTTTCATATGAAGGAAGAAAAAGACAATTGCAGGCTGAAGAAGGAATCATGATGATGAAGAGTTATGTTGATACACTTCTGGTGATCAGCAATGATAAACTTCGTCACCAGTTTGGAAATCTGAAAATGAAAGAAGCATTCAGCAGGGCTGATAATGTTCTGGCAACTGCTGCAAAATGTATCACGGATGTGATCAACAGTACCGGTCAGATCAATGTCGATTTTGCCGATGTATGCACTGTGATGCGTAATGGTGGTGTTGCGATCCTTGGATCTGCAGCGACCGGTGGTGAGAACAGGGCGCAGCGTGCAATTGAAGAAGCACTTGCATCTCCATTGTTGAATGATAATGAAATCCGCGGAGCTAAGTGGATCCTTATCAATATCAATTCTGCCGAAGGCGAACATGAATTCACGATGGATGAAGTGGATATCATTCAGAATTATTTATTGAGTGAAGCAGGAGAAGGAACAGATGTGATCCTTGGATTGGGGTATGATAACAGTCTTGAAGATAAGATCGGCATCACACTCATCGCAACAGGGTTTGAACATAAGGATCCATTCAAAGCCGATAAAAAATCAGAACAGGTAGTAACGCCTAAAATAGATGAAAAAATCATTCTGACACTGGGGGCAGAACCAACTGCTTTGCAGGCTACTCCCACGCCGGAAGTGGTGGTGGAACCTGTTAAGGAAGCTCCTGTTTATGAAGAGCCGATCCGTGAAGAATTAGCACCGACGATGACGGAAGTGCTGCCAAAATTCTCACCGCTTGAGCTTTTTACGATGGATGATTATCGTAATAATACGGTGGATAACGCGGTGGAAAAATCAGTTGAAGAAGAAAGAACAGATTGGGTACTTTCGCAACCATCCGCACCATTTGAAACTCAGGTAAATAATTCAATTTCCGATAATCATATTGTAACGAATTCTCCATCGTCTGCAGCGTCAGGAGGATACTTGGCCAAGCCATCCAATATTTATGCTGAACCGTCGAGCTCGAAAGAACAATCTCCAAAACCCCTTGTGAACGAACCTGCATCCTTGAACAAGACCATGAGCTCTGATAAGGAAGAAGATCCTTCCGCAGAAATCAAACTTGTCATTAAAGAGGAAGTTCCAGTGGCGGATGAGTCTTGGGCCCATCAAACTCAGGAAAATGTTAAGGCTATAAATTCTATTGAGGAACCTGCGATGCAGGACGAAGTAGAAATACAAAAGCGTAAAGCAGCTGAACGGATTCAAAAATTGCGCAACCTTTCGTTCAACATAAACTCTGCTGACCCTAACAATGAGTTTGAAACCGTGCCGGCTTACATCCGCCGCAATCTGGAATTAAATAACAATTCCTCTCATGTTGAAAGCTTTTACAGCAACTATGAAGTAAAGGCCGACAACAACAACAGCGCACAGATCTCAACTATCAATACCTTTCTTGATGGCAAAAAGCCAGATTAAGTTTGATCGATGATTATTGTTTTTAGTTGTGTCCCCCCGAACAATCGGGGGGATTTTTTTATTACATTGTATTAATAAATTTTTCATTTGGAACAAGTCCTGGTTGCCGGTGGTACCGGCCTGATTGGTAGTGAACTTTCAAAAATGCTTGTATCGAAAGGATATAAAGTAGTAGTGCTTTCGCGCAAACCCAAAGCACCCGAAAACGGAATTGAATATGCCGTATGGAATGTGGAGAAAGGAGAAATTGATGAACAGGCAATAGCAAATTCGGATTATGTCATCAACCTTGCCGGTGCCAACATTGCCGAAAAAAGATGGACCAAAAAAAGAAAAGCTGAGATCCAGGACAGCAGAAGCGATGCTGCACTTTTGATTGCAGATACTATCCGGAAATTCCCTGAAAAAGTGAAAGCGATTGTCAGTGCATCTGCCATTGGTTATTATGGTGCCGATAATCCTAAAAACGGCGTGTTGCCATTTGAAGAAAATGATCCGCCATTCCTTGATTTTCTTGGTACAACCTGCTCTCTCTGGGAGCGAAGTATGGAGACGGTTTTGAAAGCTAACAAACGATTGGTGTTGTTAAGAACGGGAATTGTTCTATCAACGAAGGGAGGAGCCTTTAAAGAATTTTTAAAACCTCTAAAATTCGGACTGGCAACCATCATGGGAAGTGGTAAGCAGATCGTCAGCTGGATACATATTGAAGACATCTGCCGGATGTATATCTATGCAATGGAGAATGAAGACATGCACGGACCTTACAATGCAGTATCACCCTATATTGTAAGCAATAAAAAGATGGTACTTGAAATTGCAAACCAGCTTCGCGGAAAATTTTACATTCCAGTCCATGTTCCTGAATCAGTACTTGAAACAGTACTTGGAGAAATGTCTATTGAAGTTTTAAAAAGCACCTCCGTTAGTGCAGATAAAATCCGCAAACATGGTTTCCAGTTTTTATACCCTACAATTGGCGGTGCTGTAAAGAATTTGTTGGGGAAGTAATAAGGTTTATTTCTTATAAATCATCCGTCGTAAACTTTCTGTTCGACACAAAATAATACAGGAACAGGTAAATCGCTGCGGTAACCAATAACGATGGATAATGAATTGGCTGCACTACCATTCCCTGCATTTCTTTGAGTAATGGAAATGGAATCAGGCTGTCAACGCTTTCCAGTGGCAAATACCTTCCGTAGGTTTTGGTGAAATAATTCAGGATGCCGCCCATGAAATTTTCAATCACTAAAGAATAAAGGAAGAAAATTCCAAGTGCAAGTCCTGCTCGTTTAAAGACTACCCCAAGCAATAACGCAAACATTCCATAACTCAATGCCTGTAAGAAATAGTAGCCTACAAATTCAATGTTGGTTGTACTGAATGCTTCTTTTTGTAAGAGTCCAAAACTTACGGCAGTGATAAATACGATGAGTGTAGAAATAACGGACATAATCAGGGTGAGCACCATTTTCACGGATATGAACTGACGCCTTGATAATCCATCAATGATATTCTGACGGTGCGTCCTGTAATTGTATTCATTCGTTACGATCATGATGATCAGTAACCCGGGAATAAATAAAAGAAAACTGGAAACATAAGTGGTCATCTGCCAGTTAAGTGGAAAAGAGTAGGGCCTTGGTCCAAGCATCATTTCTGCAACGCCTCCGGCCTGCTTGTCGCGGAAGATCCTTTCCTGGATCGAATACACTACAAAGTTTGCAGCGAAGATCGAAATCAGATATAATATGGAAAGAATCCAGAAGGTCCTGTAGTTCTTCAGTTTCATCCATTCTATTTTCAGCAAATGCAACATCTTAATTTTTTTTGGTGAGTTCAAAGAATCTTGATTCGAGGGATCTCTTCTTCAGTCGTAAATGTGTAAGCGTAACGCCTTTGTCGAAAAAGAATTTATTGATCGCTGCAGGATCTGCTGACCCCTGTGAATAGAACAATTCAAAGTGCCAATTATGTCTTTTCGGAGCAATGGAAGATTGAAGTGATCCAACCAGTTCACCGATCCTGTTCATATCGGGACCGCCCACTTCAATAATGTCTTCATTGATCAATACTTCATCTACATGACCAACAGTCAGCAGTTTTCCTTTTTGAAGAATGGCAACATGAGTGCAGACTTTCTCCACTTCATCAAGAAGATGTGAAGCAAGAATAATTGTTTTACCCTGCCTGTTTAATTCAATGATCAGTTCACGGACCTCTGCAATTCCTTCGGGATCCAGTCCGTTCGTAGGTTCATCAAAAACAAGTACATCCGGATTGCCAAGCAGGCATCCTGCAATGGCCAGTCGCTGTTTCATACCAAGCGAGTACGTGCTGAATTTTGAATCTTTTCTTTCGTATAAACGAACGATTTTCAATACTCTTTCTATATCGGATTCATCCCGGCGTTTGATGGCAGCCTGGATACGAAGGTTGCGTTCGCCACTCAGGTAATGATAGAAGTTAGGTGTCTCAAGCAGTGTTCCGATTTTCCTCCGGTTTTCTTCAGGATCATTGCTTTCCAGAAACTGGTAGGTGCCGGAATTTGCTTTCAATACATCCATGACAATTCCAAGCATGGTGGTTTTTCCGCTTCCGTTTGGACCAAGGATTCCAAAGACAGTTCCTTCAGGAACCGAAAAACTAACATCCTGCAATGCTTTTACAGGACCATAGGATTTGGAAATATTATTTACTGTTAGAATGGACATTCGTTTACCATTTTGAGTGATGCCTCAAATCATTATTTCTTAATGATTTTGGGTGATGGTAAGTTGGGAAGAAAATCCGAAGGTTCAAAGCATTACTTTATAAATGGTAGGAGGGATGATTGTTTTAAATTAAAGGATGAAAGCCTCTTATTGCTTATACAATCTTTAGGTATCGTATGCTCACTCAATTTTCCGTAAGGATATTTCTTAGTGCAGATTCAACTGTTGGATAAGTAAAAATAAATCCTGCTTCCAGTAATTTCACGGGAACAACCCACCGGCTTTTTAAAATAAGCTCAGTTTCAGTATTTATAAAATAAGCTCCGGCTTTTAAGAACAGCTCGGAAGACGAAAAATAAAATGGAGGATTTAATTGTTGCCTCATTTCCTGCATAAATAAATAGTTGCTCAAAGGGTTTGGTGCACTGCAATTATAAATACCCTCCATTTTTTCATTGACCATTGTGAATTGAATGATCTTGTAGAGGTCATCAATATGAATCCAGCTGAACATTTGTCGGCCATTCCCCTGTTGACCACCCAGTCCGAATTTTACAAGGTTGATCATAGGCTTTAATGCACCCCCGTTTTTTCCGAGAACGATTGCTATCCGTAAAGCAATTTTCCTGGTTAAATCATTCCGGGATGCAAAAAAAGCTTCTTCCCACGACTTTGCTACTTCCACAGAAAAACCTTTTCCGATCTCTCCTGTTTTTTCATCCATCGGCCTGTCCTCAGCATGCCTGTAGATAGTGGCAGTACTCGAATTAATCCAAAGCTTAGGTGGGATTTTACAATGATCTGAAGCCCATTGAAGTCTATTGGTAGATTCCACCCTGGAACGTAAAATCAGTTCCCTGTTTTTTTTATTATACCTGCAATCAACACTTTTTCCTGCGAGGTTTATTAAGATTTCTGCTCCATCAAGAGCGTTAATCAGGGCTTTATCATCCTCCCAATTTATAAATCGATTTCCTCTGGAAATGATATATACCTGGAAACCCTGTTCTGTAAACTTTTGGAGGAGGTATTGACCTATAAAGCCACTACCTCCGGCGATAATTATCTTTTTCATAATGGTTATCAAGGATTGCCTTAAAATCTGTCTGCACTGAAGTTCATAGTTTTTTCTTTTGATACTTTTTTGCCTCTGAAAAACAGGTACATGTTTATAAATAGCATAATTCCCAGGTAGATACTGAATCCTCCGATCTTTTTACTAAGAGCTTCTATAGCAGATTGTGTTGTATTAATAACTTCATCGATTGTCAGAATGTAAAGTGCAAAGCCCAGGTTTAACAGGTAGAATCCTATTTTAAAAAGAGTATTTGTTGCGTTTGCGATTTCTTCCCGGCCACGGAAAATATCCTTCATATAAACTATACTGTTTTTGAACAGGTTTTTGGAAACGTAAAAAGTGAGCAGTATGGAAAGTGGGAGATAAATGAGATAGGCGATTACTATTAGATCTTTCATGATTCTATTTTTAAGTGGTAAGAAAATATTTTTTTCGTTTTGATAGCAGGTATATGAATATCATATTGAAGTAATGGGTTACCGCAAGTATTAATACAAGTATTCCGGTTTTGTGTGAGACGGAAGAGATTAACGTATCTATTCCATTAACTCTTTCCCAAAAGCTGAATTGAAAAACCGAGTAACCCAAATTGAACAGGTAATATCCTAAAAGCAAAATGTTATTTGTGGTATCTGTAAGTGGTTCGTTTCCGTCGAAAAGACGAAGAATAAACACTCTCCCATTCCTGTAAAATAACTTCCCTACATAGAAGATGATGTAAAATGAAATACATCCATAGAAGAAGTAGGAAAGTATATTATAATTCATTACATCACCATTTTAAGAATTTTTACCAGCAACTCTCCTTTCTTTGAATTAAGGACCTTGTCCGAAATTGTACATAGCTGTCCTGTGAAATCCTCAATATCACTAATGGTTTTATGAAATTCTTTTCCCTCGGCGGTCCCACTTTTCTTTGTTTCTGTTTTCAATTCGCCAAGCACCTTCATTACGGGATCTATTTCTTTTTCCTTTCGCATTTGCGCAACTTTAATTGCCCATTTCCAGACATCTTTCTCTGCTATGAAATATTCCTTTCTATCACCTGGAATAACTTTTTTGTAAATAATTCCGTAGTCCAGCAACTGGCGAAGGCTCATGTTTGCATTACCACGTGAAATGGTCAGTGCTTCCATTATGGCATCGGTAGACAAAGGTTCAACAGACACCAGAAGCAGGGCCTGTACCTGTGCAACAGACCGGTTGATACCCCATTCACTTCCAAGTAAACCCCAGGTTTCAATAAACTTTTGCTTTGATGCTTCCAGGTCCATATTTTTCTGTTTAAAACAAATGTAAATACAAATTATTAAACTTTCAATAAATACTGAAAGTTTAATAATTTTATTTTTTTGAAGTTTGAACGCGCAGGCAATGGGGGATGATCTTCGATAAATTAGATCAGGCTGGAAAAAATAAAAATGGAAAAAGGCTGTACCAATAATAAATTGATACAGCCTTGATTTAATTTGAGATGAAAGGTTCGTTAATTCCTGACAGGCTTTCCGCTTTTCAATACACTTTGAATTCTTTCCAGGGTTTTCTTTTCCCCGCACAAGCTGAGGAATGCTTCTCTTTCAAGATTCAACAGGTATTCTTCAGAAACCATGGTTGGTTCGCTGAGATCGCCGCCACACATTACATAGGCGAGTTTGCGCGCAACCAGTGCATCATGGTCTGTTGCATATCCTGCTCTCCACATTCCGTTGATACCTGCAAGCAATGCTCCAAGTGCCGATCTTCCTAAAACTTTAATATCCTTTCTCACTAACGGGGTGGTATAACCGCTTTCGTATAGTTCTATGACAGATCTTTTTGCATCCGCGATTCTTCTCGATTGGTTCATGATGATTTCATCCTGTCCTTTTCTTAATATGCCAAGATCAAATGCTTCCGCGGCAGAGGTCGCAACTTTTGCAGTGGCGATGGTCATGAACCTGTTCTTTAATGTGATGGTCTCTGGTTCATCTTCATGCATTTCATCCGCAGCGCGTAAAACAAATTCCTTTGTACCACCACCGCCGGGGATCAGTCCTACGCCGAGTTCAACTAATCCAATATAAGTTTCTGCGGATGCACAAACTTTATCAGCATGTAAACTCAGTTCGCAGGCTCCTCCAAGTGTGAGCGCATGAGGTGCAACCACCACAGGAACCGCACTGTACCTGGCCTTCATCATCGTTTGCTGGAACATCCTGATTGCCATATCAAGCTCATCATATTCCTGTTCGATTGCCAGCATGAAGATCATTCCAACGTTTGCACCTGCACTGAAATTCGGTGTGTCGTTCGCAATTACAAGTCCCTTGTATTTTTCTTCAGCAAGTGAAATGGATTTCTGAATTCCTTCGAGCACTTCACCGCCAATGCTTCCCATTTTTGTATACCATTCCAGTCCGATGACATCATCTTCCAGGTGATAGGTTCTGCACGCACTGTTTTTCCAGATAGTTTGATTGGCGAAGTTTTTCATTACGATGAATGCTTCTCCGCCCGGCATTGCTTTATACGACTTCGATGGAAGATCGTAATAAAGTTTTTTGCCATTTTCTGTTTTGAAGAAAGAAGTAAATCCTGCTTCCAGCATTTCATCCACCCATGAAGCAACAGAATATCCTGCATCTTTCATTTTTTTGGCAGTGGAAGCAACACCTAATGTATCCCAACTTTCAAATGCACCGATCTCCCAGCCAAAGCCGGCCATCATGGCATCATCAATCCTGTAGAGTTCATCACTGATCTCAGGAACGCGATTAGAGATATAAGAGAACAATCCATAATGAAAATGACGATAGAATTCACCGGCTTTATCAGATCCTCCAACCATCATCTTTAAACGCTGGTGAAGATCATCAATGGGTTTTGCCGCTTCAAGCGTAGCAAACTTTGGTTTGTTTCTTGGTTTGTATTCAAGTGTATTCAGATCCAAAGTGAGTATCTCTTTTTCACCCCCGCTTCCTTTTGTTTTTTTGAAGAATCCCTGGCCGGTTTTATCCCCCAGCCATTTATTTTCTACCATCTTATTTAACCAGGAAGGAATGGAAAAGATCTCTTTTGCTTCATCCTGCTGACAATTATCATGCACCCCATTCGCAACACGTACAAGTGTATCAATTCCTACCACATCTGCCGTGCGAAAGGTGGCTGATTTTGGACGGCCAATAACAGGACCCGTTAATGCATCCACCTCGTCAATGGTCAGTCCCAGTTTATCCACCAGTTGAAAAATTGCCATAATACCATACACTCCAATCCTGTTCGCAATGAATGCCGGGGTATCTTTTGCAAGAACAGTGGTTTTACCAAGATGAAGATCACCATAGTGCATAAGAAAATCAATCACTGCAGGATCCGTATGAGGAGTAGGAATGATCTCCAGTAACCTCAGGTATCTCGGAGGATTGAAGAAGTGTGTTCCGCAGAAATGTTTTTTAAAATCCTCAGACCTTCCTTCAGCCATCAGGTGTATAGGAATTCCGGAGGTATTTGAAGTAACCAGTGTTCCCGGTTTGCGATACTGATCTACCTGCGCAAAGATCTGCTGCTTGATATCCAGTCGTTCTACAACAACCTCGATCACCCAGTCATAATCTTTTATCTCCGCCATGTTATCGGTGAAATTCCCGGTACGGACTCTTTTAACCAGGTCCTTTGTATAAACCGGCGATGGATTTGATTTAATAGCAGATTGCAGCGCTTCATTCACTATCCTGTTCTTCACAACCGGATGTTCCAGAGTTAAATTCTTTGCGGATTCAGCTTCCGTTAAGGATCCCGGAACGATATCCAGCAATAAAACCTGTAAGCCGGCTCCTGCGAAATGAAGAGCAATTCTTGATCCCATTACGCCGCTGCCAAGTACGGCAACCTTTCTGATGATACGCTTTGACATAGGCAAGTAAAATTAGTTAGTTATGCAACTATTTGTACCGAAGATAAGTTGTTGAAAGGAGTAAAACAAGAGAGAAATGAATTGATTTTAACCGGTTGTATAAAAAAAGCCTGCAACTTAAATGCTGCAGGCTTTGATTATTTCACTTTAAGAATATAATCCCTTTTCTTCCTTTATGTTAACCTGTAATTAGGAAACTCCCGATCCATTATCAATTGCATCCGAAGGAGCAACAAAGTGCAGCTTACCCGATTTGTCTTCCGCCATCAGGATCATTCCGTTACTTTCAATTCCCCTCATTTTCCTTGGAGCAAGATTAGCTACAACAACAACCTGTTTCCCTGCAATTTCTTCAGGTGTAAAATGCATGGCAATTCCGGAAACGATGGTCCTTACTTCAAATCCAAGATCCACTTCCAGCTTCAATAATTTATCTGCCTTCTCAACCTTCACTGCAGTTTTGATGGTTCCCACTTTCAGATCAAGCTTTGCAAAATCATCATACTGAATTGTATCCTTTACATTATTTACTTCTTCAGAAGTTGCAGCTGCAGATGATCCTGTATTTGCAGCTCCACCGGAAACTAAAGACGATGTGCCGGAAGTCGTTTGATTTGAAGTTCCGGATCCACCTGTTTGTTCATTCGTTTGTTCCGTTTTCACCAATCCCGATTTTAATTTTTCAATCTGCGCAGTGATCTCTTCATCTTCAATTTTCCTGAATAATAATTCAGGTGCTCTCAATGAATAACCTACGCTTAACAATTTGATGCTTCCTCCATTCTGCCAGTCCAGCATTTTTTCCACCACCTTCATCATGTGACAAAGTTTCTTTGCTGTACCGGGAAGAAATGGATTTACAAGAATCGCCAAATTTGCTGTTAACTGTAAACACAAATGCAAACAATTGTCGATCTGCTGCTGCAGTTTCTTTTTGTCTTCTGCAGTGAGGTCAGGAGTTTTTTCCATAGCTGATGCTTTCTTCCATGGCTCCTTATCCTGCATGTATTTATTTCCTTTTCTTGCAAGGTCAATTACTTCAAACAATGCATCCCGGAAACGGTAATTTTCAATCGACTGCTCAACCTTTTCTTTTGCTTCTTTTATATCATTTATTAAAGCACGATCCGCATCATCAAAGATATCATTGTGCAATACAGGAACTTTCCCTCCGCACAATTTGTGCATCAGTACAAATGCCCTGTTCACAAAGTTTCCGAAGATGGCAACAAGCTCACTATTGTTTCTGTCCTGGAAATCCTTCCAGGTGAAATCATTGTCTTTTGTTTCCGGCGCATTGCTGCAAAGCACATATCTCAATACATCCTGTTGGTCAGGAAAATCTTTCACATAATCGTGTACCCATACTGCCCAGTTCCTGCTTGTTGAAACTTTCTCTCCTTCAATATTTAAAAATTCATTTGCCGGAACATTATCAGGCAGTACAAAATTTCCGTGCGCTTTCAGCATCGATGGAAATATGATACAATGAAATACAATGTTATCCTTCCCGATAAAATGTACCAGTTTCGTATCTTCCTTACACCAATAATCTTCCCACTTATCCGTTAGTTCTTTTGTTGCACTGATATAACCAATAGGTGCATCGAACCATACATACAACACTTTTCCTTCTGCTTCCGGTAACGGAACTTTTACTCCCCAGCTCGAGTCTCTTGTCATGGCACGACTTTGCAGCCCGCTATCAATCCATGATTTACACTGTCCGTAAACATTGTTCTTCCATTCCTTATGTCCTTCAATGATCCATTCCTTTAACCATGGTTCATAATTCTGTAATGGAAAATACCAGTGTTTGGTAGTTCGTTTTACCGGAACAGCATCAGATAAAGTTGATCTTGGATTGATCAGTTGTTCAGGACTTAATGAAGAACCACATTTTTCACACTGGTCTCCATATGCATTGTGATTTCCGCAGGTTGGACAGGTTCCGGTGATATACCTGTCGGCAAGAAAAACTCCTGCTTTTTCATCATAATATTGTTCTGTTTCCTTCTCTTCAAACAATCCCTTTTCATACAGGTTGGTGAAGAAATCGGCAGATGTTTTATGATGAACAGGATTGGAAGTTCTTGAGTAGATATCAAACGAAATTCCCATCTGCTCAAAACTGTCTTTGATCAGGTTATGATATTTATCAACCACCTGCTGTGGTGTAATTCCTTCTTTCATAGCACGGATGGTGATCGGAACACCGTGCTCATCACTTCCGCAAACAAATTTCACGTCTCTTTTCTGCAACCGCTGGTAGCGCACATAGATATCCGCAGGCAGGTAACATCCTGCAAGGTGACCAATGTGTACAGGCCCGTTTGCGTAGGGAAGGGCCGCTGTAACAAGGATCCTGTTGTAACTATTCATAGGGGGCAAACTTACATTATCTTGCACCTATGTCCAAAATACCTCCATACCTGAAACGCGGGGATACCATCGGTATCGTTTGTCCTGCGGGATATATGGCTTTAGAAAAAGTAAGAACCTGTATTGAAACGCTGGAGCGCTGGGGTTACCGGGTCCGGATCGGAAATACGGTTGGTAACGATAACGGGACCTATTTCTCGGGAACGGATGCAGAAAGATTAAAGGATCTGCAGGGGATGCTGGATGATGATTCGGTTCAGGCTGTTCTTTGCGCCAGGGGAGGTTATGGAACAGGACGGATCATTGATCATATCAATTTTAAAAAATTCAGAAAAAATCCCAAGTGGGTGATTGGCTTCAGCGATATCACGGTTTTACACTGTCACCTGCTTGCTAATTTTCGCATTGCCTCACTTCATGCTCCGATGGCTGCTGCTTTTGAAGAAGGAACCGATAAAAATCCTTACCTCAAAGCCTGGAAGCGAACGATTGAAGGAAAGCCCCTGAGACTCCAGGTTCCTTCGCACCCGATGAATGTTGCCGGCAACGCCGAAGGTATACTTGTCGGTGGAAACCTTGCACTGCTTGCTCACCTGGTTGGAACTCCTTCAGATATTAAAACCCGCGGAAGAATACTTTTCCTGGAAGATATCGGTGAGCAATTGTATAATGTCGACCGCATGATGTACCAGTTGAAACGTGCAGGTAAACTGAAAGGACTAAAAGGACTGATCATTGGTGGTTTCACGGATATGAATGATACAACCAGGCCAATGGGTATGACTGCAGAAGAGATCATACGCGACATAGTTGCGGAATATAATTATCCTGTTTGTTTTGGATTTCCTGTGAGTCATTCGAAAGAAAATTACCCATTAAAAGTCGGTGGGAAATATGAATTGAAAGTAGGACGAAATGTAAAGCTCAACGAGATCTTATAGTTTTTTGTTTATGACCATCACACAATTGGAATATGTTGTAGCAATTGATATTTACCGGCATTTTGCAATGGCTGCAGATCATTGTCACGTAACGCAGCCTACACTTAGTATGCAGGTGAATAAACTTGAACAGGAGCTTGGCATAAAGATCTTCGATCGCAGCAAACAACCTGTAGTGCCCACTGAACATGGAAAAGAGATCATCAGCCAGGCTAAAAGAATTCTGGCGGAAGTCAGTGTGATAGGAGATATCGTTCAGAATAAAAAAGGTGTATTTGCGGGACAACTTAAAGTTGGAATAATACCTACACTCGCACCTTATCTATTGCCATTATTTGTGAGATCATTTGCCAAAAAATATCCGCAGGTGAAACTGATCGTGAATGAGCTTACTACCGATATCTTAATTGAAAGATTACGCGAAGGAAAAGTAGATGCTGCGATCCTGGTAACACCCCTGCAGGAAGCAGGATTTCGTGAATATGTTTTATTCTATGAAGAATTAATGGTGTATGTTTCAAAAAAGAACCAGCTCTTCAATAAGGAATATGTATTGTCAAAAGATATTGATCCCAGTAAACTCTGGTTACTGGAAGAAGGACATTGTTTCAGATCACAGATCGAAAATCTATGTGAATTAAAGAAGGTTGCTAAAGAAGGGCGGTTATTTGAATATGAAGCGGGTAGTATAGAAACTTTGAGAAAGATGGTTGAAGTCAATGATGGGATTACGATTCTTCCGGAACTGGCTACAACTGATCTCCGAAGCAGTCAGTTACAATTACTCCGAAAATTCAAAAGTCCCGCACCTATGCGTGAAGTTAGTTTAGTAGTGCATAGGGATAATCAGAAAAAAAGAATGATTGATCTGCTAAGACAGGAGATCATCGATTCTATTCCGGATAAGATAAGAGCAAATAAAAAAGGAAATGTAATTCCGATTTAAAATGTAAAAGTGAAAAGGTAAAATGTAAAACTTTTAAATTTTACATTTTACCTGTTACATTTTTGATTTACTACAATTCAATGATCGTATTAAAAGTAACTACAGCATCAGTAGAGCTTTTGCTACTGTTCACAGGGTCAGAAGTTTCCTTGCCTCTGTCTTCATAGTGGCGAAGTGTGATTTTAACTGTTCCTGATCCTGCAGCGCCTGTTGTCCATACAGATGAAAGTCCCAATGGTACGCCATTTCCATCTACATCAAAACCGTTGATCGTAATATTTGAAGTGGCAGATGGTTCATAATAAAAGCGATGACTTGCTCCTTCCTCTTCAATTTCTTCATGAATTGCTTCGATAGGATTTTTTGATTTGTCATAAACTTCCATTACCACATCATATGTTTTATCCGGTGACAAAACGATCTGGTCGATTTCCGGATTCTGCCCGCCCGGTCCATCGGAATCTTCAAATTCATAGGAAACAGTATTTGTTGTTCCTCTTTCTGTAAACTTTAACTCAACCGTGGTGATCAGCTCATTTGAATTTTCCTCTGCAACATCATCCTTTGAACATGCAGTAATTAAGACCCCTGAGGTCAAAACAAATAATAACGCTTTCAATTTCTTCATGGTTTCTGATTTAAAAATTGTTAAAAGGTATTTTTAGTTTCATTGAAAAGTTTCTTCCCATTTCATCTGTGAAGTACCTGAAACTGTTGAGGTAATCACGGTACCTGACATTGAATAAATTACTTACTGAAAAACCGATCGTTACCGGTTTATTCCATATATCAAAAGTTCCCGAAAGATCAGCATCCACAAGATTATAAGCACCGGGAGGAACTTTGTAATCCTGCTTTCCGTTCTTATCTGAAGGCACTCTTTTCTGTTCAAATACACTGGTCATTTCTATACTTAAATAAGCATCACTGATTTTTTTCCCTTCTTTGAAATTCCAGGTCAGTCCATTTGTGATCCTGTCTGCAGGCATATAGATCAGCCAGTCGTTTGTAGCACGATCCTTTGCTCTCAACATTGCATATTGAAAATGATACACCAGTTCTTTGGTGATTTTTCCATGGAGGTCAAGATCGAAGCCATTTAAGGTAGCATCGGTCTGACTGAAAATAATCTTTGGGAAAGCGCCCGCAATTGTTAGAACTGGTTCATCAGGTACAGGTTTTCTGTAAATGAAATCGTTGATCCTGTTGTTGTATGCAGTTGCATTAATATCAAGCCTTCCGTCAAGCGCTTCCCACTCCATAGTTAAGGAAGTGTTCAGGGCTTTCTCCGTTTTAAGGTTGATATCACCTTCTTCATAGGTTGCAGAACCATGGTGAATGCCATTACTTAATAATTCATTCACATGAGGTGCTCTCGACGATAAATTAATTGCTCCTATTAATCGAAAGTGATCTGCGTGTTTATAGATGGCATTGAAAGAAGAAGCAAGCGTTGAAAAATCAAAATCATTATTGATATTTCCTCCATTACTTAAAAGCCTTTTGGTTTCAATGGTTTTATGATCATATCGTACACCCGCATGAAGATCAAATTTTCCAAGGCTTAATTTCTCAATCCAGTATCCACCGACTGTATTTGAAAAATAATTGGGAATGAAATAACGTCCGCCGAAAGAATTATCCTGCTGCATCATTGACAACCCAATAGTTCCTTTGAATTTGCCGATTGGTTTATGTTCCCATGAAAGATCTTCAGTAAATGTATAGATCAATAAATCCAGCTGCGGTTTTGTATTTGCATCCGATCTTGATTTGTCATATTCTTTTCTTCTGTTTCGCTGAGCCCCGATAGTTATATAAAACTTGTTATCCCCTTTTGAAAAAGTGCTTTTAATTTTCCCGAGCGTGTGCTCTACCTGCTGGAAAGGTCTTCGGATCCTGTAAGTTTCTTCACCTGTAAAAACATTATCTGGTTTTTCCGCGTTGATGGCAACCTCCAGGTCGCTGAGATTGCCAATATGTGCACCGCTGAAAATTCCGGCTTTCGTATAAAAATGACTCAGGTAAGTTTCAATATTGAAATGTTCTTTTTTCCATCCTGCTGTCAGGGAGTAATTGTATTCCTCAAGTCCGGTATTATTCATGAAGTAATCGGGCGTTTTGATGTTTCCTGATTTTCTGAATGTTCCCTGCAGCCGGAGAGCAAGAGGAATTTTATTGAATCTTTTTTCAATATTTCCGGAACCATAGTATAATCCGCCGTTGGTTGAATATCCGGTATATAATTCTCCCGATGTTCCTTCCAGATGTTTTAATGGTTTTGCATCCACCAGAATTACTCCTCCTATTGCATCAGAACCATATTTTAATTCATCTACTCCTTTGATCACAGAGATCTTATCCGCAATAAAAGGATCCACTTCCGGTGCGTGTTCATTTCCCCATTGCTGACCTTCCTGCCTGATCCCATTATTAATGATCAATACACGATTTCCATGCAATCCATGGATCACAGGTTTAGAAACATTCGATCCTGTTTTAAGGGTAGTCACTCCGCTGAGTTTATCAAGAGCTTCCGCCAGTGAAGTGCCGCGGGTTTCCTCCATTTGTCTACCGCTGACTTCCTGCTTGAATGCGGTATTCGGAACGCCTCTTATCGCAGACACAGTAACTTCTTCCAGTGTGTTTTGTGCATGCGGAAGAAAAATATCCTGGTGAAAATTCTTTTCAAGAACAATTTCTCTTGTGACGGTTGCGCAATCGACATGACTGATCTCTAGAATATATTTTCCTCTGCAAAGATTTCCGAAGATGAAGTTGCCTTCCTCATTCGTAAGGATCGCTTTGTCGGTCCCGATAAGCTTTACAGTTGCACCGGCAAGTTTCTGTTTACTGTCAAGGTCTTCGACATGCCCTGCAATACGCAGGTCACAGGTTTGCGACCATGAAAGAATTGTAAAAAGTAATCCTGCTAAAAGGCTGACTAATTTTTTCAAAACAAATATTTAATAATGAACATAAGCAGAAGGGGTTCTGCAAAAAATCCGATAAGATGCGGATAGGTTCAAAATGATTCAGATCGACCGAAATGATTCAGATAAAATCTGAATGTTTCGAATACAATTTACTTGAGGTTTTATAGGAGGGAAGGTGGTCCCCGAAGAGAGGTTGAAATGCGTTCAGAAAAAAGCGTACTGCTGTAGAATGATATTATTTCTCGCTTAAAGATTGGTGAAATCCCATCAAATGTAATGGGGGTAGTTCCAATGAAATGATGATCAGCTACCATTGTGAACTGATCACACTGGAAACTTTTCTGTTCTACAGTCGCTCCTTTATTTTGTTCATATAAATGAAAGCTGTCAGTATGATGGGAAAAAGCATCGTGCAGGTATTTCCTTGGCAGGATACTGAACGTAAAGATCAGTAACATGACCAGCCGGAACAGGAATAATATGGTCTGCTTTTTAAACATTTTCAGCCCAAATGTAAAAAATGCAACAGTATTGCAAAAATGTTTTTACAGATCTACCATCATTTTAAGGGATGTTTGGCCTTTTGGAAGGTCTGAACTTTGACCTTCGGAATTAACAAGTCCCCCTTTATTATAGGTAACGTAGGCGGCTGCATTAATCTTTTCAACTTCTTCAATCATGGTAAACGTACGCCGGATCGTAATTGTATCGCGGAATTGAGGGAATTGCTGGATGCTGTTTGGGCCGATGACGGTATCCCAAATGACGGTTTGGTTGGCCGTTTTCCAATCGATAGCCAGTACCGAAAGTCTTATAGTATGCGAAACATCCGCGTATTGCTGGTCTGAATAATCTTTTGAAGGGAAGATTTTATAGGTAATGGTTTTGTCGACAGGTTGCCAGATGACAATGTCTTCTTCTTTTTCGCAGGACACAAAGATCAGCAGGGCAGAAGCTGCTAACAGTGATTTTACAATTGCTAAGGGTTTCATGTTGAGGTCTTTAGTCATTTAAAGTCCGTCACTTAGTATGACCGGACGCTAATTATTTTAAGTATTCAATTATTTTTTGACTGTTAGGTATGCAATGATATATTTGCAACCACCCAGGGGGAATTAGCTCAGTTGGCTAGAGCGCTACGCTGGCAGCGTAGAGGTCACCGGTTCGAGCCCGGTATTCTCCACTTAACCGGACAGCCCTTCTTCACGATGTGTTGCCCGGTTTTTTTATTTTAAATTATTTAAACAGTTTATTATGACTGAAGTACAGCTTACAATGAATGATAAAGGCCACGGCGCTTTTGTTGTACTCGATGGACCAAAGCAGTTGGGAGAAATGGTTGTGGGTATTTCAGGGAGTGATATGACCGTTTACCATACTGAAGTAAACCCTGAAGCGGAAGGGCAGGGCCTGGCAAAGATGATGCTTGAAGCAATGGTCGATCATGCAAGAACCAGTCATCTGAAAGTCATTCCTCTTTGTGCTTACGTTCATGCACAATTTCAAAAAAATCCCGCGAATTATGCGGAAATCTGGGATAACCCGGAAGGTCAGAGTATCAGCTAAAAATTTATACGATGAATAAACTTAAGATTATTACTTCTACCACAAGAGAAGGCAGGAAAGGGATTTTCCTGGCAGAATGGTTAACGGAATTTGCGAAAGAGAATTCTGAATTCGAGGTTGAATTGCTCGACCTGGCGAAGATCAATCTTCCATTTATGGACGAGCCTGATCATCCAAGACTGAAAAAATACAAACACGAGCATACAAAGAACTGGAGTGCGATGATCGATCCGGCAGATGCATTTGTGATTGTATTGGGTGAATATAATTTCGGATTTCCGGCACCCATCAAAAATGCGCTTGATTTCTTATTTAATGAATGGAAACATAAACCGGTTGGGTTTGTAAGTTATGGCGGTGTATCAGGTGGAATGCGTTCTTTACAAATGATCAAGCAGGTTGTTACAACATTTAATATGATGCCAATCGCAGAAGCTGTGAACATTCCCTTCTTTGCAAAACAGATCAATGATCAGAACAAATTTGTTCCTGAAGAACCCGTGGTTAAATCAGCTGCGAATATGCTGAAGGAATTGCATAAATGGAGCGAGGCTATGAAGCCTTTGCGTCAGCAGTAATATTTGTTTCATTATTCTTCCATCCTGATATAATATATGCGCAAGGGTTGGATTGAATATTGATAACTGAACAGAACTAAAAATAAAAGATCCCGGCTATTGTTAGTCGGGATTTTTTATTGTTAATAATCTGTATTATTCTGCTCCATCAGTTCAGAATCATCATATTCTTCCCTGTCGATCTGGAAAGTGATTTTTTCGTTCTCTACTTTCGAGAGATAGCCATAAAATAATTTATACCCAATAAAATTGAAAAGGAGCAGACAGATAAGAAGTTTGGAAGCGAGTTTTCTCAATCGCTAAAGGAAAATAAATTTCCTTCAGGCTATATATAGAATCGCTTTTAAATTACAAAACCGGTAAATAGACAATAAAAGTGGAGCCTTCGCCCAGGGTGCTTTTTGCATAGATATAACCATTGTGATTCTGGGCAACCTTTCGTGCAATGGCAAGGCCGATTCCCGATCCTTTATATTCCGTATTTCCATGAAGTCTTTGAAATACATTGAAGATCCTGTCGGCATCTTTCTGGTCAAATCCAATCCCGTTATCGCGAACACTTATTTCATAGTATTCCCTGTTATGATCATCCGGGATTACCGGGAAGGCAATTTTCTTAAGGCCGGTTTTTTTACAGCTTACTGTTATTTTCGGGTCAACACCAACCTTCCTGTACTTAATGGCATTGGTAACCAGGTTTTGAAAAAGTTGTTGTAACTGGTGATGATATCCACTGATCACCGGTAATTTTTCCACTTTGATCGTAGCCTTTTTTTCCTGGATCTCGAGTTCAAGGTCTTCAAGAATCTGCGAAAATAAACTTCCAAGATCAACCTCTTCTTTTTCGAAAGGTTTTAAACTAACCTGTGAAAATGTCAGCAGGTCATCTACCAGCCCGCTCATCCGGAGGGTTGCAGCTTCGAGTCTTCCGAACATTTTCAACTCGTCTTCATTCAGTTTCCCGGAAACCTGGAGCTTTATCCTTTCAGAGAAAAAATGAATTTTCCTGATGGGTTCTTTCAGGTCATGGGATGCGGCAAACGCAAATTCTTCCAGATTGGAGTTGGATCTTTTAAGTTCTTCCAGCAATTCCTGTTGTCTGAGATTTGATTCTTTAGTGGCAGTGACATCCAGGAATACATTGATAAGTCTTTTATCATCCATTTTGGCCACAGACATTTCCAGCCACTTATTACCGGGAGTATAAAGGTATTGCGTATTAAAAGGAATTCCGGTTTTCAGAGTTTCCAATGCCATTTTGAATAGCGGGCTATCAAACAAAAGGGGATCAATTTCTTTGATAGTTTTTGACATGATGAGATCAATCGGTACCCCAAGGTAGGTGGCTGCAATATCATTAGTGAGGATTGTGCGGCCGTCAATCACTTCTCCTTCATCATTGGCAATAGTTTCGGTGATGGAAATTCCGGCAGGTGAATAACGAAGCAGGTTATCCATGAGTAATTTCTGCTCTTCCAGTTGTTGCTGCTTTTTTTCCAGCTCCCTGATCACTCTTTTTTCTTCCGTGATGTCCTGAACCACTGTCAGAATTCCACCGCGAAGGCATGATCTTAAAACTTTGACATATTTATTCAGTATGGGGTTCAGTAAGGTAGATTCTGAAACATTTCCTGAATTCAGGACATTCAGCATTTCGTTGAAAATGGAAACTTTTAGTTCGGGAGTAAGAACATGTGTGTTATTGATGGTCATACCTTCTCCTTCTTCCCTTGACCCGAGATTCAGGTAACGAAGACCCTGGTCATTCCAGTACCTGAATTCAAAGTCAATAACCTGGCCTTGTTCGTTCGTAATCGGTTTGTGCCAGATGATAGCCTGGGGTTGAACATCGAAGAATTCAGCAAAATCTTTATAAGTATCCATAAGTAACGTCCAATAGCGCAAATTAGAATCAATAACGGTAAAGCTTCTTCCGCTTGTACATTATTTCAAATTTTAATGCGCAGGGTATTCCGCTAATTACCGTCCTGACCACCTGATTTGGATTGACCTAAATCAACCAGTTCTTTGGCCTGTTTAAGAACATCCGCATAGGAAAGGGGCTTTTTGAAGTAGTGATCAGCACCACTTTCTTTACACAATTGCTGGTATAGGGGTGAATCGGAAGTACTCCATACAATTTTGGGAACTCCCTCGTATTTGGATTCTACACAGATTTTTTTCAAAACCTCCGCACCATTAAAATCAGGCATATTGAAATCAAGAATGATCAGGAAAGGAATGTTTCCGTTACTGAAAGTCTCGAGTACCTGTAGCACTTCTTTCCCGGAAAAGGCTGTCTTTACCTCTATCTCCGGGGCAATCATGTGGAAAGCTTCTTTCAGCAGGTCCTGGTCATCAATGTCATCGTCTGCTAAAACGATCACTCTTTGCTTGTTGAGTTCACTCATTCGGAGGCAAAAATAAATCTTAATTAGAATTAAATTAAAAATATCCTTTAATAGACGGAATTGGATTCAATACGTTGGCAGGCCCTGCAACTCTTTATTTTTCGTTATTGGATTTCCAGGATCTTTTTGATTTGTGTAACAAGTTCTGCCGATGCGCTATCCTTGGTAATAAAAGCCTGTGCACCAAGGGATCTGGCAAAGTTTGCAAAAGTTACTTCTGTATGCATACTAAGTACTATGATGGGTATTTCACTGAAAGAGCGGATTTCCTGTATAGCCTGTAATCCATTCATTTCGGGCATACTAAGATCGGTAATGATCAAATCATAAGTCTGGGCACGAATCTTTTCTACGAGACTTTTGCCATCTTCGGCATGGTCGATTTCCGCTTCAGGAAAACCATCCTGTAAAATCCGTAAAATGCCTCTCCTGACCATATAATGATCCTCTGCTATTATGATCTTCATGCCGGAATATTGTATTTACCCTGTATTTAAAAATATAGATTATTTCAATATCGATAACATTAAATATACCATGGAATTTGCACTGGTTCTACGCCAACGTTTTCGTAAATAATCTTCACTTTCGGATTACATCCCGCAGATTAAAGGGTTATAATTGCCTGCACTACATATTTGCTGTAATCGGTTTCAGGTACACCGGTGACCTTAACGCTTAAATAACTAACGATGAAAGTTCGGTTCGAAAATAGTCCGCGCGAAACAAGCGGCATGAATACAGAGAGTTTACGTTCAAATTTTTTACTGGAGGGAATTGTTGAGAATGATGAAATCAATCTCGTGTATTCTCATTACGACAGGGTGATTATAGGCGGTGTGAAACCCGTAAACAAATCGGTGGCCCTGGAAAATGATCCGGAATTGCGTGCTGATTTTTTTCTTGAAAGAAGAGAGATCGGAATTATCAATGTTGCCGGAAACGGAATTGTAACCGCCGATGGTGAAAAGTTCAATCTTAGTAAACTTGATTGTCTTTACCTGGGTAAAGGTGTGAAAGAAGTTTTCTTCGAAAGTGAAAATAAAAATGAACCGGCAGTTTTTTATTTATTATCTGCACCTGCTCACGCTGCATATCCAAACCGTTTGTTAACAAAGGAAGAAGCATCTCCTGTACAAACAGGTGCTTCCCAGACTTCCAATGCGAGAACGATCTATAAATATATTCACGACCAGGGAATAAAAAGTTGTCAGCTTGTGATGGGACTTACCATCCTCGAACCGGGAAGTGTCTGGAATACGATGCCCGCACATACTCATACAAGAAGGATGGAGGCTTACTTTTATTTTGATGTTCCGCAGGATCAGCGTGTGATTCACTTTATGGGAGAACCTAAAGAAACCAGGCATCTCGTGGTATCAAACTATGAAGCGATCGTATCTCCACCCTGGTCAATCCATTCAGGATGCGGTACCTCCAATTATTCTTTTATCTGGGGAATGGCCGGTGAAAATTATAACTATACTGATATGGACCTGGTTCCTGTAACACAATTAAAATAAGGTTTATGATTTTTGTGCAGTCAATATTGTTTTTACAACTTTTTGTTCTTTCCGGATTTGCAAATAATGATATCAATCGTACCACTACTAACGATAAATCATTTCAGGAATCCACAATAGAAATAATCAATCCGTCAGATTTTGAAAGGCAGGATGAGCTGATTGTTCTTTCACGCGCATCACTTGAAAAAGAGATCGGAAAAATCGATCAGTATGTTTCAATCAAACAGGCGGCACAAAATATACCGGTTCAGTTTGATGATATAAATTTTGATGGCAAATGGGATGAAGCCGCTTTCGTGTATAGTTTCAAAGGAAACGAAAAATTGATTTTTTCAATTTCACCAGCCTCTTCAAATGATCTTTCTACTGTTCCGAAACGGGCGCAGGTCCTTTTAAAGAAGATGAATGATCAAAAGGTTTTTCAGCCTGCAATGAATAAGGAAACCATGCAACCCGGGAGACAGGCGACTGATTTTTCTAAGGTTCCTCTTCCGCTATATCAGATGGAAGGTCCTGCATGGGAAAATGATAAAGTTGGTTTTCGGTTGTACTTCGACGTTAGGAATGGTAAAGACATCTGGGGCAAACTGACGGATAAAATGATCCTCCAGGATGTTGGTACAGGGACAGGAAAAAGCTACCATGAATTAAACGATTGGGGAATGGATCTGCTGAAAGTTGGAAACTCACTCGGGGCAGGAGCGCTGGCCATTCAAACTAAAAATCAACAGGGTAAAGATACCCTTGTAAGAGTTGGTGGAAATAATATGGGAACCCAATCCTATACTATGATTTCAAATGGTCCCGTAAGAGCGATCTTCCTGATGAAATACGAAAACTGGAACATGCTTGGAGATGGAAACCTTGTGAATATTGAAGAACAGATTTCCATCAGCGCAGGTCAGTATTATTATCAGAGCCAGGTCAAAGTCTCTGGGATCAAAAAGAAATACTGTGTGGTTACCGGGATTGTAAATCTGAAATCTAAAGAAGTAAAGAAATTAAATAACCATTCCAGAGGGATTTACACTTTTGATAAGCAGTCGGAAAATGCGGACCAAATGGGCATGGCAATCATCACATTACCTGTATACTTTGAATCTGCTCCTGTAGAATCTGTAAATAGCGGTGATATCAATAAAACTTACCCGGTCATATTTTCATCGGGTAAAGATCCTGTTTACAGATTTTATGCAAACTGGGGAAAATCAGATGAAAGATTTAATAGTTTATCTTCCTACGAACAATACATCTCCCGTGAAGGAGAAAGAATGGCATCCCCATTAAAAATTAAATGGTAGCTATGGGTAAAGTGATATGCTTTGGTGAATTATTACTGCGTATGTCTCCGGAATTAAACGGTCAGTGGTTGCACAACGCCACAATGCCTGTATTTCTGGGTGGTGCAGAATTAAATGTAGCCCAGGCATTATCTCTCTGGAAAAATGAGGTGGCCTATGTTACCGCGTTACCCGGTCATGCACTTACGGATGAAATCCTTCAGGAATTAAGAAATAAAAATATACATACTTCAGCCATCCTGATTAAAGAAGGAAGGATAGGAATATATTTTCTACCGCAAGGTGCTGATCTGAAAAATTCGGGTGTTATTTACGACCGTGCATATTCTTCTTTCTGGAATTTAAAGCCCGGAGAAATAAACTGGAAGGAGGTATTAAAAGATGTAAGCTGGTTTCATTTCAGTGCGATCACGCCTGCACTCAATGAAACGCTTGTAACAGTTTGTGAAGAAGCTTTGCAGGCTGCAGAGTCATTAAACATCCCTGTTTCAGTTGATCTTAATTACCGTTCAAAGCTCTGGAAATATGGTAATGAACCAAAGAATGTAATGCCTCAACTGGTTAAGTATTGTGATGTGGTTATGGGAAATCCCTGGAGTGCCCGGTCACTCTTGGGAATACCGCTGAACACCGATATTGAAATTGATAATAATAAATCTTCCTATTTACGGGAAGCCCAGAATTCTGCAAATGCATTAAGAGAATCGTTTCCCAAATGCAAAGATGTAGCCTATACATTCAGGTTGGAAGAAGAACCGGGTGTAAGTTATTATGGTGCTTTAATGAATGATTCCGGACAATTTGTTTCCAAAGAATTCTATAGCGAAAAAGTGGTTGATAAAGTGGGAAGCGGAGATTGCTTTATGGCAGGGCTGATCCATGGAATCACCAATGGAAATAATTATAATGATCTTATCAATTTCGCATCTGCTGCGGCTTTTGGGAAGCTTCATGTTAAAGGCGATGTTACGAATCAATCTGTTGAAGACATCAAAAACTTATTGAATGAAAACTAACGAACAGGTATTGAATGCGATACTAAAAGTACGCGCATTGCCATTGTTTTACCATGATGACCCCAATGTTTGTTTAAATGTGATGCATTCTCTTTATACTGCAGGAATCAGGGCAATAGAATTTACCAATCGGGGTGAATTTGCATTGTCCAATTTCAGGCAAATGCTTGAAAAAAGAAATGCAGAAATGCAGGATCTTTTACTGGGTATCGGCACAATAAAATCTACAGAGCATTTTGAGCAATTTGAAAATGCTGGTGCAGACTTTTTTGTTAGTCCTGTTATTGATCCGGTTTTACTTCGTCGGGCAGTTTCAAACAATCTTCTTTTCATTCCGGGTTGTATGACACCTACCGAAATTCATATTGCTGAGAAGGAAGGATGCCGGCTTGTAAAAATATTTCCCGGTAATGTAGTAGGGCAACAATTTATTAAGTCGGTGAAAGAACTTTTTCCGGAAATGAAGTATATGGTAACCGGAGGAGTTGAGCCCGATAAGAATAATATTCAAAGCTGGTTTAACGCAGGAGCTCACGCTGTGGGATTGGGCAGCAGCCTGATCTCCCGGGAAATCCTCCATTCAAATAATTTCGAAACGCTGCAGGCAAATACAAAGAACCTGTTATCCATTCTTGCCTCAATTAACAGCCAAACAAACTAACGATGAATCAAACAGTTGGCAGATACCGGTGGACGATTTGCAGTCTTGTCTTTTTCGCTACCACCATAAATTATCTCGATCGTGCAGTGATCAGCTTGCTTAAAGGAACGCTTGAAAAAGAATTTTCCTGGACAGAAACTGACTATTCAAACATTGTGATCATCTTTCAATTGATGTATGCATTGGGTATGTTAGGCGCAGGCCGGTTGATCGATAAACTTGGAACGAGGATCGGTTATGCAGTTGCAACATTTCTATGGAGTGTAGCAGCTATGTCGCACGCTTTTGTATCAGGACTGAACGGATTTTTATTTGCACGTGGTTTTCTCGGTGTAACGGAATCAGGAAATTTTCCTGCAGCGATCAAAGCAACTGCAGAGTGGTTTCCACAGCGCGAACGTGCATTGGCGACCGGCATCTTTAATTCAGGAGCAAACGTTGGAGCAATTCTGGCGCCGTTGACAGTTCCTTTTATTGCGGAAGAATGGGGCTGGAAGTGGGCATTTTTGATTACAGGATTTATAGGGTTTATCTGGTTGATTTTTTGGTTCCTGTTTTATGAGATCCCAACAAAGCATAAAAAAGTCTCCGCGGAGGAACTGGCGTATATTAATATAGATGCAGACAATTCACCTGAAGGAATTGAAGAAGATAAGAAGCCGGTTTCATGGATTAAGTTATTTGGATTCCGGCAGACCTGGGCTTTCATTCTCGGAAAGTTTCTGACCGATCCTGTATGGTGGTTTTATCTTTTCTGGCTTCCTGATTTTCTGAAAAAAGAATATGGTATCACAGGAACAGGGATAGCCATGCCGATTGCAATCGCCTATACCATTGCGACGTTTGGCAGTGTGATAGGAGGCTGGCTCCCACTAAGATTTATCAACTCAGGCTGGCCTGTTTTCAGGTCCAGAAAAACATCTATGCTAATATATGCACTGGTACCGCTGACTGTTTTATTTGCACAGTATCTCGGTAGTATCAATATGTGGTTTGCAGTTATAGTAATTGCATTTGCAATGGCTGCGCACCAGGCATGGAGTGCTAATATTTTCACTACGGTAAGTGATATGTTCCCAAAGAAGGCAACTGCATCAGTTACAGGAATCGGAGGAATGTTTGGTGCATTGGGTGGTATCGTGATCGCAAAAGCTGCCGGTCTGCTCTTCGACCATTACAATGCAATCGGAAATGAAAAGCAGGGATACTTTATTATGTTTATTATTTGCGGACTTGCTTATATCACTGCATGGGTTATTATGCATTTCCTGGTTCCGAAAATGAAACCTGTTAAGCTGTAAAAGATTTTTACTTGTGTCCGTGGAAAATAGAGAACGAAATGGATTCCTCCTTTCCACGGTTTTTTTATTAATCAGCTGTTTTCGTATATTGGTTGTTTACTAACGATATGCATATAGAAACCAGCACTAACCCCGGAAATTCATCTGCTTCATTAAAAGGTTATGGATATGCGGTAAGGATCGCATTGATTGCTTCACTCGGAGGATTTCTTTTCGGATTTGAAACTGCCGTAATCTCCGGTGCAGAAAAAACCATTCAGCAAATCTGGAAATTAGATTCCTTCTGGCAGGGATTCACCGTAGCCTCCAGTCTTATAGGAACAGTAATAGGTTCGATTATAGCGGGTCGCCCCGCGCAGGTGCTGGGACGAAAGAAAGTACTTACGATCATCTCGCTGATGTACATCGTTTCTGCAATCGGGTGTGCACTTACATCAACCTGGGCACTGTTTATTACGTTCAGAATTATTGGCGGACTTGCCGTAGGAGCTTCTTCTGTAGTTGGTCCGATGTATATTTCAGAGATCGCACCTGCTAAAATTCGCGGAAGACTCGCCGGTTCCTTCCAGGTTAATATAGTTTTGGGAATACTGATAGCCTATCTCACTAATTATTTCTTATCAGGAATAGGAGAGGAATCCTGGCGCTGGATGTTGGGGATCATGCTTGTTCCGGCAGCATTGTTTGCTATCCTGCTTCGGTCAATTCCTGAAAGCCCCAGGTGGTTATTATTAAAAGGAAGAAAGGAAGAAGCAGAAAAAGTATTTCTAAAGATCGGAGAGGGAGACGTGCAGGACTATGCAGGTGCTGATGATGCTTCCGTTAAACCCGACAGTCTTTTTCAAAAGAAATATATCAAACCTGTTTCTTTCGCTGTTATCCTTGCAATGTTTAACCAGCTCTCGGGGATCAATGCTATCATATATTATGCGCCGCGGATTTTTGAAATGGCAGGCTTTGATAAATCTGATTCGTTTATTCAATCTGTTTATATCGGGATCGCAAACTTATTTTTTACGCTGCTGGCAATGAGTATGATCGACCGGTTTGGCAGAAAAAAATTGCTGATCATCGGATCGGTTGGAATGATCCTTTTCCTGATGCTGACCGCTTCAGCTTTCAGTAATCCGGATAGTACAAGTCCTTACGTAGTGTATTACCTGATAGGATTCATTGCCTTCTTTGCATTTTCCCAGGGTGCAGTGATCTGGGTATTTATTTCAGAAATCTTTCCAAACTCTGTGCGGTCTCAGGGCGGTTCATTGGGAAGTTTTACGCACTGGATCATGGCAGCCATTATTTCCTGGGCATTCCCGGTAGTAGTAGAAGGTTCAAGTATGGGCGGTTTTTATTCCTTTGCTTTCTATTGTGTAATGATGGTACTGCACCTCATCTTTGTGTGGAAATATCTACCTGAAACCAAGGGAAGATCATTGGAACAAATTCAGCAGGATCTGAAAATTCATTAACAGGTTTTACTGGAGTCGCGCAAAATCAATTGCGTTTCCATAATTATATTTTCAAATTCAGTTACCGGTCTTTTACTTTCAATTTGTGAGATCAGTAGTTCTGTTGCTTTTTTTCCCATTTCCATTGCAGGCTGAATTACGGCAGATAAGGATGGATTGAATATGTCAGCGTTGATTGAATTCGTGAATCCTATCAATGCTACATCCTGTGGAATTCTGATCCCTTTATTTCCCAGAATGCCGATTGCAGAATTGCTGAGCCTGTCGGAAGCCGTCAGCATTGCATCCGGTTTGTTATTAAGTGAAAACAATTCCTCAATTGATTTCTCAATTTCATCCTTGAACATACCCCCGTGACCGCAATACCTGATCAAAGATTCATCATGCGAAATCCCGGCTTCTATCAATGCTGCTTCATATCCACTCAGACGTTCCCTGGTTATAGATAAATGTTTTGAGCTGGTAAGATGGGCTATTCTTTTAAAACCGCTTTTTATGAGATACTGGGTTGCCCGGTATGCTCCTGAAAAATTATCAGCCATCACCTTATGCGCATCAATATCATTCATTGTACGATCTACAAAAACGATAGGGAATCCATTTTCAATCAATGTTCTGAAGATCTCACTATCAGATGTTTCTGATGATACACTGATGATAAATCCATCAATTGATCTTGAACTTAAATTTTTTATATGCTGAATCTCTTTAGCAAGTGATTCCTTGCTTTGTGTAATGATGACAGAATAGTTTTTATCCTGTGCTACGGATTCGATTCCATTGATGACCTGGGAGAGAAAGTTATTATCAATATTACTTACAACAACTCCAAGCGTATGACTTCTGCCTTTTTTAAGGCTTTGCGCAATTGGATTTGGTCGGTAATCATGCTTGTTTGCGTATTCCTGTACAAGCTTCTGAGTTTCCATACTGATCTCATGACTTCCTCTTAAAGCCTTCGAAACAGTGGAAATAGAAAGATTCAGATCTTTCGCAATCGTTTTAAGCGTAATGGGTTTAAAATTCATAGCATCCTGACCGGAAGTTAGGGAATTCCTAATAACCGTGTTTTTGGGATCGCATGCAGATAAGGATACTAATCTAGTTGCAACCTCTTATATACCTGGATCTGTAAAAATTCCAGGTAATTTTTCTACCTAAGCTTTTACTCCCGGAAGAACTCTTTTAAGGGTAAGGTTGCAAATATTCTGAAGTTTTGATGTGTATTGTGAAAGAGTTTTTTTCTTAAAATAGTTAGCGCTGTGCATTTCAATCTTAAGAATGGGACTTTTACTATTCGGGGATTCTTCTGAATAGAATTGATCAGGTATATTTTCAGGATGTAACTCTACTGTTGCTTTTCCTTTAGCCTTCAGGAACATATCTTCTTCCTTATGGATGAATTGTAGGGTTACCTGAAATCCTTTGGAATTTTTAAGCTGAGAAGGAAGTTCGTCTTTAAGTTGAACCCAAAGATTTCCATCGTAGTCTGCATAAATGGCTTCTGCTAAAAATCTATCCTGTTTAAGTAAAAGTTTACCGGTTACTTTAACCATCGCAAAGCGGATAAATTCTATTTTGCTTTTCACAAATTCCAGGTCTCCGTTAAACATATATTGTATTTAGGTGGTAAGGTGTTATTCAGAACCGGAAGGCTCCTTAATATAGTAAGGAAAAAACCGTTCCTAACTTAAATAGGAGGGTTCTACCCTGTATGGACGAAGAGCGAGGTCTTCATTATAAATCCATTTCATCAATTTAGCTTTCAGCTGGTGCAGGAAGCTTCTCGATTTTTGCTCATCCTGCTCATAGTAATCGGCACATTGAATCCTGAATTTTACCAGGATCATTTGTCCCATAGCAGCAGCGCGAATATCTTCTGGAAGTGAAACAAGGGTGTTTACTTCTTCCGGATCATTAACAATAATGGCCTTGCCGTTCATCTTCAGGTAAAAATTCTTTCCCTTCTTGAAGAATTCAAGTCTTGAAGGAAATTCTTTGTCGAATTCCTGGAGCTGTTGAATTGGACGGTTCAGGAAGAACCAGATCTGACCTGCTTCGTCAACCTTAAGAGCTGTGACAATTGTGGTAGGAAGTTTGAGGACTGCATTGCTCATGCTGAAAAACAGCGCACTTCTCAGATCCTGGATTTTCTCCTGTAAAAACTGGATGTTTGATAGAGGTAGCATATGAGAATCTTTTTAACAAAGAATTCAAATCTGATACCATCGAAAATTTTTTTTATAGTTGTTTCTGTGGAAATTGAGGTTGGGAAAATTTGTCTACACCATTTCCTTTTCCTTGCCGATAATTCCTCTTAATTGAGAAAGTGCAGTTCTTACCCTTGTCTTAACTGTGTTTAGGGGAAGTTCTTCCAGCTGGGCAATTTCAGGATGAGAGTATCCTTTGTAATAGACCATATCGATCAGCTTTTTGTGCTGAGGTTTGAGTTGTGATACATATCGGTACAAACCGATTCCATCAGTTTTAAGATAATATTGCTGAGCATTAATTAGTGATACATCGCAATAACTGAAAGGAATATTTTTTCTTTTTTGTTGATAGGCAACGGCTCTGGTCGCGTCAATAGCGGCATTTCGGGCAATGTTCAACATCCACGTGTATAGTTTACCACGTTTAGTATCATACCCTTCAATTTTTTGCCAGATATTCATAAATACTTTCTGAAGGCAGTCGTGCGCTTCTTCTTCATAAACTACTATCTGGACGATTGTCTTATATAATGCCGAAGAATAGTTCTTGTATAAGTAATCAAAAGCTTCTTCATCCCGGGTTTTCAGTTTACGGATTAAATCCTCTTCGCTAATGGTCATTGTTTGCACTGCTGATAATTGGTGTTGGTGTCGCGCCTACTATCCAAATTTTCGTGCCAATTTTCACTTTAGCAAGTTCAAATTGTTTGAGTTATAAATATTCCATTGCCAAAATTGTAAAACAAAGTGGCATAAGATTTTAAAGGTTCAAAGAAAATTAACCATTTAAAAAAACGATTTATGCCTAGACAGACGACCAAAACAAAGAAGAGTGCTACTTCCTCAGGTAGAACTGCGGGTAGCTCTAAATCATCTTCAAAATCATCAAATAATAATAATTACAAAAATTCAACATCGACTGCTGCTCAGCAAAATTCAATGCTCGAAAAGTTTGTTATTGATATGTTGAAGGATATCTATTACGCAGAAAAGCATTTGTTGAAGACCTTACCAAAAATGATGAAAGCGGCAACGTCTGATTCATTAAAGCAGGCATTTGCTGAACATGCTGAAGTCACCAAAGAACAAATTGCAAGATTGGAGCAGGCATTTGAGATCATGGGTAAAAAACCCCAGGCAAAAAGATGCGATGCTATGGATGGACTGATTGCAGAAAGTACCTCAGTTATTGAAGAAACAGAAAAAGGTACCATGACAAGAGACGTAGGTCTAATCGTTTCAGCACAAAAAGCAGAACATTATGAGATCGCAAGTTATGGTTCACTGGTTCAGTTAACCCGCACTATGGGTCAGGATGAGATCGCAGATCTGCTGGAACAAACATTGCAGGAGGAGAAGGATACTGATCAGTTACTGACGCAAATTGCAAAAAACGATATTAACCTCCAGGCAGAAGAAGAGGAAGAAGAATAGTCTGGAGATTTAAAATAGCTGCGCTCATAAGCAGTAGGGTTTAGGGGTTAAAAAGTCAGGTTTCGGCCTGGCTTTTTTTTGTATAAAACATTTTATGGAAAACATATTCGGTTTCGAGGCAGAACAGGTAATAGGGATTGCAGCAGGCATTTTTACAAGCGCCTCCATGATACCACAGGTTGTAAAAATGATCCAGGAAAAGAAAGCTGCGCAGGTTTCTATTGTAATGATCCTGATCCTGATTACCGGAATCAGTTTGTGGATTTGGTACGGCGTACTAAAAACGGATTACCCGATCATCATTACAAATGCCTTTTCTCTTTTGGTAAATATTGTATTGATCATTTTGAGAATAAAGTATAAAGACAGATAAATATTGGGGTGATATGGCAACAAAAACACTTACACATAAAGACTATCTCAAAATTGATCGCGACTATGAAAGATCAGCCAGGATCGCTGCATTGGTTTATGTCAGTGATAGCGCCCCAGGAATTTTACGCATAAAAAAAGGAAAAGGTTTTTGTTACCTGCTAGATAATAAACCGATCAGTAATAAAGAAGAGATTCTTCGGATTAAAAAGCTTGCAATTCCGCCGGCATGGAAAAATGTATGGATCTGTCCGATTGAAAATGGTCACATACAGGCAACAGGAATGGATCTGAGAATGCGAAAACAATATCGTTACCATTCCTTATGGCATACACTTCGACATGAAACAAAGTTTCATAGATTATATGAATTCGGGAAAGCGTTGCCCGGGTTAAGAGCACAGGTTGAAAAAGATATTGTAAGACCCGAACCTGATCAGCAAAAAGTTTTGGCACTGGTTATTTCCCTCATGGAAAGAACCTACATAAGAATCGGAAATTCGGGTTATGAAAAGTTATACGGTTCTTATGGGTTGACCACCTTAAAGGATAAACATGTAAATATATCAGGCAGCTCTATCGACTTTTCTTTCACCGGCAAAAAAGGAATAGATCATAAGATCAAACTAAAAAATAAAAGGCTTGCAAGGGCAGTAAAAGAATGCAGGGAGATCCCTGGAAAGGAATTATTTCAGTATTACGACAGTGAAGGAAACAAAAAATCTATTGACTCCGGGATGGTTAATGCATACCTGAAAGAACATATGAAAATGGAATGTTCGGCAAAAGATTTCCGGACATGGGCTGGTTCGCTGCATATACTTTGGGCATTTAAATCTGTCGGAGAAGCAATAAATGAAACAGAAAAAAAGAAGAAAATTGCGGAGGCACTTGATCTGGTTTCTCAAAAGTTAGGGAATACAAGGACCGTCTGTAAAAAATATTATGTGCATCCCGGGCTTGTTAATTTATATGAAACGAATAACCTGAATGAATACGTAAAAGACCTGGATGAAATTGAACAACCGGATAATATTTCAACACTAACACCGGCAGAAAAAATCTTAATGAAGATCTTGAAAGGCCTTCACGAATCTAATCCGGCAACTGCATAGAAAAAAATATCAATCAGCGCAAATTCAGTACTGTACTGAAATACAAAGGGATCATCTTTTGATGATCCCTTTTCTTTACTTTAAAATTGAAGCTGTTAAGATTATGCTTTTTTAGAAGCTTTCTTTGCAGCCTTTTTAGGTGCAGCTTTCTTTGCGGCTTTTTTAGGAGCAGCTTTTTTCGCAGCCTTTTTAGGAGCAGCTTTCTTTGCAGCTTTTTTAGGAGCGGCTTTTTTTGCAGCTTTTTTAGGAGCAGCTTTTTTCGCAGCTTTTTTAGGAGCGGCTTTTTTTGCAGCTTTTTTAGGAGCAGCTTTTTTCGCAGCTTTTTTAGGAGCGGCTTTTTTTGCAGCTTTTGCCATAAAATAGAATTTAATTGTTAGTAATGACAGCAAGATAAAACAAAGTTTTATATAATGTATAACCTGCTGCTAAGAATTTATAACGCGTTTGAAGAGGAATTATTTCTACAAGCAAAAAAATCCTTTTAATACTTTCTATTATGATTGATAGAAAATGTCAAACATTTCAAGAGGCATAGTATTTTATTAAGTAACCACGTATATCGTTTCTAATAAACATTAAAAACATAATTATGGCTACAAATGAAAATCTGATAGAAGTTTTGAATGATCTTATCAGGATTAATAATGACCGTATAGAAGGTTATCAACGTGCAACTGATGAAGCAAAAGATATCGACGTGGATCTGAAAGCTGTATTCAACAGGATGTCAGATGAAAGTCGTCAATACGCTGCTGAACTTACACAGGAAGTTGTAAAACTTGGTGGAGAACCTGCAACAGGTACTACCACTTCAGGTAAAATCTATCGTGTATGGATGGATGTAAAAGCAACCTTCACCGGTAAGTCACGCCAGGCTGTTCTTGAGAATTGTGAATTTGGTGAAGATGCTGCTCAGAAAGCTTACAGCTCTGCACTGGAAAGTGATGCTGATATGAATACTGATATTCGCCAGCTGATCACAAATCAGAAATCATCCCTGAAAACATCTCACGATGTTATCAAAAAATACCGTGATATGCACAAGGCAGTAAATAATACTGTTGATGATATCAAAGATTCAGTAGATCGCAAATTCTAATCCTTCTGGATACCATAAAAAGAAAAATAAAGGCCGGTATTAATGCTGGCCTTTGTTTTATCAACAGTGGCAGAGTTTTTTTATAAACACCTAAAAACCTATTATGATCACCAATCAATACCAGTCAGTTCCTTACCTGAAAAGTCTTTCCAGCTGTCTTAATAAAGTAATTAGTGACGGTTATACCGTAGATTTTAAAGTAACTGAGGAAGGGATAAAAGCACTTCAGACACAAAAAGTTTTTAAAGCTGAGGAAGTAAATGTTGTAAACTTTTTCAGATTCGAAGGTCAATCCGATCCGGATGATATGTCCATTCTTTATGTAATTGAAGCAAGTGATGGTACAAAAGGCACTCTTGTCGATGCATATGGACCGTATGCTGATGCAAACGTCAACAATTTCATGTTGGAAGTAGAAAACATGAATAAAAAAACTGAGAAAAAAGATCCTGAATAATTGCGTAAGCCCGGATGAACAGTAAGGTCATATAGCCGGAAATATATCCTGATAAGAGAAAAATACTGCCCGGAATAATTTATTATGAAAAGATTCAAAGATTACCTGAAAGTTCTGAAGAATTCGTTTGGTTGTTTTATTGAAGACAATGCATTTAAACTAAGTGCATCTCTGTCTTATTACACCATATTTTCTTTAGGTCCCGTATTGATAATTGTAATTTCTTTGGCCGGAGTGTTCTTTGGCAGGGAAGCTGTGGAAGGAAGAATCTTCTGGCAGTTGAAGGGACTGGTAGGAAAAGATGCAGCTATTCAGGTTCAGGAGATCATTAAGAATACTCAACAAACGGGTGACAGCACTACGGGTACAATCATCGGTATAATCTTGCTTGTGGTAGGTGCTACCGGAGTTTTTATTGAGATTCAGGATTCGATTAATTATATCTGGTCGGTTAAAGCCAAACCAAAAAAAGGCTGGCTGAAATTTCTGAAGAACAGGTTTCTTTCTTTTTCACTTGTTGTATCCATGGGATTTATTCTATTGGTATCTCTGATAGTAAGTGCAATGCTTACCGCCTTAAGTGATGTGTTTATGAAATATTTTTCGGATAACCTGATGTTTATATTTCATATTCTGAACTTCGTCATAATACTGGCAGTAATCACAGCATTATTTGCAGTGATATTTAAAGTGCTTCCTGATGCACATATTTCCTGGAAGGATGCATTAATAGGTTCTGGTTTTACAGCCTTATTGTTTATCCTGGGCAAACTTGCGATAAACCTTTATCTCACTAAGTCCGATGTCGGATCAACTTATGGAGCAGCTGCTTCTATTGTTATTCTGATTACCTGGATCTACTACTCATCATTGATACTTTATTTCGGAGCAGAGTTTACAAAAATAAACGCCCTTACACTAGGAAAGGGAATCAGGCCCAATGAAAATGCCGTGTATATAGTTAGAAGTGAAGCAAGAGAAGCACCGCATATTAAGGAAGTACCACGCCAGGAAGTTTAAAATTAAACAACCGGGCTGGCATAAGATTCGTATATTTTTTAATGGCAAACATTTACCATGCGGAATTATTTTAAACCAGCTTTTATTTTTGGATTGATTAGTCACCTGATATTGATATTGGGGATTGCAATGAAATCCTATGAGCATGATTATGCGAACTACCTGATATTTGGAAGTTTCTTACTAGGTGGTATTTTCTGGATCTGGAGTATTATTTTGGTTTTAAATGACAAAAATTTACAGGGGTTTCAAAAAAGTTTCTGGTCAATCGTTGTAGTTTCCGTTCCGATGTTTGGAGGATTTATATACCAGATAATGCAGCAGTCAAAAAACCGAACGGTGTCATAGATTTTGCAATTATGAAAAAATTTCTATCTTGCGGCTGTTCCCCTCAATCCACTTTTAAGCCGGAGAGCATCCTTTCAAAAACTTCCATATAAGCTTACATTCTAACTATCAATAAATTAAGTACCATGAAAAAGAATCCGTTCGCTATTCTTGCGTCCATCGCAATAGCTATTGTATTATTACCCGCCTGTCAAAAAGAAGGAAACACAAAAACCGAACTGGCAAAAAAGGCTGAAGAATTTACGGCTTACGCAAAGGGAAAAGCTTTCGTTCCCACAGAATTTTATGCCGACAAACCAATCGATTATATTGACACAGATGAAACTGTTAAGGCAGAAACTGATCTGAGTGCTTATATCTATAATTATATTAAAGACGACCAGATTATTTTTGATGATAACGGTGTTCTTAAGATAATTCAAAACGGTATCAAAATTCCAGGCAATGATTCAGCAGTTTTGTTGAGATCCTGGAAAATTGCTGCAGGAACTTCTACCGTGAATGTTGAGTTTGTTGACTATAACTATAAGCCAAGATTATACAGGCTGGTAGAGTACAACGATAATATGTTTAAAGCGTATGTTGATTGGAAAAATACGGGTGCAAAATTATATTCAACCTTCGAAAGAAAATAGATCCTTAAAAATAACAGTTTTTAGTAATACCCCTTTGTGTTTTCGATAAAGTAAACGGAAGAGAAATAATTATAAAAACAGTTTTCAAAATATTAAAAGCGCAAAGCCTAAGAAGCTTTGCGCTTTTTTGTATCCAGACTTGCTTTCAACTGTGCCATAAGATCTTCTGATCTTGAATGTACCACCCGCATTTTTGGTGCTGCAACTTTTTTCCCTTTGGACTTGGCCTTTATCAGCTTCATCAGTTCATCCGTATATGTGTCTTTATATTTTGAAATATCAAATTTTGAAGACAATTGTTCTATCAGGTTTATGGCCATTTTCAATTCTGCTGGTTTACTGTCGCTGGAAGGAATCTGAAGATCATCCGGTTTACGGATTTCCATTTCATAACGGATCTTTTGTAAGATCAGTACATCGCCGGAAACTTTGACCAGGGCAAGTGATTCCTTCGATCTCAAAACAAAATTCGCAAGACCGGTTTTTCCCGTTTTCTTCAAAGCATCTCTCAATAAACCATAAGCGCGGGCTCCTCCTTTTTGAGGTTCCAGGTAGTAAGGCGTTTCGTAGAACAAAGAATCAACTTCTTTTTCTTCAACAAATTCCGTGATCTCAATAACCTTCGTTTTTTCAGGACTGGCTTTCTTGAAATCATCGTCATCCAGCACTACGTAATTACCATCAAGGTTAAAAGCCCTTACAATATTTTCATAAGGAACTTCCTTGCCGGTATTTTCGTTAACTCTTTTGAAACGAATTTTACCCTGGTCTTTTTTATCGAGCATATCAAGATCCAGTTCACTGCTTTCAACAGCACTGTAAAGTTTTATGGGAATGTTTACGAGGCCAAAGCCTATTGCTCCCGTCCAGATTGAGCGCATGTTTTTATTTTACTTAATTGAAACTTTTATGCCACCATTGCGTAATTTTTTCAACCTCATGTAGAATTCCTTCCACCTTAAATATTGTTATTCAGCGTGTTAAATATGGGAACGTTAATTGGATACTGTATACTGAACCAAATTATAGTTACTATGAAAAAGCAATTGTTGTTAATTGGGAAATCGCTGCTTGCTGTTGTTATAATGACAGCGACGGCAACCTCCGTATCCGCTCAAGTACAACAAACTTCAAGCGAATCAGGACTAACTCCTAAGATCGGGGTTAAAGGTGGTGTGAACTTTACAAATCTTTACGTTGATGACGTAGATGATGAAAACATGAAAGCAGGTATCAACCTGGGTTTATTTGCTAAAATCCCTGTTGCAAGAGGATTCTCTATTCAGCCAGAGATTCTCTACAGTAACAAAGGTGCTAAGGTTGCATATAACAATACCCTGCTGGGTGGCGAATACCGCTTTAACCTGAATTATGTTGAGGTACCGGTTCTTGGTGTAATCAACGTAGGTAAAAACTTCAATGTACACGTCGGTGGATATGCTGCATATCTTGCCAGTGCAAACATTAAGGCTGAAGACAATGGTTCTTCAAACGAAGAACTTGTGAGTTTCAATGAGGACGCATTCAATCGTTTCGATTATGGTCTCGTAGGTGGATTAGGAGTAGATGTGAAAGGTGTTACTATCGGTGCACGTTACAACTATGGTTTAAACCAGATAGGAGAGAAGTCAAACAATTTCATGTCGAACACAGTACTTCGTAATGCAAAAAACAGTGGATTTACACTGTATGCAGGTTTCGGATTCTAACATTTGATGAAATCACAAACACAAAAGATTATTGCCAGGCAAATGCCTGGCAATTTTATTTACACGAAGTTATATTACTTAAATGCGGAAGATTTCTGCGGAGATCTGACTATTCTTTTGGAAATGAAATCGTAAAACTGGTTCCTTTTTCAAGAACGGAGGATACATCAATATGTGCTTTGTGCGACTGCAGGATATTCAGCGTTGCAGCCAGGCCCAATCCCAACCCATTTCTTTTTGATGTGAAATAGGGTTCGAATAATTTAGAAAGGTTCTCTTCACTTATTCCTGATCCGTTATCTGTAATCTTTACAGTATACCTCGGACCTTCAGTTCCAACCGAAATAAATAGCTGGCCTGTTCCTTCTTTCATGGCTTCAATCGCATTAATAATAATATTCAGAAATGCAATTTTCAGTTTCTGGGGATCTCCGGATATGAATGCAGGTTCATCTGAATAACGGATCTGCAGTTTTATTTTTTGAAGAGTAATTCTGTCAAGAGCTACACCTATGCTTTCATCAAGTATATATTGAAGTGAAACCTTCTGTAAAGCCATTTCTGTTGGCCTGGAAGAATTGAGCAATTCAGTAATAATGTCTCCAATCCTTTTACTGTTCCTCTGCACTATATCGAGATAGATCTGTGAATCCGATTGCGGATCCATATCATGAGCAAGCTGTTCAGTCGACAGGTTAATATTGTTCAGTGGATTCCTGACCTCGTGGGCAAGTGTCTGGACAAGCCTTCCGGCAGCTGCAAGCTTCTCAGCCTGCAATGTTGCTTTTTCTGCTTTTTTCAGATGGGTAATATCATGAAGCATTCCATTGATGGTTACGGTACCATCAATATTGGTATCCGTACTTAATGAGAGGATGCAGGTTTTTTTATCTTCTTCCCCACTATTGATCTCGAGTTCATGATCCGAAATATGACCCTGAACCTGAATCGCTGCCTGTACCATCAAGGCATCATCATCTTCAAGGAAATCAGTCAGCCTTTTTTCTAAAAGTTCGAACCGATCGAATTCAAACAACTGTGTAGTTGCGTCATTAAGATCCATGAACTTCAATTCCCTGTTACAGATAAATACAGCATCCTTTGATCTTTCAAATAGTGTTCTGTATTTTCTTTCATTGGCTCTCAATGCTTTTAAGGAACTGGCTCTTTCCAGTGAATACCTGATACACCTTTCAATCTTTTCAGCATTGAGATCCGCTTTCACAAGATAATCCCATGCACCTGCCTGCATCGCTTCAAGATCTATTGCCTGATTACCTTTTCCTGTAAGCAGAACCAATGGCTCTTCCACCTGCAGCCCACTTGCTTCCTGAATAAGATTAAGCCCTGTTTTCGCACCCAGGTAATAGTCTATGAAATAAATATCGTATTCCCGGTTTTTGATATGTTCCAGTGCATCCTGGTAACGATAACACCAATCAATCTCGAATTTTGGATCCTTGATTTTTCGAATGTATTCACTTGTTATGAAGTAATCATCTTCATCATCGTCGATGATTAAAATTTTTCCTGTAGAAGTTGCGAACATTTGTTTTAGGGTTGCTTTTCTGGTAAGTAAATAATAAACGTTGCTCCTTTATCCGGTTCACTTTGCGCATAGATCAATCCATGATGATTGTCGATGATCTTCTTCACTATAGCCAAACCAATTCCCGATCCGGGATATTCAGATTTACCATGGAGTCTCTGGAAGATCTGGAAAATTTTTCCGGAATACTCCTGTTCGAAACCAATGCCGTTATCTTCAAATATCAGCTTGTAATATTTCAGATTAACCGGAAGCCTGTTTTGTTCTTTCTCTGCAATTGAAGCTTCTTCACAACTGATTTTTATTACCGGGGGAATTCCTGGTTTTCTGAATTTAATAGCATTGGAAATCAGGTTATTGAAGGTCTGTTGCATTTGCGAACAGATTGCTTCTATATCCGGCAATTTTGATCTTTCAATTTCAGCTCCCGTTTCTTCTATTTTTAATTCAAGTTCACTGATGCTATCGTTGAGTATAGTTTCAAGATCGCAATGTTCGGATGGTAAATTGTTTCTGCTGGTTCTTGAAAACTCAAGCAGGTTGTCGATCAGCAGACGCATATTCGTTGTGCTGTTGAGCATCTTTTCGAGATACAACATACTGTCGCTGCTTAATTCATCTTTTGCTTTATCACGCAATCTTTCACTGAATGTATTAATCTTTCTGAGTGGTTCCTGCAAATCATGCGATGCTATGTAAGCAAACTCTTCCAGTTCTTTATTCGACCTGTCGAGTTCCCTGATCTTTCTTTTCAGACTTTCTTCGTATTCGCGGATCTTTGTAATGTCACGACTTGCCCCAATAATTTTGTATGGTTTATCATGATCATCCTTCAATATTCTTGCATAAGATTCAATAACTCTTTTTTCGTCAAGAACCTTGATTTCATAATCCCATTTGTGTTCTTCGAGGTCTTTATTATCCTGCTGAATCAGGTGCTGTAGTCTTTTGAATTCCGTTTCCCCCATTAACTGCCGATAAAAATCCATTGTGATCTCGGTCTGCTGAAATTCTGAATTCTCAATTCCATGCATTCTGAACTTTCCTTCAGACCAGGTAATTTTTCCGGAAGCAACATCGTATTCCCACGAACCACTTCCTAAAAATTTTTCCTTATCAATTACAGCCTGCTTATAATCCAGGAGATCTTTATGTACATTTCTTTGTGTAGTGATATCGCGCGTAACTCCAATAACTTTAATTACGATTCCTTTACCCGTAAAAACGCTTTTTCCTTTGGTAGAAACGTATTTCTTTTTGCCTGTTGCTGTCAGTACCGGGTATTGAAATTCGAATTCGGAATTATTCTCAATAGAAGATTTGATGATCTGTTTTAATGTACTTCTTTCCGGTTCGGGAATGTGACTAAGATAGAATTCATTTGTAACAATGGTAGTTTTGCTGCGGTCATATTCCAACAGGGCATACATTCCATCGGACCATTCAAGAATGTCATTGTATGCATGCCAGCTCCATGTTCCAAAATGTAAAAGCTGCTCAGTTTCCTGAAACAACTCTTTTATTGCTTTTCCTTCCTCCTCATGTCCCATTTCGTTGTGTATGTCCTGGGCGATAAACAGTATTGACAGGGGGAAATTGTTTTCATCCCTTTTCAATACCAATCCCTGGGTGCGGAAAAATCGCCAGGTATTTTCAATGTTTTTATAGCGTATGGTACAGGAATGACTTTCGCCTTCCTTTAGCGACAGGTAAACCTGTAATTCATTTTCAAACAGTTCTTTGTCTCCCTCGTATACCAGGTCCCAGATATCTGATACATTATCTGTATCAGGAATATTTACAGTAGACGGGTTTTTGTTTATAAACCGTATGTTTCCGGATAATGGATTATATATGTACACAAGTGCCGGAATCAGGTCATGAGTTCCATCTTCTAAGAGGTTTACCTCATTATCATCTTTGAACAGGGTTTTTAATAGATTTAAATTGTATTCCTGTAAGATCTTATCCATTACCTATTTAGTGATTATTTAATTCCTGATACTGTTTCATTTTGTTATACAATGTCTTCCTGTCTATGTTCAAAAGCTTTGCAGCTTTACTTTTGTTGAAATTGGATTGCTTCAAAGCTTCAATGATCATTTCATATTCAGCGTCAATACTTGCAGCTTTCAGCGTGGTTTCATCCAGTACTGTTTTTGATGCAGGATTTGGCTGAGAAATAATTGAATTAGTTTGAGGAACCTGCTGGAAAGTCTGTGGTGCTTCCTGGGCCGGTTCAAAATTCAATTTTGAAAAATTTGTTATCTCAAATGGCAGCGACCTGTCTTCAATAAGTTCTCCATCAGTTAACAACGTTGCTCTTTTTACTACGTTCTTCAATTCCCTGAGGTTACCATACCAGATATAATTTCTGAAGATCTCTTCCACTTCCTGTGAGAATCCTCTTACATTTTTATTCAGTTCGTCATTAGTAAGCTTCAGGAAATGTTTTGCAAAAACCATAATATCTTCCTTACGTTCTCTCAAAGGAGGAATGGTCATGCTGAACTCATTAAACCTGTGAAAAAGGTCTTCACGGAATTTTCCTTTTTTGGAAGCCTCCCATAAAGGTTCATTACTTGCTATGATAATTCTAACATCAAGTTCTATATCCTTTGTTCCACCAACACGTCTCATTCTTCTTTCCTGAACAACTCTTAATAAGGAGATCTGGATATCATAACTGAGGTTCGCAATTTCATCCAGGAAGATAGTTCCGCCATTAGCCAGTTCAAAGCTTCCGATCTTCTGGTTCAATGCACCGGTGAATGCTCCTTTTTCATGACCGAATAATTCACTTCCCGCAAGCTCTTTTGATAACGCACCACAATCGATCGCTATAAAAGGTTTGTGACTTCTTTTACTTCTTTTATGAATTTCCTGCGCTACAGCTTCTTTACCACTTCCGCTTTCTCCATAAATAATTACACTGTAATTGGTAGGACCCACAAGTTGAATCTGCTGAAGAATTCCTTTAAATGCCTGACTGTCTCCGAAAATGTATTGTCCGCTGACAACAATATTCGGTTTTGCCTTCTCGGATTTTTCTTCTCTTGCAACAGACTGACTGCTATTTTCTGAAGTTGATTCTGATGGTTGTGAAATAGTAATTCCTGATGTTGACTTTCTGTCGAGCGCCTTACGTATGGTAAGGATGATCTCGTCAGGAAACAATGGTTTGGTGATGTAATCATATGCACCAAGTTTCATTACTTCAACGGCGATTTTGATATCGCTGTAACCGGTGATAATGATTACCGGAACCTCAGGGTATTTTTCCTTGATCTTTATGAGCATTGATTTACCATCGGTACCATCAAGTCTGAAATCACATAAAACCAGGTCGAACTCAGGGGTTTCCAATAATTCATAGGCGCGCTTTGCGGTATTCGCCTCTATAACTTCAAATCCATGTTTCGAAAGGAAGCGCTTCAATAACAAGCACATATCCCTATCGTCATCAATTACAAGAATTTTTTGCATGAAAAGTTGTTTGATATCTAATATAGCTATTTAACTGCTAAATAATTATGCCCATAAAGCCCTCATCTGCGCTACAGGAATCTGTAAAAGCTCCCTGTATTTTGCCACTGTTCTCCTGGCGATGCTGAATCCTTTCTGCGACAGAATGGTAACGAGCTGCTGGTCTGTAAACGGTTTTGACTTATCCTCTGTCTGGATCACTTCTTCTATCGCCGATTGAATTACACGGTTACTGATCACTTCACCCTGCTGGTTAATAATACCTTCCGTGAACAGGTCTTTTAAAAGCAAAGTTCCGAATGGTGTTGCAACGTATTTGTTGCAGGTGATCCTGGATACGGTAGAGATATCAACTCCGACCATTTCTGCAACATTCTTCAGGATCATTGGTTTGATCTGTTTGATATCTCCCTCACGAAAGTAATCATATTGTAGTTTAACGATCGCTTTAACTACTTTAAGCATGGTTCCTTCCCTTTGTTTAATGGCAGAAACGAACCACTGCGCAGCATTTAACTTATTTCTGAGGTATTGCTTTGTAGCCTTGTCTGTTTGTTTGCTTTCTTCAGAACATTTGATCTTTTCAAGCCAGATCTGGTTGATATGAAGGGAAGCAGAACGCTGACGATATAACTGAACATCAAGAATGTCACCATCAACCGTAATCACAAAATCAGGCATGATCTGCTGGTTAACCTGCATCGATCCGCTGGTTTCCGTAATTGGTTTCAACTTTAAAGATGCTACCAACTGGAGAATGATCTTTAATTCTTCTTCATCAATTTCCAGGTGATGCATGATCTTTTCCATGTTCCGGCTGCCCAGGTCATTGAAATGATTTTCAAGAAGCTGAATGGCTTTCTTGACATCCGGACGTTTGGTGTTCATCCTGCTAAGCTGGATAAGCAGACATTCCCTGATTGTTCTTGCACCGATACCCGGAGGATCAAGCGACTGGATCTTTAAGAGAACTGCTTCCAGTTCTTCATCTTCCATCCAAACATTGAATTTGAATGACAGGTCTTCTGCAATAGAAGAAAACTCCTGTTCAAGAAGTCCATGATCATTCAGGGAATCAATCAGGTAATCAGCTATTTTATTTTCCTTATCGCTGCACTGTAAAAACTGGAATTGCTGCTTCAGCGTTTCCCTGAAATCACTGTATTCAGGTAGCGGACGATCAGGGATCTTTTCGTTGTTGAAATAGTTTTCATATTCAGTTTTGTAATCGGGAATATCATCATATCCATATTCTTCCCAATCTTTAAAATCTTCAACTTGTTCTTTATCGTATTTATCTGCATCCAGTTCCTCATCAGCAGCATTTTCTTCCAGAAGTGGATTCTCTTCCAGTTCCTGCTGGATTCTATGTTCCAATTCCAGTGTATTGAGGTGGAATAGGTTCAATAACTGTATCTGTTGAGGCAAAATTTTAAGCTGTTGCTTCTGTGATAAGTTTTGGTGTAGCATGAAGAGAGGTTTTAATCCTTTCCAACAACTGCAAGCGTTGCTCCAAAAAATATCTTAGGTTTGTTTTTCAATCCCTTTACGCCTGAATAGCGCTGAAAATCATTCAGAATTTTTTAAAAAAAATTATCTAACAACAATTCGTTCTGGATTATCAGGAAGAGCTGTAGAAAACATTCCTCAAATTGTTGCTGATGAAACCAAAGTTTGGCTGGATTTATTTAAGTTTTGTAATTTCTCTTGCTGTTTTGATCGTTGTATCAGTGATGTTTTACAATCAATTCAGGAAGGTCAGATCCTACAACGAACAAATGGACATCAATTATGAAATGCTCCAGCAATTCATAAAAATGAAAGAAGTTGTATATGCAGCGGAGACGGAAGGATATGGTTTTATGGTTACGAGGGATTCTTTCTTATTAAAAAAACTTCAGAACATCCACGCTGATATAGCAATTCGTCAGGATACCTTGAAAATGTTGCTAGATTCAAACAGCAACCAACGGGCAAAACTTATCCTGATGAATTCATCTCTCGCCCGCAGAATCAATACACTTAACCGGAATGTATACAGGGTCGCCATTAACGATACCGTTGATATAACGAATGCAATCAGGGAAGGTCAGAAACAAAGTATGCTGCTACGGCAGGAAATGGATGAGATTGTAAATATAGGTGTGACGGAAGGCGAGCGGATTAAAAAAGATATTAAAGAGAAGCAGGATATTACCCCGAAACTATTCAATGTTATTTTAATGTTTTCAGGCCTTCTAACGCTCGTCTCTTTCTTTTTTATATTAAGAGAAATGCGGATGAGGAAAAAGTACCAGGTGGAACTTGAAAAAAGAATCAATGAATTGAACCGGTCGACTGCGGAACTTGAACAATTTACCTATGTAGCCTCTCACGATTTACAGGAACCGTTAAGAAAGATCAGGACATTCAGCGACCGTTTAGTGATTAAACACAAACCTGTTCTTAATGAAGAGGCAGGGAAGATCATTGACAGGATAGATATTTCCGCTCACAGAATGCAGGATCTTATCCAGGACATGGTAAGTTTCACAACCCTGGTAAAAAGAAAGGAAAAGATCGGCAAGGTTGATCTCAATCTTGTTGTAAACTCAGTTCAGGAAAGTCTTTACAATATAATAGAAGAGAAACAGGCAACTATTGAATTCGATTCACTTCCTGTGATCAATGGTTACAGAGACCAGCTTTTTCTTTTGTTCAGATGCCTCATGGAAAATTCTTTAAAATTTAATAATCCGGATAAGCACCTTATAATTCAAATGAACTGGATTAAACTGGAGGGAAAATCAATTAAGGAACTGGATGTTCCTGTAAACCGGAATTATTATCTCCTTACATTTCGTGATAATGGAATAGGCTTCGATAATGAATTTGCTTCAAAAATTTTTCTGATATTCCAGCGACTGCATAACCAGGAATCGCATTATCATGGAAAGGGTATAGGATTGGCCATCGCCCAAAGAGTGATGACCAATCATAATGGAACTATTACTGCGAAAGGAATATCGGGCGAAGGAGCGGTGTTCTCACTTTATTTTCCTATTGAGGAATTATAATTAACCACCTACAACTTCGCCTCCATTTACGTGGATCATTTGTCCGCTGATATAGGAGCTGTCTTCACTTGCAAGGAATACATAGGCAGGAGCAACTTCTGAAGGTTTTCCTGCTCTTTTCATGGGTGTATTTCCGCCAAATTTTTTCAGGTGTTCTTCGTCAAAAGTTGCTATTACGAGGGGTGTCCAGATCGGTCCCGGTGCGACTCCGTTGACCCTGATCTTTTTTGCTGCAAGGTTTTTTGAAACTGCACGGGTAAAAGAAACTACCGCACCTTTCGTTGAAGAATAATCCATTAAATGCTCGCTTCCCCTGTAAGCAACAACTGAAGCTGTATTAATGATGCAACTGTTTTCTTTCATGTGCTTTACCGCTTCATGAGTGAAATAAAAAAAGGAGAACATGTTTACTTCAAATGTTCTTTTGAATTGCTCTGTGGTAATGTCAAGGAATTCCTTGTCTTCTTCATGTGTGCCTGCATTGTTTACAAGGATATCAATCTTGCTGAAATGTTTTACTGTTTCCCGGACGCAGGAGCGACAAAATTCTTCTGAAGCAATATCTCCTTTGATGGTAATGCATTTTCTTCCTTCCGACTCAACCATTTCTTTGGTTTGATTTGCATCCCGATCGCTTTCGTGATAAACGATAACTATATCAGCTCCCTCCCTTGCAAAATAAACTGCAACGGATCTGCCGATACCGCTGTCACCACCTGTAATTAAAGCAACTTTATTCAGCAGTTTTTCTGAGCCTTTATAACTTTCCCGGATTACTTCAAGGTTTTCTTTTCCGACAATTTTCTCTTTTGATGCTGGTATCTGATCGGTATTCATATCAATTATTGTATTAGTTATAATGGATGCGAAATTTTTATACCCTTTGTTGTTTTTAATGGTTATGGGTAATTCGATGCACATCGGGGAAACAGCAGGAATGTTCGCTAACCTGAAAAAATTGGCATAAGTTTTTAACCCTGTTATATGTGCTGCAAAGCACTTAACCAGATTATCAAACCAAAATGAAAACCTATGTTACGTTGGACAATTGTATTCTTAGTAATAGCGCTCATTGCAGCATTGTTAGGATTTACCGGAGTTGCAGCTGGTGCTGCCTCAATAGCTAAAATATTCTTCTATATTTTTATTGTGCTCTTCCTGATTTCTTTGATAGCAGGCGGATTCAGAAGATCCTGACTTGTTAATGAAGCTTAAAAAGTAGAGTTGAGTAGTTATGAGGAGTAAAAAAGGTGCAGTTGAAAAACTGCACCTTTTATTTTTATGATTAGAAGTAGTGTTATCAAAAGGTCTTTTTATTGTCCTGCTTCTTTCTTTGCTTCATTTACCATTTTTTCATTTGCATAAATTGCAAATTCCACTCTTCTGTTCTTTGCTCTGTCGGCCTCAGTGTCATTGCTGAATTTTGGCTGTGATTCACCATAAAATGCAGTTTTGATCCTGTTATCTTTTACATTAACACCCTGGAGATAATTAGATACTGCCTGTGCTCTTCTTTTAGAAAGATCAAGATTGTATTCTTCTGATCCTTTAGAGTCAGTATGACCTTCGATCAGTATATAAGTATCAGGATATTTATTCAGAATTCCTGCCAGGTCAGTAAGTTTTTTAGTCGACTCACTTCCAAGTTGTGTCTGGTCGTACCCGAATAATACCCCTTCTTCAAATGTTACATTGATTCCTTCCTCCACTCTTTTTACTTCTGCTCCAGGAATCTGTGCAATTTCTTCTGCCTGCTTGTCCATTTTCTTTCCGATAATACCTCCGGCAACGCCACCAACAGATGCGCCGATAATTGCCCCAAGTGCTGTGTTTCCTGCAGCTTTACCAATACCGGCACCCACTGCGCCACCTGCTCCGGCTCCGATTATTACACCTTTTTGTGATTTGCTCAGGCTCTTACATCCCGATACTGTGAACGATAATGCTGTCACCAATAGGATAAGATTGCTTAATTTTTTCATAGTTTACTTTTTTATTATTAAAAATTTCGGTTACCCATAACCGTTAGTCTAAGAACTCTTCCCTGCCTGATTCGTTTAACCGGTCTGAACTGTTTACAGCCTGATCCTGTGACTGTTCATTTACGATTTGCTCTGATTCTGTGATAGTTGAATCATTATTGCCTGGTGATTCAACCGTATTTTCCACATGCCCGTTTGTAACCTCAGGTTCTTTATTGAGCTTTTTCTTTTTTTTGTTTACCGGTGGGTCATTAAAATATTTCATAACCACATTTTTTTCCTGATATTGAAAAAACAATACCAGAACTATATATTTGTAATACAACTTTACAATAATGCAAAAGCTATTCATTCTGATAGCCGAAGACGATGCAGACGACAGGTTTTTATTACAGACTGTATTTGACGAAAAAGGATATGCCGACAAACTGGAGTTTGTCGAGAACGGAGTAGAGTTACTTGACTACCTGAACCAGAAAACAGGCTCAAATGGTGATGCTGAATTTCCGGCATTTATACTTTTGGACCTTAATATGCCAAAAAAAGATGGGCGTGAAGCACTTAAAGAAATCAAACAACATCCCATTTATAAGAAAATACCGGTCATTGTATTTACAACTACAAAAAGCGAACACGAGATCCGAAGATGTTATGAACTAGGTGCAAACACTTATGTGGTAAAACCTGTAAGTTTTGAAGCATTGATTCGTGTTGTAGACGAGATCAGGAATTACTGGTTAAATACTGCAGCTACCCCCAACTGATTTACCTGGATGAAATGTCTCCCGCACTGTTCCCATATGTACCCGCATTTGGTTGTGCATGTATTGATGGGTCCTGATCAACTGGTACAGAAGCACTCACACTGCCCGTTGTTTCAGGATCAGCATGCAGACCTGCTTTTTTTGCCCTGCGTTGTTTTACCAGGTTTTTCAGTTTGCTGAAAATTCCGCCACCAGCAACATGTCCCAGTGTATTTGATGAAAAGTTTTTGATAAATACAGGTAAGATCAGCCTGGTTACCCAATCAGCCTTCCTTAATAAAAATTTCCTGAACAAAACATCTCCTATGATATCGACACCCATATCCATAACCGGACTCAGGTGTTTACGCTTCGACATTTTTCCAACAAATCCCAATACATTGGTAACAGGTTTAAAGTTTTGTTTTATTCCCTGCCAATCCTGTTTGATATCTGATTTTTTTGAAGCCAGTACTAATTCCAGTCTTGCTTTTTCTTCAATCAGATCATTATAGGTCTCTATCTTCTTATTATTCATACAATTTCCTGATTATTTTATTTCTGATCATTGGAAATACGATCCGTTTTCTCATCATTACAAGAATAACGATGATCAATAAAAAGATTCCTGCAACGATCAGGTAACCTGCCGCTTCACTGTTTACCAGCTGGCCCAGCCAGGTAGCAAGTGCCAGTGCAAGGAATAACAATACAAAAACGCCAAAAAAAAGCACAGATACCCCGGCCAGTATTCCGGAAACTACATTGGTAGCCTTATCTGTAACTTTTAAAATGGTAAGCTTATAATATGTTTCAGCGTATTCTTTTAAATTCTTCGTTAGATCTTCTGCTTTTGTTTTGAGTTCTTCCATGGTCTGTTGTTAAGATATTAACAGGCAGATGCTAACACCTGCCTGTTATTGAGTGATTAAGAATAGCTTTCTTTCACATCATTGAATCTGTTCTCAGCTTCTGCGCGCGCAGTGGAAGCAGCTTTAGTTGCTTTGTTTTTTAAATTGCCCAGTTCGTTTTTGCCTTCAGCAAAAAGATCGGTTAATTGGTTTGCCCAGTCAGATGCTGTATCCTTAACTTTCTGACGGATGTCACTTCCTTTCTCAGGTGCTACCAGCATTCCTATAATGGCACCGGCAGCCGCAGCTCCGATCAGGCCTAACATTACTTTAGTTGAAGTAGTCATAATTAATGTTTTAATGGTTCAAAATAACACAACAGGTTTCTTTAAATATTGTGCCTCAACACGTTTTTCACCCTATTTAAATTACGATTTTTTCCTGTTATTTTTTTGGGCAAATTGTTCTACAGGAACAGCTGGCAATGTTTTGGTAAGAAATTTTTATATTTCCATTGTATGAACAACAAGAAGAAGGTATTGATTATTGATGACGAAGTAGATTTATGTCTTCTTCTCAAGACGTACCTCATCAGAAGAAATTACGACGTATACTATTCACATACATTAACTGAAGGTCTGCATCAGTTTGATCAGGTTCGTCCGGATATTGTTTTCCTTGATAATAACCTGCCCGATGGAACCGGATGGGAAAAGGCTGCAGATTTAATTTCAAAATACCCTGAAATCCAGCTGCACCTTATCAGTGCATACAGGCCCGATGCTCCTGAACCTATGTCGCAGGGTTTTAAGGTTTGGGAAAAACCGCTGACACTAAAGGAACTTGATAACTATATTAAATAGTTTTTCTGTTTCCCGCTATGATCAGCCCGGCGGACATCAATAATAAGATTGAGACTGTTAACAGAGAGGGTGGGACGTAAGGTACTGCATACATGAACATTGCTCCCAATCCCTGGCTGAATAAAATTACTTCATTCAGCATCACGCCTGTAATAAAGAGTTTAATTCCGCTCTTCACCAGGCCATTATGAGTAATCAGGTTTTCATGCATTCCGTATCCGAATATAAACAGGCTGATAACTCCAAGAAACACCAAGTGAAGAAACCCTATTACGATCGGTCTTAATCCGAAGGCATATTCACTGAGGTAAGGAACTGCCGACATACCCTGAAAAAAGAACTTCAAAATCAGGAAACCAATAGAAAGGAAGATCAGCAATCTGACCTCCTTAACTCCCGATATTGTGTTATATCCGGGTAGAAATCTCCACAATTCTTTAATTGCCCATAATTGGGTGATTGCCGCAACATAGGCTATTATATTTACCCACGCGGGTACTTCCATCCACAGTGTCGATAAAAAATAAGATGGAATAATGCTCCAGTTTAAGACTCTAAACAAAACAGATGAGTTACTGCCTTTCTGGGCAAAAGCATAAAGGAATAATCCGATAACTGCATAAATAAACCATCCATTGTATTGAAAATGGAGAAAGAAATATACACTGCCAATCTGGAGAAATTGTTCCTGAACTTTTAAAGCCATCATTGCTGCAAGTGCAAATGCTCCGAGAGAAGATATGCACCATAACCATAATCCGGTTTTAAACCACCTTTTTATTTCAAAGCTTAGTGTTGACCTGTTCATATCCTTAATAAAAGCATAAGTGAACAGGTATGAAAAAATGATATAACAGGTAGAAAAAAAGATTGAAAGAAAAGCATACCCTGTAAAAGGAAAGGTTAGCAGCATTCCATAGGAAGAGACCTGGGAAAATATAAATAAGCGGGAATATTTTTTTTGATCTATAACCAAATGCCTTCCAAGAACCATAGTAAGAAGAGTACATAAGGCAAGCGATATCCATCCGCTGAATGCAAAATGTGAATGAGCATGCAGTAAATTTTTTTGTTCTACGAAAGGAAGGCTAAACACTATTTTGTAGCGCATAATAACACCTGCCAATGCAACTAACAAAAGATTTATAATTGCTATTGAAAGCCATTTCCTGTAAAAAGATATTTTGTTATCCATTAGTGCTGACTCAAAATTTGTTTTCTTATCTCAATTGATCTTACCTCAATCACTTTCGTTTACCAGGGATTAAAATTCAACCAGTTCAAAGCTATCTGCCACAAGAGTATTGCATTTTGATAAAAAATGGTCTATTATATGATATAAATCATGTTTAATAGATTTATCTAGGTCTAATCTTGCAACATCAATTTCTCATTAACAACTGAAGAATTATGAAAAAATTCATGCTTATTGCCGCCATCACAGCTGTTATCTATTCATGCTCTGATGCAGAAAACAAAAGCCAGGAGAATGCTGGCGAAACATCATCCAACTCATCTGAATCAGTTAGCACATACGACTCTTCTGTCGGTGCTGGTAAATTTCAAAATGTTCAGATCAGTGAAAAACTGGATGAAGCCAAAGCAGCAGCCGGAGCAAAAGTGGCCGATGTAAAATGTGCTTCCTGTCATAAAATGACGGACGAGAGATTGGTAGGTCCTGGTTGGTCAGGAGTAACATCACGCCATCGCCCTGAATGGATTCTGAACTTTATTACAAACACTGATGAGATGCTAACCAAAGATCCAAAAGCACAGGCACAGTTGGAGATCTGTCTCGTTAGAATGCCAAACCAAAGTCTTACTGATGAAGAAGCACTTAACGTGTATGAATTCATGAGAAAGAATGATGGCGTAAAATAACCCCTAAAATTTTTCCTTTAAATCAATCAATAATGAGAACGCTAAAACAAATGATATGGGGAGTGGCGCTGAGTACCGTAGCCATTTCCTATAGTTCATGTAAGCCTAAAAACGCTGGCACTGCTGTTTCCGGAGACGCAGCAGCCAAAGTGTATGTGGCTCCAGGTAAGTACGACGAATATTACAACTTTGTTTCCGGAGGATTTAGTGGCCAGCTTTCAGTATATGGTCTGCCTTCCGGTCGTTTGCTTCGGGTGATTCCTGTTTTTTCTGTAGATCCGGAAAAAGGTTGGGGTTATTCTGAAGAATCGAAGCCAATGCTGAACACATCCCATGGATTTGTTCCCTGGGATGATCTTCACCACGTTGAAATGTCACAAACAAATGGTGAGATCGATGGCAAATGGGTTTTTGTAAATGGAAACAATACTCCAAGAATTGCCCGTGTTGATCTTAAAACATTTCGTACTGCAGAGATTATCGAGATCCCTAACAGTGCCGGTAACCACTCTTCACCATTTACAACAGAAAATTCCGAGTATGTTGTAGCCGGTACAAGATTCAGTGTACCAATTGGTGGAAATACGGATGTTCCTATTTCATCTTATAAGCAAAATTTTAAAGGAACTGTAAGCTTTATCAGTGTTGATAAAACTTCAGGTGCAATGGATATTGCTTTCCAGATTCTTCTTCCGGGTGTGAACTTCGATTTGAGTCACGCTGGTAAAGGTCCAAGTCACGGCTGGTTCTTCTTCTCTTCCTATAACACAGAACAGGCTAACTCCCTGCTCGAAGTAAACGCATCACAACGTGATAAGGATTTCATCATGGCTGTGAACTGGAAAAAAGCTGAAGAATATATCAAAGCCGGGAAAGGTAAAAAAGTACCTGCTGAATATGTAAACAATAAATGGGACGAATCGACTCATTCAGCTATCTCAGAGACCAGGAAAGAAGTTTTAGTGTTGGATCCGAATGAACTGAAAGATATTGTTTATATGATCCCATGTCCTAAATCTCCACACGGTTGCGACGTTGATCCTACCGGAGAATACATAGTGGGTAGTGGTAAACTTGCTGCACTGATTCCTGTATTTTCATTTACTAAATTGCAGAAGGCTATTGCCGATAAAGCATTTGATGGTGAATATTCCGGACTTCCTGTTATTAAGTATGAAGCTGCTCTTCATGGAGAAGTTAAGAAACCCGGTCTGGGACCTTTGCACACAGAATTTGATGGTAAAGGAAATGCCTATACTTCATTCTTCGTTTCTTCAGAAGTTGTTAAGTGGAATATTAAAGACCTGAAAGTATTAGATAGGGTTCCAACCTACTATTCAATCGGACACTTATGTATTCCTGGAGGAGACTCGAAGAAACCTTCAGCAAAATACATGATCGCTTATAATAAAATCACTAAAGACAGGTATCTTCCTACAGGTCCTGAACTTGCACAAAGTGCGCAGTTATTTGATATCTCCGGTGATAAAATGCAGTTGATCCTCGACTTTCCAACTATTGGGGAACCTCACTATGCACAAGCAGTTGAAGCAGGAATTGTTTCCAAAAATTCTCTGAAAATTTTCAATATCAACGAGAATAAAAATCCTTACGCAACTAAGGGTGAAAAAGAAGCTAAGGTAGTTCGTGAGGGCAACAAGGTGCACGTTTATGCAACTGCAATCCGGTCCCACTTTGCTCCGGATAATATTGAAGGAGTTAAAATTGGTGATGAAGTTTATTTCCATATCACCAACCTTGAACAGGACTGGGATGTACCGCATGGTTTTGCAGTTAAAGGCGCTGATAATGCCGAGCTGTTGATCATGCCAGGTGAAACCCAGACGCTGAAATGGGTACCCGACAGAACCGGCATCTTCCCAATCTATTGTACAGATTTCTGTAGTGCATTGCACCAGGAAATGAGTGGATATGTCAGAGTATCTCCTAAAGGAAGTAATACTCCGCTGACCTTTAGCCTGGGTAAAAACCCTGCTACTGATTCTACAGCAACCAAATAACAATTAAAAGAGCGTGGCAGATACTATTCTCTGCCACCTCTTTTTATAATCTTTTGAATTATGTTTCGCAGACTGTCTAATACTACCCGCATACTTTCTCTTCTTGCTGCCCTTTCCTTAATAGCGGTTATTTTTCTGCCAATCTGGAGAATTGAATTAAACGCACCACAATACCCTGAGGGTCTTGTACTAAAAATATTTGCTGATGAGCTTGGTGGTGATGTAAAAGTGATCAATGGATTGAATCACTATATTGGTATGAGAACACTTCATACCGACGACTTCATCGAATTCACAGTATTGCCTTATATCATTGGCGCTTTATCTTTCTTCGGATTGCTGACATTCATCATTAACCGCCGCTGGTTCTTTTTTACCTGGGCAGTTTTCTTTATAATATTTGGCATTGTTTCCATGATCGACTTCTACCGTTGGAATTATAATTACGGTCATAATCTTGATCCGACTGCCCCCATCCAGGTACCCGGCATGAGTTATCAGCCTCCGATTATCGGGTACAAACAATTGCTGAACTTCGGCGCATATAGTGTTCCCGATACAGGTGGATGGATCTTCATAATAGTGGGCCTCGTCATTGTATTAGGTTCTTTCATCGAAATCCGCGGATTGAAAAAATCATATCAGTCTGTAAGTCGTGTTGCCGCTGTAATAATGATGATGCCTTTGTTTCTTACATCATGCAGTTCTGGGCCCCGGCCAATTAAATTAGGTGAAGAAGGTTGTACATTTTGCAAAATGACAATAAGCGACAAGAAATTCGGAGCTGAACTTGTAACCGATAAAGGAAAAGTATTTGTGTACGATGACCTTCATTGCCTGGCGGAGTATATGAAACAAAACCCTCAGAATTCCAACAGCGATATTTATGTAGCAGCTTTCGAATCAGGGGAACTTATTAGGTCCGACAAGGCAGTATACCTCAAAAGTGAAGCGTTTAAAAGCCCTATGGGATCTAACATTGCAGCGTTTTCTTCAGCAGAGGCCATGGGAAGATTCTCAGGAAATTATCCGGGGGAAGTTATTCAATGGAATCAAGTAATTAATCCCTGATGAAATTTATCTTAACCATATTATCACTTTGTATAGGATTTATTGGTTTTGCAAAAACTATTCATGTCAAAAAGGATGGTGCTGTAAAATCAATTAAGGCAGCAATTGAACAGTCTGCTCCTGGTGATACAATCCTCGTATACCCGGGAAGGTATGTTGAGCAAACAATAACCGTCAACAAGAAGCTTTATCTGAAAGGAATTGATTATCCTGAAGTAGATGGTGAAAGAAAGTATGAAATCTTTTTACTGAATGCCGATGGAATTGTGCTGGAAGGATTCTCGGTTATACATGGTGGTTATAGCAGCTATAATGATATTGCTGCGATCCGGATTCTAAATGCCCGGCATGTAATTGTTCGCAACAACAAGCTGTTCGATACATTTTTCGGCATCTACAGTCAGCGTGCTACTAAATGTTATATCTACAACAACTACCTCCGTTCCAAAGCAAAGGATGAAATAAATTCTGCAAACGGAATTCATTGCTTTAAGAGCGACAGCATGCGTATTTATAATAATAATATTTCCGGTCACAGGGATGGAATCTATTTTGAATTCGTTACCAATACCATCATTCAGGGAAATTATAGTTCAAAAAATGTGCGATACGGTCTTCACTTTATGTTCTCACATTCCAATACTTATTTAAAAAATACTTTTAAGAATAATGGGGCAGGAGTGGCAGTAATGTATTCACATGGAGTAACAATGATCGGAAATATATTTTCTGAAAACTGGGGAGGTTCATCTTATGGGATTTTGTTAAAAGATATTTCAGACAGTCACATTGAAGGAAATAGTTTTCTCGGAAACACCAGTGGAATCTACATGGAAGGAACTTCCAGGATTAAAGTATACAGAAATAAGTTTATCAGAAATGGTTGGGCAATGAAGATCCAGGCCAGTTGTACAGGTAGTGATATAAATGAAAATAATTTCATCGCCAATACTTTTGATGTTGCCACTAACGGATCGCTGGTTGAAAACAATTTCGATAACAATTACTGGGATAAATATGAAGGATATGATCTGAACCGTGATAAGTTTGGTGACGTTCCATACAGGCCTGTTAGTATGTACTCCATGATCGTTGAGCGAAACCCTACGGCTATGATGTTGTTCCGAAGTTTTATGGTAACACTTCTCGACAGGGCAGAGAAAATAATTCCGGGAATGACTCCCATTCAGCTTTTTGATGCCCATCCAAACATGAAACCTTTACCCTTATGATCATCGCAACCAATGTCACAAAAAAGTTCGGAAAGCTGATAGCGCTCGATAATGTTTCACTGACATGCAACAGCGGGCAGGCTATTTCCCTGATGGGGCCAAATGGCTCCGGTAAAACTACCTTTATTAAATCTCTTCTTGGAATGGTGGTGCCCGATAGCGGATTTATCACTTTCAATAAGCAGAACATTGTTCACGACTGGAAGTATCGCGAACATATTGGTTATATGCCGCAGATAGGAAGGTATCCGGAAAATATGACCATTGCCCAGGTAATGGATATGATGAAAGATATCCGTAAGGATTTTAACCGTAAACACGACGAAGATCTTTACAATGAGTTCAAACTTGATGAAATTGCCAACAAGAGAATGCGTACACTTTCTGGCGGAACCCGGCAAAAAGTCAGCGCTGCACTTGCCTTTCTTTTTGATCCGTCTGTTTTAATTCTTGATGAACCTACAGCCGGTTTGGATCCTGTTGCCTCAGAGATCCTGAAAGAAAAAATCATCCAGGAAAAGAAAAAAGGCAAACTGGTTTTGATCACTTCACATATTTTAAGTGACCTCGATGAAATTGTGACGGAAGTTATTTACCTCCAGGAAGGAAAATTGAGATTTCATAAAACAGTTGAACAACTCCGGGAAGATACAGGAGAATCAAAATTATCAAAAGTTGTTGCACGTATTATGCAGCAATCCATATAAAGCACTATGAAAAAAATTATCAAATATGTGATCCTTGATATTCTGCGCAACCGGATCATGATTGCATATACATTATTTCTTCTCCTCATTTCTTTCAGTGTATTTAATCTGGAAGACAATCCGGATAAAGGAATTTTAAGTCTTGTAAATATTGTTCTGATAATTGTACCTCTGGTAAGTGTTGTTTTTTCAACGATCTATGTATATAATTCGTCAGAGTTTATTGAATTGCTGGTATCACAGCCGCTAAAACGCGGAAGGTTATGGTCCAGTATATTCACAGGTCTTGCATTGTCGCTCTCGCTTGCATTCCTTGCCGGAGTTGGTATTCCTATTCTTTTATACAATCCGTCTGCATCTGGTATGATCATGATGCTTTCAGGAATTGCATTGTCCATTATTTTTGTATCAATTGCTTTACTTGCATCCGTATTAACACGGGATAAAGCAAAAGGAATTGGTGTTGCAATCCTGCTTTGGTTTTTCTTTACATTGATCTACGACGGAATTGTGCTGTTTGCACTCTTCCAGTTTGCAGACTATCCAATGGAACAGCCGATGATTGCCATGACCTCCTTAAATCCTGTTGACCTTGCAAGAGTGTTAATGTTACTCAAACTGGATATATCTGCATTGATGGGTTATTCCGGTGCGTTGTTTCAATCCTTTTTCGGAGGAAACGGCGGGATGATGTATTCTGCATTTGTATTGATACTGTGGGCAGTCATTCCGTTTTGGTTGTCCGTTCGAAAATTTAAAACGAAGGATCTTTAAATTATGAAAGCTGATATTTCAAATAGAGATGATATTCAAAAACTTGTTCTGAGTTTCTATGATACGGTGAAGCAGGATGAAGTTATCGGGTATATTTTCAACGACGTCGCAAAAGTAAACTGGGAGAAACATTTGCCGGTGATGTATGATTTCTGGGAAAATGTTTTATTCGGAACAGGAAATTACTCCGGCAATCCGATGGTAACCCATACCAGGCTTCATGAAAAAACCGCTTTATCGGCTGAACATTTTAACCGTTGGAAATCGATATGGATCAATACAGTTGACAAATTGTTTGAAGGTGATATTGCGGAGCTTGCAAAGCAGCGGGCAGTTTCAATTGCTACCGTTATGCATATTAAGGTTACCCAGTCAAAACCAGTAATCTCCAAACTGTAGTTGTTTAAGCTCTTTCTGATATTTTCGGTAAATCCTATAAACAGCCGGGGTGCTCAATTTTTTCAGGTTTATCTTTGAAAAAATTTCAACTATGGGCGTGCTCCGTCAGATTGCTGAATACCTGTATATCAGGAAAAAAGATCCTAATGCTCCAAATACCCAATGGATGCGGTATATGCATGGAATTAACAGGCTTTCAATCATACTTTTCCTGGTAGCACTGATTGTAATGGCATTAAGACTTACCATCTTTCGCCGCTAACGTTTTAAGAAATCCAATATAGCGGAAGCAGCTTTAACCGAAGCATTTCCTTTCTTTTCAAGCAATTGTTTCAATTCACGATAATTTTTCTGAATCCTTAATATGTTTTCAGGATCGCCGGTTATTTTTCTTAATTCTGAAGTGATATTTTCCACTGTCAGATCCTGCTGAATTAATTCCTTCACTATCGGCCGGTTCATGATCAGGTTTACCAGTGAGATGTATTTTACTTTGATCACCCTTTTTGCAATTGCATAAGAAATAGGTGATCCCTTATAACATACAACCTGGGGCACTCCGAAAAGAGCAGTTTCCAGTGTAGCTGTCCCGGAAGTAACCAGTGCAGCTTTAGAACGGGTCAGAAGTTCATAGGTTTTATTTCGGATCGACCTTACCTGTGGGTAGTTTTCAATCATTGGCTGAAAAAATGCATCATCAAGGGAAGATGCTTTTGCAATGATGAACCGGTATTCCGGGAACTTTTTACTTGCTTCCAGCATGATAGGAAGTTTTTTCAGGATTTCCTGCTTTCGGCTTCCGGGCAATAACGCAATGATATTTTTGTCATTCAGTGGTGATCCGGTCTCCGGCGGGGTAAGCTGCATTTCGTTTTTTGCCTTCTCGATCACCGGAACCAACGGATGACCTACATATTCAACTTCATAATTCCATTTATTCTTATAATAGCTTTCTTCGAAAGGAAGAATGACCATCATCTTATCAATATTGGCCTTAATTTCTTTGATCCTTCCTTCTTTCCAGGCCCATATCTGCGGAGAGATATAATAGATTGTTCTGATGCCCTGTTTCCTCGCCCATTTGGCAATCCTCAGATTGAAGCCGGGGTAATCAATAAGAATAAGTGCGTCCGGTTTATACTGACCGATATCCTGCTTACAGAATTTCAGGTTATTCAGAATGGTCCCGAGGTTTGCGATTACTTCAGCAAATCCCATAAAAGCAAGGTCACGATAATGTTTTACGATTTCCACCCCCGCGGCTTCCATAAGATCCCCGCCCCATCCTCTGAAACTGGATGCCGGATCCTGATTGATTAATTCCTTTACCAGGTTACTGCCATGCAGATCTCCTGAAGCCTCTCCGGCAATTATATAATATCGCATGGATATGAACCTGTTTTATAGCACGAACTTCAATACAAGTGCCATGATTGCAAATACAAGTGTTACAGCAAAAATTCCTTTGGCCGTCTGGTCCCTGTTCGTATTTGTATAATAGGTAAACAGCGCAATGTTCAGGATCAGGCATGGAACCGTGACTGCTGTAATCTGGGATTTGTTCTGACTGAGAAAATTGAAAAAATCTCCTACCGTAAACAGCGGGTAAAACTTTATAAAGTAATAGGCTACCAGGCTAATGAGCGGTGCGATAAATCCGAGAATCAGTCCAAATCGGAGGTTGTTCTTTTTAAACATTAAAATTTCCAGGTTTTTTCAATTTTATCCTTCAGCGCATAATTGGTAAGATCAAACTGAACAGGTACCACACTTACATAATTGTTTTTCAATGCCCAGACGTCGGTATCCCTGCCTTTGTCAAAGTTTACAAATTCTCCTGTAAGCCAGAAGTATTTTCTTCCGTGTGGATCATCTCTTTCAATAAAGTCTTCCTCATACTTGGCATAAGCCTGCCTGCAAAATTTTACTCCCTTTAGTAATTCTGCGGATACCGCAGGAATGTTCACATTCAACACGAGGTGCTTATCGAGGGGTTTTTCCAATAATTTGGAAACCAGGATTCTGGCATATTTCCTTGCTCCTTCAAAATCAGCTTCAATACTATAGTCCAGTAATGAAAATCCAATTGATGGGATACTTTCAATGGCGGCTTCAACAGCTGCCGACATGGTTCCTGAATAAATTACGTTGATAGAATGGTTTGCGCCATGGTTTATTCCGCTGATACAGATATCCGGCTTGCGGTGCAAAACCTTGTCTACCGCCAGTTTCACACAATCAACCGGCGTTCCGGTACAGGCGTAAGCCTCGATCCCGTCAAAAGGATCAACCTTTACTAAACGGAGAGGATGGCCGATCGTAATGGCATGACCCATTCCCGACTGAGGCTTGTCTGGGGCAACTACCACAACTTTACCCAGGTCACGGACTGCCTCTACCAGATTCCGGATGCCCGGGGCCATGATTCCATCATCATTTGTTACCAGAATAATCTTTTCTTCCTTCGGTTTCTTTTGAGCTTTTGCTTTTGCCATACTGTTTAAACGTTGGGTAAAATTATTTATTTGGGGTTAATCCCCCATTACCATTTAAAAAATTGAACATTTTATTTATTTGGGCTGATTCCGCTACCTTTGCACCCGGTTAAAATTTAATACCAGTAATATAATTATAGACCATGGCGGGCCAGTTAAAGGAAGTACGTAACCGGATCAAATCGGTACAGAATACACAACAGATCACCAAAGCGATGAAGATGGTGAGTGCTGCAAAATTAAGGAAAGCACAGGATGGTATCATCCAGATGCGACCTTATGCACGCAAACTCCAGGAAGTGTTGTCAAATATTGTAAGTGGTGGAGCTTCTATCAATTCCAATCTTGGCCAGGAAAGAGCTGTTGAAAAAGTATTGCTGATCGTAATTACCAGCGACCGCGGACTGTGTGGTGCCTATAATTCCAACGTTATTAAACTTGCAAAACTTACCATCCAGGAAAAATATGCTGCACAGGCTGCTAAAGGAAATGTGAAGCTCTGGTCAATTGGTAAAAAAGGATACGAGCACTTCCAGAAGATCCGTTTTGATGTGGATGCCGCTCACAAGGATATCTTCCTCAACCTGACCTTCGAAAATGTACAGGCTTGTTCTACTGCCGCTATCAAGGCATTTCAGCAGGGCGAATTTGATGTGGTGGAACTGGTTTACAGTGAATTCAAGAATGCTGCTTCACTCAGTTATGTAGTGGAACGTTTTCTTCCTATTCCTAAAATAGAGCAAAAGGAAGGTAGCAGGAATACTGACTTTATCTTCGAGCCGAATAAAGACAAATTGATCGCAGAACTGATGCCGAAAATCCTTAATACCCAGTTGTACAAGGCAGTGCTTGATGCTAACGCATCCGAACATGGAGCCAGGATGACAGCAATGGATAAGGCAACAGAAAACGCAAATGAGTTGCTTAAAAATCTTAAGATCAGTTATAACCGTGCCCGCCAGGCTGCCATCACCACCGAACTTACAGAGATCGTAAGCGGAGCCGCAGCATTGCAGGGATAATATTAACCAACAGCCCCACTATGGAAATCGGACATATTATTCCGCACATCGAAGCGCTGATCTTTGCGAGCGACAGACCGCTGCCTCCCATGGAGATCACTGAACTGATCAATAATGCCTTTGGCTTCATGGAAGATAAGATCACCCTTGAACAGGTCCAATCAGCCGTTGAAGGGATCGTTGAAAAATATGGCTCCGAATTCTACCCTTTTGAACTCAGGGAAAGCGGTGGGGGATACCAGTTTCTTACCAAAAAAGAATATCACAAAACTGTTGCCCAGCTGAATGGAGATAAGTTTTTAAAAAGACTTTCTCCAGCTGCACTTGAAACCCTTGCAATCATTGCATATAAACAACCCATCACAAAGGGCGAAATCGAATCTATCCGTGGAGTTAGCTGTGATTATTCTATCCAGAAACTCCTGGAAAAGGAACTCATCATGATCACCGGGAGAAACGAAGACATGCCTGGTAAACCGCTGGTGTATGTGACTTCCAAAACCTTTATGGATTATTTTGGGTTGAATTCACCTGATGAACTTCCGAAACTCCGTGAAGTATTTGATGAAACTTCCGTAAATCCAACTTCTGTTAACGAAGATGGACAGGCACTCTATAAACAGGAAGATATTTCTGAAGACCAGGAAGGTGGATCCAAAAATTTCATCGTAACTGAAGATGGTCAGTTGCTTGAGGCAGAAACATCAGAGTCTGAAGCGGAAAACCAAGATGCAGAGGTGAATAATGAGGAAGAATTGGACGCTGAAGAATCAGCAACTGAAGAAACGGAAATTACCATTGAAGAAGCAAGTGAAGAAGAGTTCGAAACTGATCCCGCAGAAATAGAAGCTGACCAGGAATTCTTCAATGAAGAAGCCAACGGAGAGGAAGGAAAATCTGAGGAAGCAGAATCAGAATCAGAAGAAGAAACAGAAGAAGAATCCGGAGAAGAAGAAGAATCAGAAGAGGAAGCAGCAGCAGCAGCAGCAGCAGCAGCAGAAGAAGAAGAAGAAGAAGAAGAAGAAGAAGAAGAAGAAGAAGAAGAAGAAGAAGAAGAAGAAGAAGAAGAAGGAGAAGAAGAAGAAGAATTTGAAGACGAAGAATCTGAAGACGAAGAATCTGAAGACGAAAAATCGGAAGAAGAAAAATCCGAAGAAAAGGATGAGGATGAGGATGAAGAGGATGAAGAGAATAAATCTTCCGGAACTTAATTTACTATCCCAATCAACTTGTATGTCTACAGTTTTATCGAACGACCAACTTTTATCGCTGGCGCAGCGCCATGGTACGCCACTATATGTTTATCACGCTGAAAAAATTGCTGAACAGTTCGGGAAACTTACTGAAGCGTTTACAAAAGCAGATGTCAGGTTTTTTTATGCCTGTAAAGCACTTACCAATATCAATATTTTAAAGTACATCAAATCCCTTGGAGCTGGCCTGGATTGCGTTAGTATTAACGAAGTAAAGCTTGGGTTACAGGCAGGATTTGATCCTTCAAATATTCTATTCACTCCTAATTGTGTAGACCTCGGTGAAATCATTGAAGGGAAAGAATTAGGCGTTAACCTCAACATTGATAACATTTCCATTCTTGAACAGTTTGGTAATCGCTTCGGCAGTTCTTATCCTGTTTGTATCAGGTTGAATCCTCATATCATGGCGGGCGGAAATTTTAAAATTTCTACCGGTCATGTGGATAGCAAATTCGGCATATCCATCCACCAGATCCGGCATATTGAAAGAGTTGTAAAAACCACCGGAATTAAAGTCACAGGTATTCACATGCATACCGGAAGTGAAATTAAAGATGTTGGTGTTTTCCTCGAAGGCCTGGAAGTTATGTTCAGCATGGCTACTCATTTTCCTCACCTTGAATTTATAGACCTGGGTTCCGGGTTTAAAGTTCCTTACGAGCAGGGTGATCCTGAAACTGATGTAAACAAGCTTGGATCCAGGGTAGCCGAAGCATTTGCCCAGTACGAAAAAGAAACAGGGAAACATTTGCAGGTTTGGTTTGAACCGGGAAAATACCTGGTGAGCCAGTGCGGTTATTTCATCGTAAAAGCAAATGTTATTAAACAAACTCCTGCTACAGTTTTCGTTGGAGTTAACAGCGGATTCAATCACCTCATAAGGCCGATGTTCTATGATGCCTATCACTATATCAGGAATGTTTCAAATCCCACAGGTCCTGAACGGATCTATACCGTTGTAGGGAACATCTGTGAAACAGATACATTTGCCTGGGATAGAAAACTGAACGAAGTTAAAGAAGGTGACCTGCTCACATTTTTTAATGCGGGTGCCTATGGTTTTGAAATGTCTTCAAATTTCAATTCAAGACTCAAACCTGCAGAAGTATTGGTCATTAATGGTGAAGATCATCTCATCCGTAAAAGAGATGAATTCAGAGATCTGCTGCGAAACCAGATAGAAGTTGTATAAATGTCATTTCGTTATTCAGGGATCAATCTTTATCTTTCAATTGATCTACGATTAACATATGCCATTAAACATCCTTAATATATTGAAGCATCCTGTCAAAAGCAGGATGTTTCTTTTTTATAAACTCCCATCCGCATTTTTTTCCGGAGTTCGGGTGAGGGAAGTGGAGGAAACTCATTGCAAAGTTTCGGTTCCTTACAAATGGTTTTCTCAAAATCCTTTTCGTTCCACCTATTTCGCCTGTCTGGCCATGGCTGCTGAAATGAGCACGGGTGTCCTGGCAATGACACATGTATATAAAAAAGATCCCCGTGGTTCCATGCTGGTGACAGCTCTGCAATCCGAATATTATAAAAAAGCAAAAGGTCGTACGGTTTTTACCTGCAGTCAGGGCAGACAATTTGAAGAAGCTGTAAAAATGGCTTACAATTCAGGTGAACCCGTTAGCTTCCTCGCTGAGTCCATTGGTACCAATGAAAAAGGGGAGCAGATTGCGAAGTTTCTGATCACCTGGTCATTCAAATTCAACTCAAAAAAATCAACTTTATGAAAATAGCATTTCACGGAGCGGCACAGACAGTCACTGGTTCCAAGCACCTGCTTACATTAAAAAGCGGAATGAAATTTTTGTTGGATTGCGGTCTGTTCCAGGGCATGGGTAAGGATACGGATACCATGAATCGTCATTGGGGTTTTGAACCTTCGGAGGTTGATTTTCTGGTACTATCGCACGCACATATCGACCATTGCGGTCTGATCCCCAAACTAATTAAAGAAGGATTCAACGGAAGGATCTATTGTACTCCGGCCACCAGGGCACTTGCAGAAATATTGTTGCTCGATTCAGGTGAGATCCAGGAAGATGATGTCAGGTACATCAATAAGAAAAGAGCGGCAGATGGAAAGACCTATTTGAAACCCCTTTATACTGTAGAAGATGCTAAGAATGCTCTGCCATTTTTCAAGGAGGTGGATTATGGTAACTGGTTTACCATTAATGACCAGGTTGAAGTGTTGTTTACAGATGCCGGTCACATTATCGGAAGTGCCGTTGTAAATCTGAGAATAAAAGAAAATTCAAAAGTTACTGCGCTGACATTTAGTGGAGATGTTGGTAGATACAGAGATATCATTCTAAGGTCACCTGAAGTATTTCCGCAAGCTGATTATCTTCTCCTTGAATCAACATATGGAAACAGTTTGCATGACCTGCATTATACAACTCCCGAAACCCTGTTGTCGTGGATAGAGAAGGCATGTATTCAAAAGAGGGGAAAACTGATCATACCAGCCTTTAGTGTCGGCAGAACTCAGGAAATTTTATTTACACTTAATCAGCTGGAAATTGAACGAAGGCTTCCTGAAGTTGATTATTTTGTAGACAGTCCCTTAAGTTCAGAAGCAACTCAGGTGATCCGTTCTTTTCCTCAATATTTCAACAAGAGAATTCAGAAAATTATTGAAGCTGATGAAGATCCGTTTTCATTCCAGGGTCTGCATTTTACCAAATCTGTAGAAGAATCAAAATTGCTGAATTTCAGAAGCCGGCCTTGTGTGATTATTTCGGCAAGTGGAATGGGAGATTCCGGGCGTGTTAAACACCATATCAGCAACAATATTGAAAACAGCCGCAACACAATTCTTTTTACAGGATACTGTGAACCTAATTCACTGGGAGGCAGACTTCTTTCAGGAGCCAAAGAAGTAGGAATATTTGGTGTGCCGCATGAAGTTCACGCAGAAATCGGAGTTATGCGAAGCATGAGTGCACACGGAGATTTTGAAGATCTGTCGCAATTCCTGGCATGCCAGGATCCAAAACAGGTCAGGAAGTTATTCCTTGTTCATGGGGAGCTTCCGGTACAGGAACAATTCAGGGAAAGGCTGCTGAATAAAGGATTTACTGATATTGAAATTCCTTCCCGCCATTATGAAATAGGGCTTGATTGAGAATTTAAACCAACCTTGTACCCGCGGTGTTGAATATATTCCTCGTAAGGCTCAAACTCAGGCGGGTATTTCTTTTTCACAAATAAAGAAAAAGAGGTAAATGGAAAATATTGATGAAAGTGGCTCTTTTCACAAAGACCAATTCGAAATGATGTTCCGTTGGGGAATGCAGTGGGTGAGTATAGTTGTAGTTCCTGTGAAAGACGAATTGAATACCCAGTATTTTGTGGTGAAAATGGATGGACTGATTGTAATACTCAGATTGAACCAGTTTAATGAATGGGAAGAGTTGAAAGAAGGTGTTACTGAACTTGCCAGACATCTTGGACTTGCGATCGAGGAATATTATGCCGTTTGTATCTGAAATAAAAAAAGGCCTTGCTATTGCAAGACCTTCTTCGTACCGCGTAGGGGAATCGAACCCCTCATTCATCCGTGAAAGGGATGCGTCTTAACCGATTGACCAACGCGGCTTCCCTTGTTTGTTTTGGGAGTGCAAAGATAGGAGGGTGATTATTTTCTTCCAAAAAAAAATCCAATTTCTTTTAAAATATTTTGTGGAAGCCTTCCGGAGGCCCTTTGCACTGAATAATTTTTACTTATAAAAATATTGAGCACTGAAAATGAAACATACCGTAATTTCGCAGCTCAAATTTCAATTCAAATAAAATTTCGCTTATGAGCACAGTTAAAGTAGCAATCAACGGATTCGGACGTATTGGTAGGCTGGTTTATCGCCAGATCTACAAAATGGAAGGAATTGATGTAGTAGCGATCAATGATCTTACCAGCCCGGAAGTTCTTGCACACCTGTTGAAATACGATAGTGCACAAGGCCGTTTTGATGCCAACGTTAAAGCAACTGAAAACTCTATCATCGTTAACGATGAAGAAGTAAAAATATATGCACAGAAAAATCCTGCGGAAATTCCATGGGGTTCACACCAGGTGGATGTTGTACTTGAGTGTACCGGATTCTTTGCTGATAAGGACAAAGCATCTGCTCACCTTACCGCAGGTGCAAAGCGTGTTGTGATTTCTGCACCGGCTACCGGCGACCTGAAAACAATCGTTTTCAATGTGAACCATAACATCCTGGATGGTTCTGAAACAATCATCAGCTGCGCTTCATGTACTACCAACTGTCTTGCTCCAATGGCGCAGGTTCTGGAAGAGAAGTACGGAATTGTTGCCGGTTTAATGACAACCGTTCACGCTTATACCAACGATCAGAATACACAGGATGCTCCTCACCCTAAAGGTGACCTTCGCCGTGCCCGTGCAGCTGCCCAGAACATTGTTCCAAACAGCACAGGTGCAGCAAAAGCAATCGGACTTGTTCTTCCTTCCCTGAAAGGTAAACTCGACGGTACTGCTCAGCGCGTTCCAACACTTACCGGTTCCCTTACAGAACTTACTACCATCCTTGGCAAAGAAGTATCTGTTGAAGAGATCAACGCTGCAATGAAAGCTGCAAGCAATGAAAGCTTCGGTTATACTGAAGATGAAATTGTAAGCAGTGATATCATCGGTATCTCTTATGGTTCTCTCTTCGACGGTACACAAACAAAAGTTTTAAAAGTTGGTGGTCAGCAACTGGTGAAAACCGTTAGCTGGTACGATAACGAAATGAGCTATGTTAGTCAGCTCGTACGCACTGTACACTACTTCGCTGAACTGATCTCGAAATAAATTCAATTGCGGAACCTAAGGGTTCCGCTTTTTTTTCTAAGCATCCAAATCTTTAGCTATGGCTGATTTTAACCAATTCAACTTCAGCGGTAAAAAGGTTTTGATCCGTGTGGACTTTAATGTTCCACTGGACAAACAATTCAATATTACCGATGATACCCGCATACGCGCAGCAATTCCTACTATTCAGAAAATTCTGAATAATGGAGGAAGTGTGATTTTGATGTCTCACTTCGGAAGACCCAAAGAAGGTCCTGAAGAAAAATATTCATTAAAGCATCTCGTACCACATCTCAAATCTCTCTTAAATGTTCCTGTCGATTTTGCAAATGACTGTATAGGGCAGGAAGCAAAAGATAAAGCAGCTGCATTAAAACCAGGAGAAGTATTATTGCTGGAAAACCTTCGATTCTACAAAGAAGAAGAAAAGGGTGATGAAGGATTTGCTCAAAAACTTGCATCCCTGGGAGATATTTATGTAAATGATGCATTCGGTACCGCACATCGTGCACACGCATCTACTGCAGTGATGGCAAAATTTTTCGATACAGACAGTAAAATGTTTGGCTTGCTGATGAATAATGAAGTAAGCAGTGCAGAAAAGGTATTACACAATGCAGAGAATCCTTTCACAGCGATTCTTGGGGGAGCGAAAGTATCCGACAAAATAATGATCATTGAAAACCTTCTTGAAAAGGCGAACAATATTATCATCGGTGGCGGAATGGCTTATACATTTTTTAAGGCACAGGGAGGCAAAGTAGGTAATTCACTTGTTGAACAGGAAAGAATTGATACCGCTACCGAACTGATTGAAAAAGCAAAAGCGAAGAGCGTAAATCTATTACTTCCCGAAGATAGTATCATTGCGGATAAGTTTGCTGCAGATGCTAATACCCAGGTTGCCGACAATAATGAAATTCCTGATGGCTGGATGGGACTGGATATTGGTCCGAAAGCTATCAAAGCAATTACTGATGTAATTCTGAATTCAAAGACTATTCTTTGGAATGGACCAATGGGCGTTTTTGAAATGGAAAAATTTCAGCAGGGAACCAAAGCAATCGCTCAGGCGGTAGCTGATGCAACTCAGAATGGAGCTTTCACACTGGTAGGTGGAGGCGATTCAGTAGCCGCGGTGAACCAGTTTGGATTTGCTGATAAAGTAAGCTATGTATCAACCGGGGGCGGAGCAATGCTTGAATTTTTCGAAGGAAAAGAACTTCCAGGCATAGCAGCTATCAAATAATTTTTTTTAATTTATTATGAAGGCAGAAGTTATAAAGCTTCTGCCTTTTGCATTTTACATTTTCTATAATCACCATCTTAGCATTATATTTATAACCAAACTATTTAACAATGAATACCAGGAACCTTACCTTGATCATTATTGTCGGACTGATTTTAGTACTCGGCGGATGTGGCTGCAACAGTTACAATACGCTTGTCAATAAAGATGAAAATGTAAAAGCAAAATGGAGCGCAGTTCAAAGTGATTACCAGCGAAGGGCAGATCTGATTCCAAATCTTGTCAATACTGTGAAAGGTGCTGCGAACTTTGAGCAGGAAACTTTGACACGTGTAATTGAAGCAAGGGCAAAAGCAACTCAGGTTACTTTGAATCCCGGTGAACTTACTCCTGAAAATATTCAGAAATTCCAGGCTGCTCAGGGTGAATTGAGTAGTTCCCTGTCAAGACTATTGGTATCCGTAGAAAGATATCCGGAGTTAAAGGCAAATCAGAATTTTCTCGATCTTCAGAAACAATTGGAAGGAACTGAAAACAGGATAAATGTTTCAAGAAAAGATTTCAATACTTCCGTTCAGGATTACAACTCTTCAGTAAGAAAGTTTCCGGCCAATATTTTTGCTGGAATGTTTGGATTTGGTGTGAAAGAAGGATTTACTGCTGACGCAGGTGCAGAACGCGCTCCACAGGTACAATTCTAAATTATAAAGAATGGGCATTTTTTCATTCTGGAATAAGAAACCCGAAATCCTTCCTGCTGATGAAACTTCCCTGATCGTAAAAGCGATCAAGGAAGCAGAAAGAACCACCAGCGGGGAGGTTCGCGTTTTTATCGAACGCACTTGCAAGTTTGTTGATCCGATCGACAGGGCTGCAGAAATATTCTGGTCTTTGAAAATGGATCATACAGAAGACCGTAATGCGGTTCTGATTTATGTTGCCATGAAAGATCATCAATATGCAATAGTTGGGGATAAAGGAATACATGAAAAACTGGGATCAGAATTCTGGCAGAATGAAGTTCAATTGATGGGCAACCATTTTAAACAAAATCATTATGTCGATGCATTGGTCCAGGTTATTAATGATGTTGGACAGGCACTGGCGCTGCATTTTCCATATGACCATGTTGTGGACAGAAATGAATTACCTGACGAAATAATCTTTGGCCATTGACCAATTACATGAAACTGAAAGGGAATTTTCTTCGATTCAATTTGCTCTTGATCCTGGTACTTGCCGTATCAGTTTTGAGTGCTCAGAATATTCCGAAAAGGCCTTCACCACCTAAATTGGTGAATGATTTTGCGAATGTACTTTCACCGGAAGAAGAAGCTCAGCTTGAACAAAAGCTTGTTGCTTACGACGATAGTACCTCAAACCAGGTAGCCATTGTAACAGTTGCTACACTCGACAATTATCCAATTGAAGAATATGCCTTGCAATTATTCAGAACATGGGGTATTGGAAATAAAAATACCAATAACGGTGTGCTGATCATTGCTGCGATCAATGACAGGGCTATAAGGATTGAAACAGGATATGGTCTTGAAGGAGCAATTCCCGACATTACTGCATCTCAGATCATCAGAAATGATATAGGTCCTGCGTTTCGGGAAGGAAATTATTATATAGGATTTGATAAGGCAGTAGAATCCATAATACTTGCTGCAGCCGGAGAGTATAAGGCTCCTGAAGGTTATAATAATCGTGAGAAAAAATCACCTTTAATACCAATTCTTGTTTTTGTTGTGATCCTGTTTATCATTATTAATAATATTAATCGTGGCGGTGGCGGAGGATTTATGAGCAGAAGAGGATACAGGGGATTTGGTGGACCGGTATTCTTCCCCGGTGGATTTGGCGGGGGAAGTAGTGGTGGATTTGGAGGAGGCGGATTTGGTGGCGGCGGCTTCGGAGGGTTCGGAGGAGGTAGCAGCGGAGGTGGAGGAGCAAGCGGAAGCTGGTAAATTTTCAATGAATTATAAATAAAGAATTACAAAGCATCATTTGATTACTTAAGTCGTTATTTGAAAACTTTAAAAAAAGGCTGTCTCATTTAGAGTCAGCCTTTTTTATGAATCATAAACTCAGATCTTATTTCTAATTGTTAATCATGTTTTTGAAGTATTGATTTCAATTTCTTCCCTCCAATTTTCTGGAATGTTCTGAGTCCAGATCTGAAATTAGAATGCTTTCTTTTCTTCTGATATTTTAGAATTAATATAATCGATCTGTTCCTGCAGAGCTGACTTATTAGCTGAATTGGATAAACCGGATTCCTTTTGTTTAATAACCTGTTTCAAAAAGTTATTTACAACGGGTGTTATTCCATACTGTTCAGGAATGCCATTTCTGAAATCGACGATCAGGTCTATTCCTTCTTTCACTTTCTGAGTATCATTCATCTTGCCAAGCATTTGAGTTAAGGGCAAAACAAGATTGAATTTGGCCTGTGAAAGCGGCATGTCTTTGAAAGCTTTTGCAATCATTGGGAAACCACTTTCATCACCTGATTTGATCATTACTTTCGTAATTGCTTCCACAAGTTTTCCTTTCGCTGGTTGGGAGCTTAATTCCTTAGCGAGTGAAAGTGCTTTAACGCTGTCAGTTTTGCTCAACGCTTCCAAAGCAGTACCTGCAACCGTATACGACGAATCTTTTGTATACTTTAAATATAGTTCCTTGTAACTGTCTTTTCCAGTTTTGTCAAGTGCACCAAGAGCTGCATTTCTTACTAATGCTTTTTTGCTTTTTGCAAGGTCTGCAAGCAGAGGCTCAGCCTGATTTGCAACAGCTTCTTTTTTCATATCCAATTTACTCATTGCATAAATCTGAAGTCCATCATATGGATCTTTCATTGCATCAATCAATGCTGCAGCGGCTTTTGGATCTTGTTGGTTCCTTGCTATAAAATCTATTGCTTCTCTTCTGTCAAGATATTTACCTGCCTGCTTGTACTGAAAGATATAATTGTCAAGCGTTTTGTTCTCTTTTTTCTCTGCAAGAAGAATTTTATCTCCGTCGAAATTTACGAGATCTGGTTTGGTATTATACGCAAATGAAAATGTATCCACTGCATTTTCTACCCAAACATTATGACGTGTTTTTTTACTTCCGTTATAAATATCGATGGCAACAGGCAAACGAAATACTTTTCCTCCAGCCTGGGTTTGCTTAACTACAACGTTTACTTTTTTAGCTGCATCATCATACAGATAATCAATAGTTAGTTTTGGGTGACCTGCACCAAAATACCATTGGTTCCAGAACCAGTTCAGGTCTTTTCCGGTAACTTCTTCAAAAGCAAGTCTCAGGTGATGTGATTCAGCAGCCTTGAATTTGTTTGTAGTCAGGTATTTATTGAGAGATGCAAAGAAGGCACTGTCGCCGACATAGTTTCTCAGCATATGTAAAATTCTTCCACCCTTATTATAACTCACAGCATCGAACATATCTTCCTTGTCTGTATACCTGAATCTTACGAGGTCTTTTTTCTCACTCTGGCTGAATAAATATCCCTGCTGGTCCTCGAAGTTATGTGCATCCGCATCATCCTTTCCGTATTTATACTCATTCCACAGGTATTCGCTGTAATTCGCGAATGACTCATTAACTGTAAGATTACTCCAGCTTTCAGAAGTTACCAGGTCGCCAAACCAGTGGTGAAATAATTCATGAGCAATTACCCTTTCCCAGCTGTTTTCGTCAACAAGTTCTCGTGCATCCTGTTGCGCACTTTCCTGGTGAAGTGTTGCAGTAGTATTTTCCATTGCTCCACTTACGTAATCGCGACCTACGATTTGTGCATATTTTACCCATGGATACTCTACGCCCAGTATTTTTGAAAAGTAGGCCATCATCTCCGGGGTATTTCCGAAGATCTTTCTTGCAACAGGTGCATATTCTTTTTCAACATAATAGCTAACCTCTTTTCCTTTATAACTATCCTTAATCACGGCATATTCTCCTATACCCATAAAGAAAAGATAGGGTGCATGCGGTAATTCCATTTTCCAGGTATCTGTCCTGGTGCCATTTGAGTTTTTCTTTTGAGAAACCAGCTTTCCATTGGAAAGGGTTACAAATTTTGAAGGCACGGTCATGGAAATTTCCTGGGTGGTCTTCTGATTTGGTTTGTCGATCGTAGGGCACCAAACAGAAGTTGCTTCGGTTTCTCCCTGGGTCCACACCTGGGTTGGTTTATCCTTTTCTTCTCCTTTTGGATTAATGAAGTAAAGCCCTTTTGCATCTGTAATTGCAGCGCTTCCTTTTACTTTAAACTCATTAGGCTTTGCTACATAATCAATATATATGGTGTAGGATTCTTGTTTTTTATAGGTTTTATCAAGGTTGATTCTGAGGTTCATTCCATCATAATCATATTTCAGATCCCTTGAGGTTCCGCCTTTTACAAGTGAAACTTTTTTGATCTCCATTCCCTTTGCATCAAGGTTTACTGAATCAGTCGGATAAAAATGCGGCTTGATAGTAATCCATGCCTTACCGTTCAGATAAGCATTGGTAAAATCGAACGATGCATCCAGTTTGGTATGCACCAGGTCGTTTACGATCTCAGGAGTTTCCCGGTAGATCTTTTTCCAGCTGGTATCCGTTTCCGGATGAATATCAACCTGGGCCTGGCCAAAACTGAAGGCAGCCAGCCCCGTTAGCAACAACAACGTTTTCTTCATACATTAAAAATTGTGGGTTTAAAGATAAATGCCTCTACCGTCTATTTTCTTAAAAAAATTATAAGTGGCTGCACATCTTGGTCAATTAGTTAGATTTGCTTTCTATTATTTATGTTGATGAAGTATTTGTTGACCGTTTTTTTCCTTGCCCTTGGGTTGAGTTCATTTTGCCAGTCTGAAAATTTCATTTTTATCCAGGCCAAAAGAAATGAACCCTTTTATGTCAGGATGGGAGAAAAGACCTTTAATTCTTCTTCATTCGGTCACCTGGTTATTCCCCGTATAAAAGAGGATTTATTAAGGTTGACTATAGGGTTTTCCAGGAAATCAATTCCGGAACAGGATTTCGAATTGAAGATTAATGGGAAAGACCGGGGATATGAATTGGATCTCGAAAATAATAACCAGATTTTTCTTTTCGACTGGCAGACCTCCTCAAAAATTGCGACTACCACACCTCCTGCTATAAAATCGGGATTAGCTGTTACAGGTATTAAAAGAACCGATCCTTTTGCCATGTTGATGGCTGGGGTGGTGAATGATTCCCTGGTTTTATTTACTGAGAAAACTGCAGTTAAAGCTGAAGTGGCATCTGTACCAGTAACTAAGCTTCCGGATTCATCTGCAGCTATTGATACCATTAAAAAAGACAGTTCTGTAGGAGACCTGGCTATAAATGAAAAGAAAAATAAATCTGTTTCAAATAAGATAAAAGATTCAGTCGGGACTGTTCAAAAACCTGCGGATCCGGCTCCTGAACCTTTCAGAAGAGCAGTTACTCCAACTGTTGAAAAGGAAACCATTGTAGGTGATACTTTAGCCGGAATTTCTCTGGATAATAAAGAATCTGCTTCTATTTCTGGCAGAGAAGGTAAACAGGATACTGTTGCAAAAGAAGCAGTAACTGTTTTGCCAGCGGTTTCTTTAATTGAAGAAAGCAGTAGTCCTGATGAAAAAAGGATGGTTTTCCAGGTCAATGAAACGAAAGAGAAAATTGATGTGATAATTAAAAAGGATAGCGAACCAGTGATTGAGGAAACCAAACCTGTAATTGCTGAGCCTGAAAAGGGTAATCCCGTCGACTCAACGGGGGAAAAATCCGGAGTTGTGTTGTTGAATTCTGACTGCCAGAGGTTTGCAAATGATAGCGATGTTGACAGGTTGAGGATCCAGATGTTGAAAGAAGCAAATGATGATGACCGTGTTTTTGCAGCCAGGAAAGTCTTCCGGACAAAATGTTTTACAGTAAAGCAGGTGACAGCGCTGACAGAATTATTTAAAGATGATGCTGCGAGGTATATGTTCTTTGATGCCGCGTATCCATTTGTATATGATTCAGGAAATTTTAAATCTTTGATTAGTTTGCTTAAAGATGAATACTATATCAACCGGTTTAAGGCCCTGGTCAGGATGTAGTATACCTGAAACTTATGAATCGTTATTTTTTAGAAGTTGCATATAAGGGGTCATCCTATGCCGGTTTCCAGGTCCAGGCCAATGCAGTGACCATTCAATCGGAAATTGAAAAGGCCCTGAAGGTGCTGAATTATGATATTCAGCTAACAGGATCCTCAAGAACGGATGCCGGTGTTCATGCTCTTCAGAATTATTTCCATTTCGATCTGCCTGGAAAGTTTGATACTTCCAGGGTCTATAATCTGAATGCGATCCTGTCTTCAGATATTTGTGTTAAGGGCATATATAGCATGAATGAAAATGCGCACTCACGGTTTGATGCAATAGCCCGTGAGTATTGTTATACTGTGTACAATTTTAAAGATCCCTTTCTTACCGATACAGGTTATTATTTTCCTTTTAGGATAGATATCGAATTACTGCGTTGTGCAGCGGAAACAGTGAAAGGTACATTTGACTTTACAAGTTTTTCAAAGAGGAATACGCAGGTCAATAATTTCATTTGTACGATTGAAAGAAGCCAGTGGGAATATGAAGGGCATGTATTGCGGTATTATGTCAGGGGTAACAGGTTTCTCCGGGGGATGGTTAGAGGAATGGTAGGAACGATGTTAAGAGTAGGAAGAGGTCAGATATCAATTGAGCAATTTAAAAATATTTTAGAAGCCAGGGATTGCAGTAAGGCTGATTTTTCCGTGCCTGGCAAGGGTTTGCGGCTGGAGCGTGTAGTTTATCCTGAGGGTTATTTTGAAAAAACTTCAGAATAGTTCAAGAAAAATTTGGAGTGGAATATACACCTCCCTATCTTCGCCGCCCGTTCAACAAAACGGTAGTTCTTCGAGAGGGTTTATAGGAATATAAAAAATAAGGTTGTAGAATGTTTGGGGCTGAAAAAGGTCTTCTTATATTTGCAGCCGGCTCTTGAAAATTTTAGTTCTCTGAATGTTTTTACTGGATTTGGATTTTGGGTTTTAGGGAAGAATTTTTTTAAAACTTTGGAAGAAAAATTTGGTTAGAAAATAGAAGCCACTTACCTTTGCAACCCGCTTGAAAAAGTAGGGTAGCATGGAGGGAAGTACTTCATGAA
>JAESGH010000216.1_pt1 | contig 105872 bp, 98 predicted proteins | sample 9269641 | NCBI WGS metagenome assembly JAESGH01 (sample SAMN14515345, study PRJNA621665) | algae metagenome | isolation source: Phormidium tanganyikae FI6-MK23 and co-occurring heterotrophs from granitic... | place: USA: Fort Irwin, California | collected 1998-05-24 | reverse complement strand
GGTCGCGGCGCGGGCCGCGCGGCGGCGCTCCCCCCCCGCCCCCCACCCCCCCCCCCCCCCCCCGCGACCGGACCCCCGTAAACGCCTACCAAAAGTTATCCACAACCTTGTGCACAGCCTGGGGAGAATTACACCGGTGTTATTCACAGGGTTAACAACCCTGTTAACAACTCAGCTCAGGAGGATGAGCGGCGGCACGAAGGCGACGACGACGCCGAGCAGCACCACCAGCACGGCGAGCAGCACGATCTGCCAGATGCGCTGGTCTCGACGCTTCGTGCGGGTGAGGATCAGGGCCACGAGGGCACCGACGATCGCTCCGCCGAGGTGCGCCTGCCAGGCGATGTTGCCGATGAAGAAGCCGAGGGCGAAGTTGATGCCGAGGATCACGAGGAGGCCGGTGACGTTCGCTCCGATGTGTCGGCCGATGATCAACAGCGCCGCCATGAGCCCGAAGATGGCCCCCGAGGCGCCGACCGTCGCACTCCCCGGTGCGAGAACGGCGACCATCACCGATCCGCCGAATCCGCTGATCAGGTAGAGCGCGAGGAAGCGCGCGCGGCCGAGCATGGGCTCGAGGCTCTGCCCCAGCATCCACAGGGCGAGCATGTTGAGGGCGAGGTGGAAGAACCCTCCGTGCACGAAGAGGACGCTGAGGATCCGCCACGGCTCGAACGGGAACGGGAACAGGTTCGGATAGAGGTACGGAGCGCGGAAGAACAGCGCCTGCGTGATGACATCCCCGACGCCGGGGATCAGCTGTACCAGGCCGATGAACGAGGTCACCGCCAACAGGACGTAGGTGACCATGGGCCTGCCGCTGCGGACGGCCGTCATCGTTCCGCCGGAGCTGCGTCCGCCCCAGCGGCGCTGGGCGCGCTTTTGCGCGGGAGTGCGGTTCTTCTGCTGCTCCTTCATGCACTCCGGGCAGATCACGCCGACCGGTGCCTGCGTCTGGCACTCGGGGCAGATCGTGCGGAGGCAGCGCTGGCAGAGCACGAAGCTCTGCCGATCCGGATGCCGGTAGCAGAAGTTGTCGCGGTTGTCCGCGAACTCAGGCGTCGTCATCCGGATCGGCCGAAGGAGTCGTCAGGCCGCGACGATGTCGATCGACTGCAGCACGACCGGCTCGATGGGGCGGTCGCCGGCGGCGGTCGGCACAGCGGCGATGGCGTCGACGACGGCCTTGGAGGCGTCGTCGGCGACCTCGCCGAAGATCGTGTGCTTGCCCTGCAGCCACGGCGTCGGGTCGGTGGTGATGAAGAACTGCGAGCCGTTGGTGCCCTCGGGCTTGCCGGTGATCGCGTTGCGGCGGAGGCCGGCGTTGGCCATCGCGAGGATGTAGGGCTCGTTGAAGTTGAGCTCCATGTTGATCTCGTCGTCGAAGTTGTATCCGGGGCCGCCGACGCCCTGACCGAGCGGGTCGCCGCCCTGGATCATGAAGTTCGGGATGATGCGGTGGAAGATGACGTCCTTGTAGAGTGCGCCCTCGCCCGGCTTGCCGGTGGCGGGGTGCGTCCACTCCTGGGTGCCGTCGGCGAGGCCGACGAAGTTCTTGACCGTCTTCGGAGCGTGGTCGCCGAAGAGGTTGATGACGATGTCACCGTGGTTGGTGTGCAGGGTTGCGACGTGGGAAGCGTGAGCCATGAGTCCATTCTCTCAGAGCTTCCGGTGAGTTCGCCCGTCGTGGCATCCGATATGAGGGGCACGTACGCTACCGCGCGGCTACCGAGTTTGCAAGGGTACGCAATTTCCCGACGCCCACCCAGCCTCGTCTGGCAAGATGGGGAACCCGCACTGCAATGGACAGGAGAACATCGTGAGCCTCAGCCGCAAGCGGAAGAAGCAACTGCGTCGTCTGCAGAAGGACGCCACCCAGCTCTGGGAGTCGCAGCAGGATGTCGTCGGCCACGCCGCAGACATCGCACGTGAGGCGAGCCGTCAGCTCGGAGGCCTCGGCCGCGAGCAGGTGCTGCCTGTCGTGCAGGACACCTACAACCGTCGCGTCGCCCCGGTCGTCGACCAGGGCGTGAAGATCGGCCGGCATGTCGTCGACGACAAGGTCGTTCCCATCGTCGGCGGTGTGGTCGGAAGCGCCCTCACCGCATGGGACTATGCGAACGCCAAGCGTCACGGCGTCGCCCCGCCCGCTCCCCGCGGTGCGTTCGGCAAGAAGAAGAAGACCGTCGGCCTCGGCTCGGTCGTCGCGATCATCCTCGGTGCGGCTGCAGCCGTGGGCGTGCTCTACGCCGCGTGGCAGGCTCTTCGTGCAGACGATGAGCTCTGGGTCGCGGATGACCCGCTCTCCGCTCCCGACGCGTGACCTCCTCTGATCTCCCCTCCGACCCTTCGGGTGTCGGAGGGGATCAGCATGCCCGGGTGCGGAATGCGGCCGCCGCGCGCGGCCTGAGCATCGACATCCGGGAGCGCCCTGCGGCGAACAGCCTGTTCGAAGCGGCCGCCCTGCTCGGCATCGATCCGTCGGGCATCGTCAAGACCCTCGTCGTGAAGCGTTCCGACGACACGTACCTCTTCGCCCTGGTGCCGGGCGGCCGCTCGATCTCGTGGCCGAAGCTCCGCGCCCTGGTCGGCGTCAACAAGCTCCGTCTGCCCGAGCCGGAACTCGCCCTCGCGGCGACCGGCTACGAGCGGGGCACGATCGTGCCGATCGGCAGCACCACCGACTGGCCGATCTATGCCGACGAGACGATCGTCGGTCAGCGCATCGCCATGGGCGCGGGCGCGCACGGCTACAGCCTGTTCGTCGAGGCCGACGACCTGATCGCGGCCTACGGTGCGACCGTCGCCGACATCTCGGTGCCCGAGCAGCCGCGCGACTGACGCGTCAGAGGATGCCGGCCATCCGCAGCGCGATGTCGACCAGCTTGACCCGCTGCAGCTCGGCGACGGCCTTGAGCGTGAACCACTCTGCCATGTCGGTGGAGCCGTCGGTCTCGAAGCGGAGCTTGCCGCCGGTGACCTCGGCCCGGTAGACGATGCGGAGCGTGTGCAGGGGCTCGCTCGCCTTGTGCACGCGCCTGCTGGCCGGGATCACCCGGGAGTGGATGCCGAGGAGCTCGCCGACCTTGACCGAATAGCCGGTCTCCTCGCGGAGCTCGCGGCGTACCGCATCCTCCGGCGCCTCGCCGGGTTCGAGCCCGCCGCCGGGCATCGTCCACGCCACACGGCGACCCTCGGTCCAGCGCGCGAGCAGCAGCCGGCCGTCGTCATCGGTGACGACCGCGTACGCCGCGACACGCAGGTCCATGCCCTCACCCTATCCGGACGGTGAGACACGCCCCGACCATGAGTCGGCCCTGCTCAGAGCATCGCGGTCAGGACTCCGCCGTCCGCCCGCATCGCGGCACCGTTCGTCGCCGACGCGCGGGGGCTCGCCAGGTAGGTGACCATGTTCGCGACCTCCGCGGGCTCGATGAACCGCTCCAGCAGTGTCGTGCGATTCTGCCCGATGATGGCCTGCTTCATGGCCTCGGCGGGCAGCGCCTGCGCTTCGGCGACCGCCGCGACCGTGGCCGCGACACCGTCGGAGTACGTCGGCCCGCCGAGGACGGTGTTGACCGTGACCTCCGTGCCACGGGTGAGCTTGGCGAGACCGTTCCCCAGCGCGATCATCGCCGCCTTCGTGACCCCGTAGTGCACCATGTCTGCCGGCACGTTGACTCCGGACTCGCTGCTGAGGAAGATGATCCGTCCCCAGCCGCGCTCGATCATCCCGCCGAGCATCCGCCGCGAGAGCTTCACGCCGCTCATCACGTTGACGTCGAAGTACCGCTGCCACTCATCGTCCGTGACGGTATCGAACGCGGCGAGACCGAAGAGCCCCACGTTGTTGATCAGGATGTCGACGTCGCCGACCGACTCCATCAGAGCGGTCACCTGTCCGGGATCCGCGAAGTCCGCGGCCACGCCCGACACGCGCACCGTCGGGTGCTCGCCGCGCAGCCGCGCCACCGCGGCGTCGACGCGCCCCGCGTCACGCCCGTTCAGGGTGACCGCGACGCCCTCCGCGGCGAGCGCCGAGGCGACCGCGTATCCGATCCCCTGACTCGAACCGCTGATGAAGGCCGTCTTCCCCTGCAGACCCATGTCCATGACCACTCCTGTTCCCCGATGCGTGCGCGTCGGTGTTTTACTTGCTTAGGAAAGTCAATATACGACACATTCACTTGCTCGCGCAAGTCACACGACTGTCATCACCGGGCCGCCATCCCTTACGCTGGCGTCATGCCCCCGCAGCCGACGCATCACTCCCTCAGCGCAGAGAATCTGGAGATCTGGTCTGCCGTCGCCACGCTCCTGGAGCGACTGCCCGTCGCGCTCGATGCCCAGCTGCAACGCGACAGCGGTCTCACGCACTTCGAACACGGCCTGCTCTTCGCCCTCGACTCCGCACCGGAGCGCACGCTACGGCTGAGCACGCTGGCCGGATACGCGAACAGCACTCTGTCCCGACTGTCGAGGGCGGTCTCCCGGCTCGAGTCCAAGGGATTGGTCAGGCGTCAGGTCGACCCGACCGACGGCCGGTTTACTCTCGGCATCCTCACCGACGCCGGTCACGAGGCGATCCTGGAATCGACGCCGGCGCATCATGCTCTCGTGCAGCGCCTGGTCTTTGACGCTCTCACCGCCGCGCAGGCCCGCCAGCTCGGCGAGGCGAGCCGACGCATCTCCGCCGCCATCGGTCCGGAGGCGACCTGGGCACCGGGATCCTGAGAAATGCGTCAGGCGCGACGGTCGACCGCAGCCCCGAGCGCCCGTTCGATGGCATCGCCGAGGGCGCGGTGGCCCTGAACGATCTCCCAGCTCCGCCCCGACGTCCGATCATCGGCGAGGACCGCCGCGACGGTGAGCGCGACATCGTCTCGACTCACCGCGCCGATCGGGAGCGATCCCGTGGGAGCCAGCTCGACAGCACCGCGGCCCGGAGTGTTCAGAAGCTCCCCCGGCTGAAGGATCGTCCAGGACAGTGTCGATGAACGCAAGCCATCCTCCGACGCGGCCTTCGCCCCGAAGTAGATGTCCCAGAAGCCTCCGTGGTACTCCGCCGGACGAGACCGGCCGACGCCCATGCCGGTGATCAGCACGAACCTGCGCGCGCCGGCACGTTCCGAGGCCTCGATGACGTGAAGCGCCCCATCGCGATCGATGCGAATCGGGTCGCCCGCAGCCGCGAACACGACCGCATCGACACCCTGCAGTATGCCGGTGAGCTCGTCGACGTCGGAGTGACCGAGGTCGGCGATCGCGGTCCTGATCCCTTCTCCCGCCACCGATGCCCTCCGACCGACGGCGAGGACGTCGTGGCCGTCTTCGCGGAGACGCGCGACGACCCGGCGGCCGGTCTGCCCCGATGCGCCGAAGACGGCGACGGTCACAGGAGCACCCCGCCCGAGACCTCGATGCGCTCGCCGGTCACCCAGCGCATGTCGCCGGACACGAGGGCCGCCACGGCGTGGGCGATCTCGTCGGGCTCGCCCACGCGCCCGAGCGCGGTCTGCTGACCGAGTCCGTGTCGGAGCTCCGCGTTGTCGCGCATCGCGCCGCCGTTGAAGTCGGTCGCGGTGGGCCCGGGCGCGATCGAGTTGATACGGATGCCGCGCTGACCGAGTTCGATCGCGAGACTCCGCCCCAGCGCCTCGATCGCCGCCTTGGAGGCTGCATAGACAGATGTCGCCGGGCTCACATGGCGACTCAGCGAGCTCGAGACGTTGACGATGCGGGCCCCGGCGGAGAGATGCGGCGCGAAGGCCTGGATCACGAACAGGGGACCGCGCACGTTGACGGCGAAGGTCTCGTCGAAGTCCGCGGGGGCGATGTCCGCGAGCGGACCGAAGAGTCCGATGCCCGCGTTGTTCACGAGCACCTCGATCGCCGACTCCGGCCACGCTTCGGCGATCTCGTCGAGAAGCGTGTCGCGTGCCGCACGGATGCCCTCGACGTCGGCGACGTCGAGGGCGAGCGGCCGTGCCGTGCCGCCTTCCGCCTCGATCTCGGCCGCCACTGCCCCGGCGACCTCCTTGTCGCGCGCGGCGACGACGACCCGGTAACCCCGCTGTGCGAGGGCGCGAGCCGTCGCGCGTCCGAGGCCTCGACCCGCTCCCGTGACGAGGGCGATCGCTGGATCCGTCATGTTCTCCTCCATAAGTAAATAAGTACTTACCTTTAGATTAGGTCGTGACCCTGCGGGCGTCAACCGGAGAGAAGGAGCAGGACAATGGCGACGAGGGATGCAGAAGCCACGAAGGCGCGAATCCTTGCTGCCGCGGTTGCGGAGTTCGCGGAGCGTGGTCTGGCCGGTGGCCGCGTCGACCGGATCGCGAAGGCGGCGAGCAGCAATGTCCGCATGATCTACGCCTACTTCGGCGACAAGAGCGGGCTGTTCGACGCGGCGCTGGCAACCGCCCTTCGCCGGCTCGCGCACGACGCGCCGCCGCGACCCGACGATCTCACGGGATGGGCAGGCGATGTCTTCGATCACCATCGACGTCACCCGGATGTTCTGCGGCTGAGCCTGTGGGCGCAACTCGAACGGCCGGCTGCGACCGCCGAGCCCTTGGATACCTATGCCGACAAGGTCGAGCTGATCCGCCGCGACACGCCCGCTCCCTTCTCTCCCGTCGATCTGCTCGTCATCGTCTACGCGATCGCTCAGGCATGGTTCGTCTCCCCCACCGGCCTCACCGCCCTGGAAGGCGCGCCGGACGATGAGGAGCGCATCGCCGCTCATCGAGCCGCCGTCGTCGCGGCCGTCGAGCGGATCCTGCATCGATGACCTGCTCCGTTCCGTGACGTCGGCCTGGACGACGCAGGAGGCGGCGAGCATCATGGAGCCATGACCCTCGTCGTCTCCGACGGACCCCGCATCGAGCACCGGGATGCGGTGCCCACCGTCGGCATCCGTCTGGTGACTCCGTTCCGCGGCATGCTCGGTGTTCGAGACCTGCTCCTAGCGGAGCTCGCCGCTTGGCTCACGGAACGCGATGTTCGCACCGACGGGCCCTTCTTCCTGCGACTCCACAAGGTCGACATGGCGGCCGACATGGACATCGAGGTCGGCGTGATGGGGGTGACGTCGGACGGAGACGAGCGAGTGCGCCCCGGAGCGGCTCCGGCCGGCGACTACGCGCTGCTCGCGTATCGCGGCAGCTCGCTGCAGGCCAATCGGCTGCTGCAGGAGTGGGTCGGGGAGACGGAGCGGCGTTTCGACACGGATCCGCCCACGGGCGCCTGGGCGGGTCGATTCGAGATCCTGCGCACCGACCCTCGCCTCGAGCGGCGGAAGACCCAGTGGACGGTCGAGCTGGCGTTCCTGCTCGAGGGGTGAGAACCGGTCAGGAATCGAGAAGGCCGGCCGCACCGGCATCCGTACTCTGAAGAAACGACGCAACACCACGAAAGGGAGCCGATCATGGCTGATGACGACACGACCTTCAGTGCCGAAGAGCGCGAGGCGATGAAGGCGGCGGCCGCCGACAAGCGCAGGGCGAAGTCCCGGGCGAAGAAGACCCCCGAAGAGGTGCGCGCCGAGGGCGAGGCAGACCTGAAGGAGGCCATCGCGAAGTTGTCGGACGCCTCCGACAAGAAGCTCGCCACAGGACTGCACGAGCTCGTCTCCGAGGTCGCCCCCGACCTCGTGCCGCGCACGTACTACGGCATGCCCGCCTGGGGCAAGGACGGCAAGGTGCTGTGCTTCTTCCAGCCGGCGAGCAAGTTCAAGGTGCGCTACGGCACGTTCGGCTTCGAGCCGATCTCGAACCTCGACGACGGCACGATGTGGCCCACCGCGTATGCGTTGCTGGAGTTGACATCTGCGAACAAGAAGGCGCTCACGGAGCGGATTCGTCTCGCGATCAGCTGACCCGGACGGGTCGCGCTGGAACGGCCGAGACAGCGTCGACGACCGGCAGTAGCGTGGAGGCCGTGAGCACTCTGCCCTTCGCCTCTGCTGTCTACGCCGCCCGCCTCGAGCGCGCCTCTGCGCTCGCCGCCGAGGCCGGCCTCGACGCGATCATCGTCGGTCCCGGCGCGGACCTGCAGTATCTGGTCGGCGTCGAGGGCGACACGATCGAACGCCTCACCGCCCTGCTGATCGGCCCGGGCTTCGCCCCCACGGTCGTCGTCCCGCGCATGGAACTCGCGAAGGTGCGGTCGACGGCCGTGGGGGAGCTCGGGCTCGCCCTGGCCGACTGGGTCGACGGAGAGAACCCGTACGACCTCGTCGCCGCCGCGGTCGGGTCGGTCGGACGCGTCGGCGTCTCCGATGCGCTGCTGGCGTTGCACGTCGTGCCGATCGGCGCGCGTCTCGGGGTGACTCTCGAGCTCGCCACCCCGGTGCTGCGCGAGGGGCGCATGATCAAGGATGCCGCCGAGCTCGCGGAGCTCCAGCGGGCGGGCGACGCGATCGACCGCGTGCACCGCCGCGTGCCGGAGTGGCTCCGGGCCGGTCGCACCGAGCGGGAGGTCGCCGCCGACATCGCCGAAGCCATCGTCGCCGAGGGGCACCGCACGGTCGAGTTCGTGATCGTCGGCTCGGGCCCGAACGGCGCGGATCCGCATCACGAGGTCTCGGACCGCGTGATCGAGCACGGCGACATCGTCGTCGTCGACATCGGGGGCGCAGTACCGAGCGGGTACAACTCGGACAGCACCCGCACCTATGCCGTCGGCGAGCCCGATTCCACCGCCGCCGAACGCATCGCGGTGCTGGTGCGCGCGCAGCAGGCGGCCGTCGATGCGGTGCGTCCGGGTGCGACGGCATCCGACGTGGATGCCGCGGCCCGCGAGGTGCTGACCGCGGCCGGCCTGGGGGAGGCGTTCCTGCACCGCACGGGTCACGGCATCGGCGTCTCGGTGCACGAAGAGCCGTACATCGCGCCAGGCAACGACCTGGTGCTGCGCGAGGGCATGGCTTTCAGCATCGAACCCGGGATCTACTTCGCGGGAAGCTGGGGTGCGCGCATCGAGGACATCGTCGTCGTCACGGCCGACGGCTGCGACCGGCTGAACGTCGCCCCGCACGAACTGACACGCGTGTAGAGAATATTGGTCTGAGTCCAGAAATGGCCTAGGAAGGATGCATGACATCTCTTCCCCGACTCGGATCGGCCGCCCTCGGCGTCGTGGCTCTCGCTGCCGCCGGCCTGTTCATCGCCCCCGCACCACCGGCATCCGCGCACGGCTATGTCGGCGGCACGTCGTCGACGCTGATCGCCCGCGCCGCCTGGTCGGCCAACCCCGATCGCGGTGCCGTGCAGTACGAGCCGCAGAGTCTCGAAGCACCGAAGGGCTTCCCGGCCGCCGGACCGGCCGACGGTCAGCTCGCCTCAGCCGGCGGTCTCTTCGGCGGCACGCTCGATGAGCAGTCCGCGACTCGGTGGGCCAAGAACGTCGTCGAACCCGGGCCGGTCCAGGTCGCCTGGTCGCTGACGGCCGCGCACCGCACCGCGCAGTGGCGCTACTTCATCACCAAGAAGGGCTGGGACCCGAATGACGAACTCGACCGCGCCGACCTCGAGCCGCTGACGAGCTTCGACGGCGGCGGGGCGATCCCGACCGTTCCGACGGTCCACACGCTGAACATCCCGTCGGACCGCACCGGGTACCACGTGATCTACGCGGTGTGGGATGTCGCCGACACGCAGAACGCCTTCTACAACACCATCGACATCGACATCCGCGAGGAGGGCACGGTGGACCCGGTCGACCCGGTGGACCCGGTCGATCCCGTCGATCCCGTGGGGCCGGCCGCACCGGGCGGATTGCACACCATGGAGCGCACCCAGACCAGCGTCGACCTCATGTGGTCGCCAGCCGACGGCGCAGACGAGTACCGCATCGAGCGCTCGCTGGACGGCACGACCTTCACCGCCGTCGGCAGTACCGCCTCGACGAGCTTCCTCGACAGCGGCCTGACCGCCGCCACCAAGTACCGTTACCGCGTCGTGGCCGTCTCCGCCGCGGGGGAGGCCGCAAGTCAGGTGCTCACCGTGACGACGGATGCCGACGAGCCGACCGACCCCGTCGACCCGGTCGACCCGGTCGACCCGGTCGATCCGGTCGACGGCATCGCGCCGTGGTCGGCGACGGCCGCATACTCCCGCGGAGACCTCGTGCAGCATGATGGCGTCGTCTACCGGGCCGTGCAGTCGCACCGCGGGTGGGGCGACGAATCCTGGATCACGGCGCTCTCGCTCTGGGAACCCACGAGCTGACGATCCCGATCGCACCGCAGCAGGGGTTCCCACACCAGGAGCCGCCCTCCCGGATCGATCCGGGAGGGCGGCTTCTTGTCGTGGGGCCTGCGGGGGTCAGGCCTCCTGTCGCCGGCGGCGGATCACCAGGATGCTTCCGGCTGCAAGCAGCATGAACACCAGGGCGAGCAGCGAGAGGGGGATCGCTCCGCCCGTGCCGGCGAGACCGCCGCCGTTCCCCGCTGCGGCGGTCACCTGCAGAGCACCCTGAGCGGTGAGACCGGAGTCCGCGCCGACAGCGATCAGGGTGTGCGCACCGACCGGAGCCGAGGCGGGTACGGTGACCACGATCCGGAAGGCTCCGGTCCCGTCCGCAGTGACCTGTCCGAGGCGGATCGGGTCGGAGTGCAGCGTGACCGTGATCGTCTCGCCCGCGGCGAAACCGCGACCGGTGATCTCCAGGCTTCCGCCCTGCACCACGCTCTTCTGCCCGAGCACGACCTCGGCGTCCAGCACCGGAGTGCTGCGCACCTCGATCGTGAGCGGCTCCGACTCGGAACCCGCCCACTCCTTCGGGTCGGACGGCACGAACCGTGCGACGAAGGTGTGCGTTCCCGACGTGGCGACGAGCACATCGGCGGTCGCCTCACCACCCGTGACCGTTGCCGAGCCCACGACCGCGCCGTCCTCGAGGAACTCCACCGTGCCTTCCGCCTTCTTCGGCTTCACGCTCGCGGTCAGCGCGACCGACTCGCCGGCGACCGGATCGTCGTGTCCTGACGTCAGCTTCAGATTCGTGTGCTGCGGCGCCGGAGTCTCGCTGGTGACCCGGATCGACGCCCTCGCCTCGATCTTCGAGACATCGCCGATCGCGATCACGGGGTGATCACCGTCGACGGCCTTCTTCGGGATCTGGATCTCGGCGCTGATCGCGCCGGCATCCGTGGCCTTCACGACGACCGGCTCCTCGTCGTCGATGCGGATCGAGACGTTCTCGCCAGCGGCGAATCCCGTGCCCGAGACCGACACCTCGTCGCCGGGTCGTGCCTCGGCCGGAAGCACGATCTCGGGATCGTACGCGGGTGCGGGCTCCTCGACCGTGATCTGCAGCGCCGCATCCGCCGACTTCACTCCGTCGTCCGCCGTGACCGTCACCGTGAAGGTGCCGGCCGTGGCGTACGTGTGACTCGAGGCCACGGCCCCATCGACGACATCGACCTCGGCGACGGGTGAGCCGTCGCCCCAGTTGACGAGCGCGGTGACGTCACCCGTACCGCCGGCGACCGTCGCGAGCGTCGCATCGAACGACTCTCCGGCGATCTGGTTCGGCACGGTGCCGGCCTCGACGACGAGCGGTGCGGTGGCTGCGCGGTCGCCGTCGGAGGCGAACGCGAACAGGTGCACGCGTCCGTCGTTCAGCTCGCCGGGCTCCGTCGGCATCGTCAGCGACTCGACGACCTTCGGGGAGCCCTCGGCGTCCACATCGAGTGTGATCGGCGCCGTGGCGTAGATCGCCGTGTTCTTGGGGCCGCCGCCTTCCGCGCCGGTGCCCGAGAGGCGACCCTCCGAGATCGTGAGCACGGTGTTGCTCTTGTACGGGTTGCCCGATGCTCCGACCCAGTCGCCGAGGCTGATCGTCACGGTCTGCGTGCTGCCGTCGGTGAAGTGCAGCACGGCATCCGAGTCGCGGTTGCTCTCGGTCGCGGTGCCGATGAACGACAGCTGCGTCGCGCCGTCGCCGAGCGAGAGCTTGACGGTCTGGCCCTCGCCGGTGATGTTGTCGGGCGCACCCGCGGCCACCGCCGGAAGGTCGTACGTCAGCTCCGTGCCCGGGATCGTCAGGGTCTGACCCTGCACGAACCCGTCCGCCGCCAGCTTGTCGCGGTAATAGCCGTGGCCCTGCGAGTCGCAGTTCGCCGCGGTCAGACCGAGGTCGCCGATGCAGACGTTGTTGAACGCTCCGACGAAGGTCTCGTCGCGGTAGACGACGACGGTCGCGGTGGCCTGGGCCACGGCTCCCGCGGAATCGCGTACCGTGACGGCCGCCGAGTAGGTCCCGGGGGCGGTGAAGGTGTGCGGGGCGCTCACCTTCCATCCGCCGAGGTCGTCGCGAACGAGATCCACGTCCGTCACCTCGGCGCCGTCGCCGTAGTCGACCGTGACGGTGTAGCCGGCGGCATCCGTCTCGGTTCCGACGATCGTCGCGAGCTGTCCGGTGAACTCGGTGTCGACGGCGACCCGCTGTGCGGGGCCGGCGGCGATCGAGAGCCCGTCCGCCGCCGAGGCGGAGGCGAACAGCTCGACTTCGGACAGGGCGAGGGTCGCACTCGCACCCTGCAGGGTGAGCCTGATGCTCGTGTACCCGTCATCGTTCTTCGCGGTGAAGGGGCGGGTCTGCGTGTCCCACGTGAACGACTCGGCCTCGCGGCTGTCGATCTCGGTCCACGTCGTGCCGTCCAGGGAGCCTTCGAGCGTCCAGCTCGACGGGGCGTCGGCCTTCGCCGCGCTCGTCAGCGTGTACTGCCCGATCGACACCGGTCCGGACTGCGAGGTCCACACGAGCTCGGCGGAGTCACCGGTGAAGGTGACCTTCGAGTTCATGTTGTCGTCGACGAGCGAGCCGACCGGCGTGCCGTCGGTCGCCGCGAGAGTTCCGCGGCCGGGCTTCGTGGCATCCACCAGGGTGGTGGGCACCTCGAGAGGCTCGCCGAGATCCTTCGCGCCCCAGGCGGACGGGGTCTCGCTCATCGTGAAGTCGAGCGTTCCCCCCTCGCGCACCAGGTCGCCGTCGAAGGTCGTCTCGGTGATCGCCTCGCCGTTGACGCTGACGCCGGCCACGTAATCCGCACCCTCGGACGCACCGGGAGCGTTGATCACGAGATCCTTGTCGCCGATCGAGAGCGTCGCGCTGTCGAAGAGCGGCGTGCCGATCGTGTAGTCGCCGGAGCCGACTTCGAGTGGATAGAACCCGAGGGCCGAGAAGACGTACCAGGCCGAGAACTCGCCGTTGTCCTCATCGCCCGGGTAGCCCTGGCCGATGTCGGAGCCGACGAAGAGGCGGTCCTGGATGTCGCGGATCAGCTCCTGCGCCCCGGACGGGTCGCCGGCCTCGGCGAGCACGTAGGGGATGTGGTGCGCGATCTGGTTCGACATGCCGAGCATGCCGAGACGCACGTCGCGTGCCTCGCGCGCCTCGTGGATGCCGGAGTAGTCGGCCTTCTCACGGACCGTGAGGAACTCGTGCATCTCGTCGACGAGTCCCTGGCGCCCGCCGTACAGCGCGGCCAGGCCGTCGACGTCGTGCGGGGCGTGGAACCCGAAGGTCCAGGCGCTCGCCTCGGTGAAGGCCCCACCCCAGGCCTTGCGGTCGAAGTCCGCTCCCGAGGTCCACGAGCCGTCGGCGTTGCGCGACGTGAACGTTCCCGCCTCCGGGTTGTACATCTCGACGTAGTGCTCGGCGCGCGCCTCGAAGTAGGTCGCCTCCTCCTTCAGCTGCTCGACGCGCTCTGCCGGGGTGTTCGGATCCTCCGAGAGAGCCTTCGCCATCTCGGCGATGCCGAAGTCGTTGATGTAGCCCTCCAGACCCCACGATGCGCTCTCGTGCGTCGTCGCCTCGGTGTACCCGAGGAAGATCGACTGTCCGAGTCCCTTGCGGCCGACGGCGTTGGATGCCGGGAGCACGGTGGCGTTCTTGACCGCGGCGTCGTAGGCCTCGAGTGCCGTGTCGGTGGTGAGGGATCCGGCGAGGTACGCCTCGGCGAACGCGACGTCGGAGCTCGTGCCCGTCATCAGGTCGGCGTAACCGGGGGAGGACCAGCGAGCGATCCACCCGCCGTCGCGGTACTGCTGCACGAATCCGTCGACGAGCTCTTCGGTCACGTCGGGGTACAGCAGCGAGTAGAGCGGCCAGGCCGTGCGGTACGTGTCCCAGAAGCCGTTGTTGACGTAGACCTTGCCGTCGACGATCGCGGCATTGGTCTGCGTGTCGGTCGGCTGTCCGGTCGTCGGTGCGACCGGGCTCGCGTACTGGTAGACCGGGTCGGATGCCGTGCCCGTGTTCTCGAACTGCGAGTTCGGGTACAGGTTCAACCGGTAGAGGCTCGAGTACAGGGTCACGAGCTGCGTGTCGGTCGCTCCCTTGACGTCGTGCACGACGCCGAGGCGGTCGTTCCACGCGTCGCGGACGGCGGCGTGCGCCTGGTCGAACGAGACGCCGTCGAGCTCGAGGCCGTGGTTCGCCTTCGCCTGGTCCTGCGAGATGAACGACGACGACAGGCGCAGCTCGACCGTGCGGTCGGTGGTCGTGTCGAAGGCGGCGAAGCGGGCGGTGCCGTTGCGGTCGCCGCGCGTGGTCGCGCCGGCGTTCGTGGGCTGACGGTCGAACGTGCCGTACACGTACATACGGGTGCGCCCGGGGTAGCCGGAGCCGCCGTCGACCCAGCCGGAGACGGTGTCGCCGGAGATCGTCAGCTTCGAGGAGTTCACCAGCTGGTCGATCAGCACGGAGCTCGCGTCGCCGGTGAACTCGAAGCGGTAGATCGCTCCGTGATCGGTGGCCGTGACCTCGGTGTTGATGCCGTTGTCGAACTCGACGCCGTAGATGTCGGGCCGCGCGGTCTCGTTCTCGTGGTGGAACGTGAGCTTGCGGTCGTTGAGCGATGAGGTCGGGTCGGCGTTGGCGGCGGGCAGGACGGCGATCTGGTTGCGGTCGCCCATCCAGATGCTCGGCTGGTGCGAGAACCCGATGCCGTTGAGAGCCGGGAGGTTCTGCGCGGTGTTCGCGCGCTGGTACTGGTAGAGCGTGCCGACGTTGTCGGCGTTCGTCATCGGGGTGATGAAGTTGAAGCCGTTCGGCCAGGCGGTCGCGGGCAGATTGTTGCCGCGTGAGAAGCCGCCGGTCGAGTTCGTGCCGCGGCGGGTGTCGACGTAGGAGACGAGGCCGTCGGATGTGTCGCGCTGTTCTGCCGCGCCGATCGCGACGTCGTCGAGCCAGCCGCTGAACGCGGTGGCGCCGGTCGGGACCTCGACGCCCGTGACGTCGGCGCCGGGGTGGTCGTAGCGGAAGAGGACGTCGTCGACCGTGCGGCCCGCGAACCCGCCGAGGTCGACCGTCACCTTGTTCCACTGGTTCGGCCAGAGCACGTTCGCCTGGCCCTGCTGCCGCGCGTTCGCACCGTAGCCGTAGGAGTCGACGGCGCCGCTGGTGGAGAGCGTCGTGCCGTCATCGAACGTCAGGTCGACCGCGACGAAGGTGGCGGCATAGGTCTGCTCGCCGTCGAGCACGGGGAAGACGAGGTACGAGAGCTCGCTGTCGTCTTCGACCGCGAGTTCGACGTCGTCGTACAGCACGCTCGTCGATGAGGCGGGGCCGGCATCGAGGTGGCGGCCGGTGTACTGCAGCGCCTTGGTGCCGGAGAAGCCGACGCCGGTCTTGGCGGTGTCGGAGCTGGTCGGGCCGTTCCCGATCTGCAGCATGAGGTCGGCCGGCTCCGCCGTCGCACCGTCGACGGCGATCGGCTCCCATCCGGCGAGCTGCACGATGTTCTTGGACGGGTCCTTCGTGGCCAGCACGTCGAGGCGGTAGTAGAGATACGGCTCGCTCGGAGTGGCGAGCGTGAAGGAGCGGGTCTCACCGCGTCCGGTGAACTGCTCGCCGGTGCGTTCGTCGATCGTGACCCAGTCGGTGCCGTTCTGCGACCCCTGCACCCGGAAGTCCTTCGGGTCGCGCTCGGGAGCGTCATTCCCGGAGGTGAGCGTGTAGCTCGCCATCGGCTGCGCGGCCGCCAGCTGATACTGCACCCAGGCCTTGTTGGTGAACGCGAGCCATTTCGACGAGGCGTTGCCGTCCGCGACGAACGCGGCTCCTTCGCCCGGGGCGTTCTCAGCGGATGCCGTCACCGCGGTGATGCCGCCGAGCACACTGCCGGGCACGAAGCGGCTGCCGGTGACGTTGATCGCCTCGCCGGTGCCGGTCAGCACGGGCGCGGCATCCGATGATTCGAACGACGATGCGAACGTCGTCGGCGCCGCGGCGGACGCCTGCATCGGCGTCAGCATGGCGGCCGTCACGGCGAGCGCGATACCGGCGGCGACCGCTGATCGGCGGGCGGGTCGGGCGGGCGTGGGGCTGGGGACCCTCATGGTTGCTCCTCGAAACTTCACTGCTCTGTGTCGTCCGTCGGCCGCTGATCGCCTTCGCGAGGCGGCTTACGATGTATGACACCGCTGTCATATGATGAGGACGCTATCACAGCCCCGGCAACGGGCGGAAGATGCATCTCGCATCCGCCGCCCGTCATAATGAGCTATCCGCCGCCCCGGCGGCAGGGGGACGCATGACCACACCAGACGATCAGGCCGTCGCGCCGCGTCCGACGCTCGCGCAGGTCGCTGCTCGCGCCGGCGTGAGTCTGAAGACGGCCTCCCGCGCCCTCGGCGGGGAGTCGTACGTCAGCGAGAAGACCCTGGCCAGCGTGCTCGCCGCCGCCGCCGAGCTCGACTATCAGCGCAACGCCGCCGCGAGCCTGCTCGCGAGTGGACGCCTCGCCGACTCGATCGGACTGATCACGGGGGACTTCACCAACCCCTTCTACTCCGCCCTCGCCCATGCGATCGAAGACGAGATCCGTCCGCACGGGATGCACCTCTCGGTCGCGAACTCCCGCGAGTCCGCCGAGCAGGAGCAGCGGGTGGCGCACGACCTCGCCGACCGTCAGACCAAAGCCGTCATCACGGTCTCGGCGACTCCCGACCACGCCGGATATGCGCAGCTGCAGTCGCGCGGCATCCCGGTCGTGTTCGTCGACCGCCCCGCCGAGAACGTCGAGGCCGACTCGGTCGTGTTCGACAATCGCGAGGGCGGGCGCCTGGCCGCGCGGCACCTGATCGACGCCGGACACCGCCGCATCGCCTTCATCGGCGACTACGCGTGGCTGCCGACGTATCGCGCACGTCTGGCGGGCATGGGCGACGTGCTCGACAGCACGGACGCCGAGTGGCGCGACCTGCTGCGCACCGACGCGCACGACGTCGCCTCGTCGCGCGCGTGCATGCGTGAACTGCTCGCGCTCGCGGATCCGCCGACGGCCGTGGTCGCGGGCAACAACAGGATCCTCCTGGGAGTCATGGAGGAGATCGCCGACAGCGGTGCGCCGTCTCCCGCGGTGATCGGCTTCGACGAACCCGAGTGGGCGCAGGTACTGGGCATCAGCGTCGTGACGGGCGACGTCGAAGCGCTCGGACGCCGGGCAGCGAAGCTCGCCGTCGCCCGGCTCGGCGACCGCACGCGGAGCTTCGAGAACGTCGTCCTGCCGATGCGGCTCATCGCGCGGCGCTCCACGGCATCCGGCGTGCGCTGACACCCGCGGGCGTCCCGTTCCGGAGGAGATCTGCGCTTCGGAGGGACGGATGGGGTGCAGACATCCTCCGGAAGCGCCAATCTCCTCCCGAAACGTCGCGTCGCGTCAGACGAGTGCGGCGGCCTGCCGGACCTCCTGCTCACGGAGCGCGCGCTCGACCGCGTCGACGTCGCGAACGGCACCGCGATCCGCCGAGGTGGCCATCGCCGCGTACGCCCGCAGCGCCGGCGTGACCGGACGCACCCGATCCTTCGGGCGGAAGCCGCCCTGCTCGAGCAGCAGCGCCCGGCGACGTTCCAGCTCGGACTCGTCGACGCGGAGAACCATCGAGCGCGAGGGGATGTCGATGTCGATGATGTCGCCGTCCTCGACCAGCGCGATCACCCCGCCGCCGGCCGCCTCGGGCGAGACGTGCCCGATCGACAGCCCCGACGTGCCGCCCGAGAAGCGGCCGTCGGTGACCAGCGCGCACACCTTGCCCAGACCGCGTCCCTTGAGGAAGGACGTCGGATGCAGCATCTCCTGCATTCCGGGACCGCCCTTCGGACCCTCGTACCGGATCACCACGACGTCGCCCGGCTGCACCTTCTTGCCGAGGATCTTCGCGACCGCCTCCTCCTGCGATTCGCAGACCACCGCCGGGCCCGAGAACACCAGGATCGAGGGGTCGACGCCGGCCGTCTTCACGACCGCTCCGTCGACCGCGAGGTTGCCTCGGAGCACGGCGAGGCCGCCGTCGACCGAGTAGGCGTGCTCGACGTCGCGGATGCAGCCGGTCACGGCATCCTCGTCGAGTGCCGCCCAGCGCTCCGACTGCGAGAACGCGCTCGACGACCGGACTCCGCCGGGTGCCGCGTACCAGAGGTCGTGCGCGGCCTCCGTCGCCTTCCCGCCACGGATGTCCCAGTCCTCGAGCCAGCTCGCGAACGACGTCGAGTGGATGGTCGAGACGTTCTCGTCGAGCAGTCCGCCGCGGCGCAGCTCGCCGAGCACCGCGGGGATGCCGCCGGCGCGATGCACGTCCTCCATGTAGTACATGCGGCCGTAGGCCGGGTTCGGCGCGATCTTCGCGAGGCATGGCACCCGACGGGACACCGCATCGATCTCGTCGAGGCCGAAGTCGATGCCGGCCTCGTGCGCGGCGGCGAGCAGGTGCAGGATCGTGTTGGTCGAACCGCCCATCGCGATGTCGAGGGCCATGGCGTTCTCGAAGGCGGCGAAGCTCGCGACCTCGCGGGGGAGCACCGAGGAGTCGTCCTCGTCGTAGAAGCGACGGGTGATCTCGACCGCCACCTCGCCGGCTCGCTCGTACAGCGCGCGGCGGGCGGTGTGGGTGGCGAGCACCGAGCCGTTTCCGGGGAGCGCGAGTCCGAGCGCCTCGACGAGGCAGTTCATCGAGTTCGCGGTGAACATGCCGGAGCACGAGCCGCAGGTCGGGCAGGCGTTCTCCTCGATGCGCTTCATGTCGGCATCCGACACGGTGTCGTTCGCCGCCTCGGAGATCGCGTCGACGAGGTCGAGCGTGCGCACGGAGCCGTCGACGAGCGTCGCGCGCCCGGCCTCCATCGGTCCGCCCGAGACGAAGACCGTCGGGATGTTCAGGCGCAGAGCCGCCATCAGCATGCCCGGCGTGATCTTGTCGCAGTTCGAGATGCAGACGAGCGCATCGGCCTGATGCGCGTTGACCATGTACTCGACCGAGTCGGCGATCAGGTCGCGCGACGGCAGCGAGTACAGCATGCCGCCGTGCCCCATCGCGATGCCGTCGTCGACCGCGATCGTGTTGAACTCGCGGGGGATGCCGCCGGCGGCGGAGATCGCGTCGGACACGATGCGTCCGACCGGCTGCAGGTGCGTGTGGCCGGGGACGAACTCGGTGAAGCTGTTCGCCACGGCGATCATGGGCTTGCCGAAGTCGGCCGCGTTCACACCGGCGGCGCGGAAGAGCGCGCGGGCGCCGGCGGCGTTGCGGCCGTGGGTGACGGTACGGGAGCGGAGAGGGGTGGGCATGATTCCACTCTCGCTGCGGCGGATGGATGCCGGAAGACGGCGCTGACACTAGTAGTGGGAGCACTAGGTTTGTTCCATGGCGACCGACGAGGAGCAGCGCAAGGAGCTCGGGGCCTTCCTGCGCGCCCGACGCGAGCAGCTCGACCGCGGTGCCTACGGGCTCCCTCCTGCGGGGCGCGGGCGCACCGTCGGGCTGCGGCGGGAGGAGATCTCGTACCTCTCCGGCGTCAGCGTCACCTGGTACACCTGGCTCGAGCAGGGACGCGACATCAACCCGTCGCGCCAGGTGCTCGATGCCGTCGCCACGGCCCTCCACCTGAGTGTGGCCGAGCACGACTACGCCCTGCGACTGGCGGGCTTCTCACCCACGCGTCCCGGTTCCGGCGAGGCGGTCGAGACGGCGCCCGCCCATGTGCAGCGCTTCCTCGACGCGCTCGAGGAGCATCCGGCCTATGCGCTCGCGCCGGACTGGGGCGTCGCCGGCTGGAACAGCGCCTACGAGGCGCTCTATCCGAACGTCGCCACGACCCCGCCTGAGCAGCGGAACCTCCTCTGGCTGATCTTCACCGACCCCGCGGTGCGCGAACTGCTCGACGATTGGGACGACACCAGCCGCCGCTTCCTCGCCGAGTTCCGCGCCGAGGCCGGACCGCGCCTCGGCGACCCCCGCTACCGCGACCTCGTCGGGCGGCTCCTGGAGGCGAGCCCGGAGTTCCGCGAGCGCTGGGAGAGCCACGACGTGCGGGGGTTCGAGTCCAGGGAGCGGGTGTTCCAGCATCCGACGCTCGGGCGTCTCGTCTTCGAGCACCACCAGTTGCGTCCGTCGGATCAGACCGACATCCAGCTCGTCGTGTACACACCGTCGGATGCCGCGGCCCGAGCCAGGTTCTTCCGCCGGCGGGACTGATCCGTCAACCCTCTGTGCATGCGGAATCCCCGCGCGCACACTATCGACATGACGGAGCACACACCGGACGGGCACCACATCGTCGTCGACGGCCGACGCTGGCGTGCGACGGACCCGTCGATCCCCGAGACGTTCCGGCAGGAGCTCGTCGACGAGCTGATGGCGGCGCGCCGGGCCGTGAAGTCCGACGAGGACGACGCCCGGCGACGCGTGCACGACGCGAAGACCGCCCTCGGCGAGCGCGGCGCACCCTGGTGGGAGGAGCCGACGGATGCCGAGTTCGAGGACCGGGCTGCGGCCACCATCCGGGCCCTGGTCCGCAAACGCAGCGAGTCGTCGATCTGCCCGAGCGACGTGGCGCGCGCGATCGGCGGCGACTCCTGGCGGGCACGGATGGACGACGTCCGACGTGTGGCCGCCGAGCTGGCCGGCCGCGACGAGATCGTCGTGACGCAGAAGGGCGAAGCCGTGCGGATCGAAGACGCGCGAGGACCGGTGCGGATCAGACGCGGTCCATCACTCTGAAAATGATGTGGAGCCTAGGAGATTCGAACTCCTGACATCCTGCTTGCAAAGCAGGCGCTCTACCAACTGAGCTAAGGCCCCGTGAGGGTGTTTCTTGATTGAAAGTGTGGGGCTACCAGGACTTGAACCTGGGACCTCTTCATTATCAGTGAAGCGCTCTAACCGCCTGAGCTATAGCCCCGTCAACCTCCAAGACTTTACCGGAGAACCGCGGAAAATCCGAATCGAGCGCGAGGCCCCTCGCAGAGGCCTCGCGCTCGAGCGGCGTCAGTTCCCGGGACGGATGGTCACGCTTCCCGCCGACAGGCTCACGTCGATCGTGCGACGGTCGCCACCGGACTGGTCGACCTTCGCGTCGAGCGATCCCGCGCTGATGTCCTGCGTGATGGCGTAGGACTCGTCGGGCACCGTGAGATCCACCGATCCGGCGCTCACGTCGATGGTCGTCCGGCTCGGCGCGGTGCCGGTCAGCTCGACGTCGAGGTTGCCCGCCGAGACGCCGAGCACCGCGGTGTCCACGTCGTCGAGCAGCACATCGGCGCGACCGGCGCTCATGTCGATGTCGAGGCTCTTGGCCGAGCCCTCGACATCGAGCGCCCCGGCGGCCACGTCGACGCTGAGTTCGCCGAAGTCGCCGACGACGTCGAGGTTGCCGGCATCCAGCGTCAGGTCGCCGTCGATCTCGCCGCGGAGGCTCTCGGGCAGGGTGAGGACCGCGATCTCCTCGTCACCGAACCAGTTGCCGAACCACCAGCCCCAGCGGGACTCGGGGCTGCGGACGATCAGCTCGTCGCCGTCGCGTTCGAACGTCCATGAGGGGCGTCCGTTGGTGAGGGAGAACTCGGCCTCTTCCACATCGCCGAACTCGATGCGCATGCTGCTTCCGTCGACGTCGAGGTCGACGCCGTCGATCCCGTCGACCCCCACGGTCTGCACCGAGTCCGGAAGGCTCGAGCTCAGCAGGTCACCGGCGGCCGCGACGGCCGCTGTGCCCCCGGAGCCCAGCAGCGCGATGCCGCCGAAAACGGCGGTCACGACCATGATCGCGGTCGTGCCGGAGGAGCGGGTGGGCGCGGCGTCGGAGCGGGGAGCCTCGACGGGCTCCGCGACCCATTCATCGGATGCCGGGGGCGTCGGCCCCTGCGGAGCCGATGTCTGCGGAGTCGATGTCTGCGCAGCCGATGCGGGCGGGGGAGTGAGCGGGGTGTGCCCGCCCGTGAGGTCGTTCTGGTCGTTCGTCATCGTGCCACTCCTGTCGGGCCGGCCGGCGGCACGGGGCCACCGGTGTTCTCGATGTGGGCGAGGGCGGCGAGCACGCGACGGTTTCCCGACTCGCCCTGTTCGAAGCCCAGCTTCTGGAAGATGGAGGTGATGTGCTTCTCGACACTCGCCTCCGAGAGGAAGAGCAGCCCGGCGATCGCCTGGTTCGACTTTCCTTCGGCGATGAGGGCCAGCACGGTGCGCTCGCGCTCGGTGAGCCGCAGCATCCGGTCGTCACGGTTCCGCCGGGTGAGCAGCTGCGCCACCACCTCGGGGTCGAGCACGGTCGCCCCCTCCGAGATGCGCTGCACTGACGCGAGGAATTCCGCGACATCCGCGACCCGATCCTTGAGCAGGTAGCCGAGGGGGCCGCCCTGCGCGGCGATCAGATCCGACGCGTACCGCTCCTCGACGTACTGCGAGAGCACGAGGATCGCGAGCGACGGATGCGTGGACCGCAGTCCGAGCGCGGCGCGGATCCCCTCGTCGGTGAACGTCGGAGGAAGCCGCACGTCGAGGATGCAGAGCTCCGGGTCGGTCGTCTCCACGGCTTCGCCGAGACCCGACGTGTCGGGAAGAGCCGCGACCACCTCGTGGCCGGCGTCCTCGAGAAGACGGACGAGACCCTCGCGCAGCAGGACCGAGTCCTCACAGATCAGGATGCGCATGGCACGTTCACCTCCAGCGAGGTCGGTCCGCCGAGCGGGCTGTCGAGACGGAAGGTGCCGCCGGCCGCGAGGATGCGGTTCGCGATGCCGTCGAGGCCGCCGCCGGGCTGCACCTGCGCGCCGCCCATGCCGTTGTCCTCGACGCGGGCCCAGAGGGTGCCGCCGTCGCGGAGTCTCACGATCACGCGTGCTTCGCTCGCCCGGGAGTGCTTGGCGGCGTTGGTGAGGGATTCCGCGATCGCGAAGTACACGGCGGCCTCGGCCTCGCGGCTGCATCGCCCGTCCATGCGCACGTCGAGGTGCACGGGGATGTGCGATCGCCCGGCCAGTGCGGAGAGCGCCGCATCCAGACCGCGGTCGTCGAGCACCGAGGCGTGGATGCCGCGGGCGAGCTGCCGCAGCTCGGTGATGGCCGCCTTCGTGGAGGTGTGCGCCTCGGCGATCAGCTCCTTCGCGGCATCCGGGTCGTTGTCGATCTTCTGCTGCGCGAGCCCGAGCGTCATGCCCACCGAGACCAGCCGCGGCTGGACGCCGTCGTGCAGATCGCGCTCGATGCGGGTGCGCTCGACATCCGCCGCCCGCACCGCGCCCTCGCGCTGGGCGGTCGTGGTGCGGACCCGCTCGGTGAGCTCCGCCTCGCGGCTGCGGATCACGATCGCCAGGGCGAGCGTGCGGTGGAGCAGTGCGAGACCGAAGATGCCGAAGCCGGATGCCGCGATGCCCAGGATGCCGACCAGCGGCGCCCATTCGACGGGGATGCCGCCACCACCGAACGGTCCCATGACCGACTCGGCCTCGGTGAGAGGTGCGAAGGCGATGAAGATCGACCAGATGAGGCTCCAGAAGAGCCGGAGGACGATGAAACCGAGGATCGCCGCGATGGCGAAGTTCGCGACAGCGCGCCACATGCGGCCGTCGATCGCCTGCCGGCCGAGCGAGCGCAGCCAGCCGCCGAAACCGGGACGGTCCCGCTGGCGCAGTCGGAGCGGCGCGATCGGCGTGCGGTACAGCGCGCTGACGCGGGCGACCTCGAACCAGCCGACGCCGAACAGCGCGTAGACCAGGCCGACGAGCAGGATCACACCGATGCCCGCGGCGAAGAGAAGGCCGAGGCCGGTGCCGAGAAGCCCGCCGAGGGTCGTGAAGATGATGCCGCCGAGGACTCCGACGCCTGCCAGATGCAGGACGGTGAGGAAGATGCGCAGCGGCGGCTTCACGGCCGCGGCCTGCGGAGGGGGCGCAGTGTGTGTCGTCATGGTTCCAAGGTACGGCGGGGTCTTCCGCCGGAACACCGAGGCATCCGGACTCCTGGCTTCGGGTTTTCCGTAGTCCCCGCGGGCTTTCGAATCGCTTGACTGGTCGCTTTCTGGGCCTCGAACCGACCAGTTGCGCGATTCGAAGGCACCGAGGACGCAGAAAGGGACGGATGCCGCAGCATCCGCCCCTTCTGAACGTCAGGTCAGTTCGACATGAAGCCGACGAGCAGGCCGCCGGTCACCTTCACCGCGAGGTTGTAGATACCGGCGATCACGGCGCCGAGCACCGTGAAGACGATGAGGTTGAGGATCGCGACGACGGCGGCGAAGGCCATCACCTGCGGCAGGCCGACGACCTCGGAGAGCGGGATCGCGCCGTCGGTGAAGCTGCGCACGAACTCATCGGCCGTCGCCATGATGCCCGTCGCCTGCAGCACCAGGAAGATCAGGAAGAACGACACCATCGTCACGACCGCGAGCGCGACCGCTCCGAGGAACGACAGCTTCACGGCCGACCAGAAGTCGACGTAGACCAGACGCAGGCGGACCTGCTTGCCGCCGGTCTTGCGTGTGGACTTCTTCGCCAGCTTGTCGGCTACTGTGCTCATTCGTCCGTGCTTTCCTCAGGTGTCTGTGTCGTCTCGGGGGCCGCGGTCTCGGAGTCCGCCTCCGCCTCGTCATCTGCGAGGCCTCGCTCGCCGTTTCGGGCGATGGCGAGGATCCGGTCGGCATCCGTCGTCCGTGCGAACACCACTCCCATGGTGTCTCGGCCCTTGGCGGGCACCTCGGCCACGGCAGAGCGTACCACCTTGCCGCTGGACAGAACCACCAAGACCTCGTCGTCCTCCGAGACGATCAGACCGCCCGCGAGGGTGCCCCGATCGTCGTTCAGTTTGGCGACCTTGATGCCTGTTCCGCCGCGTCCCTGCACGCGATATTCCTCGACGGCGGTGCGCTTCGCGTACCCTCCGTCGGTGACCACGAACACGAACTTGCCGGGCGCTGCGAAGGATGCCGAGAGCAGGCTGTCGTCGTCGAGCTTGAACTTCATGCCCCGGACACCCGCGGTCGCGCGGCCCATCGGACGAAGCGCCTCATCGGTCGCCTCGAACCGCACCGACATGCCGCGGCGGCTGATCAGGAGGATGTCGTCCGACGCATCGACGAGCAGCGCGCTGACCAGCTCGTCCTCGTCGTTCAGGCGGATCGCGATGACACCACCCTGACGGTTGGTGTCGTAGGCCTCGAGACGGGTCTTCTTCACCAGACCCTCGCGGGTCGCGAGCACCAGGTACTCCGCCACGTTGTAGTCGCGGATGTCGAGCACCTGGGCGATGCTCTCGTCGGGCTGCAAGGCGAGCAGGTTCGCGACGTGCGTGCCCTTCGCGTCGCGACCGGCCTCCGGCACCTCGTAGGTCTTCGCGCGGTACACGCGGCCCTTGTCGGTGAAGAAGAGCAGCCAGTGATGCGTCGTGGTGACGAAGAAGTGCTCGACGATGTCATCGGCCCGCAGCTGTGCGCCCTTGATGCCCTTGCCGCCGCGGTGCTGCGAACGGTAGTTGTCGCTGCGCGTGCGCTTGATGTAGCCCTCGCGCGTGACGGTGACGACCATCTCCTCTTCGGCGATGAGGTCTTCCATCGAGACGTCGCCGTCGAAGCCGTGCAGGATGTGCGTGCGCCGCTCGTCGCCGAAGCGGTCGACGATCCCCGTGAGCTCGTCGCGGATGATCGTGCGCTGACGACCCTCGTCGGCGAGGATCGCCTTGTAGTCGGTGATCAGAGCCTCGAGCTCTTCGGCCTGCTCGATGATCTTCTGCCGCTCGAGCGCAGCGAGACGACGGAGCTGCATCTGCAGGATCGCGTCGGCCTGGATGTCGTCGATGTCGAGGAGCTTCTGCAGTCCCTCGTTCGCCTCCTGCGTCGTCTGCGAGCGGCGGATCAGCGCGATGACCTCGTCGAGGGCGTCGAGCGCCTTCAGGTAGGCCCGCAGGATGTGCATGCGCTTCTCGGCCTCGTTGAGGCGGTACTGGGTGCGGCGCACGATCACTTCGATCTGGTGCGCGATCCAGTGGGTGACGAAGCCGTCGATCGCCAGCGTGCGCGGCACGCCGTCGACGATCGCGAGCATGTTGGCGCCGAAGTTCTCCTGCAGCTGCGTGTGCTTGTACAGGTTGTTCAGCACGACCTTCGCGACCGCATCGCGCTTGAGCACGACCACGAGACGCTGACCGGTGCGGTCGGACGACTCGTCGCGGATGTCGGCGATGCCGGTGATCTTGCCGTCACGCGCGAGGTCGCCGATCTTCACCGCGACGTTGTCGGGGTTGACCTGGTAGGGCAGCTCGGTGATCACGAGGCAGGTGCGACCCTGGATCTCCTCGACGTTGACGACCGCGCGCATCGTGATCGAGCCACGACCCGTGCGGTACGCCTCATGGATGCCCTTGGTTCCGAGGATCTGCGCGCCGGTCGGGAAGTCCGGGCCGGGGATGCGCTGGATCAGGCCGTCGAGCAGCTCCTCGCGGCTGATGCCGGGGTTGTCGAGCGCCCAGAGGGCAGCATCCGCCACCTCGCGCAGGTTGTGCGGCGGGATGTTGGTGGCCATGCCGACCGCGATGCCGACGGAGCCGTTGACGAGCAGGTTCGGGAACCGGGCCGGGAGGACCGTCGGCTCCTGCGTCTGACCGTCGTAGTTGTCCTGGAAGTCGACCGTGTCTTCCTCGATGTCGCGCACCATCTCGAGCGCGAGCGGAGCCATCTTGGTCTCGGTGTATCGAGGAGCAGCCGCACCCATGTTGCCGGGAGACCCGAAGTTGCCCTGGCCCAGAGCCAGCGGATACCGCAGCGCCCACGGCTGAACCAGACGCACGAGGGCGTCGTAGATCGCCGTGTCACCATGCGGGTGGTACTGGCCCATGACCTCGCCAACCACGCGCGCGCACTTCGAGAACGACTTGTCGGGGCGGAAACCGCCGTCGTACATGCCGTAGATCACACGGCGGTGCACGGGCTTGAGTCCGTCGCGCACGTCGGGGAGGGCGCGCCCGACGATGACGGCCATGGCGTAGTCGAGATAGCTGCGCTGCATCTCGGACTGCAGGTCGACCTGGTCGATCTTGCCGTGATCGTGCGCCGGCTCGGGGCGTTCTTCGTCAGTCATGTGATTTCTTCAGTTTCCGGTCGTTGAGCGAGCGAAGCGAGACGAAACGCTCGCATCAGATGTCGAGGAAGCGGACGTCCTTGGCGTTGCGCTGGATGAAGCTGCGTCGGGACTCGACGTCTTCCCCCATCAGCACACTGAAGATCTCGTCGGCGGCCGCGGCATCCTCGATGGTCACCTGCCGGAGCGTCCGGGTCGTGTGATCCATCGTGGTCTCCCACAGCTCCTTGGCGTTCATCTCGCCGAGACCCTTGTACCGCTGGATGCCGGCATCCTTCGGGATGCGCTTGCCGTTGTCGAGGCCGAATTTCAGCAGCGCGTCGCGCTCGGCGTCGCTGAACACGTACTCGTGCGCCGAGTTCGACCACTTCAGGCGGTACAGCGGCGGCATCGCGAGGTAGACGAAGCCCGCCTCGATGAGTCCGCGCATGTAGCGGAACAGCAGCGTGAGCAGCAGCGTCGTGATGTGCTGGCCGTCGACATCGGCATCCGCCATGAGGACGATCTTGTGATAGCGGGCCTTCTCGATGTCGAAGTCCTCGCCGATGCCGGTGCCGAAGGCCTGGATCATCGCCTGGACCTCGCGGTTGCCCAGCGCCTTGTCGAGACGCGCGCGCTCGACATTGAGGATCTTTCCGCGGAGCGCCAGGATCGCCTGAGTGTGCGGGTCGCGACCCTGCACGGCGGAACCGCCGGCCGAGTCACCCTCCACCAGGAAGATCTCGCTGATCGACGGATCCTTGCTGGTGCAGTCCTTCAGCTTGTCAGGCATCGCCGCCGACTCGAACACGCTCTTGCGACGTGCGGTCTCGCGGGCCTTCCGGGCGGCCAGACGCGCGGTCGCCGCGTCGAGCGCCTTTCGGATGATGTTCCGCGCCTGCGTCGGGTTGCGGTCGAACCAATCGCCGAGCTGATCGCCGACGACCTTCTGCACGAAGGCCTTGGCCTCGGTGTTGCCCAGCTTCGTCTTCGTCTGCCCCTCGAACTGGGGCTCGCCGAGCTTGATCGAGATGACCGCGGTGAGGCCCTCGCGCACATCGTCTCCGGAGAGGTTGTCGTCCTTCTCCTTGAGGATGTTGTTGGCGCGGGCGTACTTGTTCACCAGGGTCGTCAGCGCAGCACGGAATCCCTCTTCGTGCGTGCCGCCCTCGTGCGTGTTGATCGTGTTCGCGTAGGTGAAGACGTTCTCGGTGTACGACGTCGTCCACTGCATCGCGACCTCGAGCGAGATCTTGCGGACGGTGTCCTCGGACTCGAACGCGATCACCTCGTCGTTCACGACCTCGGCGTGACGCACCTTGTTGAGGTACTCGACGTAGTCGACGAGACCGCGCTCGTAGAGGAACACGTCGGCGGGCTGCTTGGTGGTCGTGACGCCCTCCTCCTCCACCTCGTAGGCGGAGGACTCGCGCTCGTCGCGCAGCTCGATGCGCAGACCCTTGTTGAGGAAGGCCATCTGCTGGAAGCGTGTGCGCAGGGTGTCGTAGTCGAAGTCGACCGTCTCGGTGAAGATGCTCGCGTCGGGCCAGAACGTGATGCTCGTTCCGGTCTCGTCGGTCGCCTCGCCCTTCTCGAGCTTCTGCTGCGGGATGCCGCCGTCGGCGAAGGAGTGCCGCCAGACGAAGCCCTTCTGCCTGACCTCGACATCGAACCTCGTCGACAGCGCGTTCACGACCGACGAGCCGACTCCGTGCAGGCCGCCGGACACGGCGTAGGCGCCGCCGCCGAACTTGCCGCCGGCGTGCAGGATCGTGAGCACGACCTCGACCGTCGACTTGTTGGGGTCGGAGGAGTGCGGGTCGACGGGGATGCCGCGACCGTTGTCGATGACACGCACGCCGCCGTCGGCGAGCATCGTCACGAGGATGGTGTCGGCATGACCGGCCAGCGCCTCGTCGACGGAGTTGTCGACGATCTCGTAGACCAGGTGGTGGAGACCGCGCGGACCCGTGGATCCGATGTACATACCGGGTCGCTTGCGGACGGCTTCGAGGCCCTCGAGGATCTGGATCGAGTCGGCACCGTACTCGCCGGGCTGCTTCACCTTGGGGGAGATGGACGTGCTCGTCTTCTCGGACGCGTCGGCGGGGTCGGAGGGTCCCCCGTTGGTCGATTCCGTCTCATCTGCGGGGGATTCAGGCGTCATCAGAGGGCATTCTCCACATCGATATCACGAACTCCCATTCTAGCGGGATTTCGTCACGATATGCGGCTCAGCGGCCGCGTGTGGCCCTCTGAGCGTTTCAGACCCCTCGCATGGTGCCCTACCCGTAGGTATCGCGCGGGCCCCGTCCTGGAACGGCTCTGGGACCCCATTTCCAGGAGGGAACGTCCGGTCCGATGAAGCGGAGGTTCTCGACACCGGCATCCGGATAGCGACGCCCGATCTCCGTGAGAATGGTCGCCCGCATGAACTGGAGGTTCTTCGCCCACGCCGTCGAGTCGCACTTCACCGTGAGGAGTCCGCGCTCCAGAGAGACCGGTTCCGAGTGCTTCGCCGTGTCGGCGCCGGCGAGATCGGCCCACTGCCGCACGAGATCCTCACGCGCCAGCGTCGTCTGCCAGCCGGAGTCCTTGCTGAGTCGATCGAGCACCGCGCCGAGCGAACCGGGGTCGCGACCGGGAGTGAACGGCGCGTTCTCGTCGTCGACGATGCGACGCTTGCGCTTCCACGAACTCGAGCTCGGCTTGAGACCTCGCAGGCGCAGATAGGTGGCGACCGTCTCCGGGACCTCGGCCGCCGCCGATGTCGGACTGACGTCAGTCATCGTCTGCCGCCTCCTGAACCTGGCGCTCGTCGCTGATGGTGCCGGCGCTGATCCGCACCACGTGCGCGTGCAGCACCTCGGGAATATCCTCCTCCACCGCCGCCGTGACCACCACCTGCTCGTACCCCGAGGTCAGCGAGGCCAGGCGCTGCCGCCGGTCGGCGTCGAGCTCGGCGAAGACGTCATCCAGGATGAGCACCGGATCCCCGGCCGGCGACTCGCTGCGCAGCAGCTCGGCCGAGGCGAGACGGAGAGCGAGCGCGACCGACCAGGACTCGCCGTGCGAGGCGTACCCCTTCACCGGAAGGTCACGCACCCGCAGCACCAGGTCGTCACGGTGCGGACCCGTCAGCGTCAGACCACGATCGAGCTCGTTCGAGCGCTTCGCCGCGAGCGACGCGCGGAACAGGTCGGCGATGAGGCGCGTCTCGCTGACCTTGTCGGAGGGGGCGGCGGCATCGGCATCCGTCGGATCCGCGCCGTCGTCTTCCGGATCGGCGCCGCTCACCGACAGCGCCCAGTCGAGCTGCGGACGGTGATCCTCACCGGCGATCGCCGCATACGCGTCGGCCACCGGCTGCTGCAGATCGGCGGCCAGACGCTGCCGCGCGGTGATGATCTCGGAACCCAGCGCCACGAGCTTGTCATCCCATACATCGAGGGTGCTGAGACCCTCACCCCGGATGCCGCGTGCCCGCGCCGACTTCAACAGGGCGTTGCGCTGCTTGAGCACCCGGTCGTAGTCCGCGAGCACGGCCGCCATCCGCGGCGTGCGCTGGATGAGCAGCTGATCCGCGAAACGACGGCGAGACGACGGATCGCCACGCACGATCTGCAGATCCTCCGGAGCGAACAGCACCACATGCGCATAGCGGGGAAGCTCATTCGCCTTCGACGGCGACCCGTTGATGCGCGCCTTGTTCGAACCCTGCCGATTCAGCTGCACCTCGACCAGCACCTTGCGCTCACCATGCGACAGACGGGCGCGGATGATCGCGAACTCCTGACCGTCGCGCACCATCGGCGCATCCGACGAGACCCGATGCGAACCGAGCGTCGCCAGGAACACCACGGCCTCCGCGAGATTCGTCTTGCCCTGACCGTTCCGGCCGACGAGGACGTTGGGGCCGCTGTGGAGAGCGAGTTCGGCGGTCGCGTAATTGCGGAAATCGACCAGACTCAGGTGCTCCACAATCACGGGATCAGCCTATCTTCGGGGTCGGACAGTCTCTGGGTTGTCGGGTTGTCGGTCATCTGTGAGGCGGGATGCGGGATGTTCCCTTCGTTCGCAGAGCGGGTTCCCTCCCGCTGCGCGGGCCCCTCCCGATGCTCACTCCGGGAGCATCCCGACCTCCTCACGTTGTACGCATTGACACGGTTGCGCGTAAGCCGAGGAACGTTGGGGTAGGGGCGGCAGCGGCTCGCTTCGCTCGTCGACTGCGTGAGATGTGCGTCGGGGCCGGTCGTTGAGCGAGCGGAGCGAGACGAAACGTCACGGCGACGGGGCCTGATCTCGTCAGGGCGGCGAAGGTCAGCGAAGGAGGAGGTTGGGCTGCAGCAGGTACTTGAACGAGTCGAGACCGGCCTGATCCACCGAGGTCTGGCTCGTGATCAGCACAGGGCTGAGCTTGTTCGCGTTGTCGCTCGACGTGAAGGTGACCCGCACGAACTCGCTCTTCACCGCGCCGAGCGCCTCGATCAGGTACTGCGGGTTCAGACCGAGAGTGACCTCGTCACCGCCATGGAGGATCGCGTCGACCGACTCGGAAGCGCGAGCGTGCTCGCTGCCCGACGCGTCCATCGTGACGCTGTCGCTCGAGAACGTGAACCGCAGCGGCGCGGCTCGATCGAGCACGAGCGACACACGGCGCACAGCCTCGACGAGGTCGGCGGTGTTGACGACCGCGTAGTGGTCGGTCTGCTCGGGGAAGAGTCGGCGGACCGGCGGGAAGTTGCCCTTGATGAGCAGCGACGTCACGGTCTTGTCACCGGCCGTGAAGGCGATGATCTCGCGCTCGCCCGCCCCCGAGAACGCGATCTGGATGGTGCCGGCGTGACCGAAGGTCTTGCCGACCTCGACCAGGGTGCGCGCGGGGACGAGCGCGGTGGCCTCGACCTCCGCACCATCCCACGGCACGTCGCGGATCGACACCCGATAACGGTCGGTCGCGACGAGGCTGAGGTTCTGCCCCGCCACCGCGAGCTGTACACCGGTGAGCACCGGAGTGACGTCATCGCGGGACGCCGCGAAGCCGACCTGCGCGATCGCGGTGCCGAAGTCGTCGGCCGGGACGACTCCCGAGGATCCGGAGACCTCGGGGATCGACGGATATTCCTCGACCGGCATGGCGGCGAGCGTGAAGCGCGCGGACCCGCAGGTGACGGTGATCCCGCCGTCTTCCTCGACGGCGATCTCGATCGGAGCGTTGGGAAGCCGGCTGGCGATGTCGGAGAGCAGGCGGCCGTGGACCAGGATCGTGCCCGGCGTCTCGACGGTCGCCTCGATGGTGGTGCGAGCGGACGCCTCGTAGTCGAAAGCCGAGAGGGTCAGACCGGAACCGTCCGCCTCGATCAGCACTCCGGCCAGGATCGGCTGCGGGTTCCTCTGCGGGAGCAGCTTGACGACGAAGGACACAGCCTCGCTGAAGACATCGCGGTTGACCTGAAACCTCACGGGTTCTCCCTCGTCATCGATCTGTGACATGTCGTCGTCAGTCCTGCCAGTGCAGGGCTTCCCATGCTAGCCCCACAGTCCGGCGTATCCCTACGACCGGAGGTTTTGTCGTTCGACCCCGCTTGTCCCCACCGTCTGGTGATCGGATCGCCCTCTAGAAGTGTTAACTCCTTAACAGTGTTAACCGCTGTGGATTCTGTGGATAAGTCGGTGGAAAGCAGACGCGAGTAGGGAACTACACAGCTGTCACTTGTGGAATCCCTGAGGAATCCGCGGGTGTACGGCATCCGACCCCCCTCCGCGGTGTCGATAGTTATCCACAGGTTTGACCGCTCAGCCCACATTCGTCCCGGTCGATCCGACAACCATCCACAAGTTATCCACATGTGCATAGAAGCATTTATCGGATGATGCCTGGGCGTGTCAAGGACGCAGAAAAGGGGACGCGGCACCCGGATCGGATGCGGCGTCCCCTGTGACCGCTGACGCGCTCAGCGTCGGCCGAGCTGCGTGGTGATCTCCGTCACCTGGTTGTAGATCGACCGGCGCTCCTTCATGAGCTCGCTGATCTTCTTGTAGGCGTACATCACGGTGGTGTGGTCGCGGTTGCCGAACAGCTGCCCGATCTTCGGCAGCGACAGGCTGGTGCGCTCCCGGCACAGGTACATCGCGATCTGCCGTGCGGTGGCGATCTGCTGCGAACGGCTCGAGCCGTAGAGATCGTCGACCGTCAGCTTGAAGTACTGCGCGGTCGCCGTGATGATGTCGGTCGGCGAGATGATGTTGTCCTCGGCCGTGTCGATGATGTCGCGGAGCACGGTCTGCGCGAGGGAGATGTCGAGCGACGACCGGTTCAGGCTCGCGAACGCCGAGACGCGGATGAGGGCTCCCTCGAGTTCTCGGATGTTCGACGACACCACGGTCGCGATGTACTCGAGCACCTCGTCCGGGATGTGGAGTGCCTCGCTCTGCGCCTTCTTGCGGAGGATCGCGATGCGGGTCTCCAGGTCGGGCGCCTGCACGTCGGTGATGAGGCCCCACTCGAAACGGCTGCGCATCCGATCCTCGAAGCCGGTGAGATGCTTCGGGGCGACGTCGCTGGTGATCACGACCTGCTTGTTGTGGTCGTGCAGCGTGTTGAAGGTGTGGAAGAAGGCTTCCTGCGTCTCGGCTCGACCCTGCAGGAACTGGATGTCGTCGATGAGGAGGATGTCCACATCGCGGTAGCGCGCCTGGAATGCGGCGCCCCGGTTGTTGGCGATCGAGTTGATGAAGTCGTTGGTGAACTCCTCGCTCGAGACGTAGCGCACCTTGACGCCGGCGTAGAGCGATTGCGCGTAGTCGCCGATCGCGTGGAGAAGATGTGTCTTGCCGAGTCCGGAGTCGCCGTAGATGAAGAGTGGGTTGTAGGCCTTGGCCGGAGCCTCCGCGACCGCGACGGCCGCGGCGTGGGCGAAGCGGTTGGACTGGCCGATCACGAAGTTGTCGAAGGTGTACTTCGGGTTCAGCCGTGATTCGTGGCGCAGCTGCGTGGGCTGCTCCATCGGGGATTCGACGCGGATCTGCTCCTGTCGCCCGAAGTCGCCCACCGCGATCGGTGCGGTCGGCTGCTCGGCGAGCTCGTGGTTCACGACGACGCGGTAGGAGGTGACCTCCTCGCCGATGTGCGAGAGGGCTTCCATGATCGGCAGGCGCAGACGTTTGTTGATCTGCGCGGCCGTGAGATCGTTCGGCACCTCGAGGTACAGCGTCGCCGCCATCACACCCGCTGGAACGGCGAGACTGAGGAAGCCCTGCAGCTGCGGCGTGACCCTGTCGTCATCCACCAGGAGCTCCTGCACCGTGGTCCAGATAGGAACGTCGGGCTGGGCTGGTGAGGACATGACGCTCCGGACGGGGATTCGGTGAGGGCTCCGACGTGCCGTGCCCCTGTGGATAACTTCGGTTGCCACGGTAGTCACCGCGGCTGGGAACGGCAACCTGCCCCGGGAAATCCGCGCGCGTGTCATGAACCCCGGGCGCGCCCCGGTTGTGGATAATAGCTGTGCGGTTCGTGCCGGGTACCGGGTCTGAAGCGCGCAGATTTGCTCTGCGCGCTGGCAGGACGTACCCTTACTTGGTTGACTTATGCCATTTTTTTGGCAGTTCCCCATGTCTCCGGTCGCAGTGAACCCGGTGGCAGTATTCCCGGAGTGATTCCATGACGAAGCGTACTTTCCAGCCCAACAACCGTCGTCGCGCCAAGAAGCACGGCTTCCGTGCCCGCATGCGCACCCGCGCCGGCCGCGGCATCCTCGCTGCCCGCCGCGCGAAGGGCCGCACCGAGCTCTCCGCGTAGTCCGCTGTGCTCGCCCGCCCGTATCGGCTGACCCGCGGGAGCGACTATCGACTGGTCGTTCGCCGCGGATCGCGTTGTGGCGGGTCGCGCGTCATCACCTCGATGATGCCGACGGGCGAGAGCAGAGCCGCGCGGTTCGGGTTCATCGTCAGCAAGCAGGTGGGCACCGCTGTGGTGCGCAACACCGTGCGCCGGCGTCTGAAAGCCGTGTGCGCGGAAGCGCTGCCGCGCGTTCCCGAGGGCACGGATGTCGTCATCCGTGCCCTTCCTGCATCTGCGACGGCATCGTTCGCCGAACTCCGCGCGGATGTGAACCGCTGTCTCGGTCGGCTCGCGCCGGCGCAGACGGCGAGTGCGTCATGACAGCCCTGCCCGCGTCGTCGGTCGGATCGGCTCGGATGGAGTCGCGCGATCTGCTGCGCAGCATCCCGCTGATCCCGCGGAATCTGGTTCTCGGATTCCTGACGGCCTACCGCAAGACCATCTCGCCTCTGTATGGAGATGTCTGTGCGTATTACCCCAGCTGTTCCGCTTACGCTGTAGGTGCGGTGCAGCAGCACGGTGCCGTGCGGGGGACGCTGTCCTCCGTGTGGCGCATCCTCCGCTGCAATCCCTGGACTCGCGGTGGCGTCGATGACGTCCGTCCGCATGAACACTTCCGCTACGACCTGACTGCTCACGGTTTCGTCGTCCCTTCCCGAAAGGACTGAACGGTGGGTCTAGACCTTCTGCTCGCCAGCACCACACCCAGCCCCGCGGCTTCCGGGGGTGGCTTCGACCTGATCGGCACCATCCTCTGGCCGCTCAAGTGGGTCGTCGAGATGATCCTCGTCGCCTGGCACTGGCTGTTCACGGCCGTGGGTCTGCCCGCGGCATCCGGCCTCACCTGGGTGCTGTCGATCATCGGTCTCGTCATCGTTGTTCGCGCTGCTCTGATCCCGCTGTTCGTGAAGCAGATCAAGAGCCAGCGAAAGATGATGGAAATCGCTCCTGAGCTGCGGAAAGTTCAGGAGAAGTACAAGGGCAAGAAGGATCAGCTCTCCCGCGAGGCGATGAGCCGAGAGACCATGGATCTCTATAAGAAGCACGGCACGACGCCCATGTCGAGCTGTCTTCCGCTGCTGGTGCAGATGCCGATCTTCTTCTCTCTGTTCAGTGTGCTCAGCGATGTGAAGAAGCACGCGGAGGCCGGTATCGGCGGCGTCGGCTTCATGAGCGCCGAGCTCACCAAGGAGTTCTACGACGCGAAGCTCTTCAACGTCGCATCCCTGCACGAGACGCTCGGCAATGCAGTGGATGCCGGCAACACGACGGCGATCATCATCCTGGTCACGCTCGTGGTGCTGATGATCGGCTCGCAGTTCTTCACTCAGCTGCAGATCATCTCGAAGAACCTGTCACCCGAGGCCAAGACCGGCCAGGCGTACCAGATGCAGAAGATCATGCTCTACGTGCTGCCGCTCGGCTTCATCTTCTCGGGCGTCTTCTTCCCTCTCGGCGTCGTCGTGTACTGGTTCATTTCGAACCTCTGGACCATGGGACAGCAGTTCCTCGTCATCCGCGAGATGCCCACCCCGGGATCCGAGGCTGCCAAGGCGCGTGAAGAGCGACTCGCGAAGCGCGGCAAGGCGATCGACTCGTCCGGCAAGGTCGTTCCGATGGCCGCATACGAGGCGGAGCAGCAGCGACTGCTCGAAGAGGCCGAGAAGGCCAAGGCTCAGACACCGAAGCGTCAGCAGCCCGTCGGCAAGAAGCGTGCGAAGAAGAAGGGGAGCGGTTCATGAGCGAGGTCGTGACCGAGACCACCGAACCGACGGTGGCGCAGCTGGAGAACGAAGGCGACATCGCCGCGGACTACCTCGAGGAGCTGCTCGACATCGCCGATATCGATGGCGACCTGAACCTCGATGTGCGTCAGGGGCGCGCGTACGTGTCGGTGGAAGCGGAGGGAGACGGCCTTGCGCTGCTCTCCGCTCCCGACACCGTGCAGGCTCTTCAGGAGCTGACGCGTCTTGCCGTGCAGAACCGCACGGGTTCGTTCTCGCGTCTGATCCTCGACATCGGCGGATCGCGGGATACGCGCCGTCGTCAGCTCGAGACGCTGGTGGATGCCGCGGCCGCGAAGCTCGACGAGGGTTCGTCACAGGCGTCGCTGCCTTCGATGTCGAGCTACGAGCGCAAGCTGGTGCACGACATCGCGGCTGACCGCGGTCTGGTCTCCGAGTCGTATGGCGAGGGTGCGGACCGGCACACGGTGCTTCGTCGCCGTTGATGTTTCACGTGAAACATCACCTGGTTCGGAGCGTGACTGCGTGACCGTGGAGGCCGGCGAAGGCGAGCTCGAGGTCGAACCCGAGATCGCTGCGGAGTTGTTCGGCGACCGGATCGACGTCGCTCGTTCGTTCACTGACGCACTCGCGCGTGAGGGGGAGGCGCGGGGCCTTATCGGACCTCTCGAACTTCCCCGCCTCTGGACGCGTCACATCCTGAACAGCGTCATCGCCGCACCTCTCTTCCATGGATCGGTCGCGGACATCGGCTCGGGTGCAGGACTCCCTGGCCTGGTGCTGGCCATCGCCCGTCCCGACGTGCAGTGGACGCTCATCGAGCCGATGGAGCGACGTGTCACCTGGCTCAACGAGCAGGTCGCGGCACTCGCACTCACGAACGTCGATGTCGTCCGAGCTCGGGCCGAGGACGTTCGCCCGAGCGAGGGCTTCGATGTCGTGACCGCTCGCGCCGTCAGCGCGCTGCGCACGCTCATTCCCCTGATAGCGCCGCTGGTGCGCGATGGTGGTGAGCTCACCCTGCTCAAGGGGATGAACGCCGCCAACGAGATCGATGCTGCGCAGAAGCAGATCACGAAGTTCCGGCTGTCCGACGTGCGCGTCGAGGTCCTGGGTGAGGGAGTGCTGCCGGAGACGACACGAGTCGTACGGGCGGTCGTGCGGTAGTAGCTGGCGGGCCGGCCGGTTTGATGTTTCACGTGAAACGCTGTGTGGTCCATCGGGCTCGTGCGGTATCTCGTTGGCGAGGCGGGATTGTTTCCCCTCATTCGCAGAGCGGGCGCCCTCCCCACAAGCGGGGCCCCTCCCGATGCTCATTCAGGGAACGATCCCACCCCGCGGCCGTGGGCGCGACGCTGTGCGCGCGAGGCGAGGAGAACCGGAAGTCCCTGCGAGCAGGAGTTCGTCGCCTGATGGGGGTCGCAGTCCTTTGCGTGCGATGCGGCCTCATGCGTGGGGTGTAATGGGGTCATGCGGGTGGAGAGAGTCGTTCCCAATCTGACAGTCGAGGATGTTCGGAGTTCGGTGCAGATGCATCGGGACGTGCTGGGGTGGTCGGTGGTCATGGACCACGGATGGATCGTCACGCTCGCCGATGATCAGGGGCGGCAGCTGAGCATCATGGATCGTGATGCTTCTGCCGCGGTGAATCCCCAGGTCTCGATCTTCGTCGATGACGTGCACGAGGCCTTGCGTCGCGCCGTCGCTGCTGGCGCGGAGATCGTGCACCCGCTCACCGTGGAGCCCTGGGGCGTCACACGCTTCTTCTACAGGGAGGCCGGCGGCAGCGTGATCAACGTCGGTGCGCACACCTGACTCGGCGGTATCACATGGGGGAGGCCCGCTCCGCGCGGCATCTCGGAAGCGCCTGCGGAGAGAACATGATCCGCTCATCTTCGTCAGCGAGGGTCGATGTGTGTTTCACGTGAAACATGCGCGCGGTCCGGTCGTTGCCATCTCCTCAGGGTCGTCCCTTCATCACCCAGCTCATGATTCCGCAACGACGCGTGCCCGTCACGGCGTCGGGTCGACCCGAGGGCTGGTGTAGCGATCGCCGGATCGAGCACCGGGGCTCTGCTCTCGCAAGAACAGTGCGGGGTCTCATGTCACCTAACTGAGTGTTCCGTTGTGAACCTGACTCGGCGCCGGTCCATTGCGCGTCCCTTCAGCCTCCCTCAACGTGACACTCTCGCCACGAGGGCAGACCCATCGGCCGGCGTCGAGCTCGGCGTGTGGATCATCCCGCACCCTGCAACCGTCATTTCCTTCTACCGCTTCCTGAAGCGAATGCCAGGTGACGTTTCACGTGAAACATCAGATCGCTCATATGTCGATGTGCTCTCGCGGACGGTCGATCACGCGCGTTCATGGGGCTCTACCGATGCGACCGACTCGAGACGTCTACTGCCGTGCCCCCCGTCGGCGTCGAACCCAACGGGTACATCACCCCGGTGCCTAGCGGGAGGGGGTCAACCGCTCGTCGCGAATCGCCAAGGTGACGTTTCACGTGAAACATCAGGCCGTTGAGTTGCCGATGTGCTCTCGCGGGCGGTCGATCACGCGCGTTCATGGGGCTCTATCGATGCGACCGACTCGAGACGTCTACTGCCGTGCCCCCCGTCGGCGTCGAACCAACGGGTGCATCACCCCGGCGCCCAGCGGGAGGGAGGGGGTCTACCGCCCGTCGCGCCCGTCGTCGATCCACGCGCCCGTCGGGCCCCATCGATCGGACTGGCGCGAGACGGCTGCTCATACCCCTCAATCGGCGTCGAGCTCGACGCGTAGATCACCCCGGCCCCAGCAGGAGGGTGTCACTACCATCCATCGCGCCCGTAGCGATCTCAAAGGCGACGTTTCACATGAAAACGTTAGGAGGCTCAGTTGCCGATCTGCTCTCGCGGACCAGTCGATCACGCATCCGCCGGGACCCACCGATCCGACCGACTCGAGACGGCTGCTGCCGTGCGCTCCAATCGGCGTCGAACTCAGCGGGTGCGTCACCCGCGCTCCGCGTAGGGATGTCATTCCCTACCGCTGCGCTCCAGAGCAACCCTCAAGGCGACGTTTCACGTGAAACGTCAGGATGCTCGGTTGCAGATCTGGTCTCGCGGACCAGTCGATCACGCGCCCACCGGGCCTCACCGATCCGACCGACTCGAGACGGCTGCTGCCGTGCCCTCTCATCGGCGTCGAGCTCAACGGGTGCATCACCCCATCCCCGGGGAAGGGCCTCATTCCGATCCATCGTGCTCCCGAAGCGGCGCCCACTATCGATGTTCGCTGGGAACTCCGGTCGAGAAGGGTATTTCGATGCGGAAAACCGTCGGACAAACGTAGCTAGGGGGTCAGGTCGTGCGAACGCCGAGGCGGTATCAACAACCGCACGACTGCATCACGCTCGCACCGGCGGGGGAGGACCGGGCCGGTCGACCGACGACACATCCCCACTCCAGCGGAGCTTCGCGACCGCGACAAGGCCGGGCAGCCGCCCGAAGTATCTGTCCGCCACAGAGAGGCCGGATACCGTCGCGTTCCCGACCTCGGTGGCCTACTCGCGGCCCGATTCGCGATGGCTACGTTCGTTGCCGGATCCCCGGGAGAGACGAAGGGCTACGGAAAGCCAGAGGTGCCGGGTCGTCCGAGCAAGAGCCGCGGCGGCCGATATCGATGGGGATCCCCTTCGCGCGGCTGACGTTTCACGTGAAACGCTCGTACAGCCAGTCGCCCGGGACGCGCGCACCCAAGATCGTCAAGACCGCCGCCCGCGTTGACCCCCAGACACCTGGATCGCCAGCGGGGCACGCGGAACACGTCTCCACCGCACCGAGATCCGACCGTGTCATCCGCGCATCCGTGAGGACAAGCTATGAGAGGACGCTCATCGACCTTCGGCGTCGACCTTGGACTCCCAGCATCCGAGACCTGCTGATAACGCGCTAACCACCCGCCTCGACGCAACTGCGCGCAAACCGACGTTTCACGTGAAACACCCCGCCTCCTCCCTCCCGCTGACAAGGTGCAGTCGTCGAGCGAAGCGAGACGCTGCCTACCCCGTATCGCACCAGGACCACCGACGGCGGCGCCAGTGCCGCGCACCGCGGGGAGTGGATTGTTCCCTGAATGAGCATCGGGAGGGGCCCCCGCTTGCGGGGAGGGCACCCGCTCTGCGAATGAAGGGAAGCAATCCGCTCCCCGCCCCCTCGAGATCCCCACCGGAACTCCGCATAACCCCAGCCGCATCTCAACGTCCGCCTCAGCGATTAGAGTGGAACGCGGCCCCGAAAGGAGTGGATGTTTCACGTGAAACAATCCGAAAAGGCATCATCGAACGAATCGTTCGGGATGGATACACCGCTCGCGCGGGAGCTCGCCGACCTGTCCGCTCGACGCCGCGCGCTGGAATCCGCGAAGGTCGAGTTCACGGGGGAGACCCGCGTCCTGACGGTCTCGAACCAGAAGGGCGGCGTGGGCAAGACCACGACGGCCGTGAACGTCGCTTCTGCTCTCGCCGGTCTCGGCGCCAAGGTCCTGGTCATCGATCTCGATCCGCAGGGGAACGCCTCCACCGCTCTCGGTGTGCCGCACAGCGCCGAGATTCCCAGTGTCTACGACGTTCTCATCGAGGAATTCCCGCTCGCCGACGTCGTGCAGCAGAGCCCCGAGGACCCGAATCTCTTCTGCGCGCCGAGCACCATCCACCTCGCCGGAGCCGAGATCGAGCTGGTCGCCCAGGTCGCGAGGGAGCATCGACTGCGTCGGGCGCTGGAGGAGTACCTCGTCGACAGTCCGATGGACTTCGTCATCATCGACTGCCCGCCGTCTCTCGGCCTGCTGACGATCAACGCCTTCACGGCGGCATCCGAGGTCTTCATCCCCATCCAGTGCGAGTACTACGCGCTCGAGGGTCTGAGTCAGCTGCTCGGCAGCATCCAGATGATCCAGAAGCATCTGAACCCTGCCTTGCATCTCTCGACGATCCTGCTGACGATGTTCGACGGTCGCACCCGTCTCGCACAGCAGGTGGCTGACGAGGTGCGCACCCACTTCCCCGACCAGGTGCTGGAGACTGTGATCCCGCGCTCTGTGCGCGTGTCGGAGGCGCCGAGCTTCGGTCAGACGGTGATCGCCTACGACGGGCAATCCGCCGGGGCGATCGCATATCGCGAGGCCGCTGTCGAGATCGCGTCGCGCACCGCGACGCAGAGCAAGGAGAAATGATGGCGAAGCGCACTGGACTGGGTCGGGGCATCGGTGCCCTGATCCCTACGGCCGATCAGGCGGAGCGTCCTGTCGACGTGTTCTTCCCGGGGGCGAACCTCCGCCCGAGCGAGGACCAGGTCAGCACGGTCGCGCGTGAGCAGGAGGAGTTGGCGGCTGTTCCCGGCATCCATCTCGTTCAGGTCGACCCGAACAGCATCGTGCCGAACCCGCGTCAGCCTCGCACGCATTTCAATCCTGAGGATCTCGCCGAACTGGTGCACAGCGTCCGTGAGTTTGGTGTGCTGCAGCCGGTCGTCGTCCGCAAGAACAGCGACGGCGAGTACGAGCTGATCATGGGGGAGCGGCGGACGCGCGCCGCCCGCGAGGCCGGGCTCGAGACCATCCCGGTGATCGTGCGGGAGACCGCGGATGAGGATCTCCTCCGCGACGCCCTTCTCGAGAACCTGCACCGCTCCGAGCTCAACCCGCTCGAAGAGGCCTCTGCCTACCAGCAGCTGCTCGAGGACTTCGGCATCACCCAGGAAGAGCTCGCGACGCGGATCGGGCGCTCGCGTCCGCAGATCAGCAACACGATCCGCCTGCTGAAGCTCCCTGTGCCCGTGCAGCAGCGCGTCGCAGCGGGTGTGCTCACGGCCGGTCACGCACGAGCCATCCTGAGCCTCGACACCCCCGAGGCGATGCAGCGTCTGGCCGACAAGGTCGTGAACGAGGATCTCTCGGTGCGAGCCACGGAAGAGGCCGCGAAGTCGCAGCCGACCGCCGCGGGGAAGAGCCCGAAACCGACTCCCGGGGCCCGTCGCGCCTACCTCGACGAGGTCGCCGGCAAGCTCGGCGACCGACTGAACACCCGCGTGAAGATCGCATTGGGAGCACGTAAAGGCCAGGTCACGATCGATTTCGCTTCCATTCAGGATCTGAACCGCATCCTCGAGGAGATCGGCGAAGAAGGATACGGGAAGCGCTGATCCGCGCGTCGGCACACCGAGAGGCCTAGACTCGCGTCACCAGATGTCGAGGAGGGGCACAATGTCGCGCACACAACCCGGATCAGCCATTCGAGGCCGCGTCATCGCGGTCAGCATCGCCGCCGCTCTCGGCGGCTTCCTGTTCGGCTTCGACACCGCCGTCATCAACGGCGCGGTCGATGCTCTGGCCGGCAGCCAGTCGGGCTTCGACCTCGGCGTGGGGCTCAAGGGCTTCGCAGTGTCGTCGGCGCTGATCGGCTGCGCGGTAGGCGCCTGGTTCGCCGGTCCGCTCGCCAACCGCTTCGGTCGCATCCCGGTGATGGTCGTCGCGGCCGTGCTGTTCCTGCTCTCGTCTCTGGGCTCCGGTTTCGCGTTCGGGGTGGTCGACCTGATCTTCTGGCGCGTCATCGGCGGACTCGGCGTGGGTGCGGCATCCGTCATCGCTCCGGCGTACATCGCCGAGGTCTCGCCGGCGAACATCCGCGGGCGACTCGGGTCTCTGCAGCAGCTGGCGATCGTCACGGGTATCTTCATCGCCCTGCTCTCCGACGCGATGCTCGCCAACGTCGCCGGGGGAGCGGCGGAGCCGCTCTGGGGTCTTGACGCGTGGCGCTGGATGTTCATCGCCGGTGCGGTCCCCTCGATCGTCTACGGCGCCATATCGTTGAGGCTCCCGGAATCTCCGCGATACCTGGTCGCGAAGGGCGAGCTCGAGAAGGCGTCCGAGGTGCTGACGACCGTCACCGGGGCGATCGACGTGAAGGCGAAGATCGAGGAGATCACCGGCACGCTCAATACCGAGCGCTCCGAGTCTCTGCGCGATCTGCGCGGCAACCGGCTCGGGCTGAAGCCGATCGTCTGGGTCGGCATCCTGCTCTCGGTGTTCCAGCAGTTCGTCGGCATCAACGTGATCTTCTACTACTCCACGACGCTGTGGCAGTCCGTCGGTTTCGGGGAGTCGGAAGCTCTGCTGATCACCGTGATCACCTCGGTGACGAACATCGTGGTGACGATCATCGCGATCCTGCTCGTCGACCGCGTCGGCCGGCGGATCATGCTGCTGGTGGGCTCGGTCGGCATGACGCTGACGCTCGGACTGATGGCGCTCGCCTTCTCGTTCGGCACCCTGGACGCTCAGGGGGCGGTGACGCTGCCCGATCCGTGGTCGACGGTGGCGCTGATCTGCGCCAACGGCTTCGTGGTGTTCTTCGGAGCGACGTGGGGGCCGCTGGTCTGGGTTCTCCTGGGCGAGATGTTCCCGAACTCGATCCGCGCGGGAGCGCTCGCGGTGGCCGCTGCAGCCCAGTGGGTCGCGAACTTCTTCATCTCGACGACCTTCCCGGCCTTCTCGGCGATCGGGCTCCCCTTCGCCTACGGGTTCTACGCGTTCTTCGCGCTGCTGTCGTTCTTCTTCGTGTATTTCAAGGTCGCGGAGACCAAGGGCAAAGAGCTCGAGGATATGCGCGAAGACACGAAGGTCGAGCGCCGGCGGCGTCCCAGTCGGACGTAGGCTGGAAGCATGTCCGAGTCCGTTCAGCGCCGCGCCAGCCTCGAAGTGCTGCGTGCGGAAGCCGCCGACGAACTCGCCGTGCTGATCCAGGAGCGTCTCCTCGGCGGCGAGGATCCGTGGGATTTCATGGAGGAGCTGCCGAGCGTCGATGAGCTCGTCGTCTACCTGCTGAGGGCCGACAACATCAATGCCAATGACGGCGTGCGTCCGAACGCTGCGCGTCACTATCGGGTGCTGCGCCAGATCGCGCTGGAGTATCCCGAATTGACGCCGGCCGTGTGGGGGCTGCTCGACGAGAAGCAGCGTCACCGCCGTTGGGACCCGACGGTCGCCGACCGCTCGTCCTGACATGCCCCGGATGCTGGTGCAGTACGACCCGCGCTGGCCGGAGCTCTTCGAGGAGATCGCGGCGGAGCTGCGCGCCCACGGCGATCCGTCCTGGGCGATCGAGCACATCGGCTCGACCGCGGTTCCGGGTATGCGCGCCAAGCCCATCATCGACCTCGCTGTGCGCATCGAGAGTGCGGAGGACTTCGAGGCGCATCGTCCGGCTCTCGAGTCGCTCGGCTGGCGCCTCGGCAGCAGCGTGCAGAGCCACCCGGTGATGGTGTTCGAGCGCGACGGCGTCCGCACGCGCATCGCGCACTTCTTCGCGGCGTCGGACTGGGAGACCGTGAATCAGCGCATCCTGCGCGACTGGCTTCGTGCTCATCCCGAGGATGCCGACCGCTACACCCACGCGAAGTGCGACGCCGTGGCCGCCGCCGCCCGCGGCACCTCGACCTACAACGCCGCCAAGACCCCCGTCATCCAGCACCTTGTCGACCGCGCCCGCGCCGCCCGAGGCCTCCCGTCCGTCCCGGTCTCCGACAAGGCCTGACCGCTCCCGCCCTCAACACCCGCTGTGTCCCGCACCCGCATCCCTGAGCCCGGGACCCCGCGTTTCGTCTCGCTCCGCTCGCTCAACGACCGACGAACGAGGCCCGACACAGAAAAGGCCGCCACCTCCGAGGAGGTGACGGCCCTGCTGGGTCTCAGAGGATCAGCCGATGAATGCGGCGAGGTCCTTCTCGAGCGCGAACTTGGGCTTGGCGCCGATGATGGTCGTCTTGACCTCACCGCCGTCGAACACCTTCATCGCCGGGATCGACGTGATCTGGTACTTCATCGCGAGCTCGGGGTTCTCGTCGACGTTGAGCTTGAGGATGGTGATCTTGTCGGGGTTGTCGGCCTGGATCTCGTCCAGAACCGGCGCGACCATACGACAGGGACCGCACCACTCGGCCCAGAAGTCCACCAGCACGGGACCGTCGGCCTGCAGGACGTCCTGTTCCCAGGTCGCCTGGCTCGTAGCCTTTGCACTCATCAGAGTTCTCCTTGATTCGAGGTTCGTCCGTTACAACAGCGGACGAGGTGAAAGTGTTCCCGCGCGCTCACGCGGTGAGGACTTGGGCGGCCTCCGCAGCGGGGACCTCGACCGAGGCGTCCTCGAGATCGGCGAGGAAGTGCTCAGCGTCGAGGGCCGCGACCGTGCCCGTGCCGGCAGCCGTGATGGCCTGACGGTAGGTCGGGTCGATGACGTCTCCGGCGGCGAAGACACCGGGGACCGACGTGACCGAGGAACGGCCGTCGACCCAGATCGTGCCCTCGGCGGTCAGCTTCAGCTTGTCGTGCACGAGGTGCGTGCGCGGGTCGTTGCCGATCGCGATGAACAGGCCGTCGAGCGGCAGGTCGCTCAGCGTGCCGTCGACGGTGTTGCGCAGCTTCACGCCGCTGACGGAGTCGCCACCGAGCACCTCGGCGACCTCGCTGTTCCACACGAACTCGATCTTCTCGTTCGCGAACGCGCGCTCCTGCATGATCTTCGAGGCGCGCAGCGTGTCCTTGCGGTGGATGACGTAGACCTTGTCGGCGAACCGGGTGAGGAACGTGGCCTCTTCCATGGCGGAGTCGCCGCCGCCGACGACCGCGATCGTCTTCTGGCGGAAGAAGAACCCGTCGCAGGTGGCGCACCAGGAGACGCCGTAGCCGGAGAGGCGCTCCTCGCCGTCGATGTGGAGCTTGCGGTAGGCGGAGCCGGTGGCGTAGATCAGGGTCTGCGTCTCGTGCACCGCGCCGCTGCCGAGCGTGACAGTCTTGACCGGGCCGTCGAGCTGTAGGTCGGTGACGTCGTCGTAGAGCACCTCGGTGCCGAACTTCTCTGCCTGCTCCTGGAACTTCGCCATGAGCTCGGGGCCCTGGATGCCCTCGGGGAAGCCCGGGTAGTTCTCGACCTCGGTGGTGTTCATCAGCTCGCCGCCGACCTCGACCGAGCTCGCGATGAGCAGCGGCTTGAGGTTCGCGCGGGCAGCGTAGATGGCGGCCGTGAAGCCCGCAGGGCCGGAACCGATGATGATGACCTGACGCATGTGCTCTCCGTCTGAGAAAAGGGATCCGTCGAAAGACGGCCCGAGTACTTCAACCCATGGTAACCGCGAGGCATTCCCTGCGCCGAGTGCCGGGCGGGAGTCAGCGACCGGGCAGGAAGCGGCGCACCAGTGTTCCCGCGACCTTGAGTTCCGGCGCCCGCAGCAGCGCGAGGATTCCGAGGTACACGATGACCACGACGAGGCCGATGAAGGCGGTGCCGAGGGCGCCGACGAGCTGTCCGTCGAGCATCCATCCGTCGACTCCGCCGCTGAGGACGAAGACACCCCAGCCTGCCGCGCCCGCCGGGATCGCGGCGATGGCGAAGCGGCCGATGGCGGTCATCCACGAACCGACCTGGAGGCCGCCGATCTTGCGGTGCAGCAGCCACGCGGCGACGACGGTCTGCAGGATGCTGGCGATCGACTGACCGAGGGCGACCGCAGCCGCCAGCAGGCTCAGCGGGATGACGTCGTTCTGGAACAGCGCCCAGGCTCCGAGGGCTGTGACGACGATCAGGACGCACTGGAACATGACGAACCAGAAGGGCGTGCGGGTGTCGTCGTAGGCGTAGAAGGTGCGCTGCACGATGAACAGGATGGTCAGCGGGATGAGGCTGACGAGGTAGCAGATCAGCACGAGGGCGGCGGACTGCGCGGCACTCTCCGCGGTCACGAACTCGGTGTCCTTCGTGAACACCCGCGACGCGGGGATGGCGGCGGCAGCGACGGCGGCCACGGCGGCGGCGATGAAGAAGAGCAGGGTGCGGATGCTGCGCGCGATGTCGGCACGGACCTCGTCGTCACGCCCGGCGGCCGCGTGCTCGCTGATCTGGGTGAAGTAGGGCGTTCCGATCGAGAGCACGATCACCGAGTAGGGGAGCATGAAGATCAGCCAGGCATTGGTCGTCACCGTCGCGGAGGCGTCGATGCCCGCGGCCTCGCTGATGATGAAGCCCTGCAGGGTTCCCGCGGCGAGGCTGGCGAACGCCATCAGGAACGTCCAGCCGGCGAGACGGCCGACCGTGCCGAGTCCGACCCCGCGCCACCGGAAGTCGGGCTTGAGCGCGAGCCCGGTGCGTCGCCAGAACACCAGCAGCACGACGGCCTGCAGCGCGATGCCCAGCGTGGCTGTGCCGCCCAGAAGGGTGATCATCGTCGGCGTCCACTCGGAGGCCCGCGTCGGCACCGGTGCGAACAGAGCGCCGAGGGCGAGGAAGCCGGCGATGGAGATGAGGTTGTTGACGACCGGCGCCCAGGTGAACGGGCCGAAGATGCGGCGGGCGTTCAGCGCCTCTCCGAGCAGCGCGTAGAGCCCGTAGAGCAGGATCTGGGGCAGGCACCAGTAGGCGAGCGCGGTCGCGAGGGCCAGGATGTCAGGCTTGGCCTGTCCGGCGACGATGTGGACGAGCCAGGGCGCGCAGGCCGTCGCGAGAGCGGTGAGCACGACCAGCACGACCGTGCCGAGCGTGAAGAGCTTCGAGATGAAGGCGTTGCCCCCGTCGGCATCCGCCGTGGCCTTCACGATCTGCGGAACGATCACCGCGGTGAGCACGCCCACCGAGATGAGCGAGAACACGCTGTTCGGGAGCTGGTTCGCATAGGTGAAGGCGTCAGCGGCCCCGGAGCTGACCGATCCGAGCACTCCGACCAGCACGATGCTCCGCAGCAGCCCGGTGACGCGCGAGACGAGGGTGCCGGCGCCGATCACGGCGCTGGCGCGCCCGAGGCTACTCACCCCGGCCGTCTTTCGGCTCGGCGGCTTCGAGCGCGGCTGCATCCGCTGCTGCCTCCTCGGACGCCTCGCGGCGCTTGCGGAGCACGGTGCGGACCACGCCGAGCCCGATCAGCAGCGCGGTGAGCCCGCCGAAGATGCCGAGGCCGATGGTCTCCCACTCCGCGCGGACGGCGACTCGGATGATCTGATCGCTCTGCACCTGCACGCCCGTGGGACTCAGGAGACCGAGCCGCAGGTCGACCTCGCCGCTGCCGACGCGCGCCGAGACCGGGACCTTCACGCGGGTCGTGCTGTTCGCCTGCACGACCGTCTCGATCAGCGGCTTCACTTCGAGGCGGGGGTCCGTCGGCGACGCCGTCAGCTGCACGGTCACCGGCCAGGGAAGGTCGTTGCGCACGCCGATCGGCAGGTCGGCGTTGGCCGAGATCAGCTGGATCGTGCTCGACTGCGGGATGCTGACGGAACCGAGCGTCGCCGTCGTGAGCGCACGATGAGCGGCGACGCTCGCCGGGAAGTCGTCCGCCGGCGTGCGGACGGTGAGGGTGCGCAGGATCCTGATGCGCTCCGGGCCGAGAAGCACCTGCGGGTCGGTGAGGATCGTCGAGAAGGCGCCGAGGGCCTGCTCGTCCACGAGGAGGTTCGCGACCTCCGCAGCACCGGGAGTGCCGCTCTCCACCGAGATCGCCGCGGCGACCGGCGCGGTGTCGCGCAGGGCCCCGAGGTCGAAGCCGATCGAGTCGGCGGCCGAGATCGCCTCGCGCAGTGCGTCGGCGCTGCGCGTCTCGTCGCGGTCGAGTCCGATCAACAGCGGGGCACCGGGAGCGCGAGCCTCGGCGAGGAAGAGCCGGGCGGCCGATTCGGCGAGCAGACGTTGACGGGCAGCGGGGTCGGCTTCGGCCGCAGCGTCCGAGAGCGATGCCGACGTCGCGGCATCCGTCACGAGGAGATCGTGTCCGTCCGCCGTCGCGTGTGCGCTGCTCTGCCCGCCGACCGTGGTGGAGGAGACGATCGAGGTCGTGCTGTCGCCGAGATAGCCCGCGAAGGCGGTGAGATCGTCGGCGGTGACATCCGGGCGGGGCCACAGGATGCGCGGCAGGGCGCCGTCGACGTCGGTGAGCGCTTCGTCGTCCGGAAGTGCGGGCGTCTCGGTCGGCGTCGGCGTCGGTCCGGTCGTGCCGTCGGCGGTGTCGGTCGGGGGAGGGGTGACACGCACCACCGGGAAGTTCGCGGGGTCGAGGAAGGCGGTGAACGAGAGCGGCTGCAGCAGTTCCGGGAGCTGCGCCTGTGCCTGCACCCCGGCATCCGCATCGCCGAACTGCAGGGCGAAGCGCGCATTGGGCAGCTCGTCCAACCGGGTCAGCCAGTCCGTCGCCTGCTCCGGTGCGGCGGAGCCGAGAACCCGGATCGCGGCGAGGATCGACGGATCGATCGCGAGGACGGCTGTGGTTCCGGCGACGCCGTCGAGCTGTGCGGTCAGGGCGCCCTCCGGTGCGGTGAGCGCCGCGATCTCGTCCGAGGTGAGCAGGACGCCGTCCGCGGGTGTGGCCGTGATCGGAACGATGACGCCGACGAGCGACGGCGTGGCCGCGGACACGATCAGGACGCTCGTCGCCGTGGCATCCTGCTCGACCGCGTCATCGGCCGCCGGTCCGCCGGTGGTCGCACCGGTCAGCTCTGCCCGCAGCGGGTAGATCCCGGGCGCGAGCAGGCCGAGCGTGTCTTCGGGCACGAAGATCGTCGTGGTCGCCGATTCGCCCGCCGCGATGGCCTCGGTGCTCTCGCTTCCGATCGTGGCGAAGTCTCCCGCGGCCTCTTCGTCGTCGAGCCAGTCGGTGAGGCCGGCATCGTCGGCCAACGGGGTGCTGCCGATCTCGACGCGGACGCGCCCGTCGGTCAGCTCCGAGTCGGTGCGGTTCCGCAGGGTGATCACGGCAGAGGTCGAGGATCCGGGCGCGACCGTACCGCGAAGGCCGGCGGAGACATGCAGCTCGACGGTCTGCTCATCATCCGCGGGCGGTGTCTCAGCGGCCGCGGCGGCGCCGGGAACGGCGAATCCCCCGATGCTCAGCGCGATCGCGAAGACGGCGGTCCTGCGCGCGAGCCGCTGCAGGCGCGCACGGAAGCCGGTTTCGGGGGTTGTGACGGTCATGAAGGTCTTCCTCGAACGCCCCGGGACGGGGGCTGCTCGTGAGTACTGACCTTGTGATTCTAGGAGGCCCGAGGAAGGAGAACCCTGAAGACGCGTAGAGTGACGGCCGTGTCCGACACCCCCGCACCCGTCCCCGACCCGCTCGGCAGTGCCGCCCTCGCCGCCGACCTCGACGAGGCGGACCTCCGTTCCGAGCCCCTGCGGCGCCTGTGGGGCGAGGAGGCCGACGATGCGCTCGCCCGAGGAATGCGGGAGCCGATTCTGCGGGCGATCGCCGGCGACTCCGGTGTGCTGGCGACCCTGGGTCGCCTGCTCGTGCTCGGGATGCCGCAGCCGCGGGAGGCCGTCGCCGACGCACTGCCGCGTCTGGGCGTCGATGGACTCGTCGCTCTCGGCCTGGCACGTGCGGACGAGGAGATCGTCACCCCGACCGCCCTCCTGCGCCCGCAGTCGTTCGTGGATGCCGACGGTGTCGGCGAGTGGTGGATCGCCAGCGACCTCGACGAGGTCGCTCTCGACGGCGCCCTGCCGGCCGATCACGTGCTCGGCGTCGGCGGCGCATCCCGCACGCTCGCCGAGACGATCGTGCCGATCGAGGTCGATCGCGCGCTCGACCTCGGCACCGGTTGCGGCATCCAGGCGCTTCTCGTCGCTCGGCGGGCGGGCACGGTGGTCGCGACCGACATCTCCGCGCGAGCGCTGGCGTTCGCCGAGCTCAACGCCCGCCTCAACGGGGTGAGCAACATCGAGTTCCGTCTCGGGAGTATGTTCGAGCCGGTCGAGGGCGAGGCGTTCGACCTGATCGTCTCGAACCCGCCGTTCGTCATCACCCCGCGGGTCGACGACGTGCCCGCCTACGAGTACCGCGACGGCGGCCTGGTCGGCGATGCCCTCGTGGAGCAGTTCGTGCGCACGGCACCGGCCTTCCTCACCGTCGGCGGCATCGCGCAGCTGCTCGGCAACTGGGAGTCGCGCGACGGCGTCACGGGGCTCGCACGCCTCGATGCCTGGGTGCCGGGAGACCTCGACCTCTGGGTCATCGAGCGCGAGCAGCTCTCTCCCCTCGGCTACGCCGAGCTGTGGATCCGCGACGGCGGCACGACACCCCGCGATCCCGAGTTCACGCCGCTGCTCACCGCCTGGCTCGACGACTTCGCCGCGCGCCGCGTCACGTCGATCGGCTTCGGGTACGTGCTGGTCCGGCGACCGGCCAGCCCAGAGGGGCCCGCGCACGCGCCGATCCGGCGCAGGGAGGCCGTGCGGCAATCCGTCGCGAACGTGGGCGCCGCGCTCGCCACGGGCCTGGCCGCGCACGACCTGCTGGCCGCGGGTGTGCCGGCGACTCTCGTCACGGCATCCGATGTCACCGAGGCGCGGCACCTGCTGCCGGGCGACGACGACCCGAGCGTGATCGAGCTGCGGCAGGGCGGAGGTCTCGCCCGCACCGTGAGCGTCGATCCTGCGCTCGCCGCCTTCGTCGGAGCCTGCGACGGCGAGCTCACCGTCGGTCAGATCGTCGCGGCGCTGGCCGACCTGTTCGAGGTGCCTCTCGCCGATCTGTGGGCCGACCTCGAGCCGCGCATCCGTGCGCTCGTGTTCGACGGCCTGCTGGTGCCGGGGGAATAGCCGTGGCATCCATGCGTTGGAATAGATCATGAAGGCTTTCGGATTCCTCTCCTTCGGGCACTACGCAGATGTGCCCGGCTCGGCGACCCGCACGGCGGGCGACATGCTGAAGCAGACGATCGAGATCGCCGAGGGCGCGGACGAGATCGGCGTCAACGGCGCGTCGGTGCGCGTGCACCACTGGGCACGGCAGGCTGCGTCTCCGATGCCGTTGCTGTCGGCCATGGCCGCACGCACGAAGCGCATCGAGGTCGGCACCGGCGTGATCGACATGCGCTACGAGAACCCGCTGCAGTTCGCCGAGGAGGCGGCCGCGCTCGACCTCATCGCCGACGGTCGGATCGCCCTGGGCGTGAGCCGTGGTTCACCCGAGACGGCGCTCCGCGGGTACGAGACCTTCGGGTACGTCGATGAAGAGGATCCCGAACGCGGCAGCGTGCTCGCGCGGGAGAAGTTCGACATCTTCCTGCGCGCCATCGACGGGGAGCGCATCGCGGCCGGTGATCCGCGCATGGTCGGCGAGGGCCGCTATCTCGCGATCGAGCCGCAGTCGCCGACGCTCCGCGACCACATCTGGTGGGGCTCCGGCTCGCGCGCGACCGCGGAGGAGACCGGACGCAAGGGGCTCAACATGATGAGCTCGACCCTCGTCACCGAGGCGACCGGCCAGCCGTTCCACGAGCTGCAGCGCGAGCAGATCGACCTGTTCCGCGCCGCCTACAAGGAGGCCGGCCACACCGGCGCGCCGCGCGTCTCGGTGAGCCGCAGCGTCTTCCCGCTCATCTCCGACATGGACAGGGCGTACTTCGGCCTGCGCAGCGAGGAGAACGGCGACCAGATCGGCGTCATCGACGGCTTCCGCTCCACGTTCGGCAAGACCTACGCCGCAGAGCCCGACGTGCTCATCGAGCAGCTGAAGCGGGACGAGGCCGTGATGTCGGCCGACACCCTGCTGCTGACCATCCCGAACCAGCTGGGACCGGCGTACAACCTCCACGTGCTCGAGTCGTTCGCGACCCACGTCGCACCCGCGCTCGGGTGGAAGCCCAACACCGAGGGGCCCGTCCAGGGCGATCCGGTCTAGATCGTGCAGAGGGCGGATGCCGCGGCATCCGCCCTTTTCCACCCCTTCACGGCATTCCGGTATACCGGTACTCTGGCCGCATGCGTGTGCATCGGAGGGGAATTCTCGCGGGGGCGATCATCTTCATGGCTGTGCTCGTCGGCGCCGTCCCGGCGGCTGCGGCGACCACCAGTTCGTGGGCCACCTGGCAGCCGCTCGCCGGCGGAGCCGGGGCCTACACGACGACCGTGCAGATCGCGGCGCAGCCCGCGATCACGGCGACCATGACGAGCGATTCCCGCGGCGGCGGCCCGGGCGTCATCTCGGGAGCATCCACCTGGCTCTCCGAGGGCACGCCCATCGGCGCCAAGTACGGATCCAGCCGCGATCTGCCGTACCTGAACCTGCGTCCGAAGGCCGACAACGCCGCGAGCCCCTCGACGACCACGTACTCCTTCGACGCCCCCACGCCTTCGTCGGGGTGGGCCTTCGCCCTCGGCGACATCGACGCCGACTCCGTGCGCATCCAGGCCATCGGTCCCGACGGGCAGGCGCTCGACGCGACCGAGCTCGGCTTCCAGAGCGGCTTCAACTACTGCGCTCCCGGCGTCGTCGGCAAGCCCTCGTGCACCGGCGTGGCGACCGATGTGCCGGTCTGGGACCCCGCCAACCTCACTCTCACCGGAAACGCGGCCGCGGCCGACACGAGCGGCGCCGCCGCGTGGTTCGAGCCGGCAGCGCCGATCAGCTCGCTCACCTTCTTCTTCACCCGCCGGGCGGGCTTCCCGGTCTACCAGACGTGGTTCGCCTCTCAGGCCCGCGACATCACCGGCGCGGTCGTCGACATCGTGGACGGCCCCCTGACCGGGGTGGCACTCACCCTCACCGACGCGAACGGCGCGGTCGTCGGCACCACGACGACAGCGCCGGACGGCATCTACTCCTTCCCCGGCTTCGTCGCGACCGACGGCTACACCGTGCGGGTCGCACCTCCGGCCGGCAAGATCTCGACGGGGGCGACGACCGTGGCGGTCGATCTGACCACGACGGATGCCGTCGCCGACTTCACCGTGCGAGACATCGTGCCGGTCGCGGTCTCGGGGCAGGTGACGGATGCCGACGGCGACCCGGTGCCCGGCGTGACCGTGACGATCGACGGGCAGACCACGACGACGGATGCGGCGGGCGAGTACCTGTTCGACTCCGTCCCGGTCGGCACCCATACAGCGACGATCACCACCCCGGACGGCTACACCCTCGTGAGCAGCCCGCCCCCGTTCACGATCCCGCCCCTCAGCGAGGACCCGATCGAGAACGTCGACTTCCAGGTCGCCGAGAACCCGACGCTGAGCGGAGCAGTCACCTCGAACGGCTCCGGTGTCGCCGGCGTGACGATCACCGCCGTGGGCCCCGGCGGCACGATCACCGCCGTGACGAACGGGAGCGGCGCCTACTCCTTCCCGCGTCTTCCGGCCGGCGACTACGACATCACCATGACGACTCCCGGCGGCTACGTCGCGTTGACGCCGGTCACCCGGACCGAGCAGATCGCCGGCGTCGACGTCGCGAACGTGGACTTCGATCTCGCGCGCCTCGGCGCCCTCGACGGCACGGTGCGCACCGACGGCGGCGCCCCCGTGCCCGGCGTGGTCATCGATGTCACCGGTCCGGGGGTGCCCGCACAGCTCACGACGGATGCCGACGGCTCGTTCGGCCTCGGCGGGCTCCCGCCCGCGACCTACACGCTCACGGTCGTGCCGCCCACCGGCAGCACCGTCGTCGGAGCCGCGACCAGGACCGTCGTGATCACCGCGGCCGGCGAGGCCGTGGTCGAGCAGGACTTCACGCTCGCCGCGATCGTCGTCCCGCCGGATCCCGATCCCGACCCGCCGGTGACCGGCGGCAACGGGGGCGGCAACGGCGGAAGCCTGCCGGGCACCGGTCTCGGCCCGGAGACCTTCGCGTGGGCCGCGGGCGGTGCGGCCGTGCTGCTCGTCGGAGCGGTGCTGCTCATCGTCTCGCGTCGCAGGGCTCCGCGCGACTGACCCCCCTTTCGTCAGCTGGCCTTGGGCGGACCGAACAGCTCCTCGCCGTGCTCGTGGAGCAGCCGGTAGGCATCGGCGAACGTCTCCGGCTCGGGTTCGCCCGGCTTGCCGTAACGCGCGATGAGCAGACCCAGCAGGCCGCGGGCCGGCGGCGTCAGCGGCTTCGTGTGATCCGCCTCGTTCGGCTGCGGCGGGGTCTCCTCCGGGTTGGGCGGGGTGTAGGCCGGGGTCGTGACGGGCCAGTCGGCCGGATGCCGGGGTTTGTCGAGGTTCACGACGTTCAGCAGCGTGTTGGCCGACTGGTCGCGGTCGTTGAGCGGCTTCAGCCCGTGGAGCCGCGAGAGCGTCGCCGTCACGGAGCCGTGATGCATCTCGTCGTGGATGATCGAGCCGCGCCTCGTGTAGGCCGACACGGCGATCGCCGGCACCCGGCAGCCGAGCCGGTCGAACGTGAAGCCCATCTCGCCGGCCTTCGTGTCGGGCGTCGGCTTCGTCGCAGCGGGCGGCGGCACGTGGTCGTAGCATCCGCCGTGCTCATCGAACGTGATCAGCAGCAGCGTGTTCACGGCGTTCGAACCCTGCGGCGACGCGCTCGTGCGCACCGCCTCGTAGATGTCGTGGATCAGTCGGTCGCCGGCGCGCACGTCGGACACCGCGCTGTCGAAGATCTCCTCGCCGCCGTCCGTGCTCTCCCGCACCGCGCCGAACGGCGGGTGGAAGTCGTTGTGGTCGTAGACCATCCGCGGCTCGATGAACGCGTAGGCGGGCAGCTCCCCGGCCTTCGCCTCGGCGTAGAAGTCTTCCATGGTGCCGAAGTGCTCGGTGCGCCAGTACTTCTCCAGCACGGCGGCATGCAGCATCCCGGTGAACGAGACCAGCTGCAGCTTGTCGAGGTAGATCTTCCAGCTCAGCTTCTTGTCCTCGAGACGGTTGAAGACCGTGGGGGCCGCCGGGGCGTCGAGCCACTTCCGGTACCCGTCGCCGCCCTGATTCGTGACGAAGCCGTGCGACGTCGAGGCGTGGAAGAACGACCGGTTGCAGAACGTCTGCGACGGCACGCCCGCGTACCAGTGGTCGAACACCGCGAACTCCGCGGCGAGCGTCGACAGCACGGGCAGCATCTCGGGAGAGAACGAGCCCATGATGTGCGCGGCCTCTTCGGGCTTCGGCTCGGCACCGCGACGGAGACGCCGGACGTTGATGATGTAGTCCTCGAGGAACCCCGACATCGTCGCCTTCTCGCCCTTCGTCGGAGCGTTGAACGGCGCTTCCATCTCGTCGACGAAGAGGTCGGCGTTCGTCTTCGGATCGATCGTGCCGAAGATCTGCGTGTTGACGTGCGGATACTCCTCGCCCGGATCCGGGTCGGGAAGGCTCATGATGCGGTCAGTGGCGCCCTGGTGGATGTGGGCCTCGACGACGGTGCCGTCGGACGCCGTGTTGCTGTGCGACCCGAAGGCCAGGCCGTCGAAGGTCTCGCCCGCGGGCAGGGTGTCCTTCGAGTACAGGTAGCCGAGCAGGTTGTCGAAGGAGCGGTTCTCGCCCATCACCACGACGAGGTGATCGAACCCGGGCTCGCTGCGAGGAGTGAGGGCGGCGAACGGGTCGGGGTCGGATGCGAAGCCGTCGCGGTGGCCGGCAGCGACCGTCGCTCCGATGGCCGCTCCGCCCGCTCCGCCGACGACCGCGCCCGCCAGCGCGGCCCCGCCCATCTTGAGGAACCCTCGGCGGGAGGGATCGGGGACGGGTCGCGGGGTGTCTTCGGTCACGAGGCCGATCTTACGACCGGGCCGGGTTGCCGGGACAGAGCCTCAGCCTGATGTCTCCGTGCTGAAGCGCAGAGACATCGATCGTGTCTCGGGCCGCAGCAGAGCATCGGGCCAGACGTCCGGTCCGCAAGCGCGGGAGCCCAGACCGTTCTGGGCGACGTCGAGATACAGGTGGGTCCGCGTGGGGGTCGGCAGCTCGTGCGCGTGGTCGGCGAGGTCGACCTCCTGGGCGGTGTGCCGCGCGAGGGTGAAACCCGGGCGACGACCGCGCGTGTCGGCATCCGCCGAGGCACGCAGCGCCGTGCGCCCGCCGGTCACGAGGTCGAGTCGCCGCAGGTCGCTGCGGTGCCCGCTCTCCTGGGGATACGCGTAGGGGAAGGTGAGGTCCTCCACATCGGCCGCGTACCGTCCGACGAGCACCCCGCGACGCGAGTCCGGGTAGGACTCGCCGGGGCCTGTGCCGAACCACTCCGCTCCGTCGACGTCGATGGGCAGGTCGAAGCGCACGCCCAGACGAGGCCACACGAGGTCCCACCGCGACGACGGGATGAACGTCAGCGCCAATCGCACGTCATCGCCGTCGAGCTCCCAGCGTTCGTCGAGCGCGACCGCGGCGCGGGTGTCTGCGGCGGCCCACCTCGTGCGCCGCTCGAGCACCGTCTCGCTGCGCCGGATCGACACCACGCGGGACGTGAGCCTGTCGAGACCGGCCTCCCGCCACCGGGAGGCGTGCGACGGCCCCGGGACCCCGAGTCCGCGCCCTTCCATGGGGTCGCTGACGTCGTAGCTGCCCATGTGGGAGCCCTTGTCGTTGTCGGTGGGCGCGCGCCAGAGCTCGAGGCGGGGCCCGTCCACGGCGAGCGAGCCGAGCGACACCAGATGACCGTCGATGAATTCGGCGGGGCCGAGTCGATACCGACCCGCGACGTCGAGAGGCGCATCCGTGACACGCACCGCGGTCCCGCGCGGGTTACGGGAGGGTACGCGCGCTCCGGGCAGGAGGGCCTGGCGCGAGCCGATGACGTCTCCGGCCGACGCCCACGCCGTATGCTCCGCGAGCGCCGCGCTGACGGTGAACCAGAGTTCACCCTCGGCGCTGCGGGAGACACCGGACAGATCGATGCGCGCCGTGCCCTCCGCTCCCGCCCCCACGGCACCGCCGTCGTCGCCGACGAACGCGACCGTGCCGGACGCCACCTCGTCACCATCGCGCTCGACGCGCCACGGGAAGACCAGGTCTGCGGTGTCGGCGGAGTGACGGAGGTTGCGCATGCGCACCGAGACCGCGTCGGGCTGGACATCGATCTCGAAGCGGATCGGCGCCGTCACGGCCGCGAACTCCACCAGGCCGGGGCTCGGCGTGCCATCCGAGAGGACCATGCCGTCCATGCAGGTGTGCCCGTCGTGGATGCCTGCGGCGGCGAAATCGTCTCCGTATGCGAAGAACTCCACGCCGTCGGCGGTCTTCGAGCGGATGCCGTGATCACGCCACTCCCAGACGAAACCGCCGTGCAGCCGCGGGTACTGCTCGGTGAGATCCACGTAGCGGTCGATGCCGCCCGGGCCGTTGCCCATGGCGTGCACGTACTCGCACATCACGAAGGGCTTCGTCCGCTGCCGAGCGGACTGCAGGCCCGATGCGTCCTGCAGCAGCGCGGTCGAATCCGAGCCGATGCTCACCACCTCGGCGATCGCGGGGTACATGCGCGAGTAGACGTCGGTGTACTCGCCGGCGCGATCGCCCTCGTAGTGCACGGGTCGCTCGGGATCGCGAGCGTGCAGCCACTCCGACATCGCCGCGAGGTTCGCGCCCGTGCCCGACTCGTTGCCGAGCGACCACATCACGATGCTGGGGTGGTTCTTGTCACGCTCGAACGTGCGCTCCATCCGGTCGAGATAGGTCGCCCGCCACGCGGGATCCTCGCTCGGATTGTCCATCCATTCGTCGATGCCCGAGGAGAACATGTCGCTGCCGTGATGGAACGCATGCGTCTCGATATCGCACTCCAGCATCACCCAGAAGCCCAGCTCGTCGGCGAGATCGAGCATGCGAGGGTGCGGCGGGTAGTGCGCCGTGCGGATGGCGTTGACGTTGTGGCGCTTCATCAGCTCGAGGTCGCGGCGAACGAAGTCCTCGTCGAATCCTCGGCCGATGTCGGGATGCGTGTCATGACGGTTCATGCCGTGCAGCACCACACGGCGACCGTTGACGAGGAACTGGTCGCCCCGCACCGCGACGCTGCGGAAGCCCAGACGCAGCGAGATCGTCTCGGCGCCGCCCCGGCTGCTGATCTCCGCGTCGTACAGTCGGGGCTGCTCCGCCGACCACGCCTCGACGCGGTCCACGGCGACCGGAGCGACCCGGTCGCGACTCTCCCACTGCACGTCGATGCCGAGCTCGGGCACGCTCAGGCGCACCGGAAACGCCCTATCCGACGCCCGCAGCTCGGTCGTGACGACTCCGGCGCCGCTCTCGTGGTCGTACCCGGCGCGCACCCAGACGTCTTCGATGCCCGCTGCCGGCCGCGCCTGAAGCGTGACGTCTCGGAAGATGCCCGGAAGCCACCACTGGTCCTGGTCCTCCACGTAGGTGGATGCCGACCACTGGTGCACGCGCACCGCGATGGTGTTCGAGCCCGCACGCACGGCTTCGGTGACATCGAACTCCTGCGCGAGTCGCGATCCGGTGCCCACGCCGATCTCGACGCCGTTCACCCACACGCGGTAACGCGACTCGACGCCGTCGAAGCGCAGCACGATCGCCTCGTAGTCGTGGCGTTCCAGCCAACCGGCGGGAACGTCGAAGGTACGACGATGGTCTCCGGTCGGGTTGAGGTCAGGGGAGAAAGGCGGGTCCTGCGGGAAGGGCAGCTGCACGTTGGTGTACTGCGGAGTGCCGTAGCGGCCGTCGCCGTGCAGTACCCAATGGCTCGGCACGGGCAGCGTGTCCCACCCCGAGTCGTCGTATGACGGCTCGGCGATGTCGTCGGCCTGCTCACCCACGGGCAGCACGCCCGGGGCGCCGAGGGCACCGGGCACACCCCGGAGCAGACGAAAGCGCCACTCACCGTTCAACGACAGGGTCGGTGCGGTCGAGTGCAGCCAGGAACGCGCCGTACGCCGCCGTCCTCGCCCAGGGCCGATGTCGTCGACGTAGTGAACCTGGTCGTGCATGCTGTCCTCTCAGGGGCGGGCACCCGGAGGCCGGACCTGAGCCGTGCGAAGGGGTGGAGGTCGACGTCGACCCGCGGCCATGTTAGGACAAAGTCCGGACGCACAGCAATACTGCGCCTGATCGACGCCGGGATGGACGACAGAAGGCGCCGCCGGAGCCGAAGCCCCGACGACGCCTTCTGCACAGACGCTGCGGACCTACTCGGCGTGCTGCCGGCGACGTCGCAGGGCGACGAGGCCGAGGCCCAGCACGAGCAGCACCACGGCGGCGATCACGTACGGAGTGCTGTCGGCTCCGGTGTTCGCGAGGTCGCCGGATGCCGCACCGCCGTTGCCGGGAGTCACCGCTCCGCCGCCGGAGGATGCGGCCGTGACGGTGAGCGAGGCGGTGACCTCCGTACCGTCGGGGAGGATGACGGCGAGCGTGTGCACTCCCGCGGGGGTGGCCGCAGGGATCGTGACGGTGCGCGAGAACGCACCGCCCGCTCCGACCGTGACGGTGCCGAGGTCGACCGGGTCGGAGCGCAGCTCGAGACGCAGCTCGGCATCCGCCGCGAAGCCCGAGCCCGACACCGTGACGGTGCTGCCCGCCTGAACGGATGCCGCACCCAGCTCGATCTCGGCCGGGACCTCGGGCTCCGTGACCGGGGGAGTGACCCCGGCCTCGGTGACCCATTTCTCACCGGCATCCGACTTGGTGATCGTGAACGTGTCGTAGACCGCACCGACAGGCAGCTCGGTCGTGGCATCCGGCTGCTTCTCCGCGAGGTACGAGCGGTAGACGAGCTGGTCGTTCGAGACGTCGATCACCTGGTACGTGGTGACGCCCTGCCCGCGCAGCACCTGGGTGGCGCCGTTGTTCGTCCAGACGTTCTTCTCGGGGGTCTCGAGCTCGTAGTGCTTCGCGCCCGAGTTCGAGACGACGTAGACCGGTCCGGTGGTGAGGCCGGGGGTCTCGGTCGCGTCGGTGTTGACGTAGCCGCGGGCGTAGGTGTGGTCGTGGCCCATGAGTACCAGGTCGATGTCGTTGCGCTGGAAGACCGGAACCCAGTCGGCGCGCAGTTTCGGCTCGTCGCGACCCTCGGATGCCGAGAACACCGGCTGGTGGAACGTGACGACGTTCCACTTCGACGGGCTGTTCTGCAGCAGCAGGTCGAGCCAGGCGCCCTGGAAGCGGATCCACAGCTCCTCGCCCTTGTTGATCGGGCAGTCCGCACCCGTGCACGACGGCAGCGCCGGCGGGGTGAGGAAGGTCGCGTCGCGCGTCGCGTTGAGAGTGATGAAGCGCACGTCCTGGTAGTCGGTGTAGTAGGCGGTCTCGGCGGCGAATGCGCTCCAGTGCTCGAAGAGCGAGCGGTACTGCGCCGCGACCTCGGTGTCGCCCTTCGCGAGATCGGCCAGGTCGCCGATCGAGTCCATCGACGGGTTGTTGTGCGGGTACTCGAACGCGGCCTTCCACGCCGTGAGCAGCTTGTCGCCGGAGTACTCGTGGTTGCCGGGAGCGGCCATCACGTTCGTGCTGACGGCGGAGTCCTCCATGCCCTTGAACCAGTTGAGCCACTCGTTCTCGTTGCTGGACGTGTTGATCAGGTCGCCGGCGTGCACCGAGCCGATCGAGCGCGGGGCGTTCGCCTCGGCCTGCTTGACGACGCTCGGCCACGTCGTGTCGAGACCGATCTGCGCGTCGCCGTAGTAGACGAACTGGAAGTCGGTCGCGTTCGGGTCGGCGGTCGTGAACTCGAACCATTCGCTCCAGCTGCCCGGGAGACCCACGCGGTAGCGGTAGTCGGTCGCGGCGGTGAGGTCGGTGACCGTGGCGGAGAAGTGGTGGTTCGGGTTGCCGTTCACCACGCCCGCGTCGTACGCGTCGACGGTGCGGGTCTCGCCACCGGCGGCCGGCGCGATCTCGACCTGCCCGATCGTGTGCGAGGCATCACCCGCGAGCCACGAGACCGACTGCGAGATCTCGGGCTGCTCGGTCGGCGTCAGGATGACGCGCGTCGGGGGCGCGACGACCGGAGCACCCGGGTCGGAGGCCTTCACCAGCGTGAGCGACGACATGTCGAAGTAGATGTCCGAGCTCGTCTCGCGGTCCTGGAAGAGCGCCACGGCGATGGTGTTCGTGCCGTCCTGCAGCACGTCGCCCTCGGCGGTGATGGTGCTCGTGAGCGGGTCGCCGTTCGAGTCGCCCGCGTACTCGACATTCGTGGTGTCGGTGATGCGGCCGTCGACGAAGCGGGCGACCTCTTCGCCGTTGATCCAGACGACGATCGCGTCGTCGTAGGTGATCGAGCTCGACAGGGACGCGACCTGCTCGGCGACGCCCGCCTCCAGCTCGAATGTGCTGCGGAAGAAGTACGTCGGGACGGTGGGGGCCTTGGTGCCGTCGACGTAGTGGTTGAGGAGCGTCTTCGGCGTGACCGGGCCGACCGCGCCGAGCTTCCCGTTCTTGGCGCCGAAGGAGCCGGTCGCCGTCTTCCACGCGCTGTCGTCGTAGGCGGGCAGCGTCCAGTCGCGGAGCGCCGCGGGCTGGGGAGACGGGTCGGAGCCGTCGTCGAGGTAGTGCCAGGCGGTGTCGCCGGTGATCAGCGATCCCGTCGGCACCTCGGGTGCGGCATCCGGTGCGGCGAAGGCCGCGGGGGCGACGACGGCGCCGCCGAGCAGGGCGAGGAGCGCGACGGACGTCAGTCCGCGACGCCGCCACCGCACCGCAGGGGTGGGGGAGGTCATGTCTGTCCTTCATGAGGTGGGGGTTTCGTGCTCAGCCGCACGAGGCCCCTTCAGACCATCGAAGACGGATGACGGGGGGCTGACGTCAGGGCGACGAGGAGATGAACAGAGCGGATGCCGGGGCGCCGGTCTTCACTACGATGTGGACATGTCCGATTCCGAGAAGCCGCGACGCGTGCCGCTCTCGCTGTCGAGCCCTCCGACTGCTGTGCAGAACGATCCGGAGAAGTGGCGCGTGTGGCGAAAGTTGTGGCTTCGCATCATGCTCCGGTGGTGGTTGCTGGTGGCGTGCTTGATGGTTCCCTGGCTCATGGTCATGGTGCTCACGTTCCGATTCCGCATGATCCCCGAGACCGTGGCCGTCGGCTCGCTGTGGGCGTGGGGTGCCCTCGGGATCGTCGCGGCGCTCGTCCTACGTCGCCTGGCCCGGCGCGATCTGGAGGACTTCGAGAGACGCGAACTCTCCGAAATGGTGGGCTCATGACCTCCGCTGACGACTCTTCGATCGATGCCCGCGTCCGTGCCGTCGTCCTCGACTACGGCCGCCGTCAGACCCGGCTGTTCGTCAGGTTCGCGCTGATCGAGGGAGCGGTCCTCGCCGTGCTCGTCGCGGTGATCTACGGTTTCGAACTGATCGATCCCGAAGTGGGCATCTGGTACCTCGTCGCTGTCGCCGTCGTCGGCGGATTCCTGCTCAGCACGCTCTTGCTACGGCTGATCCAGGCGCGCACGAGGGCCATCGCTCAGGCGAAGGGCGAGAACCCGCTGTTCTGAACGGGAGCGTGGGATCCTGCTGTCAGCTCCCGGGGCGATCTCTGAACATCCGGCTGAGCTGTCGGAACGCGCGAATCGCGGCGGGAGGGTCTTCGTCGAGCGCGTCGATGTCGTTGAAGGCCGTGCGGAATCCGATCGGCATGAGAGCGGCCTCGGCTTCTTCGCTCACGAAACCCATCGTCCACTGCGGGAAGAAGCGGGAGTCGTGCTCGTCATCGACGAGCACGCGGAAGCCGCCATGCCGGGGGTCCGCGCCGATGCGATCGACGAGCTCCCGCACCGTCGCCTCGTCGCCTTCGAGATACTGCACGAAACGACCCTGCCGGTAGAGGAGCACTCCGGTGACATTTGCGGCTTCATTGGCAGATCGACTCTGAGTGAGAAGGTCCTTGAGGTCGTCGGCGTCGAACGGGACGGACGCCGCGCTGGTGTACACGGTCGAGTAGATGACGCGATGCCGAGCAGCAGGCGAAGTGTCAGACATGTATCGAGACTATGACCCCGGCGCGCTCAGTCCTGGTCGAGCGCGGCGAGCTCGTCGTCGGTCAGGACCAGGTCGGCGGCCGCGGCGGAGTCGCGGATCGACTGCGGTCGCTTGGCCCCCGGGATCGGGATGACGACCGGCGACTGAGCCAGCTCCCAGGCCAGCGCCACCTGTTGCGCGCTCACGCCGCGAGACTCGGCCACCTGCTGGAACGCCGGATGCTGTTCGGCCAGCTCCTTGGCATCCGACAGCCCACCCAGCGGACTCCACGGGAGGAACGCCAGACCCAGCTCGGTGCAGACGTCGATCTCGGGCCGGCTGCTGCGGAACTTCGGGCTGAACTGGTTCTGCACGCTCACGAGACTGTCGCCCAGCGCCTCGTGCGCCGCCCGGATCTGGCCGGGGTCGACGTTCGACAGCCCGATCATCCGCACCTTGCCGCTCGCGGCGATCGCGGTCAGCGCGCCGATGGTCTCGGCATAGTCGACCTTCGGGTCGGGTCGGTGGTGCTGCCACAGCGAGATCTGGTCGACGCCGAGTCGGGAAAGGCTCGCATCGACCGCGCGGTGAAGATGCTCCGGGCTCCCGTCCATGGCCCAACCGCCGCCGTCGGTGCGGAACGCACCGCCCTTGGTCGCGAGGAACACACGGTCGCGCACGCCCAGCTCGTCGAGGATCGAGGCGATGAGCTTCTCGTTCTCGCCGTGCGCGTCGGCACCGAGTTCTTCACCCGGCCCGTAGGCGTCGGCCGTGTCGAACAGGGTGACGCCGGCGTCGAGCGCGGCGCGGACCGTGTCGAGCAGCTGCTCGCGGGGCTGGTGCCCGGTCTGGTCGAAGGTCATCAGGCCGAGGCCGATCGCCCCGACGTCGACGCGGCCCGTGGTGTCGTTGCCGATTGTGCGTGTGTGCATGAGGCGATCGTAGGCGCGGAATATCGCTGAGCCGATGGGGTGGACACGACGGCGGGTGCGCGCGAAGATGGGCGATCGCCCCGGCTGTGGTCAACGGCACCCGTATCTCACTAGGGTGAGCACCGACGGGCACACCGACACGATCCGGGGGATCATCATGACAAGCCGCAACGCGTACAGCTCCAAGGGTCGAGTTCTGCTCTGGGCCATCATCACCGGCATCGCCGCCGCCCTCGGCTACCTCGTGGCCGAACTGTTCTCTCAGCACGACCTCTCGTTCGCACCATGGGGAATGATCGGCATCTTCGCCGTTCTCACCCTGTTCACGTACCTCATCAATGTCCGGAACGTGCCGAGGGAATAGCAGAGTCAGCTGGGCGCCGCGACCGAGTTTCCCAGCGAGCCCGCGTCAGCGAGGATCGCGCGCGCGGCCCGTTCGCCCGACGCCAGGGCGCCCTGGATCGAGGCGGTGTCGAGATGATCGCCGGCGAGGTACAGACGATCGGCGTAGCGCGGCGACCGTGCCGCGCCCAGCGGTGCCGGCTGGGCGGGGAGTGCGTCGACGATGTCGTCGCGCCGGATCAGCTCCCACGCCCGGACGTCGACACCCCAGATCTCGCTCAGGTGGCGGCGGACTTCGCTCTCCTCGGCGGGATCACCGCCGCGCGGCAGCAGGCAGGTCGCGGCGATGAGGTGGCGTCCGGCCGGGGCGTACGAGGGCACGGTGTGCGTCATCACGACCGTGTTCACGACGGGGCCGTGCCCACGTCCGTCGACGGTGAGGAGCGCGGACGTGGTCGGCGGTTCGACGGCTGCGAACCACCAGGTCTGCAGACCGTTGGTCGTCGGCTCCGGAAGCCCGGTGAGATCGGCGACCGCATCGGGCCCGACCGCGACGACCACACGAGCGGCACGGACCGAGTCGCCGTCGACCACGTCCACCTGCATGCCGTCACCGCGTGCGGACACGCGTTCGACCCCGGAACCGAGACGGATGTCGGCGCCGGCCGTGCGTGCGCGCGCAGCGAGCTGCTCCGGGACCGCGGCGATACCCTGCGCGGGCAGGCCCGGGCGGCCGAGCGCGAAGAACCCGACGAGCAGCTGGGCGAACGCGTTCGACGTCTCTCCGCGGCGCTCTGCCAGGACTCCGGCGAGGAACGGTTCGAGCACGGCGGTGCGGAGCGGGCCGCGGAGCCCGGCGGCATCCCACCCCTCGCGCACGGAGACGTCGTTCTGCGCGAGACGCGAGAGCGGACGCACGAGTGCCGGCGCGGCCCAGCGCGCCAGCGCGACGGCATCCGCGGCGTTCACCAGCCCGCTGCGCAGTGTGGTGACGAGCGACAGCGGATGCCGCACCGGATGCCGGAGCTCGGCCGTCCCGTGCTCCGTGCGCACCCGCACGCCGACCGGGAAGCTCCCCAGAGCGAGAGCACCGAGGTCCACGCTGCGGCGCAGCGCCGGGTACGCCGGATTGAGCACCTGGAAGCCGCGATCCACCCGGAACCCGTCGACGATGTCGGTGCGCTGGCGTCCTCCGACGGTGTCTGCCGCTTCGAGCACGACGACGTCGAGCCCCTGCGCGGCGAGCAACCCGGCGCAGCGGAGCCCGGCGAGTCCGGCGCCGACCACGATCACGTCATGCATGCGTCACGCCCTCCTGCTCAGACCGATCGTTCGAGCGGGTGGTTCGCCAGCTTTCCGACCACACCGCCGTCGACGAGTCGCCGCGCCGACGTGTGCGGCTTGCGCGCGGCCTGATCGGTGACGCCGTCGCCGAACTCCCGTGCCAGCTGCAGGCGCGGGTACTCGGCCAGCACCTCATCGAGGAAGGATGCCGGAAGAGCCTCGGTCCGCGCACCGGAGATGTCGAGCGCCGTGGCGGTCTCGAGCAGGTAGCCCTCGACATCCATCGCCGGATCGACGGACGGCCAGTTGTGGCGGATGACGACCTCCAGCGCACGCGTGCTGCGATCCGCCTCCCATCCGGCGCCCGTCGTCAGGGCGACGGCGACGTGTCCGCCTGCCTCTTCGTACGACAGGTTCACGTTGTCGTACTCGGGCACGATGCCGATGTCGTGCAGCAGAGCCGACACATACAACAGCTCGTGATCGATGTCGCTGCGTTCCTCGACGGCGGCGAAGCCCTCGGCCCACAGCCACGACCGGATCACGTGGTTCAGAATCGACTCGGAGTGGTATCGCTCTGCCAGCGACCGAGCTGCGCGAGCGGCGGGCGTGGCGGGAGGCGGGAAAACGCTGAGCTGCATGATGCTCGTCAGAATACGCCCGCAGTCGCCCCGGTACGCTGGAACCCATGCTCAACATGGCCGACGGCCTCCTCCGTCTCGGTGCGCTCGCCGAGAATCCGGTCGTCCGCACCCTCGCGACGTCGTTCGCCGAGGCGGGCTTCGACCTCGCCGTGGTCGGCGGTCCGGTGCGCGACGCCCTGCTCGGGCGGGAGACGCACGACCTCGACTTCACGACGAATGCGTCGCCCGACGACATCCTCCGCATCGTCAAGCCGGTCTCGACCGCGCAGTGGGACATCGGTCGTGCGTTCGGCACGATCGGCGCGCGCGTGCAGGGCGAACAGGTCGAGATCACGACCTATCGCGCCGACAGCTACGACGGCGTGACCCGCAAGCCGACCGTCGAGTTCGGCGACTCGATCGAGGGCGACCTCGTGCGCCGCGACTTCACGGTCAATGCGATGGCGCTGCAGGTTCCCGCCGTGAAGCTGGTCGATCCGACCGGCGGCGTGGAGGACCTCGTCGCCGGGGTCCTGCGCACGCCTGCCGACCCGAAGATCTCGTTCGGCGACGACCCGCTGCGGATGCTCCGCGCCGCCCGCTTCAGCGCCCAGCTCGGGTTCCGCGTCGACGACGACACGTTCGACGCGATCGAGCAGCTCCGGAAGACGATCGACATCGTCAGCCCGGAGCGCATCCAGTCGGAGCTCGTGCGTCTGATGCAGTCCGAAGACCCGGTGCGCGGCATCCGCGTGCTGGTCGAGACGAATCTGATCGACGAGTTCCTTCCTGAGGTCAGTGCCCTGCGCCTCGAGGTCGACGAGCACCACCACCACAAGGACGTCTACGAGCACTCGCTGACCGTGCTCACCCAGGCGATCGCGCTCGAGCATTCGCGGCATCCGGGTGCTGCTCCCGACGTGCCGCTGCGCATCGCCGCGCTGCTGCACGACATCGGCAAGCCCCGCACCCGCAAGCTCGAAGACGGTGGCGTGGTCACCTTCCACCACCACGACATCGTCGGTTCGCGCATGGCGCGCAAGCGCCTGCAGGCGCTGCGCTTCGACACCGAGACGACGGATGCCGTCGCCACCCTCATCGAACTCCACCTGCGCTTCTTCGGCTACGCCGAGGGGTCGTGGACGGATGCCGCGGTGCGCCGCTATGTGCGAGACGCGGGCGACCTGCTCGAGCGTCTGCACATCCTCACGCGCGCCGATGTCACCACGCGCAACAAGCGCAAGGCCCAGCGGCTCGCGAGCGCCTACGACGACATCGAGTCGCGCATCGCCGCGCTGCGCGAGCAGGAGGAGCTCGACTCGATCCGACCGGAGGTCGACGGCAACCGCATCCAGGAGGTGCTGGGCATCAAGCCGGGCCGCGAGGTGGGCGAGGCCTATCGCTTCCTGCTGGAGCTGCGGCTCGACGAGGGAGTGCTCGGGGCCGAGGTCGCCGAGGAGCGGCTGCGCGAATGGTGGGCGGCGCGGGGCTGACGCGCAGCCCGTTCAGCGCAGCTCGGGCACCACGATCTCGACGAGGTCGCTGACGAGCTCGAAGTCCTTCGGGTTCAGTGTGGCGATGCGCGCGCCGATCGAGGCGGCATGTCCCGCGAGCATGATGTCCTTGCTCCGCGCATGGCTTGGCCTCTGCAAGGCGACGCGTGCCGCGAGCTTTGCGCAGCTCTCGGCAGCAAAGGTGTCGAAAGGCAGCCATTCCGTTTGCAGGGTGTCTCGAAGCCATGCCAATCGGGTCGTGCGCTCACGGCGAAGCGCGACGGTCGCCGCTGCCTCGATACCGAACACCAGCTCGGAATAGGTCACCGCACTGAAGGCGAGGGCATCGTCGGGAAGGCTGACTCTTTCGACGTCGATCAGCACCGATGTGTCAAGAAGCAGCATGCTGCTCCCAGGGATCACGGAAGTCCTCGGAATCGCCGTCGGCACGGATATCGGTGAGCCAGGATCCAGCATCGACAGGCGGTGGGGGGCTCTGCGCGATACGAGCCATCAACTCGCTCGCGGGCACGGACCAGCGCGGTCGGATTCGTGCGGCGAGGAGTGCTTCCACGCCGCTGGTGAGCTCTTCGCCCTCCGCTATGCGCATCAGCGCTTCACGCGCCTCGGCCTCCATGGAACGGGAGTTGCGTCGCGCGCGCTCCTTGAGCGCGGCCACCACCTCGTCGCTCAGGTTCCGGATCGTCACCGTAGCCATGCTGCACCTCCTTGACAGCACAATGCTAGCGATCCGCGACAGTCGGAAGAAGGGTCTCAGTCCACCCGGCGGAATCGTATTCCGGTACGTGCGAACGCCGTCGCCGATCGAGGCGAGGGCCCGACGAGGACGATATCTCGCGCGAGCTCGGCAAGGGGCAGATCACTCGCCGAGTCGGTGTAGAAACGTCCGATGCGTCCCGTCGGATGCGCGGTCCGGAAGGCGAAGGCCTTCCGCCGCCCGACGTTGTGCGTCCGGAACCTCGGCCCGGCGGGCGAGAACACGAACTCCGACGCATGCACCTCCACGCCGTGCAAACCGATGTCCGCCAAGAACCGCTGCGCGAGAAATCTCTCGGTCGCCGTCGTCACCAGGCACGCACCGGCGTCGCTCGCTGCACGAGCCGCATCCACGATCTCGGCGGTCACGTTGCCCGGCCGGGAGGCGAGCCTCCTCGCCGTGCGCGTCGCCAGCCCTCGATACTCTTCCTCCGACATCCCCCGAACCGCCACGTGCACGACGGCCCGGTTGCACCGAGGCCTCAGCGCCCCCTCGGCGCTCGCCAGCGCGGCGACCGCGGAGAGCACCCCGATCGGGAACACCAGCCAGGGTCGCGCGCGCAGCCGCGCGAAGACCAGAGTCGCCATCGTGTCGGAGCGACTGAGCACCCCGTCGAGATCGAAGACGGTGATCACTCGTCGTCCACGGACCGCTCGATCAGCAGCGAGACCCGATCGGAGCGGTACACGTCGACGGCGTACTCGACGCATTCGCCCGAGTCGACGAACGTGCGGCGGGTGAGCTGCAGGCCGCCGGCCGCCTGACGTGCGCCGAGGTGCGCGCTCTTCTCCCCGTCGAGCACGACGACCTCGAGCTCGGCCGACGTGCGCGCGAGTCGCAGCGCGAACCGGCGGCGGATCTCCTCCCACAGCGAGCCGGTGAGGTCGCCGTCGAGCAGTCCGGGGACGAGGTCGGCGCGGTAGTACGTCGTCTCCACGGCGAGCGGCTCGTCGTCGGAGCGCCGCAGGCGCTGCAGCGCATAGACCGGATGCCCGGGGGAGACGCCGAGTCCGGCGGCGACCTCGGCGTCGGCCGGACGCTCCTCGGCCCAGAACAGCTCGGCCCCTGGATTCCGCCCCGCGCGGGCGACCTCCTGCGAGAAGGATCCGAGGCGCAGCTGCACGCGCGGAGCGGAGACGAAGGTGCCGCGGGTCGCGTCCCGGTGCACGCGGCCGTCCTGCTCCAGGACGCCGAGAGCGCGGCGCAGGGTCATGCGGCTGACGCCGAGCTCGACGCAGAGATCGCGCTCGGGGGGCAGCGGAGCGCCCGGTGCGAACTCGCCGGACTCGATGCGGGAGCGCAGTGCGGTCGCGATGCGCAGATACGCGGGCTCGCCGGTCCTCGCCGAGGGGGAGGGGTCCGCGTCCGTGCTCACGCTGACACGCTACCCGCTGGCCGTCACCCTTCGCGTCGGCGGACGAGCTCCGACACGACGACGCCCGATCGGAACGCGGTGGTGTCGACGGGCTCGAACCGTTCGGGGCGGTACGGCCGGTCGCCGAACAGCGGGATGCCGTCGCCGAAGAGCAGCGGTTGGCGCTTGAGGACGAGCCGGTCGATCTCGTCAGCCAGGGTCGCGGCGAGCGCCCCGCCTCCGCAGAGCCAGATCGCTCCGCCGTCCTCCCGTTTGAGCCGCTGGACGACGGCGCGCGGATCCTCGGCCGTCACCTCGAGGTTCTCTCCCTCCGCCGTGTGCGTGCGGCTGAAGACGATCTGCCGGAGGTGGTTGTACGGACTCTGCGTCTTGCCGATCTCATAGGTGTTCCAGCCCATCAACACGGTGTCGAAAGCGGTGCGCTCCTGACGCAGACCGAGCATCGCGGCGATATGGGTCGGAATCGTGTCGGCGAAGCGCTCGTTGATGGCGTCCATGTGGTCGCCCTCCATCAGGAAGCCGTCGTACTCGCCCTGTGGGCCGGCGATGTAGCCGTCGAGGCTGACGGCGACGTAGTAGACGAGTTCTCGCATGATCTCTCCATTCACAACAGGTGTCGCACTTGAAACTACAACGGATGTAGTGCTTTGGCAATCGACGGACGGAGGTTGACAGACGCGACCCCACGCAATAACTTCTTGGTATATACCAACTGTGGTCACTTCGATCGGGAAGACTCACCATGTCGTCGCACTCTCCGTCCCGCCCTGTCGCCGTCATCGGCGGAGGCATCGTGGGATCGGCCCTGCTCTACACGCTCGCCCACCGCGGGGTGGATGCCGTGCTGCTCGAGTCCGAGCCGGCCTTGGCCCTCGGGGCGAGCGGCACGAACTCCGGCATCCTGCACACGGGTTTCGACTCGACTGCGGGCGAGCTCGAGACGGAGCTGATCCTGCGGGCCGCAGAGATCCGTCCGGCCATCCTCGATGCGCTCGGCGTGCCGGTCATCTCTGCCGGCGCCGAACTCGTACCGCATACGCCCGAGGATCACGAGACCGTGCGCGCTCTCGCCGCGAACGCGGCTGCGAACGGCGTGCCGGTCGAGGTGCGGGAATCCGACGGGGCCCTGCTCGTGCCGGGGGAGTCTGTCAGCGACCCGGTGGCGTTCGCGCTCGCGCTCGCCGCATCGGCCGTCGCCGCAGGAGCGCGGATCGAGCTTGATGCCCGGGTCACCGCGATCTCCGCGATCGACGACGGCCTGCTGCTCGAGACGGCGGACGGCCGGCGCTTCGAGGTCGCGGCCGCCATCAACGCCGCGGGGCTCTATGCCGACGACATCGCACGCCTCGTGGGCGACGATTCGTTCGAGATCTACCCGCGCAAAGGCGAGTTCTTCGTGTTCGAGCTGCCTGACGGCCAGACGCTCGACCGCATCATCCTGCCCGTGCCGACGAAGCGCACGAAGGGCGTGCTCGTCTTCCCGACGCTCGACGGCAAGGTGATCGCCGGACCCACGGCGGTGGACCTCGACGACAAGGAGGACTGGTCGGTGCGCCCCGAGGCGCGCGACGAGATCCTCGCCAAGGCCGTGCAGCAGCTCCCGGCACTCGAGGGGCTCGAACCGGTCGCGAGCTATGCGGGCCTGCGTCCGGCCGGGCATGGCAGCAACTACGTGATCGGACGGTCGGTGGAGAACGATCGGCTGATCAACGTCGCCGCGATCCGATCCACCGGCCTCACGGCATCCCTCGGGATCGCCGACCACGTCGCCGATCTCCTGCCCGAACTCGGCATCGACGTGGGCGAGCTCCGTCCGCCGACGGTCGCCGCGCCATCGGCATCCGCTGGCCCCTGGTGGCTGCGCACCGCACATCACCGTCGCATCCCCGCCTGAAGAGGACTCCCATGACCACCGTTCTGGCGATCGATCAGGGCACGTCCGGCACGAAGGCCGTCGTCGTCGACGCGGCAGGCGAGGTGCTGGCGCTCAGCGAGGTGTCGGTGCGTCCGACCTATCTGCCGGGCGGCGGCGTCGAGCACGATCCGCAGGCGGTGCTCGACTCCGTGCTGCGCGCCGGTCGCATCGCCGCCCAGCAGGCGAGGGCGGACATCGACGTCGTCACGCTCGCGAACCAGGGCGAGACCGTGCTGGCCTGGGACCCCGACACGGGCGTGCCGCTGTCGAACATGATCGTGTGGCAGGACCGCCGGTCCGAGTCGGTGTGCGCGGAGCTGCGGGACCACGCCGACGACATCGCCGCCCGCACGGGGCTGGTGCTCGATCCGTACTTCAGCGCGCCGAAGCAGGCCTGGCTCCGCCGCAACGTCACCCGCGAAGGCGTCGTGACGACATCCGACACCTGGCTGCTGCATCAGCTGACCGGGGAGTTCGTGACGGATGCCTCGACCGCCAGCCGATCGCTCGTGCTCGACCTCGACACCGCGACGTGGGATGCCGGACTGCTCGACCTCTTCGGACTCGCCGACGAGCAGATGCCGACCATCCTGGCCTGCGACGACATCGCGGGTTCCACGACGGCGTTCGGTGCGAAAGCAGCCGTCGGCGGTCTGATCGTGGATCAACAGGCCGCGCTCGTCGCGCAGAACTGTCTGCAGCCGGGCGAGGCCAAGTGCACCTTCGGCACCGGCGCCTTCCTGCTCGCGAACGCCGGGAGCACGGCCGTGCGGTCGACGGCGAGCCTGTCGTCGTCGGTCGCCTGGCAGCAGGGCGGCCGGAACACCTACTGCCTCGACGGGCAGGTCTACACCGCGGCATCCGCCGTGCAGTGGCTCCAGAAGCTCGAGTTCATCGACACCGCCGCCGACCTCGACCGGGTCGCCGCCGATGATGCGCACGGCGTGCTCTGCGTGCCGGCGTTCGCGGGACTCGCGGCTCCGTGGTGGCGGCCGGATGCCACCGCCACCTTCACCGGCATGACACTGTCGACGGGCAGCGAGCACCTCGTGCGCGCGGTGCTCGAGGGCATCGCCGCGCAGGTCGCCGAGCTCGCCCGAGCCATGGCATCCGATCTCGGCCGGCCGCTGCAGCGACTGCGCGTCGACGGCGGCCTCACGCAGAGCCGCGTGCTCATGCAGGCCGTTGCCGATCTGATGCGCATCCCGGTCGACGTCTACCCAGCGCCGCACGCGACCCCGTTCGGCGCTGCGGCCCTCGCGCGCTGCGCGATGAATCCGGAACTCGCCCTCGAGGAGGCGATCGTCGCGTGGTCGCCCTCGCACACGTTCGAACCGCAGTGGTCGGATGCCCGCGCGGCGGAGTTCTCCGACCGCTGGCGCTCCGTCGCCGACTCCCTCGCCTGACCCTCTTCCCGCCCCGACCAGGAGTGAAACCGTGACCCTCGACCCCGTCGCCTACCAGCCGTACACCGACCCCGACGACTTCATCCGCGAGGTGACCGACCTCATCTGGGTCGACCGGTCGATCAGCTTCATCCGCGAGAACTACGAACCCGACTCGATCGTGCACGGCGGCTTCGGCACCGCGACCGCCCGCGACGAGGTGCTCGAAGGCACGCTGATGCGCATCGCGGAGGCGCCCGACCGGGTGAGTCAGACCGAGGACATCGTCTGGGAGGCGCGAGGCCACGACGCGTTCCTCAGCTCGCACCTCGTGGTCGTGGGCGACCTGCTGTCGCCGCGGGTGAGCCGCACCATCGCGAACTGCCTGTACCGCCGCGGCCGCATGGTGGAGGAGTGGGTCGTGCGCGACACCCTCGCCGAGGCGCTGCAGGACGGGCTCGACCCCGACGAGGTGGCGCGCGACTACGCCTTCCGCGGGTACGTCGCCACCTGGGCGGATGCCGCGCCCGCCGACCCGATCTCCGTCGGCGACTCCGGCGCCCGACCCGACGAGCACCGCGCCGAGGTGGAGACGGTGCTCGAGATGATCCGCACGGTGTGGAACGACCGCGACCTGCACGCGGTCGAGCAGTTTTTCCACCGTGACCTCACGCTGCTCACGGTGGGGAACCGGCACATCATCCGGCCCGAGGGGTACCGCCGGGCCCTGCTCTCGCTGCTGGAGTCGTTCCCGGCCGGGCGCTTCGAGGTGCGCGACGTGCAGGCGCATCACGACGTCCGCTACGCCGGCACGCGCGTCGCCGTGACGTGGAAGTTCGTCGGCGACTACACGGGCGTGCCGAACTACGGCCCGCTCACCGGCAAGCCGGTCGACCTGCTCGGCATCTCGCAGTTCACGCTGCACGAGGGATGCATCGTCAAGGAGGTGCGGCTCTGGGACGACATCGCCCTGCGCACGCAGATCGCGAGCATGCGCGGTGACGAGCCGGTCGGGCCGTCGAACATCTACTGATCGGCGCGTCTCAGGCGCCAAGGTCACGTTTGGCCTGTCAGTCCGGACGATCACCCCACAGACCGCTATATCGGTGATAGAACTGGGCCAGGCGCGGACCTGTTGACCGCTGTTGATGACGAAGCCCCTCCCTAATGGAAGGCTCGTCATGTCCCCAGCTCATGCGCGCGCAGCGCTGACGGCCGTCGCCGTCGCGGCAGTGCTCTCCCTGTCCCTCGTTCCCACGGTCGCCGTCGCAGACACGACGATCGACGGCCCGATCGATCTCCGCACCGCGGCACCGTTCTCGGTTCTCGCCTCGTCGACGGTCACCAACACCGGACCATCGGTGATCAACGGCGACCTCGGGCTCAGCCCGCAGACGTCGATCACCGGGTTCCCTCCCGGGATCGTGAACGGCACCATCCACCCGACCGATGAGGTCGCCGCCATCGCGCAGAGGGATCTCACGACGGCCTACAACGTCGCGGCCGGGCTCACCCCCATCCAGTCCGGTCTGGGAGACCTGACCGGCGCCTCGCTGACGCCCGGCGTCTATTCCGGGGGCACGCTCTCGGTCACCGGGGAGCTGACCCTCGCCGGCACCGCCGAATCGGTCTGGATCTTCCAGGCAGCGTCCACACTGACCATCGGGAGCGGCGCGATCGTCACCGTGACCGGTGGTGCCAGCGCCTGCAACGTCTTCTGGCAGGTCGGCACCTCCGCGACGATCGGCACCGGTGCCGAGTTCGTCGGCACCGTGATGGCCGACATCTCGGTCACCGCGGAGACGGCGGCGACGATCACCGGTCGCCTCCTCGCGCGCACCGGTGCCGTGACGCTCGACACCAATCTCCTGACCGCACCGACGGGATGCACCACCACCCCCGGAACCGTGCGTACGAGCCCCACCATCACCTCGGCCGCGCCACCGTCGGGTCAGGTCGGCACGGACTACTCGCACACGATCAGCTCCACCGGTACCCCGCCGGCCTCGTACACCGTCACGAGCGGCGTGCTGCCCTCGGGTCTGACCATCGACTCCGCGACCGGGGTCATCTCCGGTCGGCCCACGGGCGCCGGCACGTACCCGTTCACGGTCAGCGCTGCCAACGGGACACTCCCCGACTCGACCGCGTCGTATGTGATCACGATCGCTCCAGCAGCCTCGGGTGCCGGCGGTTCGGGCGGGGGAGAGCTGGCGGAGAGCGGCGTCGAGTTCGGTGCTGCACCGTGGCTGGCAGGCGTCGCCATCCTGCTCGGCGGTGCGCTCCTATTGATGCGCACTCGGCGTGATCGGTCGGCCGTCGCGGGCTGATCCCGCACCGCTCCGCCCGGTCGCGCTGTCGTCAACCCCCTCTTGCTGCGCGAACGGCGGGCGTACGGTGGCCCGATGACCAGCGATCAGAAGGACCGGAACGACAGCCCGGATGCTGTCGACCCCGCCGAAGCACCGGCCGGGGGAACTCCCGACGACGTCCAGAAGCTTCTCGATGAGGAGACGACGGACGAGAACGGGAAGCCCCTCGAGAACCCGTCGGGAGGCTGAGCATCATGAACGCGAACGACTCTGCACGGCACAACGGCGAGGCTGCATCCGACGAATCCGCCTCGAACGGAGGGGCCGAATCCCCGGAGGAGGGTGCTGCGGCCGAAGAAGCCGCGAAGGACGCCGTCGTCGACGGTGAGACGCAGGACTGAGCGCCGTCAGACCCTCAACGCCGGCAACAGCACGAAGTCGACGAGCTCTTCGACCGCCGCGGCCTCGAGCGAGCGCTGACGCAGCACGACGCTCCCGAAGGCTGCGGTGGGCACGATCCCCGCGATGAGGGCGACGGGCACGTCGGCCGGAACCGTGCCGCGCTCGATCCACCGTTCGATCACGGCGATCAGCGCGGCCACCGGGGGCTCGCCGATGGTGCGGTACGCGACATCCTGAAGCTCCTGGTCGCGCCCGATCTCGCTCAGCAGGCTCGCGAGCACGCGTCCTGAACGCTCGTCCGACCGGGCGAAGTGCATCGCCGCCGCGACCAGGTCGCCGCGCAGCGTTCCGGTGTCCGGGGCCTCGGTCGTGATGTGCAGCGCCCGCACGGCCGCGACGACGAGATCGACCTTCGAGTCCCACCGTCGATAGATGGCCGACTTGCCGCATTGCGCCCGCTGGGCGACGCCGGCGATCGTCGTCCCCGCGTATCCGCTCTCGACCAGCAGGTCCTGCGTGGCGACGAGGATGCCGCGCTCCACCTCGGGATCGCGCGGGCGACCCGATGCCCTCGACTCCTCGCCACCGTCCATGAGCACCCATTGTACATTCCGGGACTGGCTGGTACCGTAACGGAATAACGGGACTGTCGGGAACCGTAATACCCCTCGGTCCGTCCATCCGACCAGGGAGTACATCATGACCGCCACACCCACCGCCGAACGCGTCGTATCCCGTCCACGGCTGCGCGCCGCCGGCATCCTCATCGCGGCCGTGATCGTCGCCGTCGCGGTGAACGCGGCCGTGGCTGCCGTCGCGATCGCTGCGGGCGCGCCGTCGACCTACGGACCGCTCACCTTGCCTGCCTATGCGCTCTTCACGACTCTGGGTGTCGCCGCCGGGTGGGCGGGATGGGTGCTCGTGCACCGCCGTGCCCGCGACCCGCGCCGCACCCTCTCGCTGCTCGTACCGGTGCTGACGGTGCTGTCGTTCGTGCCGGACGTGCTGCTGCTCGTCTTCCGGTTCATCCCCGGCACGACCACGCCCGCCGTGATCGCCCTGATGCTGATGCACCTCGTCGTCGTCGCCGTGGCCGTGCCGGCCTACGCACTCGCGATGCGCGCTACCCGTGAGACGTCGGCGCCCACCGTCTGAGCCGCCGCACATCCCTGAGATGTACGTTGGAGGCCCTGTGTGCGCTCATGCACAGGGCTTCGAGGAAGGGGATCCGGACATGCGGATATTGGTGATCGGCGCGACAGGCAGCATCGGCGGGGTCGTCGCGACCACTCTCGAGAGCCGCGGCCACGAGGTCATCCGAGCCTCGCGAAACTCTGAACCCTCCGTCGACGTGACCGACCCGGCATCCGTCCGCGCACTCTTCGCCGGTCTCGACGATCTCGACGCCGTGGTGGTCGCGGTCGGTTCCGTCGGCTTCAAGCCCCTGACGGAACTCACCCGCGAGGACTATCTCGCCGCGTTCGTGAAGAAGTCGCTCGCGCAGATCGACGTGCTCACCGAAGCCCTCTCGCATGTGCGCGACGGCGGATCGATCACGCTCACGAGCGGCGTGCTGGCCCGCGAACCGATCGCGACCGGCGCCGCCGCGGCCATGGCGAACGGCGCCCTCGAGTCGTTCGTGCCCACCGCGGCCGCCGAGGCGCCGCGCGGCATCCGCATCAACGCGGTCTCGCCCGACGTCCTCGCGAACTCGCCCGGGTATCACTCGACCTTCCCCGGGCACCGCCCGTTGACCGACGAAGAAGTGGGCACCGCCTACGTGCGCGCCGTCGAGGGCATCATCACCGGCCGGGTCATCGCCGTCTGATAGCAGCTCCCCAGAGCGCGGCGACTAGTTCCCGCCCCGCCCCTGAGGACACACGTCGTGGAGGGATGCCGCGCCGATGCAGGGGACGGCGACCAGATCGCCTTCTCGCAGATCGGCGGGGAGCAGCGCGATGGGGTGCGGCCATGACGCGTCGCCGACGTCGCCGGGGATGAGCTCGATATGCGCGCTCCTGCTGCTCGACGCGCGTCCGATGAGCCGGCACTCGCCCCACAGGGCGGTGACGCCGTCGAACGTGCAGTCGGTCAACGCGATCCGCTTGTCCTCCTGGGTGTCCACGCGCAGCGTGATCCGGAAGACCAGGACCGTGACGTCGGTGCCGCCGGCGAGTCCGCGTTCACGGGGCCGCCCCGGACGAGGAAGATCTCCCGTGAGCACGGCCGGGGTGCCGCTGACCTCGGCGAGCCTGATCAGAGAGACGCCGGCGACGATCACGTCGTCGACGGTGGGCTGCGTGTGGACGGGCCACGCGTCGACGGTGAGGGGGGAGGGGATGCTCAAGCGCATCGTGGGCAGGATGTCCGTGAGGGTCATGTCTCTGTCCTATGCCCGCTCCGGCGAACACGGAACGCCTCCACACGGAACCCATGCGGCCTTCCTCCGAGCGTCCGCCCGGTCGACCCCGAGTAGGCTCGGCTTCGTGATCACTTCGCCGCAGACCCCGTCGTGTAGCTGACCGTGGAGATCATCGATGCTGTCGGTGTGGTGGGTGAGATCATCGCCTGGGTCGGTCTCATCGTCGGCCTCCCGCTGCTGGGCATCGGCCTGCTGACCCGGAGCGTGCAAGGTCCCTACAGCCGCACCCCAGTGGCCATCCTCGACGACCTGGAAGACCGGCCGATGGCGCTGTGGTCGGCGGGCGGACGCACCTGCTCGCGATCACTGACGTCGTCGGAGGCGCGTCATGTCGCAGAGCTCCCCGAGCCGTTCGGCTACGTCTCGGACCGCGACCCCGAGCGGATGCGCGTCGAAGCGCGATCGCCCGTCGAGCGCGCCTGTCTGACGATCTCGTTCGTCATGCTCGGCGCTGCGGTGCTCGGCTTCGTCGCGTCGTTCCTCCCCGTCTTCTGGGGCTAGGCCCGCGCGGAGATCGCTGCCGAGTCCGGCGGCAGCACCAGCTTCCCGGCATCCGCCGCCACCGACGTGGTCGACAGCAGTACCGCGGCATCCGCCCCGATCTCGAACTCCGCCGGCTCCGCAGACAGGTTGACGAGCACCGACAGTGCACCGCGGTCGATCCGGTAGACGCGGTGCTCCGGGGTGCCGTCGGTGTCCCGCACGCTCACGTGCGTGCGTTGCGGATCAGGATCGGTCAGCTCGGGGCGATCGCGCCGCAGCGCCGCGAGCTCGCGGTACAGCGACAGGAGCCGTGCGTGCGTCTCGTGCTCGAGCTCGGTCCAGTCGAGGTGCGAGCGCTCGAACGTCGCCGGGTCCTGCGGATCGGGCACGGTGTCGGTGTCCCAGTCCATCCGGGCGAACTCGGCCTTGCGGCCCTCGGAGACGGCGCGGCCCAACTCGGCCTCGGGGTGCGCGGTGAAGAACTGCCACGGCGTCGACGCGCCCCACTCCTCGCCCATGAACAGCATCGGAGTGCCGGGCGCGGTCAAGGTCAGCACGGCAGCGACGGCGAGGCGATCGGGGGAGAGGGATGCCGACAGGCGGTCTCCTGCAGCGCGATTGCCGATCTGGTCATGATCCTGCGCGAAGGTCACCAGGCGCCAGCTCGGCACCTCGGGCGGGACGGGCGAGCCGTGCGGGCGCTCGCGGAACGACGAGAACGTGCCGTCGTGGAAGAATCCGCCCTGCGAGACCTTGGCGAGGGCATCCTCGGCGGCGAAGTCGGCGTAGTAACCGACGGTCTCACCGGTGAGGGCGACGTGCACGGCGTGATGCCAGTCGTCGGACCACTGCGCGGTGAGTCCGTAGCCCCCGGCCTCGCGCGGCAGAATCAGCGTCGGATCGTTCAGGTCGGACTCGGCGATGAGGGTGAGCGGAAGTCGGCGCTGCGCCGAGAGGGCATCCGTCCGCTCCGCGAGCTCGCGCAGGATGTGCACGGGCCGCTCGTCGTGCAGAGCGTGCACGGCATCCAGCCGCAGTCCGTCGACATGGAAGTCCCGCATCCACATCAGCGCGTTCTCGATGATGAAGTCGCGCACCGCGGGCTCGTCGAGGTTGACCGAGTCGCCCCACGTGTTGCGGCTGCCCTCGCGAAGGTACGGGCCGAACTCGGGCAGGTAGTTCCCGCTCGGGCCGAGGTGGTTGTAGACGACGTCCTGCACGACGGCGAGACCGTGCGCATGCGCGGCATCCACGAAGCGCTGATACGCGTGCGGGCCGCCGTAGCCCTCGTGCACGGCGTACCAGAGCACGCCGTCGTAGCCCCAGTTCCACGCGCCGTTGAAGGCGTTGACCGGCAGCAGCTCCACGTGCGTGACGCCCAGCTCGACGAGGTGATCGAGGCGATCGACCGCCGCATCGAGGGTGCCCTCGGGAGTGAACGTGCCGAGGTGCAGCTCGTAGATCAGCCCGCCGGCCAGCTGCCGACCGGTCCACGCTCCGTCGCTCCAGGCGAAGGGCTCCGCGTCGAACGCCGCTGATGCGCCGTGCACACCCTCGGGCTGCCGGCGAGAACGCGGATCGGGACGTAGCTGCTCGGAGTCGTCGATGAGGAATCCGTAGCGCTCGCCGTCGGCGAGGAGGACATCGGCGCGCCAGTAGCCGGCTTCACCGGCATCCAGCTCCCGCTCCTCGAGGGTCGCGCCCTGCTCGTCGAGCCTTCGCACCCGCATCCGCCGCGCGCGCGGCGCCCAGACCTCGATCATCGTCCGTCTCCTCTCAGCGGGCGAGCTCGATCAGCGCCACCGGGTAGGTGGCGAAGAGATCGGCGAGCCGCACGGCCCCCGGCTCGATCCGACGGCCCGTGAGAACATCCATCCCGGGGATGTCGGGTCGCATCATGACGGTGTCGCCCCAGCCGCCGCGCCGTGCGAGCCCGACGGGAAGACGCGTCGCCACCGCCGTCGCACCGCCGCGGTGCACGGCGACCGCATGGTCCGCCGCCTCGCCCTCGATGACGGCCGGCCGGTAGAAGCGGAACATCTCCGGATGGTCGCGTCGCAGGCGAAGGGTGCGTGAGGTGACGAGCAGCTTCGCCCGCCCGGAGTCGTCGATGGGCGGCAGCACGCCGCGGGCGGCATCCGCGTCGAGTTCGCGCAGCAGGCGGGCGCGCGCCGCGAAGTCCACCGGGCGCCGGTTGTCGGGATCGACGAGCGAGAAGTCCCACAGCTCCGAACCCTGATACACGTCGGGCACACCGGGGCCGGTGAGCTGCAGCAGCTTCGCCGACAGGGAGTTGGAGCGTCCGGCATCCAGGATCTCCGCCACGAAGCGATCCAGCACGGGCCGGGCGTCGCCCTCGACCGATGCGGCGATCGCCGCGAGTCCCTCTTCGAACGCCTCATCGGGATGCTGCCAGGTCGTCGACTCCGATGCCTCGCGGGCGGCCTTCGTCGCGTAGGCGAGGAGACGGTCCGACGGGATCGGCCAGGCGCCCACGGCAGCCTGCCAGAGGAGCGCATCGAGCGGACCGTGGCCGGTGCTCGCGATCCCGCGCAGCTCCCCGAGCACCTCGGCCCAGCGATCCGGGATCTCGGAGAGCACGGCGAGACGTGCCCGCACGTCTTCCGAACGCTTCGTGTCGTGCGTCGACAGCGTCGTCATCGAATGGGGCCAGCCGGCGAGCCGTGCGCGCTGCGCTTCGTGGAACTCCTCGACCGACAGGGCGGCGATCGACGGATCGGCGCCGACCTCGGTCAGCGTGCCCAGCCGCGTGTACCGGTAGAACGCCGTGTCCTCGACGCCCTTCGCCATGACGGCGCCGCTCGTCTGCTGGAAGCGCTGCGCGACCTCGTGCCACGGGTCGGCCAGCAGCGGTTCGAGCTCGTCGAACGCGACGGCCAGCTCGGGACGGCGGCGGCGCGCCTCGGCGAACGCGTGCCGCAGGTGCACGACGCCCTCCGGAAGGTACGAGCGGTAGACCGGGAAGCAGGCGAGCAGCTCGGCCAGCGCGTCGTCCGCCTGCACGATGCCGTGCGGCAGTGTGCGCACGAGACGCCGCACCTCCGAGCCGAGCAGCTCGCGGGCGATCATCAGCTTCGTGTCATGGATCAGGTCGGGCCAGCTCTGTGCCTCCGCGAGTCCCGAGTCGGCGCGCAGACGCGCATCGAGCCGGGTCAGCTCGTCGACCCCGTCGCGGTCGACGAAGACGCGATCGAGTTCCGCGAGCGCATCGTAGCCGGTGGTGCCGTCCGTGCGCCAGTAGGCGGGGAGTGCCTCGCCCGGTTCGAGGATCTTCTCGACGAGCGTGTAGACGCGTCCTGTCGCATCCGCCAGCTGCTCCAGGTAGCCGGCCGGGTCGGCCAGGCCGTCGGGATGGTCCACGCGGATGCCGTCGGCCAGGCCGTCGCGCACCCAGCGGACGATCTCGCGATGCGACTCCGCGAAGACGTCGGGCAGCTCGACCCGGATGCCGGCGAGCTCGACGACCGCGAAGAAGCGGCGGTAGTTCAGCTCGGTGTTCTGGTCCTCCCAGAACCGCAGCTCGTAGTGCTGCGCGGCGAGCAGTGCCGGCACATCATCGGCGAGCGCGCCCGACCCGGGAGCCAGCGGGAGCACGTGATCGAAGTACGCGAGGGTGCCGTCGGGTGCGTCGTCGGCCGGCGCGGTGTCGATCACCAACTCGCCCCGGGCGATCACCTCGTCGGGCGCCGACCCCAGGATCGGGAGGAGCAGCCTGCCGCCCCCGGCCGGCCAATCGATGTCGAACGCGACCGCATGCCGCGACTCGCGTCCGAGACGCAGCACGTCCCACCACCACGGGTTCAGCCGCGGTGACGCGACGCCGACGTGATTGGGCACGATGTCGACGAGGATGCCCAGCCCTGCCGCACGCGCGGCCGCGGCGAAGCGGTCCAGGCCCGCCTCGCCGCCGCGCTCCGGATCGACCCGTGAGTGATCGACCACGTCGTAGCCGTGGTTCGACCCCGGCGTCGCGGCGAGGAGCGGCGAGAGATACGCCCAGTCGGCTCCGAGGTCGGCGATGTACCCGGTGAGGTCAGCCGCCTGGTCGAGGGTGAGGTCCTCGCTGATCTGCAGCCGGTACGTCGAGATCGGTCGTCGCGTCATGTGGTCGCCTGCTCTGCTTTCGGCGCCGGGGCCACCCCGTCCGCCTGGTCGTTCTGCATCCGGAGCGAGGCGTCGACCGAGTCATCGGTCGAGGGCTCGGGTCCGTCGACCTCCTGCAGCACGAGCAGCGCCTTCGCCTCGATGGTCAGCTTCGATCCCGCCGCGTGGTCGGAACCGTCGGCCAGCTCTCCCGCCGTGTCGACCGCGACGTGCCAGTGCTCGCCGTGCCGCTCATCCGGCAGCACCACGTCTACGGACTCGTCACCGCTGTTGAAGTACACGATGAAGTTCACGTCGGTGACGGCGTGCCCGCGCAGGTCTTTCTCGCGGATGCCCTGTCCGTTGAGGAACATGCCCACCAGGCGTCCGAATCCGGAGTCCCAGTCGGCCGGCTTCATCGGGCTGCCGTCCGGGCGGAGCCACACGACATCCGCGATGCGCTCGTCGTCGGTGTCGACCGGGCGTCCGTCGAAGAACCGGCTCCGGCGGAAGGTCGGATGCCGACGGCGCAGCCGCGCGACGGCCGACGTGAACTCGATCAGCGGGTGGTCGGCCGCGTCCCAGTCGATCCAGGTGAGCTCGTTGTCCTGCGCGTAGCCGTTGTTGTTGCCGCCCTGCGTGCGCCCGAGCTCGTCGCCGTGCGAGATCATCGGCACACCCTGCGAGAGCAGCAGCGTGGCGAGGAAGTTGCGCTGCTGACGCGCGCGACGCCGGTTCACGGACTCGTCGTCGGTCGGTCCTTCCACGCCCATGTTGTCGGAGCGGTTGTGCGATTCGCCGTCGTTGTTGTCCTCGCCGTTCGCGTCGTTGTGCTTCTCGTTGTACGACACGAGGTCGCGCAGGGTGAAGCCGTCGTGCGCGGTGACGAAGTTGATCGACGCGACCGGACGACGCCCGGAGTGCTCGTAAAGATCGGCCGATCCGGTGAGGCGTGCGGCGAACTCGCCGAGCGCCTGCGGCTCGCCGCGCCAGAAGTCGCGGACCGTGTCGCGGTACTTGCCGTTCCACTCCGTCCACTGCGGGGGGAAGTTGCCGACTTGGTAGCCGCCGGGCCCGACGTCCCACGGCTCGGCGATGAGCTTGACCTGCGAGACGATCGGATCCTGCTGCACGAGCTCGAAGAACGTCGACAGCCGGTCCACGTCGTAGAACTCGCGGGCGAGGGTCGACGCGAGGTCGAAGCGGAACCCGTCGACGTGCATCTCGGTCACCCAGTAGCGCAGCGAATCCATGATCAGCTGCAGCGCGTGCGGGCTTCCCGCGTTCAGGCTGTTGCCCGTGCCGGTGTAGTCCGTGTAGTAGCGCTTGTCCTCTTCGAGCCGGTAGTACGCCTCGTTGTCGATGCCGCGCATCGAGATCGTGGGTCCCATGTGGTTGCCCTCGGCGGTGTGGTTGTAGACCACGTCGAGGATGACCTCGATGCCGGCGGCGTGCAGGGCGCGCACCATGGCGCGGAACTCCTGCACCTGCTGTCCGTGCTCTCCGCTCGCCGCGTAGCCGCTGTGCGGCGCGAAGAAGCCGAGGGTGTTGTAGCCCCAGTAGTTCGAGAGGCCCTTGTCCTGCAGCACGGAGTCGTCGATGAACTGATGCACGGGCATGAGCTCGAGCGCGGTCACGCCGAGGCGGGTGAGGTGCTCGATGATCGCCGGGTGCGCGATGCCCGAGTAGGTGCCGCGCAGCTCTTCCGGGACGTCGGGGTGCCGCTCGGTGAGACCCTTCACGTGCGCCTCGTAGATCACGGTCTGGGCGTACGGCGTCTTCGGCAGGCGGTCTCCGGCCCATTCGAAGAACGGGTTGATGACGACGCCCTTGACCATGGATGCCGCGGAGTCCTCGTCGTTGCGGGAGTCGGGGTCGCCGAAGTCGTAGCCGAACTGCGCCTGACCCCAGTCGATGTCGCCGGCGACCGCCTTCGCGTAGGGGTCGAGCAGCAGCTTGTTCGGGTTGAAGCGCTTGCCGTTCTCGGGGTCGAAGGGCCCGTGCACGCGGTAGCCGTACAGCTGTCCCGGCTGCACGATGGGGAGGTACCCGTGCCACACGAACGCGTCGACCTCGGTGAGCGCGACGCGCTCCTCGTTGCCGTCGTCGTCGAACAGGCAGAGTTCCACCTTTTCGGCGCCCTCACTGAAGAGGGCGAAGTTGGTTCCCTGTCCGTCGAAGGTCGCTCCGAGCGGGTAGGCCGATCCCGGCCAGATCTCAAGACTCATGTGGCGAGCTTAGGCCGCTGCGAGAGGGTGGCCTGTTCCGCGACGATCTGCACGGCGCGCTCGAACTCGAGGACCTGTGCGATCTCCTCGGCCTGCGCATAGGGGTGCCCCAGGTAGCAGACGAAGACGGGAGCGACCACCTCGACATAGCCGATGGGTCCGTTCCGCGTGATGACGTAGCGATCGAAGTCGATCAGATGGTGGGTGAGCTCGGCGGCATCGGACGGTGCGTCGGCTTCATGGGCGACGTGTGTCTCGGAGCCAGTGGGGACGGGGGTGCGTACAGACATGAGACCTCCTGACTCTGGTGATGCTGCTGACGCTAAGAGCTCCCGGAGATTCTGGGAACAGCATTGCCAGGACGGGATTTTCGCGCTATATCGTCGATCGATATACCGGTATCGCCCGCGGCATCCCGCTCCTACACTGGGACGAAAGCACCATCTTCGACGATCGGAGACATGTGTCTGCACCGTGGCAGGTTTCGCGCGATTCGCTTCCGAAGGCGTCGCGACTGCTGATCGAGCGCGCGCATGAGGAGATGCTGGCCGGCAACCTCGACGACCGGCGGCTGCAGGAGGTGCGTCCTCTCGTCCGCGAGTCGTGGGAGCGATCCTGGCGCGGAAGAGTGGGCCCGGAAGGCGTCCCGCCGCTCGATCTGCTCAGCGATGAGCTCGACGAGTATCGGCGCGCGCATCCGCTGGCATCCGCGATGGACATGATCCGCGCCCTTTTGCTGCCCGACACCGACGAGGACTCGGGCGTCATCATCGCGGTCGGCGACAAGGCCGGGCGACTGCTGTGGATCGAGGGCGACCGGCAGCTGCGGTCGCTCACCGACGACATGGGGTTCGTGGCGGGAGCGAACTGGTCGGAGGATGCCGTCGGCACGAGCGCACCGGGAACCGCGCTCGCTCTCGATCATTCCGTGCAGATCCGCGGCGCCGAGCACTACAACCGTCTCGTGCACCCCTGGTCGTGCACGGCAGCCCCGGTGCACGACCCCGAGACCCGGCGGGTGCTCGGCGTGATCGACATCACCGGCGGGCCGGAGGTGGTGACGACCCAGGCGCGGCTCCTCGTCGATGCGACCGCGCGGGCCGTCGAGTCGGAGCTGATGGTCACCCGCCTGCGGGAGCGCAATGAAGCGCCCCGGCCTCGTCTGACGCCGACGAAGGCTCGGCCGCTGAAGACCGCACGGGCCACGCTGCACGTTCTCGGCCGAGACCGTGCACGACTCGAGACGGAATCCGCGCACGACGAATCGATGATCGAGCTCAGCGCACGGCATGCCGCCATCCTGCTGATGCTCGCCGTGCACCGTCAGGGCCTCTCCGCCGAGCGGCTCTGCGAGCTGGTCTACGGGCCGGGAGTCTCTCCCGACACGCTGCGGCCCGAGATGGTGCGCCTGCGCAAGGTGCTCGAACGGACGGCTCCGGATCTCGTGCCGGAGTCCCGTCCCTACCGCCTGCCGGTGGCGCTCGAGACGGATGCGCACGACGTGCTCTCGCTGCTCGACCGCGGGGCGCACCGCGTGGCTCTGACGGCGTACCGCGGGCCGGTTCTTCCCGAGTCGACGTCACCCGGAGTCGAGGAGTTCCGCGAGTCGGTGCGTGCGGCGCTGCGCGAGGTCATGCTCTCCGAGGCCAGCCTCGACGTACTGCTCGCCTACGCCGAGATCCCCGAGGGTCAGGGCGATGCCGAGGCGCTGCGACTGGCCCTCGAGATGCTCCCCGCGCGGTCGCCGAAGCGCGCTGCGCTGGTCGCCCGGATCGAGCGCCTCGACCGCAGCTGAGCCCGCAGGTCGTTCGAATCGCGCAACTGGTCGGTATTCGGTCCGCAAAGCGGCCATTCGCGCGATTCGAAAGCCGACTCACTCCCCGTCGAGCACTTCGCGGAGCTTCGCGGCGAAGGCCTCGGGCTGGCCGGCATAGCCGAACTCGCCGCCCATGAAACCGCCGTGGTGGCTGGGGAAGACCGTCGCCTCCTGGCCGAGCTGCTGGGCCAGGGCGATCGCGGTGCGACCCGTGTAGACCCGCAGTGACTCCTCGCCGACGGCGATGACGACGCGGGTCGGGGAGGCCTTCAGCGCCTCGAGGTCCGGCTCGTACAGGCACACCGCCCACGACCGGTCGGACAGCAGCGGGTCGTCCCTTTTACCGTCGTCGTCGGTCGGCATCCCGAACGCCGCGGGGTCGGGCGCCGGCTGGGCGAAGTATTCGTCCGTCACCTCCCCCTGCCACGCGGTCATCGCGATGAAGGCCGCCATCCCGGCACCCCAGCCCTTGTCCTGATACACCTGCGTGTAGGCCGCGCGAGCGCGCTGCACTGCTTCGGCATCCGGCAGCACGCTGTCGATCGGCGGCTCATGGGCGACCAGCGTCACGACGTCGTCGGGGTGCGCCGCGACCAGCGCGAGCGCCGTCACGGCACCGCCGCTGCTGCCGAACAGGTCCACCGGCCCGGCGCCGAGCGCCTCGATGAGGGCGTGGAGGTCTTCCGCCTGCGTCTGCGGCTCATTCGTCACGCCGCCGTCCTTGCGAACACTCCTCCCGAGACCGCGCGGGTCGTAGGTGATGACGGTCCGATCCTCGAACAGCCGCACCTGGTCGCGGAAGCCGCTGGCATCCATGGGCTGCCCGATCATGAGCAGCGGAGGACGACCGTCCGCCGTCGGCAGAGGCCCGTGCACGTCGTAGACCAGGTCGACATCCGGCAGTTCGAGGGTGTGCTGGGGCATGGTCGGCCTCCTTCATCGCGGGCGGTGTCCCGATGGTATGACGCGCACGCGGTGCGCACCAGGGCGTGCGTGATCGCGTGCAACCCCCCGCAACGTTGCGCACCCCGGTGCAACGTCGCGCGACGTACGTTCGGGGAAAGCCGCAGAGCACCGACGCCGCGGCCCGTCGAAGGAGTCACGATGACCATCGTCGAAGAAGACGTGTCCACTGCCTACGCGGCCCCTGGCCAGCCTGGCGCCCTTGCGAACTACCGCGCTCGTTACGGCCATTACATCGGCGGCGAGTTCGTCGACCCGGTCAAGGGCCAGTACTTCGAGAACGTCAGCCCGGTCAACGGTAAGCCCTTCACCGAGGTCGGCCGCGGCACGAGCGAAGACATCGACCGGGCGGTCGACGTCGCCTGGAAGGCGTTCGCGAGCTGGGGCAAGACGAGCCCGGCGGAGCGCTCCGTCATCCTCAACAGGATCGCCGACCGCATCGAGCAGAACCTCGAGATCATCGCGGTCGCCGAGACCTGGGAGAACGGCAAGCCGGTGCGCGAGACCCTCGCCGCCGACATCCCGCTCGCCGTCGATCACTTCCGCTATTTCGCCGGCGTGCTGCGCGCCCAGGAGGGCGGCATCAGCCAGCTCGACGAGAACACCGTCGCGTACCACTTCCACGAGCCGCTCGGCGTGGTCGGTCAGATCATCCCGTGGAACTTCCCGATCCTCATGGCGGTGTGGAAGCTCGCGCCGGCGCTCGCCGCAGGCAACTGCGTCGTCATCAAGCCGGCCGAGCAGACCCCGGCATCCCTGCTGTTCCTGTTCGACATCATCGGCGATCTGCTTCCGGCCGGGGTCGTGAACATCGTCAACGGCTTCGGCATCGAGGCGGGCGCGCCGCTCGCGCAGCACAAGCGCATCCGCAAGGTCGCCTTCACCGGTGAGACCACCACCGGGCGCCTGATCATGCAGTACGCGTCGCAGAACCTCATCCCCGTGACGCTGGAGCTCGGAGGCAAGAGCCCGAACGTGTTCTTCGAAGACGTCGCTCGTTCGACGTCGGACCCTTTCTACGACAAGGCGCTCGAGGGCTTCACGATGTTCGCGCTGAACCAGGGCGAGGTCTGCACCTGCCCTTCGCGTGCGCTCATCCAGCGCTCGATCTACGACGGCTTCCTCGCCGACGGTCTCGAACGGGTGAAGAAGGTCGTGCAGGGCAATCCGCTTGATCCCGCGACCATGATCGGCGCGCAGGCGTCGAACGACCAGCTCGAGAAGATCCTCAGCTACATCGACATCGGCAAGCAGGGCGGAGCCCGCCTTCTCACCGGTGGCGAGCGCGTCGACCTGGGCGGAGACCTCAGCGAGGGCTACTACGTCGAGCCGACCGTGTTCGAGGGCACGAACGACATGCGCATCTTCCAGGAGGAGATCTTCGGACCCGTGCTGTCGGTCACCTCGTTCGACGGTTTCGACGACGCCATCTCGATCGCGAACGACACCCTCTACGGCCTGGGTGCCGGCGTCTGGAGCCGCAGTGGCGACACCGCGTACCGCGCCGGCCGCGCGATCGAGGCGGGTCGCGTCTGGACGAACACGTACCACCAGTACCCGGCGCACGCCGCCTTCGGCGGATACAAGCAGTCGGGCGTCGGACGCGAGAACCACAAGATGATGCTCGACCACTACCAGCAGACGAAGAACCTCCTCGTCTCGTACGCGGAAGGCCCGATGGGCTTCTTCTGAGTTCGATCGGTCGTTGAGCGAGCGAAGCGAGACGAAACGCGGGTCCGCGCAGGACGGCGTTTCGTCTCGTTCCTCGCTCAACGACCAGCAGCGAAAGGCAGGACATGGTCACCATCGGCACGTATCAGCGGGTGGACGTGACGGATGCCGCGGCATCCCTCGTCCGTGATCTCACGGTGCAGCACGGCCCGCTGATGTTCCATCAGTCCGGAGGATGCTGCGACGGCTCGTCGCCTATGTGCTACCCGATCGGCATGTTCATCACCGGCCCCGGTGACGTGCTGCTCGGCAACCTCGACGTCGGCCTCGAGCAGCCCGTCGAGATCTACATGTCGGAGTCGCAGTTCGAGTACTGGAAGTACACGCACCTCACGGTCGACGTCGTGCCCGGTCGCGGTGCCGGCTTCAGCGTCGAGGGGCCGACCGGCATGCGGTTCCTCATCCGGTCGCGGATGCTGAACGACGCGGAGCTGGAGTACTTCGGGCTCGCCTCGCCGGCGTCGTGAGGGCGACCTGCCCGTTCGGCCGGGATGCCCGCGGCGCTCAGCGCGGCAGCCGCGGAACCGCGTCGACCAGCGCCCGGGTGTACGGGTCCTGCGGCGCGTGGAGCACGGATGCCGTGGGTCCCTGCTCGACGACCCGACCGTTCTGCAGCACGACCGTGCGGTCGCAGGCCGAGGCGATCGCCGTGAGATCGTGCGACACCATCACGAGTGACAGGCCGTTCTCGCGCCGCAGCCGGTCGAGCAGCTCCAGCACCTGCACCCGCGTCGTGACGTCGAGGGCGCTCACCGGCTCGTCGGCGAGCAGCACGCGGGGGCGTGAGACCACAGCGCGCGCGATCGCGATGCGCTGACGCTGTCCGCCGGAGAACTCGTGCGGGTAGCGGCGAGCGGTGTCGGCGGGCAGGCCGACCGACTCGAGCGCCTCGGCGATCCGACGCTGAGCGTCGGCGCCTGAGGCGAGGCCCAGGGAGCGGAGGGGTTCGCCGATGATGCGGTCGATGCGCTGGCGGGGGTCGAGTGACGAGTACGGATCCTGGAACACCGGCTGCACGCTCGCGCGGAAGCGGCGCATCTGCGTGCGGTCGCGCAGCGAGAGAGGCTCGCCCTCGAACAGCATCTGACCGTCGCGTGGTGCCGAGAGGCCGAGCAGCAGCCGCAGAATCGTCGACTTGCCCGCGCCCGACTCGCCCACGAGGCCGAGCGAGTCGCCCGCGTCGAGACTCAGCGAGACGTCGTCGAGCACCCGCCGCGATCCATAGGCGAAGCCGGCCGCGCGCAGTTCGAGGAGGCTCATCGGCCGGCCTCCTTCGCGTCGAGGAACGCGTCGAGCGCGCGGGCGCTGTCGACCAGCATCCGCGTGTACGGCTCGGCCGGCGCCTGCAGCACCTGCGCCACGGAGCCCGCTTCGACGACGCCGCCGTCGCGGAGCACGACGATGCGGTCGACCATGCGCGACACGACGGCCAGGTCATGGCTGATGAACAGCAGCGCCATACCGCGCTCGGCGACGAGGCGCTCGAGCAGGGCGAGCACGCCGTCCTGCACGGTCACGTCGAGCGCGGTCGTCGGTTCGTCGGCGATGAGCAGCTGCGGGCGGGCCGCGAGGGCGATGGCGATGGCCACCCGCTGGCGCTGACCACCCGACAGCTCGTGCGGATAGGCGCGCGCGATGCGCGGGTCGGAGAGCGCGACCTCGTCGAGCGCGGTGGCGACAGCGCTCGAGAGCGCCGCGCCGCGCAGTCGGAGGTGGCGGCGCAGCGGCTCGGCGATCTGGCGGCCCACCCTCATCAGCGGGTCGAGGGCGGTGAGCGGCTCCTGGAACACGATCTGCGCGACGGGTCCGCGGAGCGGCCGCAGGTCGGCATCGCGACTGCCGACGACCTGGTGTCCGTCGAGGAGCACCGACCCGGACGCTGCGAGCGCGTCGGGCAGCAGACCCGTGACGGCGAGCGAGGTCAGCGACTTGCCTGATCCGGATTCGCCGATCAGCCCCAGCCGCTCACCCGGGGCGAGCGAGAACGAGATGTCGCGCACGAGTGCGGCGGATGCCGAGCGGACCGTGAGCCCGGAGACGTCGAGCAGGCTCATCGGCTCCTCCTGCGGGTCGGGTCGGCGAGGTCCCGCAGGCCGTCGGCGAGGAAGTTCACACCGAGCACGAGTGCGATGATCGCGATGCCGGGAGCGATGGCGCCGACGGGAGCGGCGAGCACGGTGCCCTGCGCCTCCTGCAGCATCCGCCCCCAGGAGGCGTTGGGCGGAGGGGCTCCCAACCCGAGATACGACAGGCTCGCCTCGGCCAGCACGGCGGCCCCGAACTGCAGCGCGAGGCTCACCGCGAGGGTGGGGGCGATGTTCGGCAGCACGTGCTGGAAGACGATGCCGAGCACACCGGTGCCGCTCGTGCGCGCCGCGGTGATGTACTGCTCCTGCAGCACCCGGCGCGCGAGGATGCGCGTGAGGCGGGCGACGACCGCCGACATCGCGAGCCCGATCGCGAGCACGGCCGACCACAGCGATGCGCCCTGCACGGCGACGACGAGCATCGCGAGCAGCAGCACCGGGAAGGCGATCACGACATCGAGCCCGGCCGAGAGCGTGTCGTCGACCCAGGGGCGGGCGAACGCGGCGACCAGTCCGATGATCGTGCCGAGGACGGCGGCGATCGCGACGGCGCAGATGCCGACGATGAGCGCGATCCGCGCGCCCCACATCAGTTGCGAGAACAGGTCGCGTCCCAGACGGTCGGTGCCGAGCAGGTGCAGGGCGCTCGGCCCCTCGAGACGGCTGCCGCTGGTGTCGGCGAGCGGGTAGGGGAGCCAGAACAGCGAGACGAGGGCGATCAGCACGATGATGCCGGTGAGCACGATCCCGATCAGCAGGGTCGCCTTCGGGCGCCGCCGCACGGGGACGGAGCCGGTGATCAGCTGTTCGGCGACGCGGCTCATCGGTTCCCCGAGACGCTCGAGCGCAGGCGCGGGTCGATCAGGCGCTGCACGATGTCGGCGGCGAACCCGACGAGCAGCACGAAGAGCGTGCTGACCACGAGGACGCCCTGGATGACCTGGAAGTCGTGCTGCTCGATCGCCGAGAGCAGCAGGCTGCCGAGCCCGGGAAGCGTGAAGACGCTCTCGACGACGACCGCGCCGAGGAGTGTCGTCGACAGCTCGATGCCGAGGATCGCGACGACGGGCACCGCGCCGTTGCGCACTCCGTGACGCAGCAGAGCCTCGGCCATGCCGGAGCCTCCGGCGCGAGCGGTGCGCAGGTAATCGCTGCCGAGCACGTCGAGGGTCGCCGACCGGACGTAGCGGCTGAGCGACGCGCTCATGACGATCACGATCGTGATCACGGGCAGCGTGAGCGATCGCAGCGCGTCAGCGGGATCCTCCCAGTCGTCCCGGGGGAACCCGCCGGACGGCAGCGCGCCGAGCCCGAGCGCGAAGATCCAGACGAGCACGACGCCCACCCAGAACACGGGCACGGCGACCCCCAGCTGCGCGAACCCCGAGAGCACGATGCCGTACCAGCGGTCGGACTTCACGGCGGCGGTGATCCCGATGAGGAGAGACACGAGCAGCGCGACGAGGAACGCGATGAGCGTGAGCGGAATCGTCACCGCGAGGCGGGCGGCGATGTCGGGTCCGACGGGACGCGAGCTCAGGAAGGATTCGCCGAGGTCGAAGCGGATCAGCTGCCCCGCCCACGTCGCGAACTGCTGCAGCAGGGGCTGATCCGAGCCGACCTGCGCGCGGGCCGCCGCGATCTGCTCCGGGGTCGCGTTCACCGAGAGCAGCGCGTTGGCCGGGTCGCCGGGAAGCAGCCGCAGCAGCACGAAGATCGCGATCATCGCGACGACGAGCGACACCACGAGGAACGCGAGGCGGCGCAGCAGGTAGGCGAGCATGGCTTCTCAGGATGGAAGAGGGGGATGCCGACGCGCGGCATCCCCCTCGCGCGTCAGGACTTGACGATGTCGTAGGCGAAGAACTGCGAGTTCAGGCCGTTGACGGGGTACCCGCTGAGATCGCTCGAGGCGACCACGATCTGCGGATACAGGTACAACCATACGCTCGCGGCATCCGCGGCGATCTTCTCGTTGACCTGCTTCAGCAGGGCGGTCTGCTCGTCGGTCGTGGTGGCCTGCTCGGCCGCGGCGACCCACTGCTGCACGTCGGCGTCGTCGTATCCCCAGTAGAAGTCGGGGTTGCCGTACCAGACCACGTCGCGGTCGTTCACGTGCTCCTGGAGGGTGGCCTCGAAGTCCTGCTCCTTGAAGACCTTCGTGTACCACTCGTCGGCGCTGATCGTGTTGATCTCGACGGTGATGCCCACCTCGGCGAGCTGCGACTGCAGGAACTCGGCCACAGCGGGGTGCGGGTCGTAGCTCGGGGTGTCGAGCGTGAACGTGAAGCCGTCGGCGTAGCCGGCCTGCGCGAGCAGATCCTTCGAGAGCTCGACGTCGTAGGGGTTCACGTTCGTGAGGTCCTCGTACCAGGGGTCGGTGGGCGGCACCATCGAGCCGATCAGCGTGCCGTAGTCGCCCCAGATCGACTCGAGGAGCTTCTTCGTGTCGATCGCGGAGTAGATCGCCTTGCGCACGAGCGCGTTGTCGAAGGGAGCGACGCGGTCGTTGAACGCGAGCAGCTCCTTCGTGGTCGAGGTGCCCTCGCTCACGACATAGTCGTCGGAGTCGAACTGCGCGAGCGAGTCCGGGCTCTGCACGCTGGTGATGACGTCGATCTCGCCGGTGAGGAGCGCGTTGTTCTCGGCCGTCGCGTCGGTGAAGTACGTGTAGACGACCTCGCCGTTCTTGGCGGGCTCGCCCCAGTAGTCGTCCCAGCGCTCGAGCGTCAGGGTCGAGCCCTTCTTCCACTCGTCGAGCGTGTAGGGGCCGGTACCGTCTTCCGTGCTGGTGATGTCGCCGGCCTCGTCGTTCACGATCCAGACGTAGCTGAGGTTGTAGAGGAACGAGATCGACCGCTGCGACAGCGTGAACACGACCGTCTTGTCGTCGGGTGTGGCGATGTCGGCGATCGTCTCGAAGCTCGACTTGCGGGCCGACACGGAGTCCTCGGCGGTGACGGCCTCGACGCTCGACTTCACGTCGGCGGAGGTGAGCGGGTCGCCCGAGTGGAAGGTCACGTCGTCGCGCAGCGTGATCGTGTAGGTCAGGCCGTCGTCCGACACCTCGGCGTCTTCGGCGAGCAGCGGCTCGACCTCACCGTCGTCGGTCAGCCGGTACAGGCCTTCGTAGACGTTGCCGGTGAGCGCCTCGGTCACGCCCTGTCCGCCGCCCTGGGTGTTGCTGAGGTTGGTCGGCTCGTACAGCGACCCGATGAGGATCGTGGCGTCTTCGCTCGCGGTGGCGTCGTCGCTCGTGCCCGACGCGCAGCCGGCCATGAGGGCGAGCGTGGCGACGGCGCCGAGCGCGCCGAGGATGCGGGTTCTTCTCATGAGTACTCCAGGGTGAGCGAGTGCGGCGTCACGCCGCGTAGATGTCGAAGCCGTCGCGGAACACGACGTTCTTCTCGCCTGCGCGGATGGGCAGGGGGAAGCGGTTGGATGCCGGGGGCAGGGGGCAGTTGTACTGGGCGCTGAACCCGCAGGGCGGCACGAAGGCGCGGTTGAAGTCGAGGACGACGGTGCCCTCGTCATCGCGCAGCTCGACGAACAGGAAGCGGCCGGACCCGTAGGTCTCCGAGCCGTTCGTCTCGTCGCCGAAGACGAGCAGCAGGATGCCGCCGTCGTCGAAGGCGGCGAGCGTGTACTCGCGGCCGTCGAGGTCGAAGCGGATGTCGCCCGGCACGACGAGCTCGCGCGAGCCGCCGTTGTCGCGGATGTGCTCGAACGGCACCCGGCGATCGCCGGACACGGGGGTGAAATGCCCCTCGAGCACCCAGGCGGGGTCATAGTCGTAGGTGTCGATGCGGTCGAAGGCCCGGATGGCGGGTGCATCCGCGTCCCACCGTCGCAGACCGTGCTCCGCCGCACCGGTCTCGATGTTCGTGCGGTGGATCGGCGTGACCGTCACCGTGTCGGATGCGGCGCGCTGCTCGCCCTCCAGGTCGGGGCGTTCGCCGGTCCAGCGGGTCTCGATCAGCGCGAGGTTGCCGGTCGCCGAGATGACGGAGGCGCGGCGCTCGGCCTGCCAGGTGGTGTGATCTTCGCGTTCAGACATCACCTTCCATTCTCTTGCATGCAGAACGGGGTGGGGTCGGCGTCGTCACTCGGAGTAACGCGGCGAGAGCTCGGCGAGGACGGCGGCCCGGAGCCAGGAGGCGTAGCGGTCGGCGGTCCAGCCCGACTGGGCGACGAGCTGCTGATAGCTCTCGGGCGAGATCAGGAACGAGATCGCGTCGGCGGCGGCATCCGGATCGTCGAGATCGCGGGCGATCCCTCGTCGGACCGTCTCCGCGACCAGGGTGCGGAGGTCGGCGCGGCGTCGCTCGAGCATGCCGCGGAGGGCGTCGTCGACGACGGGGTCCGACAGGGCCGCGCCGAGAAGCACCGTCCAGATGGCGTGCCCGCGGGCGTTGGCAGCGGTGATCTGCGTGAGGACGGCGTCGAGGAAGACCTCGTCCGGCAGGTCGAGCACCCCGGACGCGACCTCGGTGTCGGTGAGGCTCGCGGCGGCCTCGGAACCAGAGAAGGTGACCTCGAAGGCGGCGATCAGCAGCTCGGCCTTCGACGCCGTCGTCTTGACGGTCTCCGCCGAGACCCCCGCCTCGCGGGCGATGGCCGCGATCGTCGTCGCCTGATACCCCTGGTCGGCGAACAGGAGTGCGGAGGCCGCGATGATCCTCGACCTCGTCTCCTGCGCCTGGCGCGCCCTCAGCTCGGATCGGTAGGCGCGGGGAACGGCTTCAGGCATTGACTTTCCTCAGAGGGTTATGAATACTTCAACGGTACATTCGATCTTTGGGGAAAGAAACCGCCATGTCCAGTTATCTCATCACCTGCACGCCCGCCCACGGTCACGTCATGCCGCTGCTGCAGATCGCCCGCCACCTCCTGAGCCGGGGTCATGAGGTGAGCTTCCTCACCAGCACCCGCTACGCCGACCATGTCGCCGCGGCCGGCGCGCGCTTCATCCCGCTGCCGGACGAGGCCGACGTCGACCTCGACGACGCCGACGGGGCGTTCCCCGAGCGCGTCGGGCTGACCGGACCCGCGGCCCTGCGCTTCGACATGAGCAACCTGTTCGTGCGGCCCGGCGCCGCGCAGCTCGCGGTCGTTCGTGCCGAGCTCGCGGAACGGCGGATCGACGCGGTGCTGACCGAGCCGCTGTTCGTGGGAGGAGCGCTGCTGCAGCTGCTTCCGGAACATGAGCGTCCGCCCGTGGTCGTGCTGGGCATCTTCCCGCTCGGCGCGCGGAGCCGGGATGCGGCGCCCTTCGGCCTCGGCGTGACGCCGATGCCCGGTCCGATCGGGCGGCTGCGCAACGCGATGCTGCGCACCGTCGCGGAACGCGCGATCTTCGGCGGCATCCAGAAGGAGGCCGATGAGATGGCGCGGAGGGAGACGGGCCGCGATCTCGGCGGCTTCGTGCTGGACTGGGCCGGCCGCGCCGACGCCTACGTGCAGTTCACGGTCCCCGAGTTCGAGTACCCGCGCTCCGACCTTCCGGAGTCCGTGCATTTCGCGGGCCCCCTCCCCGCACCCGTGTCGACCGTCGCGCTGTCGGAATGGTGGGCCGACCTCGACGGCACGCGGTCCGTGGTCCACGTGACCCAGGGCACCATCGCGAACTCCGACTTCGGTCAGCTGGTGGAGCCGACGATCGCCGCGCTCGCCGCATCCGGCAGCATCGTCGTGGTCTCGACCGGTGGCCGGCCGGTCGACGTCCTGCCCTCCGATCTGCCGCCGAACGTGCGCGTCGCCGAGTACCTGCCGTACGACCGGCTGCTGCCGCTCGTCGACGTGCTCGTGACGAACGGAGGGTACGGCGGTGTGCAGCAGGCGCTGACCCACGGAGTCCCCATTGTCGTCGCCGGGCAGACGGAGGACAAGGTCGAGGTGTCGGCACGGGTCGGATGGTCGGGCGCGGGAATCAACCTGCGCACCACGACGGTCGCTCCGGCGCAGGTGGGGCGGGCCGTCGAGCGGGTGCTGGCCGATCCCGCGTACCGCGCCCACGCCGAACGGATCGGCACGGCGATGCGGGCGTCGAACGCATGGGACGCCCTCGACGGCGTGCTCGACGAGCTCACCTCGCGCTGGGCGCTGTCCTGACTCGAGCCGCCGTTCCGGGCTCACGCCCGCAAGCGCATTCCGGTGCATGGACGCAACCGCTTGCAACGTCGTCCGGTATACCATTCACCTATGCGCCGAGCAGCGTCAGTCCCCAGCTGACCGCGGGCGCGGACGGCGTAAGCCGTCCTGCGGAGGGAGAGTCGATCTTCTTTCGATCCCGAGGGGGGATGGGGTGGGAGTTCGGTCCCCAGCCGACACCCACCCCCACACTCTCTCCGCGTGTCAGTTCAGCCGGCTCCAGATCCAGAACACGACGAAGCCGATCACGACCAGGATCGGCAGCCACGTCACCCTCCGCTTCAGGCGGCGTCCCTGCGGAGCCACGCCCGGCGGCGGTGTGAGCATGCCGACCGGCGGAGCGAACGGCAGCTGCGCGCCCATCTGCGGAGGGGCGGATGCCGCGCCCACGGCATCCGCGTTCTCGGCGAGCAGACGCTCGTCGCGCCACCGCGCCCACTGATCGAACTTCGTCAGGAGGGCGCCGACGGCGCCGAACAGCCACGCCCAGGTGGCCGGGTCGAGGGTCGACACCTTGCGCTGCGTGTACAGGAACAGCCAGTCGTCGACGATCTCGACGTCGAGCTGGGCGGCGTTGTCGATGAAGCGCGCCATGATGTCGGGCGTGAACAGATACAGCGCATCGCGCTCGTAGCCGGTGGGGCAGTAGAGCGTGAAGTACTGGTCGAAGTCGCCTTCGAGCGAAAGGCGCTGCTCCTTCTCGAACGACGCCGGCAGGTTCGAGCCGAAGCCGTTGTTGCCCTTCGCATCGAGCACGATGTTCGGCAGCGGCACGTCGAGCTTCACGGCGACGTAGCCCCAGCGATACGTCGTCGAGTTCTTCCCGGACTGCACCGTGTACTGGTAGTTGCCGAACTCCACGAAGCGGGGTCGCGTGCCGCGGATCAGATCGGTCGACTGGCGGGAGCGGCCGAGGCTGAAGATCATCCCCGGAAGCGGCGGATCGGCGACCTTCGCCTCGTACGTCATGCCGTTCGCCTGGGCGAAGAGGTTGAGCCGGTAGCGGATGGCCTGCGCGTTGCGCACGCCGATCACGATCATCACGATCACGCCGACGACGACCAGGCCGATGAGCACGATCGGGATGACGGCGATGCCCGGAGAGTCGCTCGCCGACGCCAGGCTGAGGATGATCGTGACGAGGAACGGGAGCATGATGAGCCCCGCCACGATCGCCACCACGATGCCGATGATCGTCGAGGCGCCCATGCTCGACCCCTGCCGCGCGCGCAGGTCGGCCGCGAACGCCCGCACGGCCGCCGCGTCGACGGGCTCGGTCAGCGGACGGGCGTCGAACGTCGGCGCCGGCTGGGGCATCGTCATCGATTCACCAGGTCGGCGTCCCACGTCAGATCGGTGCCCTCAGGAACCTGCAGCGCCTCGAGGCGCTCGTCGGCGCAGATCTCGCGGATGAGGTCGACCGGACCGGCGACGATCGTCGAATCGAAATCGATCTCCGACACCATCACCCAGGCTCGATCCTCCGGCCAGAGGATGCTGGGGCTCAGTGCCGCCGGCGGGAAGCCGTGCTCCTCCGCGGGCCGGTCCCGCCACGGCACCTGCTGCACCCACTCGGGATCGGCGAAGACGCGCGGCGGCGCCGAGAACAGCACATGGTCACGGTCGGGCAGGGAGAGACGCGGGCCTTCGGAGATCTCCTTCGAGAGGATGCCCTCCTGCCAGGTGGGCTTGCGGAAGACGTTGTTGAACGGATCGTGCGTGCTGCGATCGAGCATCGCCTGGTGGTTCGGGTCGTCGTCGACGGTGAGGAACGCTCGCGACGGCGTGTGGCCGAAGAAGCCGAGCAGGCCGCCGTATCCCTCCCAGACAGCCGCATACCCGGCATCCGGAGTGCTCGTGTGGGCGACGAGGTGCCCGGCGATCACCGAAAGCAGCGCCGCTCCGAGCTCGCCCTCGATCGGCGCAGTGAACTCACGGCCGTCGGGAGAGATGCGCTGACGCCAGTCGCCGTCGGCCGGTGTGCGGACGATCCGGTTCCACTGCGCGAACGGATGCATCGTGGTGCCGAAAGCCGCGGCGGTCTCGGCCCAGGTCGCGGGTGCGTCGACGAACTGCTCGAGGAGCCGCTGCTGCTCCGCCTCCGGCGTCCGCTCCCACTCGTCGGACGTCGGTGCGGCCCGGTCCGGCAGCGACCGCACCACAGCCGGATGGAAGATGCGGGCATACGCGGGGAAGCCATGAGGGACGACCCCGTGCATCGTCGAGTGGGTGTCGTCGAGGCGCTCGCGAAGCCACGCCCCGGCACTCGTGTCTGCGATCCACTGCATGCGACCACGGTACCGGCGATACGGTATGAGTCGTGTGGAAGAGAGCCGAACGCCTCGGGGGAGACGTCTCATGGTGAATCAGGTTCAGGTCGGCCCCGGCGAGCATGTCTTCGGCCGCCATCCGCTGCGCATCTTCGTCGGCGCGCTCGTGCTCGCCGCGGTGCTGTCGGTCGCGGCGCTGTTCATCCTGCCGCAGTTCCTGCCGCGGACCATGAACATCTCGACCCGCGGAAGCGTCGTGCTCGTCGTGGCGATCGGGCTGACCATCGCGGTGTTCGTCGGAGCGTTCTGGTTCCGCAACATCCGGGTCGTCGTGCGGCCGGACACCGTCGAGATCGGGCGAGCGGGCGCCAGGGAGACGTTCCCTCGGGCGACGACCGCGTTCCGTTCGAAGATCACCGAGCACCGCACCAACGGCCTGCCCAGCGGAAACGACGCGTGCGGTCGTCGTGTACAGCGGCGACCGCGAGGTCACCATCGAGCTGCCCGGATTCACGCGCACGACCTTCAACGAGCTGATGGCGCAGCTGAACCCGATCGCGCAGCCGCCCGTCGCCGACCCCGTGGAGGCGGCACGAGCGCGGGCCCACCTGCCGTCGTCGTTCACCGTCGACGCCACCGGCGAGCGCCGGTTCGCCTCGCGCCTCACGATCGCCGCGGTCGTGTTCTTCGCGGTGACCCTGGCCTTCGGCCTCCTGGCAGCCGTGCCGGGGTTCCTCGACAGCGAGCTCTCCGCGCTCGTGCTGATCGTGCCCATGACCGCGATCGCCGGAATCGGCTTCACGATCGGCGCCGTGCAGCGACGGCGCCTCGTGCGCTCGATCCCGTCGCAGATGACGGTGAGCACGCACGGCATCCGTCTCGACGACGTCGACCAGCCGTACGCGCAGCTCACCCGCATCTGGATGACGCCGCCCGCCTACCCGGTCCGCAGGATCCGCTTCGAACGCGCGGGCGGGAAGCGCACCACGCACCTCCTCGCGTCGTCCCGCGTGACCATCGCTCCCGAGTACACGGATCTGCTGCTCGCCGTGCGCGCGCAGACGGCGCACTTCCCCGGACTGCTCTCGCTCGACCTCGAGTGATCGCGGAGCCGGTGGCATCCCGCATAATCGAGGGGTGACTGCCACTGCGACGCTCCCCTCCCTCGACGGCCGCCGATTCCGGATGGTGTCGTCCACGACCTCGGCGGTGCACCCCGATTCGCCGAGCGTGTTCGAGTACTTCGAGCGCGACGGAGCGATCTGGGGCGGGTACGAGGGAGACACGGTCACGTTCGGCAAGTTCGTCGGCACCCGCACCGGCGACACGATCTGGGTGTCGTTCGTGCACGTGCTCGTCGCCGACGGCACGGTCGTGACCGGAGACGGCGAGAGCGAGCTGGAGCTGACCGACGACGGCCGCATCCGCCTCGTCGAGCACTACGAGATGCACGGCCTCCCGCAGCTCAGCGTGTGTGAGGAGATCGCGGGCTGACACGTTTCGTCTCGCTGGCGCTCGCTCAACGACCGGTCGTTGAGCGAGGGAGCGCCAGCGACCGAGACGAAACGCTCTAGCGCGGCGGCAGGGCATCCCGACCGGGTGACGCCGGCGTCCAGCGCGTCATCCCGAGGGGAACCTCCAGGCTGCGCTCGGGCAGGTCGGCCGGGAGCAGGTACGGGCGGCGGATCACCTCGTCGAGCACCACGACGCTGACGACGGTGCGCACCTCGGGCAGCTGCGCGATGACGCCGGTCGAGAACTCGTGCACGCCGCTGACGTCGACGGCCCGGATCAGGAGCATCGCGTCGTGCTCGCCGGTGGTGATCGCGCACCATTCGACGTCGGGCATCTCGAGCACGCGCTCGCGGAACGACGCCCAGGCCTGCGGCAGCACGGTGACGAACACGAGAGCGCCGATCGAGAGGCCGGCTTTGGCCTGATCGACCCGGGCGCTGAACCCGGTGATGACCCCGTCGTGCACGAGCGACTCGACGCGGGTGTAGGCATTCGCCCTCGAGATGCCCACCTTGTCGGCGAGTGCGGCGATCGAGACACGACCGTTATCGCGGAGCACATCGAGGATTCTGTACGCGATGTCGTCCAGAGGGGCAGCAGTTCGTCCAGGATGCCGCGACTGTTCCGCTTCCTTGCTGGACATATTGCTCCTGACATCTGAGGTTCTGGACAGAGCGTGCCGGTGTGACGCACTGTCGCTGGACACATCGTCGCATATGATGCGAATCTGATCACCGGTCGTCCACTTCGGACCCGGCCGTACCCGAATGTACTCCTCGCCTCTGGAGGCTCTCATGTCGTCACGTCGCAGCACGTCAGTCATCGCGATCGGAGCCATCGCGCTCCTCGCGCTCGCCGGTTGCTCGGGAGGCAACTCCGCCAACAACGGCGACCAGTCCTCGGGCTCGGATTCGCTCGTCATCGACACCGCGTTCTCGATCGAGACGACCGACCCGGGTCACACCTACGACCCGACCGGCAACATGATCGCGAAGGCCCTGTACGAGACGCTCGTCGACTTCGAGGGCTCCGACGTCTCGACGCCGGTTCCGGGACTCGCCTCCTGGGAGCAGAACGACGCCGCGACCGAGTTCACCTTCACGCTCGAGGGCGACCGCGTCTTCTCCGACGGCTCGCCGATCGAGGCGAAGGACGTCGTCTTCACCCTGCAGCGCATCCAGGGCATGACCGAGGCCAAGCCGAACTTCCTCCTCGGCGGCCTCACGATCACCGAGGTCGACGACAAGACGATCTCGTTCGTCTCCGAGACCCCGCTGCTGCAGCTGCCCGCGATCCTCGCGAACCCGGCGCTCGGCATCGTCAACTCCGACGTCGTGATCGAGAACGGCGGCACCACCGACGGCACCGACACCGCGCAGGAGTTCCTCGACGGCGAGTCCGCAGGCTCCGGCCCGTTCGTGCTCGACACCCTCGACCTCAGCTCGCAGGTCGTGCTGACGAAGAACGACGAGTACAACGGCGACGAGGAGTCGGCCTACTCGCGTGTCGTCGTGCGCAACGTCTCGGAGAGCGCGACCCAGCTCGCCAACCTCAAGGGCGGCGACTCGATGGTCGCGATGGACCTGAACGGCGACCAGGTCGCCGGTCTCGGCGACGACCTCACCGTCGAGTCGGTCCCGTCGGGCCAGACGATCTTCCTGCTGCTCAACCAGTCGGATGCCGTCGCCGGCGAGCTCGCCAACGTGAAGATCGCCGAGGCGATCCGCTACTCCCTCGACTACGACGCGCTGCTCGAGCTCGCGGGTGCCGGCGCGGTCCAGGCGACCGGGGTCATCCCGCCCGGATTCGAGGGCGCCCTCGAGACCGGAGTGGAGCAGGATCTCGACAAGGCCAAGGCCGCACTCGCCGAGGCCGGCTACACGGGTCAGACCCTGACGCTGCAGTTCCCGAACGACTACCCCGTCGGCGGCGTGGAGTTCACCCCGCTCGCCGAGCGCATCCAGGCGCAGCTCGAGGACGCCGGCATCACGGTCGAACTCGCTCCGGCACCGTTCGCGACCGAGCTCGACGCGTACGTCAACGGCACCGAGGGCTTCGGCCTGTGGTTCTGGGGTCCGGACTACGCCGACTCCGCGAACTTCCTGCCTTTCGCTCCGGGTCTGAAGGTCGGCCTCCGCGCCGGCTGGGCCGCCGAGGCGAACCCGGAGATCGCGGGCATCGCGGCGGGCGCCGCCAGCGCGACCGACGAGACCGTGCGCGCCGACGCCTTCACCTCGTTCGCCGAGGCGATGCAGGCCGAGGGGCCGTTCGTCCCGCTGATCGTGCCGGGTCGCAACATCGCCACCGCGGGTGACGTCGACGGCGCCGTGTACAACTCCGTGTGGGAGATGGACATCGCCGAGATCACGCCGGCCGGCTGAGCGGCTCTCTCATGACGACGGTGGCGGTGCAGAGGCAGGCGCAGCGGCGCAGATCGCCTCTCGTCGGGTACCTGCTGCGGCGGGCCGGAACCTCCCTGCTCCTGTTGGTGGGCGTGACGATCGTCACGTTCGCGCTCACCAACCTGGTGCCGGGAGACCCGGTCTCGGCGGCGCTCGGCGAGGCCGCCTCGCAGAACCCTGAGACCCGCGAGGCGTTCATCCGCGCGCAGGGTCTCGACCAGCCGCTGTTCGTGCAGTACTTCATCTATATGGGGAACCTGCTCCGCGGGGACCTCGGGAGGGGGGGGGGGGCCCGGGGCCCGGGGCC
>JAESGH010000215.1_pt1 | contig 105920 bp, 79 predicted proteins | sample 9269641 | NCBI WGS metagenome assembly JAESGH01 (sample SAMN14515345, study PRJNA621665) | algae metagenome | isolation source: Phormidium tanganyikae FI6-MK23 and co-occurring heterotrophs from granitic... | place: USA: Fort Irwin, California | collected 1998-05-24 | reverse complement strand
GCGGCCGGGGGGCGGCCCCCGGCGGGGGGGCCCCCCCCCCCCCGCCGGTGTTTCTGCTGGTGTGGGTCTATAGGCTTTCCGGAACCCGTGGTACGCGGCCCGCCCCCTCACCCCGCGTGCTTCGCCGCGACCCTCTCCCCCGAGGGGAGAGGGTGGGAGGCAATCGGCACCGGGACCGGTGGTCGCGCTCCCCTGGTAGGAACGAGCGCAGTGGGCCGGGTACGCCAGACCCTCTCCCCCGAAGGGAGAGGGTCGCGGCGAAGCACGCGGGGTGAGGGGTTAACCACCTACGGAATTGAACCAGGACGGATACCCAGCCGGTAGGTCGGTCTGCGGTTAGCCGGCCCGGGGGACGCCATGACCAACTTCCTCGGCGGCATGACCGCCACCATCCTGGCCGGGGGTCTCGGCACCCGCCTTCGGTCGGTCGTTGCCGACCGGCCGAAGGTGCTTGCCGAGGTCGCCGGCCGGCCGTTCCTCGCCCACCTCCTCGACCAACTCTATACCGCCGGCGCCGGGGATGTCGTCCTGCTCACCGGGCACGGGGCCGATCAGGTTCGGGAGGCGTTCGGCACCGACTACCGCGGCATGACACTCCGCTACTCCGTGGAGCCCGCCCCCCTCGGCACCGGTGGCGCCGTCCGCCACGCGGCCGAGTTGTTCACCGGCGACGCCGTTCTGCTGATGAACGGCGACTCCTTTTGCTCGATCGATCTGGGCGGGCTCGTGGCGACCGCGCGCACCGCGGGCCAGGTCGGTGTAGCTCTGGCGTGGGTGGAAGACGTGGGCCGCTACGGGGCCGTCGAGGTGGGGCCGGCCGGCAAGGTCGCCGGGTTCACCGAGAAGGGTGGGACGGATCCCGGCTGGATCAATGCCGGCATCTACCTGATCCCGCGGGCCCAGTTGGGCGACATCCCGGCCGGGCGGGCGGTGTCGCTGGAGCGGGAGGTGCTGCCGCGGTGGGTGGAGACGCCCGGCATCCGCGGCGTGCCGGGCAAGCGGTTCATCGACATCGGCACGCCCGAGTCGTTCGCCGCCGCGGACGACTTCTTCGCCGCCCCGGGTCGGGGTTGACCGCCGTTCCGCGGCCGGGGTACGCTCCCCACCCAACCGCGGGGCGGGCGATGCTGGACGACGTGGACCTCCTGGTGTGCGGGGCCGGCCCGGCCGGGTGCGTGGTCGCCGAGCGGGCCGCGACCGTCCTCGGCTGGAAGGTGCTGGTGGTCGACCAGCGCCCGCACCTCGCCGGGAACTGCCACGACTCGACGCACCCGTCGGGCGTGCTGGTCCACAACTACGGCCCCCACTACTTCCGCACCAACGACGAGTCCCTCGTCGAGTACCTCTCCGCGTTCACCGACTGGGTTCCGGCGAACTACGAGGTCCGCAGCTACGTCCGCGGGCAGCTCTTCCCCTTCCCGATCAACCTCACCACGCTCGAAGCCTTCTTCGGCCGGCCGCTCACGGCCGAGGCCGCGGCCGAGCTGTTGGCCCAGAAGCGGTGCGAGATCCCGAACCCGGCCAACTCCGAGGAACAGGTGCTGGGGAAGGTCGGGCCGGAGTTGTACGAGGCGTTCTACCGCAACTACACGGCGAAGCAGTGGGGCGTGGGCGCCGCGCAACTCGACCCCGGCGTGTGCGGGCGCATCCCGGTCCGACTCAACCGCGACCCCCGCTACGTGGACCACACGTTCCAGCAGATGCCGGCCCGCGGCTTCACCGCCCTGTTCCGGAGTATGCTCAAGAGCCGGCGCATCCGCGTGCTGCTCGGCTGCCGCTACGCCGAGGTGCGGGGACTCATCCGGCCGCGGCGGGCGACCGTGTACACCGGCCCGGTCGACGAGTACTTCGGCCACCGCCTCGGCCGGCTGCCGTACCGGTCGCTGCGGTTCGACTTCGCCGCCCGCGAGGTCGAGTACGCCCAGCCGTGCGTGCAGATCAACTACCCGAACGACTTCACCTTCACCCGGTCGGTGGAGATCAAGCACGTCACCGGCCAGCGGCACGCGCACACCGTCGTCAGCTACGAGACGCCGACCGCGGCGGGCGACCCGTTCTACCCGATCCTCAACGCCGCGAACCGCACCCTCTACCAGCGCTACGCGGCCCTCGCCGAGCAGGAGCGGCGGGCGCGGCACGTGTACTTCTGCGGGCGGCTCGCCCAGTACCGGTACTTCAACACCGACGAGGTGATTCAGGAGGCGCTGCGGTGCTTCAGCCAGCTGAGGGCGGAGCGGGGGGCCGTCGGGCGGTCGGCGTCGTCGCCGACCCGGGTCGCCTGACCGGCCCCGACTTCCCCGCCGACCGGCCGGTGTGCCTCCTCCTGACCGGCCCCGGGTCGCTCCCGATCCCGCCCGGGGTTCAGCTACGACTGGTCGACCCGGCCGACGCGCCGACCCCCGCGGTCAAGAACCTCTACGAGCCGTCGGTCGCGGACGAGTCCGACCGCGTCCGCTGGTCCCTCCAATCCCTCGACCGCGAGTTCCGCTTCGAGCGGATCGAGTTCCCGTCTCACGGCGGGCTCGGGTTTCGCGCCGTGCAGGCCAAGCGGGCTGGACTGGCGTTCACCGACACCAAGCTGGTCGTCCGCTTCGACGGAGCCAGCCAGCTGGGCCGCGAGGCTAAGCAGCGCTGGCCGGGAACTCTCGACGACCTCGAACGCGACTTCATGGAGAAGTTCGCCTTCGAGAACGCCGACGAGGTCATCGACCCCGACGGCGCCGCGGCCGCGCTCAGCTGGCGCTGGACTGCGCCGCCGGACGTCCCGGCACCGGCCACGCCGCTCGTGACCATCGGCATCGCCCACTACAACCTCGGCGCCCACCTGCCGGCCACGCTCGACTCGGTTGCGGCCCAGACCTACCCGGCCCTGGACGTCGTCGTCATCGACGACGGCTCCACCGACGCCGCCTCGCGGGCCGTCTTCGACCGCATGGAGCGCGACCACCCGTCGTTCCGCTTCGTGCGGCAGATGAACGCCGGCATCGGCGCCACGCGGAACCGCTGCCTCGAACTGGCCTGCGGCGAATTCTTCCTGCCGATGGACGCCGACAACGTTGCCCGGCCGGACATGGTCGAGGCGTTTGTGACGGGCCTCCGCCGGAACCCGCAGTTCGCTGCGATGTCGTGCTACTTCCTGGCGTTCGACGAGAAGTACCCGGCTCCCGGGCGCGACTTCCTGTTCGCGCTCCGCCCGGTCGGCGGGCCGCATGCGATGGCCTCGATCCGCAACGTCTACGGCGACGCCAACTCGGTCTTCCGCACCGAGGCGTTCCGCGCCGCCGGCGGGTACGGCACCGACCGCGGCACGTCGTGCGAGGACTGGGAGGCGTTCGTGAAGCTCGTCCAGGCGGGCGGGCGGGTCGGCGTCGTGCCGGACCACCTGTTCTACTACCGCCACCGGGCCGGCGGGTTTTCGCGGGTCACCAACTGGTACACCAACCACCAGCGCGTGCTGCGGCAGTTCGCCCGGGCCGACCACCTCCCGCCCGGCGAGGCCCGGGTGCTGTGGACGGCCCTGCTCGGGTTCCAACAAGAGGCCGCCCGCCTCGCCGACGAGCGGCGTGCGTGGCGCTACCGCGTCGCCGACGGGATTCACGGCGTGCTGCGCCGACTGATCCCGACCCGGCCGTCGTAGGTAGGTCGGGTCGCGTCTGCGCGGCCCGACCTACCTACGACGGCCCGTCACGCCGCGTTCTTGAACAGCCCCCGGCCCTCCATCCGGTAGCCCTTGAGCAGCTCGCGGATGCCGTCGTCGAGCGACCGCGTGGCCTCGAACCCGGCCGCCTTCAGCCGGGCGCTCGACACCACGTAGTTCCGCTTGTCCGGGTCTTGGCCGATCGGGGCGAAGTGGAGGTAGAAGTTCGGCACGTGCCGCTGCACCGCCCGGGCCAGTTCCTCCTTCGACAGGTTCGCCGAGTCCAGCCCCAGGTTGTACACCCGCCCCGCGAGCCGGCCGACGTTGCCGAGCGCGAACCGCATCGCGTCCGCCACGTCGCGGACGTGGACGAAGTTCCGCTTGAAGTCCTTCTCGAAGAGGACCAGATACCCGTCCGTGACGGCGGCGTGGACGAAGTGGTTGACGAGCAGGTCGAGCCGCATCCGCGGCGACATGCCGAACACGGTGGCGAGCCGGAACGCCACGGCGTTCGGCGACCCGAGCAGCTCGTGCTCGGCGTCCACCTTCGTGCGGCCGTACAGCGAGATCGGCTCCAGCGGCGTCTCCTCGGTGCAGAACGCCGCGCCGGTCGTGGCCCCGTAGCCGCTGTTCGTGTTCGGGAAGACCACCGACTGGCTCGGGCTGCGGAGGCGGTTGAGCAGCCTCACCGCGTCCAGGTTCACCGAGGTCGCCAGGGCCGGGTCGCGGTCGCAGGCCGAGGCTCCCACGATCCCCGCCAAGTGGACCACCGCGTCGGCGGACTTCAGCGCGGCACGCACGGTCGGCTCGTCGCGCACGTCGCCCTTCACGAAGTCGAAGCCGGGGTTGGCGCACAGGTGGAACAGCCCCTGCTGGCCGAGGCCGTACATGAGGTTGTCGAGCGCGGTGACGTGGTAGCCGGCCGCGAGGAGGTGTTCGCACAGGATGCTGCCGAGGTAGCCGAGCCCCCCGGTCACGAGTACACGTTCGGCCATCGGGCGCGGGCTCCGCGGGGAAGGTCTGGCGGTCACGGGAAGGTCGGCAGTGTAGGCCGGCGGCGGCCGACCTCGCAAGCCCGGTCCGGGTTGACCCCCGCCGACCGGGCGGGGTACAACTGCCCCATGCTCGTCCGGACACCGACCCTCTCGCTCATCGTCCCCACCCGGGGCCGGCCGGGGTCGCTCCGCCGCTTCCTCCGCAGCGTCGCCGCCACCGCCGCCCGCCCGACCCGCCTCGAAGTCGTGCTGGTCGTGGACGCCGACGACCCCGCGAGCCACGGGACGACGTACCCCGGCCTCCAGGTGCGAACCGCGGTCGGCCCGCCGGGGCGGACGATGGGTGAACTCAACCGGGCCGGAGCGGCCGCGGCCCGCGGCGAGTACCTGATGCTGCTCAACGACGACGTGGTCGTCCGCACCCGCGGGTGGGACGATGCCGTCCTCGCCGCCGCCGCCCACTTCCCGGACCGGCTCGGGCTCGTCCACGTCAACGACACGCTCGTGCGCGACCACCTGTGCGTGTTCCCGCTGGTGTCGCGGCGCTTCTGCGAGCTGGCCGGCGGCCTCTGCCCGGCCGACTACCAGCGCTACCGCATCGACGACCACGTCGAGGACGTGTTCAACCGCCTGGCCGCCCTGACCGGACCGCGGACGGTGTACCTGCCGGAGGTGGTGTTCGAGCACCGGAACGCGGTCCTCCACCCGACCGCCGGGCGGGTGTACGAGGCCGACCCGGCGGTCCTGGCCGCGGACGCCCCGCGGTTCGACGCCCACGCGGCGGGCCGCGACGCGGCGGTGTCCCGGCTCTACCACGAGGCGACCGGGCGCGGGGTCGCGGCGGCGGAGCTGCGCGCGCTGCCGGACGCCTTCGCCCTGCGGGTGTCGGGCCGACAGGTCGTGGTGCGGGGCGGGTGGTGGGACCGGGTGTGGGCCGACGGGACGGCCGCGCTCGACCGGCTCCGCCGGCGGGTGCGCGACCGCTACCGGCGGGACGGGGCGACGGGGCTGGTGCGGGTGGTGGGGCGGAAGGTGGGACTGGCCGGCTGACGGCGGGCGCGGCCCGACCGGCCGGGCGACGTCACATCGCCCCGGTCGGGGTCCAGTCGCTCGACGGCGAGCGCGGGGACGCGGGCAGGACCGGCACCTCGGACGAGTCGGTCACGGCGGCGCGCTCGATCCCCTTCTTCTTGATCTTCGTGTGCAGCGTGTCGCGGCTCATCCCGAGCAGCTTGGCTGCGTGGCTCACGTTCCCGCCGGTCTGCTTCAGCGCCCGGCGGATGGCCCACGTCTCGATCTCGTCCATGTCCAGGCTCGGCGGCAGGTCGGCCGCGACCGCGGCCGCCGACGTCAGCTCGGACACCCCGCCCAGGGGGATCGCGTCGGCGTCGAGCTGGTCGGCCTCGCTCATCACCGCCGCACTCTCCAGCACCGCCCTCAGCTGGCGCACGTTCCCCGGCCACGTGTAGGCCTGGAGCTTCCGCATGGCGGCGGGGGTGAGGCGGAAGTTCCGCCGGCACTCGGCCGACACCCGGGCCAGGAAGAACCCGGCCAGCTCGGGCACGTCCTCCGGGTGCTCCCGGAGCGGCGGCACCTTGATCTGGATCACCTTCAGCCGGTAGCACAGGTCCTGGCGGAACCGCCCGGCCTTCACCTCCTTCTCCAGGTCGCGGTGCGTCGCCGCCACGATCCGCACGTCCACCTTCAGCTCGCCCGTGGACCCGACCGGGCGGAACGCCTTCCCCTCGATCACCCGCAGGAGCTTGGCCTGGCACTCCAGGGAGAGTTCCCCGACCTCGTCGAGGAACAGCGTCCCCTCGTCCGCCTGCTGGAACAGCCCGGGGTGGTCGCGGTCGGCCCCGCTGAACGCCCCCTTCTTGTAGCCGAACAGCTCGGCCTCCAGCAGCGTCGGGGCGATGGCCGCGCAGTTGACCACCACCAGCGGCCCGCCGGCCCGCCGGCTGTTCCGGTGGATGGCCAGGGCCACGAGCTCCTTGCCGCTGCCGCTCTCGCCCTGCACCAGCACCGTGTACGACTGCGGGGCGGCCCGGAAGATCTGCTGCCGCAGGGTGATGACCGGGGTGCTCTCGCCGATGATCTCGTCGGCCGCCGGGGTGTGGGTGCGGAGCCGGCTGTTCTCGGCCTCCAGGGTGCGCCGCTGGCGGTGGATCTCCAGCCCGTGCGACAGGTAGCCGGCGATGGCCTCGATGAACCGCACGTCGCGCTCCACGAACGCCCGGCCGGACCGGTACACGTGGAGGGCGGCGAACGACTCCCCGCTCGCCTTGAGCGGGATGCAGATGGCGTCGGCGAACGACGACAGGCTGTCGGTCGGGGGGTGGGCGGCGGTGAGGGCGGGGAACAGCCAGACCGTCTTCCCGGTCTGGTACGCCTGCTGGGTGAGCCGGCGGCTCAGCGGCACGTCCACCGCGGCCGTCTCGGGCATCACCAGCTTGGGCGTCGGGTCGTCCTGGTCGAGGCTCAGGTAGCCGGTGAGCCGGGCCGTGGTCTGGTTCAGGATCGACCGGAGGGCCAGGGCGATCAGGTCGTGCGGGGTCTTGGCCTCGACCGCCCCGGTCATGAACTTGCACAGGGCGGTGAGCTCGTCCATCCGCAGCCGGTTGGCCGACTCCTCCGTCGGCGGGTCGCCGGGGAGGGCGCGCTCGCCGGGCAGCTCGTGGACCTTCGTGGACCCGTGGTAGTTCCCGGCCGTGGTGCGGGCCGGGAGCGGGATGGTCGGCGGGGCCGCCGGCTTGATGCTGACCGGCTTCGGCCCGACGCAGAAGCGCAGGACCACCTCGCCGATCTTGATGACCTTGCCGTCGGCCAGTTCGACCGCGCCGGTGATCCGCCCGCCGTCCACCCGGGTGCCGTTGAGGCCGAAGTCGCGGACGTGCCAGCGGCCGTCCTCGAAGTACACCTTGGCGTGCAGCCGGGACGCGAGCTCGTCCCGCAGCACGAGGGTGTTGTCGCGGCTCCGCCCGAGGGTGACGGTCTGGCCGGGGGAGAGGTCGATCGAGGCGGGCAGGCAGTCGCCGGCCTCGGCGGTCAGTCGCGCGCGCATACGCCGGTTGCTCCAAACCGGGCTCCCCGCCGGGCCGACGGGTAACCCCAGGCGGCCGCACTCCTGGCGGCCGAGCGGACCTAAACTTGCTCGATTCTTAGCACGCGGAAATCCCGGGGGGCGACTCAATTAGGGGTTACCGGGCGGGGACCGGGAGGTAGATTACCTCTTTCCCGCGACATTTCGGGGCGTACTCCGAAGACGAGAGTTGCCCCCATTCCGATGGGCTAAAAATCATGCAACACCGCATCGAGGGCCGGGCTTACGTCCTGGGCGACAATATCGACACGGACCAGATCATCCCCGCCCAGTACCTCACCTACAACCCGGCGATCCCGGCCGAGTACCGGATGTTCGGGAAGTACGCCCTCAGCGGTGTGCCGGACGACGCGGCCGGCCTGCCCAAGGGGCACATCCCGTTCCACCCGCCGGGCGGGGACGAGTTCGTCACACCGTACAAGATCATCATAGGCGGAAAGAACTTCGGGTGCGGGTCCAGCCGGGAGCACGCCCCGATCGCCCTGGCCGCCGCAGGGATTACGGCCGTCGTCGCGGAGTTCTATGCCCGGATTTTCTACCGGAACTCGGTCAACGGCGGCTACCTGATCCCGGTCGAGACGAAGGCCCGGCTCATCGATCAGGTCTGCACCGGCGACGAGCTGGTGATTGACCTGACCACCAGCAAGTTGACCAACAAGACCACCGGCGACGCCTGGGATCTCCTGCCCCTGGGCGAGGTGGCCCCGATCATCGAAGCCGGGGGCATCTTCAGCTACGCGGAAAAGGTCGGGATGCTGCAGAAACAGTAGGCGGGAACAGGCCGCCCGGGGCGTTGCCCCGGGCTATCGAATCCCAGGCCGTCGGCCTGAAACCCGGCGGCCCCTCTTCAGCCCGAAGGGCTGGGACACCATAGCCCGGGGCAACGCCCCGGGCTATGGTGTCCCCACCACGTCGTCCCACTTCGGACTTCGGGCCTCTGTTACCCGCCTACCGCCCCGGCGCAGCCGGGCGGACGAACATCATTCGCCGGGACGGGTCTTCGACGATGCCGGTGTTCACCGAGGCGCGTTCCAGCTGAAGGTCCATCTCGAACCGCGGCTCCTCCCAGCGCAGGACGATGTGCGTCGGGTACTGGCCCGCCAGCGGCTCGCCCCGGTCGTTCTGCCCGACCCGGAACGTCTGGGCCGAGCGGATCTCGGCCGTGGCGATCACCTTCTTCTGGTCCCGGCCGTCCCGCAGGACGTGCCGCTTCACCTGCGACCGCGTGCCGGTGGCCCCGACCGCGTCGATCACGATCTCCTTGCGGACCGGCACCCCCGCGGGGCCGGGCGCCGTCCAGCCCAGCGTGTACGTCTGCTCCCGGTCGTTCGCCACCACGTCGTAGGCGTTGCCGGGTTCGAGCCGGGTCATGCCCAGCGCCTGCAACACCCAGTCGGGCTCGAAGGGGAGGCCGTTGGGCATCTGGACCCGGCCCCTCTCGAAGTCGGCGTGCGAGGCCGCGATGACCAGGGGTTGTTCGTTGGGGACGGTCACGTGCGCCCAGAACTGCTCCGGGTTGGAGCCCATGTCCATCGAGGCTCCGCCGAACTTCATGCCGCACTTCATGCGGAAGTACCGGGGCTGGGCCGCCGCCATGCTGCCGTCCATCGTGACCGGGAAGGGGAGATCCTTGCCGGACACGCGCATCCGCACGTCGCCGTACTCGACCGACTTGAGGCGGGCCGACCGGTCGTTCAGGAACGTGACGAAGTCACCGGCCGGCCTCTGGTGGTCGAGCTTCCCGGTCGGGCGGCCCAGCCCCTGCTGGTCCCGCCACTCGCGCATCCAGTTGCACCCGACGGCCGGGCTCAGGACCGCCGCGGCGACCAGGAGTCGGAGATCGCGCATCCGCATGGGCCGCTCCTGTCGGTCGGTCGGTGTTGTCGGTTGGGAGTGGTCGGTTGTCAGTCAGTAGTTTTCAGCCAGAGCTGTCTGGCGGACCGCGATACCGACTGCGCACTGAACACCGCTCGCCGATAACCAACAGCCAACTGACAACTCCCAACTCCTACTGCCACCCCAGCACGCGGAACACTTCGGCCTGCACCGTCACGACCTGCTCGTCGGTCAGATGGGGGTCCGTCACCTGGTGGACCGCCCCGCCGCGGGCGTCCCGGACCAGGAGCACGTCGCCCCCGGCCGGGTCGCGGATCACGTCCTCGAACTTGAACCGCTTCCGCCGCATCAGCAGCAGGGCCGCCACGTAGCGGAAGTTCAGCCCGTCCGGGTCGGCGGTGCCGGTGAGGCGGTCGAACCCGTCGAGCAGCACCTCGTCGTTGACGACCGGCCGGCGGGGCTTGTCCGCGGCGGCGGGCACCTTCCCGGCCCAGTAGGCGACGTGCCCCGCGGGCGGGCCGGTCCAGGCGTCGGCGGCGGTGTCGGTGCGGACGAGCCGCCCGCCCTGTTCGCGGAGGACGGCGAAGAACCGGTCGCCGGGCTTCAACTCCCGCCCGGTGACGGCGCACGTCCGGGCCGGCCCCTGGATGTCGTACTCGGTCATCTCCCGCCCCATCGTACCGCAGGGTGGTCGTACCCGGCGGTGGTGGTGGTCACTCCCGCCGCCCCGTCGGGGGGCCGGCCGGGGAAGCTGTAGCGGTCGGGGGGGACAGGACGGCGTCGAGCTGCTCCCGCAGGAGGTAGCCCGTCTCCGCCCCGACCCCGGTGAACACCCACCGCACCACCCCGTCGCCGTCGATCAGCACGAAGCGCGGGATGGTTTCGACGGCGTAGGGCCGCAGCGCCGCCGTCCCGTCGTAGACGGGGACGGTGAGCCGCCGGCGCTCCCGGTCCTTTTCCGCGAGGGCGGGGTCGGCGAACACCGCCAGCGGCGCGACGGCGACCCGGCCGGGGTAGCGCTTGGCCAGGGCGTCGGCGACCGCGAGCGAGAGTTCCGCGGTCTGCTGCCCGGGCATGAAGAAGACCAGCACGGCCGGCTTCCCCCGGGCGGCCGACAGGCGGAAGTCGCCGGCCCGGAAGTCCGGGGCCGGCCGGCCGACCTCGCCCCGCGTGGCCGGGGCGGCGGCCCCGGCCGGGGCGACGACCGGCGCCACCTCGCCGCGGCGGGCGGCGTCGAGCCGCCGGCGGACGGCCTGCACCGCCTCGCGGTACGCGCTGCCGGGGGCGGAGTCGGCCAGGTACTCGTCGAGCCGGGTGAGCCGGGCGGCGAACGGCTGCGGCCCGAGCCGGGCGGCGTCGCGGGTGAGCAGGTCGGCCTCGGTCCCGGCCGCGTAGGCGGTCTCGACGTCGGCCCGGGAGCGGGAGTAGGTCTGGCCGATGAGGCGGGTGTGGGTGCGGAGGTCGTAGCGCACCTCGACCACGGCCGCGGCCCGGGGTTCGATGCCGTCGCGGTGGTGGATCACCCGGTGGACGCGGCGGGCCACCCCGTCCCCCGTGGAGACCCACACGGACTCGGCCCGCTCCCAGGAGGTCGTCCCGCCCTGGGGGTGGTCCCACGTCGCCGACTTCTGCCCGCCGCGCAACTCCGTACACTGCTCGCCGCCGGCGAAGTCGGTTCCGCCGGTCCGCCACGCCACGTCCGGCCGCCCGGGCTCGGTCGCGGCCCACGCCGCCTCGTCCGGGCGGCCGCGGGGCGGGAACGGGCCGAACTCGAACGGCGCGAAGGTGTCGAGCGGGGGCGCCGGGAGGGCGCGGGTCGGCGTGTCCGGGGCGAGCCGGAGGGGGGCCGGGCCGGGCGGGAGCAACAGCTGGGTGGTGCCGTTCTCGTGGACGCGGACGAGGTCGAGCCGGGCGGCCGGGGGGCCGTCGTCGGGCGCATCGGCCCGGCGGAGGAGGGTCAGGACGGCCACGTCCGCCCGGCCGGGGAGCTTCTCCAGCACGAGGACGCGGACTTCCAACTCGTGTTCGCGGCGGAAGCGGACGCCGGGGCGGTCGATCGACTCGCTGACCCGGCCGGCGTAGACGTACTCCGCCCCCCGGTCCAGGGTCGGGCCGGGGGCGGCGGGGGCGAGCAGGCCGAGGGCGAGGAGTCCGGTCAGCACGGGCGTCTCCGTCCGGGGCGGTCCCGGGCGGCGGACGATATACCCGCCCCGCCGGCGGACGCAAGCACAGTCGGCAGGCGGGGCAAACGGGGCAGGGGGGGCGGCAGACCGGGTCGGGGGGCTGACGGGCGCCCGCGGGTCGGTTACGGCAGCATGATGTCCCGCAGCTCGAACGGGACGCGGAACTCGACGGGCGTGGACGCGGCGTGCAGTTCGAGTGCCCAGCCCCGGCCGGCCGGGGTGAGCCCTTTGGCCCGGTCCTCCTTGAAGTAGTACGTCGCCAACACCTGCCGCCCGGACACGTTCACGTCCTTGCTATCCGGTTCAAACGTCTTCCCGCCCGGGGCGACCAGCACCACCCGGTTCGCGGTCGTGAGCGCGGGCGCCTCGAAGCTCTGGAACTCCGGGAGCGTCGGGGGGTACGTCAGCTCGACCGCGGCCTCCCAGGTGTCGTCCTCCTTCTTCCAGGACGTCAACACCGCCTCGACCTTCTCGGACACGAGTCTCTGTTCCTTCGCCGGTGTGGCATCGAACCGGAAGGGGAGCAGCTTCTCGCTCGCGGTGACCGCGAACGACCCCTTCAGCACGCCGATCCGCTTGGCCTCCCGGGTCACGCCGTCGAGCTTCATCGCCGCCGGGTGGTGGGCTCCGCTCGGCTGCGTTCTCGAGCCCGCGGGCTGCGGCCGGAGCGAGACCCCGCGGTCGTCGGCGGCGTGCGTCACGTGGGGGTAGGCGTCGATGAGGAAGACGGGGTAGCGCGGCTCCCAGTAGACGTCCAGCTGGACTTCGTGGACGGTGAACCCCTCGGCGAGCAGCGCCCGCCCCACCACCTGCCGGGCCACGACGCGGAACGGCCCGGCCGTGGACACGACCTCCCGGCTCGCCCCCTTCGGCACGAGCTCGACCGCCCGGCCGGCGTCGCGGACGGCGACCCGCAGGCCGGCGCCGGCGGCGAGGCGGTCGAGCGCGTCCCAGAACGGCACGTCCTTCACCGGGGCGCACACCTTCCCCGCGAACTCGGGCGGGACGGTGATCGCCGGCGCCCCGGGGAGGCGGCCCCACTCGGCCGCCGCGGCGCCGACGGTCGCCTTCCCGGGATCGACCGACACCCGCCACGCCGGGAACGGGACGCCCGGTGCCCCGCCGGGCTGCGCGGAAACGGCGGCAACAATGCCGAGCAGGGCGACGATAACCCCGATACGCATGGGTGTGCTCGCGGGTGTCGGGCCGGGGGGCGGGCGCGTGGACGCGGCCGGCCCCCGCACCTATCGTAATGGTGGAACGCAAGTTGAACACCCGCGACCGCCGCCCGTAGAAACCGCCGCCCCCGACCGGACCCGCCCTCCTCCCGCTGGGGCGGCGCCGGGCAACCTCCCGGTACCCCGAGGTTCCCGCGATGCTCGTGACCCCCGACGCACTGGCCCGCCGCGACGGCCACCTGCCGGAGGACATCGACCCGCAAGAAACGTCGGAGTGGATCGAGTCGATGGAGGCGGTCCTGCGCCTCGGCGGGGCCGACCGGGCGCAGTTCCTCCTGGGCGCCCTCATCGCCCAGGTGGCCAAGTCCGCCCCCGGCCGGATGAGCGTCGGCGTCACCACCCCCTACGTCAACACCATCCCGGCCGAGGAGCAGCCCGACTTCCCCGGCGACCGCGCCCTGGAGCGCCGGATCAAGTCGATCGTCCGCTGGAACGCGATGGCGATGGTGGTGAAGGCGAACAAGACCACCAACGTCGGCGGGCACATCGCCACCTTCGCCAGCGCCGCCACCCTGTACGAGATCGGCTGGAACCACTTCTTCCGCGGCCGCACCGACACCCACCCCGGCGACGTGGTCTTCTACCAGGGGCACGCCAGCCCCGGGATGTACTCGCGGGCGTTCGTCGAGGGCCGGCTGGACGAGGCCAAGCTGAACAACTTCCGCCAGGAGCTCCAGCCCGGCGGCGGGCTGTCGAGCTACCCGCACCCCTGGCTGATGCCGGACTTCTGGCAGTACCCGACGGTGTCGATGGGGCTCGGCCCCATCATGAGCATCTACCACGCCCGGTTCAACCGCTACCTCCGCGACCGCGGCCTCGCCAAGACCGACAGCGTCCGCGTCTGGGCCTACCTCGGCGACGGCGAGTGCGACGAGCCGGAGTCGCTCGGCGCCATCGGCCAGGCCGGGCGCGAGAGGCTCGACAACCTGACCTGGGTCATCAACTGCAACCTCCAGCGGCTCGACGGCCCGGTCCGCGGCAACGGGAAGATCATCCAGGAGCTCGAAGGCATCTTCCGCGGGGCCGGGTGGAACGTCATCAAGGTGATCTGGGGCAGCGGCTGGGACACGCTGCTCCGGGCCGACCACACCGGGGCGCTCCAGCGCCGCATGATGGAGGTGGTGGACGGCGAGTACCAGGAGTACGTGGCCAAGGGCGGCGCCTTCATCCGCGAGCACTTCTTCAACACGCCCGAGCTCAAGGCGCTCGTCGAGCACCTCTCCGACGAGCAGATCGGCGGCCTGAAGCGCGGCGGGCACGACCCGCTCAAGGTCTACGCGGCGTACAAGGCGGCGGTCGAGCACAAGGGGCAGCCGACGGTCATCCTGGTGAAGACGGTGAAGGGCTACGGCATCCCCGGGGCGGAGGGGATGAACACCGCCCACCAGGCCAAGAAGCTGACGGTGAAGCTCGAAGCCGGCGACAACGACCTGGCCCCGGCGGACAAGGAGAAGCGGGTCTTCGCCACCGCCCTCAAGCAGTTCCGCGACCGGTTCAACCTACCGCTCTCGGACGAGCAGTGTCAGTCCGGGGTGTTCTACCGGCCGGGGCCGGACTCCCCCGAGGTCCGCTACATCCAGGACCGCCGCCGGGTGCTGGGCGGGTTCAACCCGACCCGCAACAACACCTTCACGCCGTGCCTGCCGCCCGACCCGAAGGCGTTCGAGCGCGTTCTTGCCGGTTCCCAGGCCGGGAAGGGGCAGTCCACGACCCTGGCCTGGGTCACCCTGATGCAGCAGGTGATGAAGGACGCGAACGTCGGCAGGCTGATCGTGCCGATCGTGCCCGACGAGGGGCAGACGTTCGGGATGCCGCCGATGTACAAGTCGTTCGGCATCTACTCGTCGGTCGGGCAGGCGTACAACCCGGTCGACAAGGGGTCGCTCACCGAGTACCGCGAGAGCACGACCGGGCAGATCCTCCAGGAGGGGATCAACGAGGCCGGGGCGATGGCCAGCTTCATCGCCGCCGGGACCGCGTACAGCACCCACGCGGTCAACACGATCCCGTTCTACATCTACTACTCGATGTTCGGCTTCCAGCGGGTCGGCGACCTCGTCTGGGCCGCCGCCGACAGCCGGTGCCGCGGCTTCCTGATGGGGGCCACCGCCGGCCGGACCACGCTCAACGGCGAGGGGCTCCAGCACGAGGACGGCCACAGCCACCTCGCCGCCCTCACCGTCCCCAGCTGTCGCGCCTACGACCCGGCCTTCGGGTACGAGCTGGCCGTGATCGTCGAGGACGGCATCAACGCCATGTACGTCCGCAACGAGGAGTGCTTCTACTACCTGACCGTTTACAACGAGAGCTACGACATGCCGGCGATGCCCGAGGGCGTCCGCGACGGCATCATCCGCGGGCTCTACCCGTTCAAGACGGTGGCGCCCGAGGGGGCGAAGCTGGAGGTCCAGCTCCTCGGCAGCGGCGTGATCCTGAACGAGGCGCTGCGGGCGCAGGCCATCCTGGCCGAGAAGTACGGCGTCGCCAGCACCGTCTACAGCGCCACCAGCTACGTGATGCTCCGCCGCGACGCCATCGCCTGCGAGCGGTTCAACCGCCTCCACCCGGACCAGCCGCCGAAGGAGCCCTACGTCCGCCAGGTGCTGGCGAAGACGAAGGGGCCGGTCGTGGCCACCTCCGACTACATGCGGACGCTCCCCGAACAGGTGGCCCCGTACCTGGACGGCCGGCTGCTCGCCCTGGGGACCGACGGGTTCGGCCGGAGCGAGACGCGCAAGGCGCTCCGCCGCTTCTTCGAGGTGGACGCCGAGCACGTGGCCGTCGCCGCGCTGACCGCCCTGGTGAACCGCGGCGAGCTGGCCCGCGAGGTGGTGACGCAGGCCATCGCCGACCTCGGCCTGAACCCGAACGCCCCGGACCCGTGGACGGTGTGACCCGCCCGGCTTTCTAGTCTGGTTCCCTCCCCCCTTGAGGAGGAGGGTGAGGGCGGGGGGACGAGGGAGGTACACCCCACTCCCCCCAACAGCGAGTCGGTCCTGGCACCGGCGGCAGGGGGGCCGTCCCCCACCCTGCCCCTCCCCTCAAGGGGGGAGGGGACCAAGCCAAGAACCGACGCCAACGACCCGCCGCCCGCTCGCCTGGAGTACGCCCCGATGGATTTCCGCCTGCCCAGCCTCGGCGAGGGCATCGACTCGGCGACCGTGACGGCCGTGCTGGTGAAGCCCGGCGACGCCGTGACCGCCGGCCAGAACGTCCTCTCCGTCGAGACGGACAAGGCGGCGATGGAGGTGGAAGCCGACGCCGCCGGTACGGTCGAGGTGGTGCTGGTCAAGCAGGGCGACAAGGTGCCGGTCGGCGGCCCGGTCTACCGACTGGCAGGCGCCGGCGCCGCCCCCAAGGCCGCCGCCCCGACCAGTCCCCCGCCGCCCGCGGCGAAACCGGCTGCGGCCGCCCCGGCCAGCCCCCCACCGCCCGCGGCCCCGACGGCCCCGTCCGGGGGGGCGTCCGAGTTCCGCCTGCCGAACCTCGGCGAGGGGATCGACGCCGCTACGGTCACCGCCGTCCTGGTGAAGCCCGGCGACGCGCTGAAGCCCGGCACGCCGGTGATCTCGGTCGAGACGGACAAGGCGGCGATGGAGGTCGAGGCCGACACCGCCGGCACGGTCGCCGCCGTCCGCGTCAAGCAGGGGGATAAGCTCCCGATCGGGGCGGTTATCCTGTCGCTGAGCGGCGGCGCGGCCCCGGCCGAGGCCCAACCCCCGTCGAAGCCGGCCGCCCCGGCCGAAGCCGAGCCCGCCCGGGCCGCCGCGGCCGCCCCGGCCCCGCACGCCAACGGCACCCCTGCGAAGTCGGCCGAGCTGGTCCCGGCCGGTCCGGCGACCCGCCGGCTGGCCCGCGAGCTGGGCCTCGGGCTCGGCGAGGTGAAGGGTTCCGGCCGCGGGGGTCGGGTGACGCTCGACGACGTCAAGTCGTTCGTCCGCGACGAGCGGCAGAAGGCCAAGGCCGCGCCGGCCGGCGGCGCGGGCGGGCTGTCCGGGAAGACGGTGGCGGACAGCTTCACCACGCCGCCGCTCCCCGACTTCTCGAAGTTCGGCGAGGTCGAGCGGAAGCCGGTCGCCAAGATCCGCGAGACGATCGCCAAGAACCTGACGGTCGCCTGGCGGACCATGCCGATGGTCACCCAGCACGACCAGGCCGACATCACCGACCTGGAGGCCGGCCGCAAGCGCATCGTGGACGCCCTGCCGAAGGGCGCCCCGAAGATCACCATGACGGTGCTGGCCATCAAGGCGTGCGTCGCCGCCCTGCGGGACTTCCCGCAGTTCAACAGCAGCTACGACATGAACGCCGGGGAGCTGGTAGTCAAGAAGTACTACCACGTCGGCATCGCGGTCGACACGGAGCGCGGCCTGGTGGTGCCGGTCATCAAGGACGCCGACAAGAAGAGCATCCGCGACATCGCCGCCGAGGTGGTCGGACTGGCCGACAAGGCCCGGGCCGGCAAGCTCGGGCTCGACGACATGCGCGGCGGCACGTTCACGATCACCAACCTGGGCGGCATCGGCGGCACGTTCTTCACGCCGATCGTGAACTACCCCGAGGTGGCCATCCTGGGGCTGTCGCGGTCGGCCCTCCAGCCGGTGGTCCGCGACGGCCAGGTCGTCCCCCGGCTGGTGATGCCGCTGAGCCTGACTTACGACCACCGCGTCGTGGACGGCGCCGACGGCGCCCGCTTCACCACCCGCCTCGTGCAACTCTTCAGCGACCCGCTCCGGCTCCTGATGGAGTCGTAACCGGCCGCGCCGGGGGCGCCGCGATGGGCTGGACCCGTGAGACCGTGGCCAGTCTGCTGTGCCTGCTGTCGCTCCCGGCGTGGGTCTGGGCCATTCGGCAGGCTCCGGTCGGGAGGGAAACTGGCCCACTCTGGGCCGCCCTCGGCTGCGGGATCGGGCTCGGCTTGTGCGGCTACCGGCGCGGCCACTGGACGTCTCGGCTGACCGCGGCCGGGAGCGCTGTACTCCAAGTCATCCTCCTCGCGGTACTCGCGTTCGCCGTCTTCGCCGTCCGGTTCGCACCACCCCGGGATTGCCGCCCCTGTCTCGACTCCCTCCGGGGCGAGTTGTTCGATGACCGTCCTTGACGCCGGCGGGCGACCCCTTCAGCTCCGCTTCCTCCCCGACGGGCGCCTCCTCGTCGGCCTCCGCTCCCCGACCGGCGAGGGCTCGGTCGAGGTGTGGGCGGTCCCGTCCGGCGACCGCGTCCGCATTCCGATCCCGGACCGGCAGTCCTGGTATCTGGTCAACCAACTCGCCGTCCACCCGTCCGGGGACCGCTTCTCCCTCGCCTGCGGCACGCTTCTCACCTTCGCCACCGACGGGAGTGCGGTCCTCGACGGGCCGGCCGGGGCCGCGGACGAGGTGGTCATGCCGCCCGCCCGCGAGCGGATCATCACCTGCCACCGGACGCCGGCCGGCGAAACGCTCGTGACCGGCCTGACGGGCGCCGGCGAGCGGCTCTGGCAGACGGCGTACCCGAGTACCAAGTACCACAGCGTCGCCGGGTTCCTCCCGGACGGGAAGCAGTACCTCCTCCTCGGCGACCGCAAGGTCGTGGCCCGCACGTTCGCCGCCGACGGGGAAGTCGCATCGACCCGCTACCCGGCCCGCCACGCCACCCACCCCCAGCTGGCGCCGGACGGTCGACACCTCGGGGTGATCGGCTACGGCGGGATGTACGTCTACGACACCTCGTCCCTCGGCCCGCCCCGGCAGATCAAGGGGAGCGGGAACTTCGGCAACTTCCTGGCGTTCGCCTTCCACCCCGCCGGGCGGACGCTCGCCGTCGTCCACGGGGCCGCGGCCCTGGTGAAGCTGTACGACCTCGATTCCCTCGCCCTCCGGACCAAGTTGAACTGGCAGGTCGGGCCGCTGACGTGCCTGGCCTACAGTCCGGACGGCCTCCTCGGCGCCGCCGGCAGCGACGACGGCCGGGTGGTCATCTGGGACGTGGACGAGTAAAGTCCCGGTGCCGCCCCCCGCTTCCCGCCCCCGCCCGGACTCCCTTCATGCGCCGATCGCTCCTCGCCGCGGCCGCGTCCCTCGGCCTGATCGCCGCCGCCCTCGCCTGGCAGCAACCGCCGGCGACCCCGCCCCCCCCGACCGCCGCCCTGGCTCCGCTGCCGGTCGCGGCCGCGCCGGCGCAGTACTGGAAGGGGAACCTCCACACCCACTCCCTCTGGTCCGACGGCGACGACTTCCCGGAGATGATCGCCGACTGGTACAAGCGGAACGGCTACCACTTCCTCGCCCTCACCGACCACAACGTCCTCGCCGAGGGCGACCGCTGGACCCCCGCCGACAGCACCCCGGTCCGGGCCAAGGCCACGGCCAAGTACGCCGCCCGGTTCGGCGACCGCTGGGTCGAGCGGCGCGAGAAGGACGGCAAGAAGCAGGTCCGGCTCAAGCCGCTGGCCGAGTTCCGCAGCCTGCTGGAGGAGCCGGGGCGGTTCCTCCTCGTGCCGGCCGAGGAGATCACCCACAGCTACGCCAAGCGGCCGATCCACATGAACGGGATCAACCTCCGCGACCCGGTCAAGCCGCTGGACGGGAAGGACGCCATCGAGACCATCACCGTCAACCTCCGCCAGGTGGCCGACCAGCGGGCCAAGACCGGGCGGGTGATGGTGGCGTTCCTCAACCACCCGAACTTCGGCTGGGGCGTCCGCGCCGAGGAGATGCTGCTGGTCGACGGGCTCAAGTTCTTCGAGGTGTTCAACGGCCACTCCGGCGTGAAGAACTACGGCGACGACACCCACGCCTCCTGCGAGCGCGTGTGGGACATCACCCTGGCCCTCCGCCTCGGCAAGCACGGGCTGCCGGTCGTGTACGGGATGGCGACGGACGACTCCCACGCCTACCACGAGTTCGGCCTCGGGAAGACCAACCCCGGCCGCGGCTGGGTGATGGCGCGGGCCGACCACCTCACCGCCGAGGGCGTGGTGAAGGCGATCGACGCCGGCGACTTCTACAGCAGCACGGGGGTCGTACTCGACGAGGTGACCCGGGCCGGCGACGAGTACAGACTCGCCATCCGCACCGAGCCGGGGGTGAGCTACAAGACCGAGTTCGTGGCCACGATGAAGGGGACGAGCCTCGACTCCGAGGCCCGGCTGGACAAGGACGGCAACCCACTCCCGGTCACGCGCGCCTACGGACCGGACGTGGGGAAGGTGGTGGCCACCTCGGCCGACCCGCGGCCGAGCTACCGGCTCACCGGACAGGAGCTGTACGTGCGCGCCAAGGTGACCTCCAGCAAGCCGCACCCGAACCCCTACGCCAAGGGCGACACCGAGGTCGCGTGGACGCAGCCGGTGGTGCCGTGAGCGACTCCGGCCCGGCGGTGTTTCAAAGCATTTTTTGACAGGATGGACAGGACGAAGCAGGATTGATGACGTTGGCTCTGATCCCGCTTCATTCTGTCCATCCTGTCAGAAAATCCCTTGTCTCCTCGCTAGCCGCCGACCCAATCCGTCCGCACGTCCACGCCCGCCATCCCGGCCCGGCGGGCGGCCTCCAGGCCGATGTCGGTGTCCTCGAACACGACGCACGCCGCCGGGGGCACCCCGATCCGGCGGGCGGCCTCCAGGAATACGTCCGGCTCCGGCTTGTGGCGGGCGGTGTCCTCGGCGGTGACGGTGGCGTTGAACCACCCGCGGATGCCGAGCTGGTCGAGGGTGCGGGTGATCGTCTCGCGGTAGCCGCCGCTGGCGACGGCGATCGGCAGCCGGCCGCGGTACGCCGCCGCCACCGCCACCACGGCCTCCAGGGGCCGCACCGCGTGGAGGTGGGCCAGGAACAGCGACTCCTTCTCGGCGACCATCGCGTCCACGTCCGCCACGGGCACGCCGCACTCGGCCGACAGGATGCGGATGATCTGGGCGGTGGGCACGCCGCCGAGCGCGTAGAAGCGGGCCTCGGGGAACGGGATGCCGTGGCGGCCGAGCATGGCCGTCCACGCCCGGTAGTGGACCGGCATGGTGTCCGCGAGGGTGCCGTCGCAGTCGAAGATCAGCCCGCGGGTGCCGGCGGGCGGAGCCCAGATCGGTGGTGTCATGGGGTTGCTGTACGGCCCCCGGGGGGAGCGACAACCGACGGGGGAACGCCCCGGGAGGTGACTCGGCCGGTTCCGGAAATGCGTAGGGGAGCCGTCACCCTCCCGTTAGGCCCGTTATACTGGCGGAAAGCCACTGCCCTTGGGAGCCGCCGATGCCGATCCGGTTCCGCTGCCCGCACTGCTCCAAGCTGCTCGGGATCGCCACCCGCAAGGCGGGGACGGACGTCCCCTGCCCCCAGTGCGGCCGGGGGGTGACCGTCCCCCGGCCGGCCGACAACCTCCCCGACGCCGACGACCTCGACGACATCGACCAGATCCTCGGCCACGCGGTCGGGTCGAACGGCGCCCCGGCCCCGGGCGGTTCCCGGGCCGCGACGGCCGCCCCCAAGCCGCCGAAACCGGCCCCCGCCCCGCGGAAGACGCCCGGCGACTCGCTGTTCGAGACGGGCGATGTGGACGCCCTCCTCGGGCTGCCGTCCGAGTTGCCGCCGCCGGCGGAGGACGTCGCCCCGCCCCGCCCCGCGGGCGGGCCGAAGCCGGTGGCCGGGATGGACGTGCAGAGCCTCGACAGCGGCGGGGCGTGGACCGTCAGCCCGCAGAAGGCCGCACTCCTGGTGGTCGCCCTGGTGGTCCTACTCCTGATCGCCTTCGGGAGCGGATTCTTGATCGCGTCGCTCCTGTAGGCCAGGTCACTTCACCACGCGGACGCGGTGGGCGTTGGTGTCGCCGATGTACAGCGCCCCGTCCGGCCCGACGGCGACCCCGTGCGGCCGGCCGAGCGTCGCGGCCGTGGCCGGGCCGCCGTCGCCGAGGCCCGGCGTCTTGGTGCGGCCCCGGCCCGCGACCGTGGTGACTACCCGCGTCCTGGCGTCGATCCGGCGGATCGTCTCGTTCTCGGTGTCGACGACGTACACGTTCCCCGCCTTGTCGATGTCGATCTCCTTCGGCCCGTCGAAGGTGGCCGCCGGCGCCGGGCCGCCGTCCCCCGAGTAGCCGCGGGCGCCGGTGCCGGCGAACCGCTCGATCGTCCCCCGGGCGAAGTCGATCTTCCGCACCGTGTTGCCGTTCCGCTCGACGACGTAGAGGCAGCCGTCCGGCCCGACCGCGACCGCCCGCGGTCCCAGCAGCGCGGCGCCCTTGACCGGCCCGCCGTCGCCGCTGGTGGCCCCCTTGCCGGTGCCGCAGGCGGTGGTGATGACGCCGGTCTTCAGGTCCACGACGCGGACGCGGTGGTCGGCCACGTCGGCGATGTAGAGCTTCCCCTTCCCGTCGAGGCAGATGCCGTTCGGCTCCTTCAGCCCGGCCTTGTCCGCCGGCCCGCCGTCGCCCGCGTAGCCGGCCTTCCCACCCGTCCCGGCGACGGTGGTGATGACGCCGCTCTTGGCGTCCACCCGTCGCACGACGAAGTTGAGCCGGTCCACGAGGAAGAGGTTCCCGTCCGCGTCCAGCTCGACGCCGTAGGGCTCGTTCAGGCTGGCGTCGGTCGCCTTCCCGCCGTCACCGGCGAAGCCCTTCTTGCCGCTCCCGGCGACGGTGGTGATGACGCCGGTCTTGGCGTCCACCTTGCGGATGCGGTGGTTGAAGGTGTCCGAGAAGTAGAGGTGTCCGGCGCGGTCGAAGGCCACGTCAAAGGGTTGGTCGAGCTTCGCCTTGGCGGCCGGGCCGCCGTCGCCGGCGAAGCCCTTCTCGCCGGTGCCGGCGGCCGCGGTGATGGTCGGGGGGGCGCCGAGAGTGAACGCCGCGAGCAGGGTCGGGAGCATGGCGGACTCCACGTGGCGGGGTGGGGATCACGACCTGTCGCACACCGACGCCCGCCCGGGGTTGCACCCCGGGCTACACGCCGTCGTCCCTCCGGGACTCTCCGAAGCGTCGGTCGGCCTACGTCGCCCGACAACCCGGCTCAGGTGTTTGGAGCCCGGGAGGGCGAGGGCGTGTAGCCCGGGGTGCAACCCCGGGCGGGCGTCGGCGGTGTCGCCGCGTCCGTCACTCGAACCGGATCACCAGATCCCCGCCCTCGACCGGCGTGCCGGGGCGGACCAGCACCTCGGCCACCTTCCCGGCCGCCTGGGCGTACAGCGTCGTCTCCATCTTCATCGCTTCGAGCGTCATCAGCTTCTGCCCGGCGGCGACCTCCTCGCCGGGAGCCACCGCTACCCCGACCACCGCCCCCGGCATCGGCGCCGCGACATGCTTGGCGTTGGCGGTGTCGGCCTTCGGCCGGCCCTTCGCGGTCCCCTCGCCGAGCGACCGGTCGGTCACCACGACCTCGCGCGGCTGGCCGTTCAGCTCGAAGTACACCACGCGCCGGCCGTCCGGCTGCGGCTCGCCGACGGTCAGGAACTTCACGATCAGCGTCTTCCCCGGCTCGATCTCGATGCTCGCCTCCTCGCCCTTCTCCATGCCGTAAAAGAAGACCGGCGTCGGCAGCACGCTTAGGTCGGAGAACTTCGCCTGGGCCGCGGCGAACTCCGGGAACACCTTCGGGTAGAGGACGTAGGAGACCACGTCGGTCTCGGACGCCGGCCGGCCGAGCTTCGCCTCCAGCTCGGTACGGGCCTTGCCGAAGTCGGTCGGCGGCAGGAGTGCCCCCGGGCGGTCGGCCAGCGGCTTGCGGCCGCGCAACACCCGCATCTGGAGTTCGGGCGGGAAGCCACCCGGCGGCTGGCCGAGCTTCCCCTCGAAGAACTCGACCACCGACTCGGGGAACGCGACGTCCTTCTTCGGGTCGAGCGTGTCGGCCGGGGTCAGGTTGTTGGCCAGGAGGAACAGCGCCGCGTCGCCCACCACCTTCGACGTGGGCGTCACCTTCACGATGTCGCCGAACAGCTGATTGACCGCGGCGTACATCGGGCCGACCTCGGCCCAGCGGTCGCCCAGGCCGAGCGACTGCGCCTGCTGGTACAGGTTGGCGTACTGCCCGCCCGGCATCTCGTGCTGGTACACGTCCGCCGACGCCGCCAGCTGGCCCGTCTCGAAGGCCGCGTAGTAGCCGCGGACGGTCTCCCAGTAGAGGGCCGTCTCGCGGAGCGTGTCGAAGTCGAAGCCGGGGTCGCGGTCGGTGAAGCGGAGCGCCTCTTCGAGGGCGTTGAGGCTCGGCTGGGCCGTGTTCCCGGCCAGCGGGGCGAACGCGCAGTCGACGACGTCCACGCCCTCTTCGGCGGCCATGACGTAGGCCGCCACCTGCCCGCCGGCCGAGTCGTGGGTGTGGAAGTGGATCGGCAGGCCGACCGCCTCGCGCAGCGCCTTCACCAGCCGCTTGGCCGCGTAAGGCTTGAGCAGCCCGGCCATGTCCTTGATCGCCAGGAAGTGCGTGCCGAGCTTCTCCAGCTCCTTCGCCAGGTCTACGTAGTAGCGGAGCGAGTACTTGTCGCGCTTCGGGTTGAGGATGTCGCCGGTGTAGCAGACGGCCGCCTCGCAGACGGCGTCCGTCTTCAGCACGGCTTCCACGCCGACGCGGAGGTTGGGGAGCCAGTTGTTGGCGTCGAACACGCGGAAGACGTCCATCCCGGCCTTCGCCGACAGCCGGACGAACTCGTCCACCACGTTGTCCGGGTAGTTCGAGTAGCCGACGGCGTTGGCGGCCCGGAGGAGCATCTGGAACAGGACGTTCGGCACGGCCTCCCGGAGCCGCGCGAGCCGGTCCCAGGGCGACTCCTTGAGGAAGCGCATGGAGGTGTCGAACGTGGCTCCGCCCCACATCTCCAGCGAGAACAGGTCGGCGTGGGCGGCCGCGTAGCGCGGGGCGACGGCCAGCATGTCGGCCGTGCGCATCCGCGTGGCCAGCAGCGACTGGTGCGCGTCCCGCATGGTCGTGTCGGTGACGAGCAGCCGCTTCTGCTCCCGGACCCACTGCGCCAGCTTCTTCGCCCCGTGCTTCTTGAAGTAGTCGCGCGTCCCCTCGGGGGGCCGCGGCGCGGCGGGGGGTGGCGCCACGGCGGCCGCGGCCTTCACCCTCCCGCTCCCCTTCTCCCCCGCCCCACCCCGGATCTCCGGGTGGCCGTTCACGATCACGTCCGCGAGGTACTGCAACAGCTTGCTCGCCCGGTCGAGGCGGGTCGGCAGCTTGAACAGGTCGGGCGTCTCGTCGAGGAACCGCGTCGTCACGTTCCCGGCCAGGAAGTCCGGGTGGTCGATGAGGTTCAGCAGGAAGGGGATGTTCGTCTTCACGCCGCGGACGCGGAACTCCTGGAGGCAGCGCTCCATCCGCGTGGCCGCGTCCTCGAAGCGGCGGCCGCTGGCGGTCACCTTCACGAGGAGCGAGTCGTAGTACGGCGTGATGACCGCCCCGCCGAACGCGGTGCCGGCGTCGAGCCGCACCCCGGGGCCGCCGCTGGAGCGGTAGGCGGTGAGCCGGCCGTAGTCCGGGACGAACCCGTTGGCCGGGTCCTCGGTCGTCACCCGGCACTGGATGGCGAAGCCCTGCGTCGTGATGGCCGACTGCTCCAGCCCGACCTCCGGGTGGTTCAGCGGCAGCCCGCCGGCGATCAGGAGCTGCGAGCGGACGACGTCGAACCCGGTCACCTGCTCGGTGACCGTGTGCTCGACCTGGATGCGCGGGTTGACCTCGATGAAGTAGACCTTCCCGCCGGCGGTGTCGTACAGGAACTCGACGGTACTCGCGTTGTCGATCCCGACCGCGTTGCCGACCGCCAGGGCGGCGTCGAGGATCTCCTTCCGCACGGCGTCGGGCAGGTTGGGCGCCGGCGCGAGCTCGACGACCTTCTGGTGCCGGCGCTGGATCGAGCAGTCCCGCTCGAACAGGTGGACCAGCCCGCCGTGCCGGTCGCCGATCAGCTGGACCTCGATGTGCTTGGCCCGCTCGACGAACTTCTCCAGGAACACGTCCGGCACGCCGAACGCGGCCCCGGCCTCGCGCTGGGCGGACGCCACCGCGTCGGCGAGCTTGTCGGCCGACCGCACGACCCGCATCCCCCGCCCGCCCCCGCCCATCGACGCCTTCACGATCACCGGGTAGCCGAGGGTGTCGGCGAGTGTCGCCGCCGCGTCGGGCGATGTCACCGGGGTGTCACCGCCCGACAGCACCGGCACCCCGGCCTTCTTGGCGATGGCCCGGGCGGCCACCTTGTCGCCGAGCTGGTCGAGGATCTCGGGCTTCGGGCCGACGAAGGTGATGCCGGCCTCGCGGCAGGCCCGGGCGAAGGCGGCGTTCTCGGACAGGAACCCGTAGCCGGGGTGGACCGCGTCCACGCCGACCGACTTCGCCAGCCCCACGATGCCGGGGATGTCCAGGTACGAGCGGATCGGCTCGCCCGGCTTGCCCACCTGGTACGCCTCGTCCGCCTTGAAGCGGTGGAGGGCGAACCGGTCCTCGTGCGAGTACACGGCCACGGTGCGGATGCCGAGCTCGTGGGCCGACCGGAACACCCGGATGGCGATCTCGCTCCGGTTGGCGACGAGGAGCTTCTTGAAGGGGCGGGTGAGCGGCTCCGGCATGTCCGATCGGACCTCGGGGGAGGAGGGCACGCCGATGGGATACGGATTCGCCCGCGGCGGGACACCCGCCGGAAAGGCCGAACGCCCGGGTTACCCCGGGCGTTCGCGGTCGGACCGGCCGACGACGGTCAGTTCCCAGCCGGTCTACTGGCCGGGCCGGCGTTCCGCGGCGCCGACCGCCTCCGTCCGGGCCGCGGCGGGCGGGGCGTCCCCGACCTGGAGGGCCGCCGGGCTGACCGTCACCGGCGGGCTGACCGTCACCGTCACCGGGATGCGGAGGGTGGCCACCGCCGGGTTCGAGGTCTTCAGCGTCAGGTCGGCGATCCAGTACCCGGCCGGGCAGTCCTTGTCGAGCGTCGCGGTCACCTCGTAGGTCACCATGCTGCCGGTGCGGGACTCGAGCTTCGTCTCCACCTTCACGAACGCCCCGGAGCTGGTCGCCTCGGTGATCTGCCAGTTCGGGTCGGTCGTGATGGTCACCTTCGTCGCCCCGCGGGCCGGCTGGCCCTTGCGGACGGTGCCCAGGGCGATCGTGTCCGGCGACAGGATCAGGTCGTCGCGGATCACGGCCTGGACCCGCAGGGCGACCTCGGTCGGGCTCGGCGACAGGAAAGGGACGTACACGGTGACGGCCTTCAGCACCCCGGCCGGGCCGGCCCGGTTGGTGTTCATCTGGGCGATGACCGCCGCCGTCTGCCCCGGGGCCACCGTGGCCTGGCTGACCGAGGCCGACACGCACCCGCACGACACCCGCGGCTGGCCGAGCGTGAGGGTCTGGTTGGTCGTGTTGGTGAACCGGAAGTAGTGGACGACCACCGGCCCCCGCGGGGTCGGGCCGAAGTCCTTCACCTTCTCGGTGAAGAGGTCGCCCGGGGCGGCCGACGCCGACCCGATGAATGCCACCACCCCCGCCGCCGCCAGCGCGATCCGGAACATGGCTCGTGATCCCCCAGAAACCGGCCGGCCGCCGCTCCCCCAGAACGGCGACACGGCCGAATACTCGTTCTCTATCAGACGGGCCGGCGGTCCTTCACCAGCAGTTCGCCCGGGCGGACCCGCCCGTCCGGGCTCAGGGGTGGTCGCTGTTGGCACCACCCCACTTCCCCCCGCGGCCGGGTTTTCCTGCCCGACCGCTACGCCCGGGCCAGGGCCGCAACCGCGACCCGGCCCGCCCCCGCCGCTCGGATCACCCGGGCCGCCTCCGCCACCGTGCTCCCGGTGGTCATCACGTCATCCACCACGAGGACAGTCGCCCCGGCGAAACTTGCACGCCGGCCGGCCCGAAACGCGCCCCGCACGTTACCCTCGCGGGCCGAAGCCGACGGTTGTCCGTGTTGCACCGCCGGTCGGGTTCGTACCAGCCAGCTGGGGCGCACGGGGAGGCCGAGGGCCGTAGCTAGTTCGCCGGCCACGGCGTCGGCCTGGTTGTACCCACGCTGTAAACGCCGGTACCAGTGGATGGGCACCGGCACTACCACGTCCGCGGCCAGCGCCCGCAGCTCGGTCGCACGCACCTCCGCGAAGGTTTGCCCCAGCATCTCCGCGACCGGTTCTCCAGCAGCCACCTTCATCCGAAGAATCCCCGCCCTGAGAGGACCGTCGTAGCGGCCGAGACGGACCGCCGCGTCAAACCCGAAGCCGCGCTTGCGACACCCCGGACAGCCGACCTCCAGGTCGGTGTGCGGGCCGACGGTGGCCGCGCACCGCGGGCAGCGGCCGACCGGGTCGTCGGTCACCGCATGGCGGCAGGTCGAGCAGAAGCCATGCCGGAACGATTCCGCCCCGGCCTGGGGGGCGTCGCAGATCAGACAGGCGGCCGGAAAAATCAGATCGACGGCGCCGCGGGCGAGTTCGAGGAGTCCCCGCGGCCACATGGACGGGACTCCTTCCCGGGCGATCGGACAGGAACTACCCGGATCGTAGCGCGAGCTGGACGGGAACGCAAGGCGCGGGCAGCGGAATGCGCTACGCCGCCCGCCGCTCGGAGAAGGGGTTTGCGGCAGGCTGAGGGAAGGTGAAGACGAAGCGGGTGGGGCCGTCGTCGGCCGGCTCGTGGCGAAGGTCGCCGCTGTTCTGACGGGTGAGCTGCCACGCCGTCGGAAGACCAAGCCCCCGCCCACGGCCGGCCGACCGGCCGCAGAAGAACGGGTCGAAGGCGTGTTCGACCGCCTCCGCGGTCATCCCGGGGCCGCCGTCCTCGACAACAAGCCGGACGGCCGTGGCCGTCGTCTCGCAGGTGAGCCGGACCCACCCGTCCGCGCCGGCGGCCTCGACCCCGTTGCGGACGACCGCCCCCACCGCCGACCTCAGCTGGCGCGGGTCGGCGTCCAGGGTCACGTCGGCGGGGACGCTTACCTGCTCGACCCGCACCCCGCGCTCCGCTGCGGCGGGTTCGAGGTCCGTTCGAACGGCCGTGAACAGGTCCGCCACGACCACGCGGCCCGACTCGGGGCGGGCCGGCCGGGCGAACTGCATCAGCTCCTTCAGGATGCCGGCGATCCGCTGCGTCTGGCGGACCACCGACCGCAGGCTCTCGACACGGTCGTCGTCTCGTTCGGTGCGGAGGAGCCGCTGGGCGTGCCCGGAGATGACGGCGAGCGGGTTGTTGATCTCGTGCCCGGCCCCGGCCGCGAATTCGGCCAGCGCGGCGAGCTTGGCGCCCCGCAGTTCCTCCCCCGCCACCTCGCTCACCCGGGCCAGTTGGGCGTGGAGGTCGTCCACGTCCTGCTCCAGGCGGAGGGCGAGCGCTGCCCCGGACCGCCGGCGGGCTTCGGCGGCCGTCCGCAGGAGGCTGCCCACGAGCGGGACGCGGTGCGGGTCGGCGGGCAGGCCGACGGGTTCGGGAGCGACCGGGCCGGCGTCGGGAGGGAAGGTTCCGGCGAAACGAAGCTGGTCGCGCAGCCGACCGGTATCCGCCTTCGGCGTGAGCCCGAGCTGGATTGTGTCGCGCTGGGCCTGGGTGACGGCGAGTGCCACCACGGCCGTGAGGTCGGGGAACGGGCCGGCGGCGCGGGCGGTGTCGGGGAGGTCGAGCCCGCCGACGACGGCCGCCAGCCAGCCCGGGAACCGCCAGCGGGCGGCGAGTCGGCGGGCGATGGCGTGCTGGTCGTAGCCCCAGTGGTCCCGCTGGCACTGGACGGGGTCGGTCGGGAAGTCGGGGTCACGGAGACAGCTGATCGCCGCGGGCAGGTTTGTTGCCGCGACGGCATACCACCCGAGCGGGCTCAGCCGGGCGGCGAGGCCCGCCGCCTCGGGGTCGGCCCGACCGGTGGCCGTAGCGACCACCCGGGCCAGCGTGCCGGCGCGGGCGGACACCGCCTCCAGGTCGATGACGACCGCGGCCAGCGGGTCGAGCCAGCCGACGGGGGTGTAGGCGAGGAACCGCGCCGCGACGTCCGGGAGCGCGGCGGACAGCAGCCGGTGGGGGGGGAACGAGCCGGGGTTGCTGGCGGGGTCGAGGGCGAAGCGGGCGAGAAAGGTGAGGAGGGCGGGGTCGGCGGCGGCGAGCGTGGGGAGGGCGGCCGGCCGCTCGGCCAGCCCGACCAACCCGCTCGTGTTCGGGCACAGCCACGGCAAGTCCGCCGCGGCCCGCCCCACCGCCGTCCGTGGCACGGGAAACCCCTTGGAATGATGAATGATGAATGACGAATGATGAGTCACGAACCCGCCGACCGGGCGTCCGGTCTCCGGCATTCATCATTCATCATTCATCATTCATCACTGCCCTAGGCGAGCGCCGTCACCTCGATGTCGAGCTGGACACACATCTTCTCGATGAGGACGTCCACGTCGAACGGCTTGCCGACGAAGTCGTCCGCGCCGGCCAGCTTGAGCTCCTGGATCTTGTCGTCCTCGATCATGCCGCTGATGCAGATGATGCGGACGTCCTCCATCGCGCTGTCGGCCCGGACGCGGTGGCACACTTCCTTGCCGTTGATGTCCGGGAGCATCACGTCGAGGATGATCAGGTCCGGCCGGTACTCCTTCACCATCATCCCGGCGTCGAACCCGTTGGACGCGATCCGCACCTCGAACCGCCCGTCGTCCTGGAGGGCGCGGTGGACGGTGTCCACCAGCTCGGGGTCGTCGTCCACGAGCAGCACCTTGCGCTTGCCGCTCTCCAGGGCGTCGGTCGGGATGTTGTTGTCTTTCATGAACTTGTACAGCGCTTCCCGCGGGATGCGGCGGAACTTCGAGCCCGGCACCCGGAAGCCCTTCAGCTGCCCGTTGTCGAAGCAGCGAATGATGGTCTGCTGGCTGACCTTACAGATCTTGGCCGCCTCGCCGGTCGTGAACACCGTCTTCATACGCTCACCCACCCTGCCGGCTCCGGCCGGCTCGCATGAAGGAGGTCCGCGCGGCACGTGGCCGAGCCGGCGGCGGACCGGAACCCGTCCGTGAATCGCTGCAACCGGATGCCCGCCCCGGTCGCCGGGGTGGGAGAGGGAAGGTGGTCGAACTCCGGCGGCCCGGAGGGCTACCCGGGACAGGGCGGTTGGGAGGTTTCGACCACCACCGCCCCATCCTAGCTCGGGGACGTGACCGGTCCAAGCGAAGTGGGCGACGGCCGGCGGCGAATGGTCGCCGCGGGGGCCGGAGCCGGTCGCACGACCGGGAACCCTTTCCGAGCTTACCCCGGTTCACCGGCGCGGGCCGGGACCGGGGCGTCACACCTTCCCTGCGTGTTCGGCGTCAGCACCGTTGCCGACTCGGCCTCCCCTGTCATCGACTGCCCAGGCTCCGCAGCTTCCGCCATTTTGCCAGATTCCCGAGTGGGAAAAAGGGCAAGATGGGCGAACGCCGGGGGCGGCGCGACCGGCTGAGGCCGGGCCGGGGGCGCGGCGGCGGACGAATCCCGCTGCCACGGCTGGCCCGTCCGGGTTCCGACCGCCACGAGCGGCCGGGAGCCCGACCCGCGGGAGGGGGTCACCGGTTACCCGGCTTTCCCCCCCGCGGACAGGCCCCGCATAACGGCTCAGTCCAGATAAAACAACAGCACTGCGAGGTCGGCCGGGGTGATGCCACTCACGCGGCTTGCTTGGCCGAGGTTGGCCGGCCGCACCCGTGCCAGCTTCTCACGCGCCTCGTACCGGAGTTGGGGGACGGCGGTGTAGTCGAAGGCCGCGGGGATGGGGCGGCCCTCCGTCTTGCGGAAGCGCTCGACCTCGGCGGCCTGCCGGTCGATGTAGCCGCGGTACTTGGCCTCGATCACCACCTGCTCGACCACGTCCGGCCGGGCGTCCCACGCGGCGAGCGCGGGGTGCCGCCCCTTGAGTGCGGCCCACTCCGTTTCGGTGCGGCGCAGCCACGTCTCCAGCGTGTCCCCGTCGGACCGCGTGGCCGCCAGGAGCCTCTGAAGTTCCGCGACCCCCGCCTCCTTCGCCTCGTACCGCTCCCACGCCGCCGCCCCGACCGACCCGACCCGCCGGCCGAGCGGAGTTAGCCGGCGGTCGGCGTTGTCGTGGCGCAGCAGCAGCCGGTACTCGGCCCGCGAGGTGAACATCCGGTACGGCTCGTCCACGCCCTTGGTGACGAGGTCGTCGATCAGCACGCCGATGTACGCCTGGCTCCGGTCGAGGACGAGCGGCGGCTCGCCCTTCAGCTTGAGGGCCGCGTTCAGGCCGGCCACGAGCCCCTGGGCCGCGGCCTCCTCGTAGCCGGTGGTGCCGTTGATCTGGCCGGCGAAGTACAGCCCCGCCACGAGCTTCGTTTCGAGCGTGGGCAACAGTTGCGTGGGCGGGGCGTAGTCGTACTCGACGGCGTACCCCCAGCGCATCACCTCGGCGTTCTCCAGGCCGGGGATCAGCCTCAGCATCGCCGCCTGCACGTCCTTCGGCAGGCTCGTGCTGATGCCGTTGCAGTAGTACTCCCGGGTGTTGAGCCCCTCCGGCTCCAGGAAGAGGAGGTGCGCGTCCTTCTCCGCGAAGCGGACGACCTTGTCCTCGATGCTCGGGCAGTACCGGGGGCCGCGGCCGCCGATCTGGCCGCTGTACATGGGCGCCCGGTGGAGGTTGGCCCGGATCAGGTCGTGGACGGCCGCCGACGTCTCGGTGCTGTGGCAGATCACCTGCGGGACGTCGACGCGGTCGGTGCCGAAGCTGAACGGCCGGGGCGGGTCGTCGCCGGGTTGCGGCTGGCACTTCGAGAAGTCGATGGTCCGGCCGTTGAGCCGGCAGGGGGTGCCGGTCTTGAACCGGGCCAGCTCGAACCCGGCGGCGGCGAGGCTGCCGCTCATCCCCTCCGCGGAGGCGTCCCCGGCCCGGCCGCCGGCCGTCTTCGCCTCCCCGGTGTGCATCACCGCCTTGAGGAACGTCCCGGTGGTCAGCACGACGGCCGGCGCGAGGTAGTGCGTGTCCCCGCGGGCGACGACGCCCCGGACGCCGCCGCCGTCGAGGACCAGTTCCTCGACGATCTCCTGCCGCAGGGTCAGGTTCTCCTGCTCCTCGACCCAGCGCTTGGCGGTGAGCTGGTAGAGCTTCTTGTCGCACTGCGCCCGCGGCGAGTGCATGGCCGGCCCCTTGCTCGCGTTGAGCATCCGGAACTGGATGCCGCTGGCGTCGGTACACCGGCCCATGAGGCCGCCGAGGGCGTCCACCTCGCGGACGATCTGGCCCTTCGCCACCCCGCCGATGGCCGGGTTGCAGCTCATCTGGCCGACGGCGTCGGCGTTCATGGTGAGGAGGCAGGTCTTCAGGCCGAGCCGGGCCGCGGCCGTGGCCGCCTCGACCCCGGCGTGCCCGGCCCCGACCACGACCACGTCGAACGAGAACGTCAGCGGGGGCACGGGGTCGGCTCGGTCCTGGGGGTGGGGCGGGTGCTGGGCTATGGTAGCAGATCGGCCGCACGGCCGCGGGGTTCGGAACTCGGGCACCCGGCCGGCGAAAACCCGTGTCCGGTTCCGGCGGCCGGGTGCGTTTATCCCTTATAGGACTCGCTACTCGGCGTTAGACTGGGCAGGGGCCGCGGCCACTCTCAGACATTACCACGCTGGAGTCATTCTCATGTTTGACCCCAATGCCGGCAGCCACCCGGACGGTGGGGGGAGTGTGTTCGCCTGGGCCGACCAGTGGCTCCAGTCGGACGCCCGCCACCCGACCGAGGTCGTGGGACACGCACCGCCGTCCGAGTCGCCCGCGTCACCCGCGGCCAGCACCGGTGCGAACGCCACCGATCTGTCCGTCTCGCCCACCCGGTTCGGCGGGTACGAGATCCTGGAGCGGGTCGGGCGGGGCGGGATGGGGACGGTGTACCGGGCGCGGCAGCTCGGGCTCGGCCGGGTGGTCGCCCTGAAGGTGATCTCCCACGGGAACTGGGACGATTCGTCCGTCCGGGCGCGGTTCGAGCGCGAGTCCAAGGTGCTGGCGGGGGTCGAACACCCGAACATCGTCCCGGTGTACGACGCCGGCAGCTGGGACGGGTTCCCGTACTTCACCATGAAGTACGTCCCCGGCGGGGCGCTGAACCGGCACCTGGACCGGCTCCGGGCCGACCCGGCCGCGGCCGCCCGGCTCCTGGCCAAGGTCGCCCGGGCCGTCCACCGGCTCCACCAGTCCGGCATCCTCCACCGCGACCTGAAGCCGCACAACATCCTGATCGGGGACGGCGACGAGCCGCTGGTGGCCGACTTCGGACTGGTCAAGCGACTCGGGGACGACTCGGACGCGAGCACGACCGGAGCCCCGATGGGCACCCGCCAGTACATGTCCCCGGAGCAGACCTGGGGCCAGAAGGGGGAGTACACCCCGGCCTGCGACGTCTGGGCGCTCGGGGTCGTCCTGTACGAATTGCTGGCGGGCGCCCGCCCGTTCCCCAGCACGGACATCGTGAAACTGTCCATCGAGATTCGTGAGGCGATCCCGACGCCGGTCGCGGAACTCAACCCGGCCGCCCCGCCCGGGCTGGTCGCCGTCGCCGGCCGCTGCCTGGCGAAGAAGCCGGGCGACCGCTACCCGTCGGCCGCGGCCGTGGCCGACGACCTGGAGACTTGGTTGGCGGGCGGGGTGGTGGCCGCCGCACCGGTCGCCCCGGCCCCGCCGGGGCGACCGGTGCGGCGGCCACGTCGGGGCGCGGCCGCGCTGGTCCTGGCCGGGCTTCTCCCCGTGGGCCTGCTCCTCGACTTACCTCGGTCCGCCCAGCCCCCCCCGCCGCCCGACCGCCCGCCACAGCCCGCCTTCGGGTCGGTCGGAAAGCGTCTGGCCGCCGGGGAGGTGGTCGAACTCGTCGGCCCGACCGGCCCCCCGAAGGTTCTCCCGCGGCCGGCCCGGGATTCCGGCGGGCTCCTCGCCGACAACCCCGACAAGCCGTGCCGGTTCACCTCGTTCCAGTTCGGGATGCTCGACCTGGTGGACGAACCGCTCCCGCTCCCGGTCCGGCTGGAGGCCGAGGTGGCCCTGTACACCGGCCGCCCGCACGGGTCGTTCACCGGCGTCTACGTCGGCCGCCGCCGCTGGGCCGGGGCCGACCCCTACGACTCGGCCGTCTGCTGCACCCTCGTGGCGAAGCAGGCTCCGGCCGGGCAGTCCCAGGAGGTCGCCGTCCTGACGTCCGTCTGGGTGGGCGGCGGACTCCCCCCCGTCCGCGAGCAGTTGGCGCTGGACACGCTTCCGGCGCCGCCCGCCCAGGAGATCCCCTGGCGGAAGGTGGAGGTGATCATCACCCCGGCCGCCGTCCGGGCCGCCTGGGAGGGGCGCCCGGCCCGGGAGCGGACCGAGGTCGAAACCGCGGCCTGGGCGCAGACGCGCGCCCGCACCCTCTTCCCGCCCCCGCCGCCCCTTGTCGGCCCCGCCCTCGGCTCGGGGATCGGGTTGACCGTCGGCGCCGGCGAGGGGGTGTTCCGCAACGTCCGCCTCGTCCCCATCGACCCTTGAACTCGATCGGAGCCCCTGCGTGTCCCCACCCGCCCACCCCCCGGCCGGCGACTCCCCGAAGGTCCGCCGCGACAAGATCCGCCGCCACCTCGACGAACTGGCGGCCATGCTCCAGGCACACGCCGCCCCGACCGCGCCGGCGGCCGACCCCCCCGACGAGTCGTCCGAAACGGTGTTCCCCGTCATCTACACGCCGCCCCCGGCCCCGTTCGGCTCCTGCTCCCGCACCTCGTCGCTGACGGTCAGCGTCGGGACCAACGACGGCTCCGCGACCCACTACGCCGTCCTCATCGACCCCACCGACGACACCACGCAGTTCAGTACCCCGGCCGCCATCACCTTCAACTCCGGGTCCGGCATGGTGAGCGTGTCCACGGGCGGCATCCCGGCCGGCCGGACGGCGGTGAAGGTTCGGGTGTACGGGACGGCCGGGGTCGTCGCCCAGACCCAGGTCACGGTCAACGTGTACTGACCGGGCCGCCGGGCGGGCGTTCCCGGCCCGGGCGCGTATCCTGACCGGGCGGCCCCGCGGGGCCGCCCGGTTCCGTTTCCCGAGAGCGTACATGGACCTCCCCGCCGCCGCCCGCCAGGGATTCGCCAGCGTCGACGCCGACCCGGCGCTCAAGGACAAGGCTCTCGCCGCCCTCACGACCTGGCTCACCCACCCCGACTTCGCCGGCTACCGCCCCCAGCTCGAGTGGCTCGTCCAGACCGGCAAGTGGTCGGTCCTCGTCGACTCCTTCTACCAGGTCATGCCGTTCGGCACCGGCGGCCGCCGCGGGGCGGTCGGCGTCGGCCCGAACCGGATGAACACCTGGACCCTCGGCGCCAGCGTCCAGGGGCACTGCGGATACCTCAAGCAGCGGTTCCCGGGCGCCGGCCCGCTCCAGGTCGTGCTGGCGTTCGACGTGCGGCAGTTCGAGGACAAGCGGGGCGTCTACAACCGCGCCCTGCCCAACCCGGTGCTCCACCTCTCCAGCAGGGAGTTTTGCCAGTACGCCGCCGGGGTGTACGCGGCCAACGGCGTCCACGCCCACATCCTCGCGCCGGACAGCCCGCGGTACGTCCCCACGCCGGAGCTGTCGTTCACCATCCGCCACCTGCGGGCGCACGGCGGCCTGAACATGACCGCCAGCCACAACCCGCCGGACGACAACGGGAGCAAGTTCTACGACGAGCGCGGCGCCCAGCCGGTCCCCCCCGAGGACCAGCTGATGAGCGAGTTCGTCGACCAGGTCACGACCATCAAACACCTCCCCTGGGCCGACGCCGTCCGTACCGGGAAGGTCCACTTCCTCGATGACGCGCCGCACCGGGCCTACATCGACCTGTGTCGGAAGCAGACGCTCGTCCCCCCGCCCAAGCGGGACGAGATCCGCGTCGTGTTCACGCCGCTCCACGGGTGCGGCGGGTTCTGTGCCGGGGAGGTGCTGGAGGTCCAGGGGTTCGCCCCGATCGCCGTCCCCGAGCAGGTCACGCCGGACGGCCAGTTCCCGAACGTGACCAAGACGCCGAACCCCGAGGTTCCCGAGTGCATGGACCGGGCGGCGGCGAAGGCGCGTGAAACGAAGGCCGACCTCGTGCTGGCCACCGACCCCGACGCCGACCGGGTCGGCGGCATGGCGTCCACCTCGCCGGCCGGCGGGGGCGACTTCCGGGCCATCACCGGGAACGAGATCGCCGCCCTGCTGACGCACTTCAAGCTCGCCCAGCTGGCGCGCTCCGGGTCGCTGCCGGACAACCCGATCGTCGTGACGACCGAGGTGACGACCGGGCAGATCACCCGCATCGGCCGGCACTTCGGGGCGCAGGTGGTGGGCGACCTGCTCGTCGGCTTCAAGTACCACGCCGACGTCCTCTGGCAGCTCGAATCGACCGGCCAGTACGGCGACGTCCGCGGCACGCCGGCCGACTTCGTGATCGGTACAGAGGAGAGCCACGGCGTCCTGGCCACGGCCGCCCTGCGCGACAAAGACTCGGCGTGCGCGGTGCTACTGCTGGCCGAGGCTGCCCTGGTGCAGAAGCGCGCCGGGCGGACGCTGGTCGAGTACCTGGACGACCTGAGCCGGCAGTTCGGCTACTACCGGAACGAGGTGCTGAACATCGTCATGACCGGCCTGGAAGGGAAGCAGAACATGGCCCGGATGCTCGACGCATTGCGGTCGAGCCCGCCGGCCGAGATCGGCGGGCTGGCCGTGACCGGCTTCGAGGACATGCGCGACGAGTCCGGCCGGCTGGGGCCGTTCAAGGGGGAGACGGACCGGGCGGCGCGGAACTTCCTAATCTTCCGCATGGCCGGCCCGGGCGGGTTGGCGGCGAAGGTGTGCCTCCGGCCGAGCGGGACGGAGCCGAAGGCGAAGGCGTACATCGAGGTCTGCTCCGACCCCCGCCCGGCCGGGCAGATCGACGCGGACTGGGCGAAGACCACCGCCGCGGCCGACGCCCGGGTGCAGCGCCTGGCGACCGACTTCCTGGCGGCGGCCCTGGCGACGGTCGGCCAGACCCCGCCCCCCGGGGCCGACCGGTTGAGCCGCTGACGGTCGGCCCGGGGCCGTGATCGGCACGCACGGCGTAGCCCACGGGCTCACCGCATCCCATGCCGCGCGCCGATCACGGCCCCGGGCCGACCGCCTTGACCGTGTGCAGGGGGAACAGCTTCCACCCCGCGTCCACCTCGCCGAGTAGGCCGACGAGTACCCCCGCCTTCCCGGCCCGCTCGCGGGTCAGGGGGAGTGCCGCCAGACGTTCGGCGCCGTCGACCGGGGTCACCTCGACAGCCGCGGTCTGGGTGTTCGCGTCCACCGCCAGCACCTCCAGCCGCTTCAGCGCCTTCGCGTCCAGCTTCAGCGGCGGCCCCTTCCGGGTCGGCACGTCGTCCGCCAGCCACTCCGCCCCGCCGGGGGCCGCGTACAGCGCCTTCAGGTTCCGCACCGCGAGCGTCGGGTTCATCGCCTTCGGCTGGTCGATCTGAACGGCCCACGCCGGGCCGGGCGGGCGCGGCGGCAGCGGCGCCGCGCCGGGGAAGGTTACCGCCCGGAAGCCGCCCTTCGCGCCCCCCGCGTACTTCCCGGCGACCCCGCCGGCCGACCCCTCCACCCCGCAGGTGTTGATCCCCTTGAACTGGAGCGTCCCCGCGACCGGGGCCGGCAGTCCCTTCACGGCCACGGCTATCGTCAGCTGGTCGTACTCGTAGCGGACGGACTCCACGGACGCGACCGGGATCAGGGTGACCACGCCCTTCTGGTAAGTAGTCGAGTGCGGTTCCCTCACCTCCAGGGCGAGCGGTGCCGCCTTCGGGTCGCCGAGCCAGCTGAGCCGGCGGACGCCGGACGTGAACCGGGCGGCCGTCAGGGCGACTTCCTTGCCGCCGCCGTCTGTCAGGGTGGCGGCCGGCGACCGGTCGTCGCCGGCCGCCGGAACGACCGGCACGGCCGCGGCGAGTAGCACCACCCCGGCCGCCCGCACTCCCCGTCCTGTCATCACGCCCCTCCGCGTGGCCGCCGGGACGCGCGAGCTCGGGGGCGGGCCGGCTCGCATCCCGACCCCTGTCCGCACCCGCGGTCGCGCTTTGATCCGGCCTCAATGCCTGAACTCGCAGCCCATCGTCCGACCCGACCCCGATTCGGGCAAGGAAAAAAGTGCGGGGCGAACGGACGAGCCGTCTTGCGGGAGGGGTGGTCGCGCGACATAATCCACCCAACCGGACGGCTCTTGGGGCGTGATCCACAAACGGCTCGCCACCCACGGCGGAATGGAAACGGGCGAATCGTGGACGACATCTTTCTACCGAGCGGCCGTCTCAGCCCAGACATTCTGGACGAGGCCACGGCCACGGTCCTCCGGGAATCCCTGGCCCACACCCGGGCGACCAACTGGGACAGCGTCCGCACGCCCCACCTGTTCATGGGCCTGCTCGCCGCGCCGGACACCGGCGTGTTCAACTGGGCCGGCCGGCTCGGGGCCGACCTGCCGGGTCTCCTCGACCAGTTCCGCGACCTGTTCCACCAGGAAAACGCCGAGCCCGTCCCGCCGCTGCTGCTCAACCGCGAGTTCCTCTCGGACAACGTCATCCGCCTGCTGCGTGACGCCCACGGCCGGGCCGCCGACTCCGGCCGCGACCGGGTCAGTCCGATGGACCTGCTCATCACCCTCTTCACCACCCCGAACAGCATCGTCGCCGAGTGCTTCGAGCGGATCGGGGTCACGGCGGCCAAGCTGACCGAGTTGGCCGTCCTCGCGGAGCGGGAAACCCCCGCGTAACCCCGCCCCCGCCGGCCCGCCCATGCCGCGCTTCCTCCTCGTCGTCCGCGACGCCGCCGGCAAGACCCGCGAGAAGGCCGTCACCGCCCCGTCCGAAGCCGAGGTCGCCGCCGCGGCCCGGCACAAGGGGTACGAGGTCGTCAGCGTCGAGCCGATTCATGAGGTCCGGGACACCGACTCGCCTCCGCTACCCGCCCCACCACCGACCGAACTGCCCCGCCGCGGTGCCCCACCCCAGACGGACAACCGGACGGGCTGGGACGAAGGACCACCCGGCGCCGACCGGCTCAGCCGACTCGTCCCCTACGCCTCGCTCGGCCTAGCCGGCACGGCTCTGCTCGTCAGCCTGGCCACCTTCGGCTACGTCCTCTGGTCGGACCCGCTCTCCGGCGGGCTGAGCCGGTACGACATGTCGAGCCCGCGGGCCGCGTATCTGTCCGTGATGCAGCGGGAGCAGAAGGCCGACCTCCGGGCCGAGCTCGAATACCAGCGCCGGTTCGCGGACCGCCGCCCGGGCGGGCGGCGGATTGCCGAGAAGATCGACACCTACGAGTTCCGCAAGGAGATCGAGTACGGCAGCCGTAGAGGGCTGCTTGTGTCGTACAAGGCCGGCGGGGAGAAACGGCACCACATCGCTTGGTTCGAGAAGGACGACAAGACCGGCTGGTGGGTCGAGACCGACATCCCCCTGGCCGACATCGAGAAGAATGACCGCGAGCTGGCCGACCAGCTCCGCCGCTTCGAGATGACCGGCGAGGTGCCGCCGGCGAAGAAGTGAGCCGCGGTGGCCGGTATCTCCGGGTTCGACGTCCCCGAGAAGCCGCCCCCCCACCCATCATCGGCCACACGGCCCACATCGTAGAACGAGGAACGTTGGCCGCCGCTCGGGGCGCCGGGCACCCGAGGCCGCACCGACTCCCGGCCCGGCGGCACGTCCGCGGCGGGCCGCCCGCCCCGAGGTGTGACATGCCCCCGCCCGCTCCCACCGTGACCCCCGGCCAGCCCGTCGCCGACCTCGACACCCCCCAGCTGATGGTCGATCTGGACACCGTGGACGCGAACGTCCGGCGGATGTTCGCGGGCGGGCGGGAACGGGGCGTGAACGTCCGCGTCCACTTCAAGAGTCTAAAGTGTACCGGCCTCGCCCGCTACGTCGCCGCGGCCGGGGCCGGCGGGTTCGCGTGCGCGAAGCTGAACGAGGCCGAAGCCCTGGCGGACGCCGGCCTCACGGACGTCCTACTGGCCAATCAGGTAGTCGGGCCGCACAAGCTCCGCCGCGCCGCCCAGCTGGCCGCCCGGGCCGACTTGATGGTGTGCGTGGACGATGCCGACAACGCCCGTGTACTGGCCGAGGCGGCCCGGACCGCGGGCTCGACCGTCGGCGTCCTGATCGAAGTGGACATCGGGATGGGGCGGTGCGGGGTCGCGGCCGGGCCGGCGGCCGTCGAACTGGCCCGGCTCGTGTCGGCCCTCCCGGGGCTGCGGTTCTGCGGGCTCCAGGGGTACGATGGGCACCTGCAAATGCTCCCCGATCTTGAAGACCGGCGGGCACGGTCGCTGGCCGGGTGCCGGCAGCTCGTGACAGCCCGCCAGCTGATCGAACAGGCCGGGCTGCCGGTGGAGGTGGTCACGGGCGGGGGGACGGGCACCTGGGACGTGGTCGCCTCGGTGCCGGGGGTCACGGAGGTTCAGCCCGGGTCGTTCGTGGTGATGGACGCCGCCTACCACCAGATCCGCCCCGAGTTCGCCCCCGCGCTGTCGGTGCGCGCGGCCGTCGTGAGCCGCCGCCCGGGGGTCTACGTCCTCGACGCGGGGACGAAGGCCGTCTCCCGCGATTTCGGGACGCCGGCGGTGAAGGGCCGGCCGGACGACAGGGTGGCCCGGATGAACGAGGAGCACACCATCGTCGAGGCAGCCGCCCCCGAGCCGGGGATCGGCGACGCCGTGGAGGTGTGGCCGGCGCACTGCTGCGCGACGGTGAACCTGCACCGGACCCTCGTCGCCGTCCGCGGCGGCCGGGTCGAGGCGGTCTGGCCGATCGAGTGTAGCGGGCGGTACGACTGACCCACCCCCGGCCGTTCGACCTAGGTGCAGAGTCTCGAAGACCCCGCACCGTGCGGGGCCGGCGGGGCGGTCCGACCGGTCAGCCGACGAAAACGCCGCCGGGGAGGGTGGCGCCGTTGAAGACGGTCGTGTCCTCGAAGCCGGTCGGCTCGCCGGTGCCGCCGAGGTTGCGCCCGGGGTAGATGCGGACCCGGGCCGGGTTCCCCTCACCGCTGCCGACCACCACGTCCGCCCGGTTGTCCCCGTCCCGGTCCGTCACCGCCACCCGGACCCCGCCCCGGTCGGTGGTGTTCCCGGCGACGAAGAAGTTGGCGAGCGGGTTCGTCTGCGCCCCGGCCACGTCCCCGGAGTAGGTAGGGGGCAGGACGCCGCGCCCCGTGGTGATCACGGCCCCGCTGAGGACGAAGACGCGGGGCGCGCCTCCGGGGCCGCCGCCGAAGATGAGGTCGGCGAGCCCGTCCCCGTCCACGTCCCCGGCCGCCACGTACACCCCGTTCCGGAGCGTCGCCGCGTCCGCCCCGGGGAAGGCGTAGAAGTCCGGCACCAGTCGGGTCGGGGGGCTGTTCGGGAACAACAGCAAGTTGCCGCCGTTAAAGACCGCGACCCGCGGGCCGCCCCCGAACCCGGCCGCCACCACCAGGTCGGGCACCCCGTTCCCGTCCAGGTCGCCCGCCGCCACCCGGGCGCCGCCGCGGAAGTTCGGGTCGTCGATCCCGAAGAAGTTGAGCTTCGGGGTGACCGTGCCGCCGGCGGGGAGCGAGAACATGCTGACCCGGGGTCCGCCGCCCTGGTCGGGGGTGACGACGAACTCGGCCCGGCCGTCGTTGTCGAAGTCCCCGGCGGCGACGAACCCGCCGCCCGTGAAGTCCCCGCCGAACGGGTCGAACGCCGGCACCAGCACGGTGGCGTTGTCCGCGCCGCTGACCACGGTCACCCGGATCGGGGTGCCCGGCCCGGTCACCGCGATGACGTCGGCGATCCCGTCCCCGTTCACGTCCCCGGTGGTCGCCCGGACGTTCGCGGCGGAGCCGGCGAACGGCGTGAGCGGGGTCACGCTCCCCGGGCGGATCAATTGGGCCGTGCCGTCGGTCGCCCCGCCGGCGACTACTGGGGCGGGGATCTCGGCGACCGTAATGTCGCCCAGGGACAGCGACCCGTCCCCGACAGTCCCGACCAGGCTAGCGGCCCCGGTGGCCAGGTCCACCTCGTACAACCGGGGCACCCCACCGACCGTCAGCACCGCGACCGCCCGGTTCACGACCGACCCGCCGGCGGTCGTGGCGAAGACGGCGAGCCCGGCGTTGTCGCCGGTGTCCACCCCCAGCGGGCCGACGTCGGTAAGAACCTCGGTCGAGATCGTGCCCGCGCGGGAAACCAGGCGGTCGCCGCCACTGACGATGCCGAACCCGGAGCCGGCCGCGGTGTACGCGACGGCCACCTCGGGCGCGTTCGCCGCCCCGCCGGGCAGGCCGGTGAAGTCCGGATCGACGGCGGTCCGTAGCTCCCCGCTCAGGGACAGCGACAGGCTGTTCACGTTCGTGCCGGCCCCGTCGCCCGGCAGGTTGTTGACCAGCTGGAGGTAGTTGGCGGCCGGGTTGAAGTCCACCCCCCAGGCCGTCGCCCCCGTGATGTTGCCCAACGCGCTGCCCGGAGACGGCGGCCGGACGGCAGTGGCCACCCCGGTGCGCGGGTCGACCAGATACAGGGTGACGGTGTCCGTTCCGGCGTCTACCCCGACCCCGTAGAGTTGCCCGGTTCCCGGGCGGAAGCCGGTCCCGACGAGCACCTCCCCGGCGGCCAGCCCGGTGACCGGGATGTCGGCCGCGATGGTGCCGGGGGTTGCGGTGTCGAACTGGTACAGGTGGTTGGCGTTGAGCCCGGTCCCTACCGCGAAGACCGTGGCCGGGACGTCACGCCCCTCCAGTTCCTGCACCTGGAGGCGGGTGGAACTCACTCGACGAGTCATGCGATTGAATCCTCGCGGTGGTGAACGGACCACGCTCCACCAGTCTACCGGATCGTCGGCCGCCCGGCCGCCGTAGGGCTCGACGCGTCTGCCAACTGACGAGCGACGTGCGGAGATCGGGAGGCGGAGATGAGCCCAGGGAGCGGAGCACTTCGCCCGCCCCGTAGTGGTCGTCGGGCGATTGCCACGGCTTGACCTGCCGCCCGCGCCCTCCGATCATCGGGGCGTGTCGCCCGGCCGATTTCGCTGGGCAGTGGCCCGCACGGGTCGCCTCTTATCTCTCGGGGGGACGAGTCCGAACCCGAGGCCGCCATGACCACCGCCGCCGTTCGCCGCTGCCTGTCCGAGCTGGTCGACCCGCCCGACCCGCGCACCGACGCCGAACTGCTGACCGGGTACGCCACCGGGGCCGACGGCCGGGCCTTCGCCGCGCTGGTCCGCCGGCACGGGCCGGTTGTCCTCGCCGTCTGCCGGCGGGCGCTGGGCGGCCCCGACGCGGACGATGCGTTTCAGGCGGTGTTCCTCCAGCTCGCCCGGCGGGCTGGGACGCTGCGCGACCCGCGCGCGCTGCCGGCGTGGCTGCACCGGGTCGCGGTGCGGGTGGCCCGGCGGGCGCTGGCCCGGCGGCGCCCCACCGCCCCGCTCCCCGGCGACCTGGCCGACCCGGCGGACCCGCTCGGGGGTGTCATCTGGCGGGATCTGCGGCGGGTACTGGACGAGGAACTCGACCGGCTCCCGGAAAGGCTGCGAGCTCCGCTCGTGCTGTGCCTACTCGACGGCCTTCCCCGGGACGAGGCCGCGGCCCGACTGGGGTGCTCGCTGAACACCGTCCGCCGCCGGATCGATGCGGGCCGCGAACGGCTCCGGGCTCAGCTGACCCGGCGGGGCGTCGGTCCGTTGGCCCTCGCCCTGGCCGCACTCGACGGCGGCGGGCTCCGCGCCGTGGTGCCTCCCGCGCTCGGCGCGGCGGCCGTCCGGCTCGGCGGCGGACGGGCCGGCGTCGCCCCGGTGGTCGCCGCGCTGGCGGCCGACTCGCCCCCACGCCTCCTCCGGGCGTTCACCCTGGTTTCCGTCGTACTCGTGGCCGGTAGTGTCGCGGCCGTCGCCACCCCTCACCCGTCAGCGCAGCCTCCGGTTCTGCCGACGGCGGTACTCACCCCCAACCCGGTCCCGCCCGACTTCGGGGCGCTCCCGGCGGGGGCGGTCCGGCGGTTCGCCGACGACCGGTTCCGGCACCCGGGCGGGATCGTCGCGGCGGCCGTTTCCGCGGACGGCCGTCGGGTCGCCACCCTGTCGCCGCAAGTGCTCCAAATCGCCGACCTGGCAACCGGCCTCCCGTTCCGCCGCATCCCCATCAAGGACGGCGAGCACGGCTACTACTCCACCCCGGGGCTCGCATTCTCGCCGGACGGGCGGTTCGTGGCCTGCGCCCTCAACGACAAGCTGACCGCGGCATGGGAAACCGACACCGGCCGGGAAGTCTTCCGCCGGCCCGAGCGGAAGGCCGGCTGGGCGCTGTGCCAGTTCACGGCCGACGGGAAGCTGGTGCTTCAGGACAGCGGCCGCCTCCGGTTCCTGGACGTCCCGTCGGGCAAGGAAGTGGCCGGCCGGGCGGTCGGCGGTGCCACCCAGCTCAGCCGGGACGGGACGGTGTTCGTGGAGGTCGAGAAGGAACGCGAGCGGGTCGCCCTCGGCGACGCCGTGACCGGGAAGGTGGCTCACCGGCTCGCGGTTTCGACCGCGGCCGACGGGTCCGAGAACGGCCTCGCGCTCTCGCCGGACGGCCGCCGGCTCGCGGTCGTCCACGACCGGCGGGAGGTGCAGGTGTGGGACGCGGCCGCGGGGACCAAGACGGCGGCCTTCCCGATCCCGGACGGGGCTGTCGTCAAAGGCGAACCGGCCTACATGGTCGGCTTCTCGGCCGACGGGGCGGTCGTCCTGTTGGGGACGAGTGCCGGTACGGTCCACCGCTGGCAGATCAGTCCCGCGAAGGAACTGCCGGCCCTGCACGTCCCGCTCGGCCGTCGGGTACGTCTGATGCACCCGACGGCGGACGGGCGGACGCTCGTGACGGCGGACGGGAGTGGGGCGGTGACCCGGTGGGACGTGGCGACCGGCACGCGGGTCGGTTCGGCCGCCGGGTACAACCGATCGATCCACGTCTGCGTAGTTCCGGCCGGGAAGCAGTTGGTGGTCGCCGACCACGCCGGACGGATCGACCTGTGGGACGCGACGACCGGGACACTGGTACGCACGGTCGCACCGGCCGGGCGGACGCTGACCGCCCTGGACGTGTCGCCGGACGGCCGCCAGCTGGCGGTCGGCGAGACGGGGGGCGTGGTCCGGCTCGTCCAGCTGGCTGACGGGGCCGCGAAGCAACTCCACGCGGGCACGCCGAAGGCCGGCGTCGCCCAGCTGGTGCGGTTCTCCCCGGACGGGAAGCTCCTGCTGGCCGCCGACTGGGGCAAGGAGATGCGCGTGATCGACCTCGTCACCGGCGGGGTTCTGTGGACCGGCGACACCGTCTCCGCCGCCGCCTTCACGCCGAACGGCCGGCTGATCTGGGGACAGTACAAGACCCTGACGGTCGCGGATGCGCGAACCGGGGACGTGGTCCGTGAGGTACAAGTCGACCTGCCCGCGGGGGACGACTTCTTCAACAGCTCCCAGAGCATCGCCGTGTCCCCTGACGGGCGGCGGATCGCCTGCGCCGTCCTGGGCGGGCAGGTCGCGGTATTCGACTCGGTCGCGCGGCCGGTGTTGCGATTCACGGCGACCGACCGGCGCTATGTTTCGCGCCCCTGGAAGTTCCCCGGCCCGGCCCACTACCCGCTTGAGAGCCTGGCGTTTTCGCCCGACGGCCGGTGGCTCCTGACGGGCGGGTGGGACCGCTCGGTGCGGGTCTGGGAGGCGGAGACCGGGCGGGCGGTGAGACGCTTCGACGGCCACCTGGAGTACGTCCGGCAGGTGGCGTTCACGCCGGACGGCCGGTCCGCAGTGTCCGCGGGCGCGGACGGCGCTGCGTACCTGTGGGATCTCCGGCCGGCGCCTCCCAATCCCGGGGGGCTGTGAGCCGACGAAGTACGGCAGACCGCCGGTTCGCCACCTGAACCCTCCTGCCCACTCCGGGTGATAACGGCTATCACCCGAGCGCTGCTGCGAATCCGTCCGACCTTGTGATCCGGTACACCGGATCTGGTGGGACCGCCGTCCCGCCGGTCGTTGGGATCGGACCGGCGGGACGCCGGTCCCACCGATCAAATCCGTTGTCACGGACCGCTGGCGCGATAGCCGTTATCACCCGACCCCCCGTTCGGCGATCCGTGCCGCCAGGGCCGGTAGCCCTCACCGGCCCTCCACGCGCCGCAGCGCGGCCACGGCTTCGCGGGTCAGCGGGTCGGTCGGACTCCCGCGGGACAAGTCGGTCAACACACCCCGTGCCGCGGGGGTGCCGATCGCCTCCAACGCGGCCACCCCGCGGACGCAGCGCAGCTCGTAGGCCGAGGCGCGGGGGCTGCCGTGGGCGGCGAGGAAGCGGGTCAGCCGGTCGCGGACCTCCGGCGACCCCGCGGTCCCGAACCGAGCCCTCACCCCGGCCACTGCGTTCGGGCCGAGCCGGTCTAGGTCCGCCGACGCCTTCTCCCGTTCGGCGAAGTCACTCGACCCCAGCCGGGCGGTCAGTGCGTCCAACTCCGCTTCGGTCGGGACCGGGCAGGGGCGAAGCTTCTCCTTCAGGAGGGCGATGGCGCTTGCCGGGGATGCGGCGAGCGCGGCGACGCCGCGGTAGGCCGACGCCGGGTCGGCCCCGGCGAGTTGATCCCAGATGGCCGCCAGATCCTTCGCGCCCGGCGTCCCGGGTGGCCGCGACGCCAGCGCGGGGAGGGTCATGTCCCAGACCAGACCGGTCTGGTCGTCGCTGACGGAGATGAGCCGGCGGCCGTCGGGGGTGAAGGCCAGGTCGTTCACGCGGCGGTTGCCGCCCACGTGCCCCACGAACTTCTTCAACGGTCGGCCGGACACGGCCTCGTACACCCACACGCCGTCGAACGACCAGCTGACGTCCTCGGCGGTCGCCACCAGCCGGCCGTCCGGCGAGACGGCCAGCGCCCGGACGTCTCGCCCGGCGTCGTTCCCGTTGTCCGGTGGGGCCGGGCGGTCCGGCTCGACGAGCCGGCGGAGGAGCTTCCCGGCGGCGGGGTTCCACGCCGTCAGTGCGTCGGCCCGCGTCCGCCCGTGCGCCGACCAGTTCATACCATGCCCGCCCACGTACAGCACGCGGGCGTCCGGGGAGAAGCCGGCCGACCGGACCGCGGCGTTGAGCCTCTCCAGCCGGTGCAGGTGTTTTCCCGCCCGGGCGTCCCACACGTCGAGGTTCGTCTGAGAGCCGAGTAGCGGCGGGTCCGTCGAATTCCCGATCGTGCTTGCGAAAAGGAACCAGCCGTCCGGGGACATGGTGGCGGCGTAGTTGGCCCCGGTCGTCTCCGGCCGCTTGACGGGGATGCTGACACGCACGCCCCCGGCCGGCCAGTCCCGCAGCGAGACCGCGTCCGCGGCGAACGTCGCCAGCGTCTTCCCGTCCGCCGAGAACCCGCCGACGACGTCCCGGCACCCGCGCAACGCGCCTGGCAGCTCCATCGCTTTCCCCGTCACCGGGTCGGCCAGCATCAACTCTCCGCCGGACGTGAAGAGTAGCCCGCGGCCGTCCGGGGTGAATGCAGGCCGGGGTCGGAGTGTGGGACGGTCCGGCCCTACGCCGGGCGCGGCGATCGTGCAGACCGGCGTGCCGGTCGCCACGTCCCAGACCCGGACCGCGGCGTCCTCGCCCAGAGTTGCAGCGAGTCGGCTGTCCGGCGACACCGCGACGGTGGTAATCGCCTTCCGGTGGGTGTCGAGCGGAATCACCGGCCGGGCGGTGGCCGTGTCCCAGAGGTCGATCCGGCCGCCCTGCCGGGCGGTGGCGAACCGTTTCCCGTCCGGGCTGACCGCGACGGCCGATGCGTCCCAGTCGGGGAACGAAGTCGCCGGGCGGGGAGCCCGCGCCACCTCCTTCCCGGTCGCCACGTCCCAGACCTGGAAGTCGGGCATCTGGCCTGACACGACCAACGTCTTCCCGTCCGGGCTGAAGGCGTGCCCGGTCCCACTCGCCTTCTCGGGGAATGGGACCGAGCGGAGTTCCGTCCCGGCGTCCAAGTCCCATACCCGAACCGTCCCGTCGTGCCCCGTGGTGCTTCGTCCCGTGGTACTCTTCCCGGCCGCGTCCGTCTTCGGCCGCAGCGGGACGGCCGCCAGCCGGGCGTCCGCGGAGAGGCTGTACATGAACCCCCACTTGCTGTACGCCGGGTGTGGGATGGCGACGGTCCGGGCCACGGCGTTCCGGTCCGGGTCGATGAGCGAGACCGTCCAGTCCCCCTCCCCGTCCCGCACGCCCGTCAGGACGAGTACCCCGCGGGCGGTGTACCGGACCTCCTGGCACGGTCCGGCGAACGGGCCGAGAGTCCGGAGCGGCACCAGTTCGCTCACCCGCCGGCCCGCCGTCGCGGGCAGGATGTCGATAGTGAACTGCTTCTCGTTCGGGTCGCGGACGGCGGCCAGTCGGGTCGCGTTCGGGGAGAAGGTTAGGAAGGCGATGCCGGGGTTCCAGTTCCCGATCGACACCGGTAGCTTCTCGTCCGGGTCGGTGAACACGGAGATGAAGTGCGACTGGTCGGCCAGCGGCACCACGGCGACGCCCGTCCCGTCCGCCCGCCAGCTGATCGCGCGGCCGACGGGCCAGTACTGCTCCCGCCCGGCGAGCAGCCGGCCGGTGGCGGCGTCACAGACGGTGACGGCGTTGTCACCCAGCACCGCGACCTTTGCCCCGTCGGGAGAGAAGGCCGCCCACCGCGGCTTGAACGGGCCGAACAGCCGGTTGGTGCCGAGCCGGGCGACGGCGCCGGCGGGGAGCGGGTCGCCCAGGCGATCGACCGCGGGCGTCGGGGCTGCCACAACCAGCACGTCGGCAACGGCCGGCGCTCCCGTCGGCCGGACCGGGTCGGCACCCGCGGCCAGGACGGCCCCGACGACAACCACGACGACCGCGACCGGCGTGAGGAGCGTCGTGGCCCGCGGCCGACCGGCCGGGCGTAGCAGGGCGGCGAGCCGGGGCGGGACGACACCGGACGCCCCCGCCCGGACCACCGCCACCGCACGCTCGACCAGGGCCGCCGACGCCGGCGGCGGACACCCGCCGACCAGGGCCGGGGCCGCCAGTGGCAGGCCGTATCGGGCGAGCCGGGCGCGGAGTCGGGCCTTCCCGCGCTCCAGCCGACCCCGCAGCGCCCCGACCGAGCACCCAGCCTGCCGGGCGGCCTCCTCGTAGCCCAGCTCGCGGACGTGACACAGTACCAGGGGGAGGCGGTAGCACTCGGGCAGGGCGGCGATCTCGGCGTCAAGGATCTCGCGGACCTCCCGCCAGGTCATGTCGTCTGAGTTGGTCGGCGGCGGACGGTGGGCGGCCTCCCGCCGGCGCCGGCGGTCCTCGCCCCGGCGCGCGGCCTGGGCGACGCGGACGGCGGTCGCGTGGAGCCACCCGGCGAGCGAGCCCGGCCCGGTCAGGCGGCCGGCCGAGCGGACCAGGAGCAGGAACGTGGCTTGGAAGGCATCGTCCGCGGCGGCCTCCCCGAGGACGTGTCGGCAGGCCCGGAGGACGAGCGGGCCGTTCCGGCGGACGAGTTCGGCGAACGCCGGCTCGTCCCGGTCGGCCGCGTACCGCCGGAGCAGTTCCGTGTCGGCCAGGGCCGTCGTGTCGGGCGGGACGAGCCCCCCGGACAGGCGGATCAGCTGAGACGTGGTCGGCACGGGCGGACCCTCCGTGAGGGATGTTTTACCCCCAACTGTCCGCCGGCACGCCGCCCGGCGCGCGGATTCCGCGGCGCCGCCCGGTCACCGCGCCCCGGGCACCGCCCACACCAGCGCCGTGCCGTCGCTCAAACCGGTAGCCAGCCGACGGCCGTCCGGGCTGAAGGCGATGGCGAGCACCCGCGTCGGGGCGCCGTCGAGTCGGCCGAGTCGTTCTCCGGTCGCCGTCGCCCAGATGCGGACCCCGGTGTCGTTCCACGCGTTGCTGGTGGCGAACCGCGACCCGTCCGGGCTGAACGTCAGCGGCCAGTGGGTCTCGTCGGGCGTGTTGATGCGGCGGACCAGCCGGCCGGTCCGCGAGTCCACCAGGAAGATGCCGACGGTCTGGATCACGAACCCGAGCGTCAGCCCGTCCGCGCTCGGGTAGAGGTGGGTGTTGTTCGACGGGTCCGGCGGGAGGACGTCCGACCGGAAGAAGTCCCACCGGGACAACTGACGGCCGGTCCGGGCGTCGAAGGCGATCAGGTCGGTGTTGCCAGCCAGCACCCGGTTGTCGGAGGTGATGGTCACACGGCCGGGCTTCCAGTCGGCCGGCAACTCCGCGTCCCACATGAGCTTGGCCGCCGGCACGTCCCAGGTCTGGAGGTGGAACTTCCCGCCCTTAGTGACCGGCAGGGCCAGCCGGGTGCCGTCCGCCGACAGTGCCCCCCCGTACCACCCGAACCCGTCCTTCCAGTCCGGGTCGGCCACGCTCAGCAGTTTCTTCTCGGCCACCGCGTCGAAGACCGTGACCACCCGCCGGCGGCCGTTCATCGCGTGCGCCGCGGCGGCGACGAGACGGCCGGTCGCGTCCCACCGAGCGGACCCCACCAGATCGGGGTGCGTGAACCGGCCGGCCGGCGCGCCGGTGGCCGCGTCCCAGACCCGCATCTCGGCGTCGTCGGTGGTACGGAGCAGTTTCCCGTCGGCTGAGAACGCCAGGCTCTCGATCATCCGCGCGTGGCCGTCGGCCCGCGACCGGACCTTCCCCGTCTCGACGTCCCACAGGTGGACGATGCCGGTGGCCGGGCCGGTGGCCAGTACCCGGCCGTCGGGCGACAGGGCCGAGGCCTGCACCCCGTGGTCGGCCGCCGCGGCCCACAGCTGCTTTCCGTCCGCGAGTCGCCACCGCCGGACCGCCGAGCGGGCGAACGTGTCGTTCGGCTCGACCACGGCCAGCACCGTCCCGTCGGCCGTGAGGTGGGCGGACCGGACCGGGGCGTCGGCCGTGACCCGGTGGGCGACCTTCTCGCTGGCCAGATCCCAGATGACCAGCACGTTGTCCCGGTGCTCGGTCACCCACCCACCGCCCTCCGTCACGACCCGGTGCTGCCAGGCACCGACCGCCGCGGCCGTCTTCCCGTCCGGCGCGAGTGCCAGGAGTCCGGTCCCGGTGCCGCCGGCGTCGAGCGTCTTCAGCTTCGCGCCGCGGGCCACGTCCCAGACCGTGAGGGCCAGGCGGTCGAGGGTGCCGACCACGAGCCGCTTGCCGTCCGGGGTGAAGGCGGTGTGGCGGAACGACCGGTTGCCGTCGGTGATCCGTCGGAGGAGCTTCCCCTCGGGGAGGGTGTAGAGCGACACCTCGGCGCAGTACTGCACGGCCAGAGTCGAGCCGTCGGGGCTGATCGCGCCGCTGAGCGAGTACGGCCCGGCCTGCGGCTCGCCGCGGGTCGCGGAGAACCCGTCCAGGGACCGGCCGGTGGTCAGGTCGGTGACGCGGGCGGCGTAAAGCGCGTCCCGGTCGTTCGGGTCGGGGTTGAGCAACTCCACGGCGAGCTTGCCGTCCGGGCTAGTCACGACGAGGTGGCGGTAGCCCTTCTCGTCGGACCGGGTGGACATCTCGGTGGTCCCGCCCGGCACCGCCCAGCTGCTGTACGCCCCGTCCCCGGCCGCCGACAGGTGGCGACCGTCGGCCGAGAATGCGAGCCCCCCAACCTCGCCCGGGTGGCGGAAGGCGGTCGACCCGAACCGGGCGATTGCCCCCTTCGGCAGCCCGGTCTGGTCCGGCGCCCGGTCCGTGGGGCCGGCCTTTGGGTCGGGCGGGGTTGGCCCGTCGTCCGGCGCCCACACGCCCGCGGCGGCGACCGCCGCGCCGACTCCAAGCCCCACGGCCAGCGCCGCCCGCACCCACCACGTCGTCGTTGCCATCGCCAGTTCCTCCGCGACCAGGGGGGACAGTGACGAAGGGACCGGCCCGCGGGCGAGGGCGGTTGCGAGGACCGCCGGGCCGGCCGTCGCGCGCGGGGCGACGGCCAGCCCGGCGAGCGCGGCGGCCGGGGCCACGCCGCGGCGCTCCAGCTGGCGCCGCAGCGCCTCGCGGCCGCGGTCGAGCCGCCGGCGGAGCGTGCGGACGCTGGTGCCACACACCCGGGCGGCCTCGTCCTGGGTCCGCCCTTCGAGGTAGCACAGCACGAGCGGCTGCCGCTCGGCCTCGGGGAGGGCGGCTAGCTCCTCGTCGAGTACCCGCAGTAACTCGTCCGCCATCACCGCCACGGCCACGTCCGGGACCATGCCGACGTCCGCCGCCCGCATACCGGCACGCCCGCCTCTCGCGGCCGCCTTGCGGCCGACGCGGAGGGCGACCCCAAACAGCCAGGACGCGAGCCGGTCCGGGCGGGACACGACCGCAGCCCTGCGGGCGAGGACGAGCCAGACGCCCTGCTCGGCGTCGGCGGCAAGGTGCGGGTCGCGGCAGTGGCGACGGCAGACCGAGCGGACCATCGGCCCGTGCCGGTCGAACAGCGCGGCGAAGGCCGCCTCCTCCCGCGCCCCGGCGTACCGGGCGAGGAGGACGGCGTCCGATACCGAGCCGACGTCGGCGGCCAGGGCGCGAACGAGTGAGGAGGCGGTGACCACCGGCATGACCCCGGGAAGCGGTCCGGAACCCTTCGCCTATGCTGCCGGCCCGCGGGGGAAAGCGGACACGAATTCGGAGGAAAAGTGCCAGGCCAATCCCGGGCCGAACCACGGATCGACCCGGTCGCGCCTCACGCCCTCACCCCGGCCCCGGGGTGGCGAGGAGGTAGACGGCGAACGAGGCCAGCCAGTGCTCGCCGGCGAAGTCCCCGCTCGCCACATGCGGCAGCGCGGCCGCGGCGTGTCGGGCGGCGGCGGCCGCCAGCGCCGCGCGGGCCGGGTCGTCCTCCGCCAGGGCCGCTGCCACCGAGCGCATGCACCACGCCCGGCTCAGGTTCAGCCCGTCCAGGTGGACGAGTTGGGGGTCCGAGCGGTCGGTCACCACCGCCGGGGTGAACAGGGCCGCCGGCTCGCCCCGGGCCGCGCCGGGGAGGAACGCCTTGAACCACGCCCGGAACTCGGCGCGGGGCAGCACCCGCCGCATCAGGTCCGCCTCCATCAGGGCGGGGGAGAAGAAGTCGGCCCCGCCCGGCTCCCACCCGGCCGGGTAGCTGGCGTCCGCGCCGAAGTACGCCTTCGCCCGTTCCTCCACCAACCCCCGGAGCTTCGCGTCCCCGGCCGCCACCGCGTAGTCGTGGGCGAACGACAGCCCGAAGGCGGTGTTCGAGTGCGTCCCGGTCCGGGTCGGGTACGTCTGCTTCGGGAAGTAGGCCACGTACTTCGCCGCGATCGACCCGGCCAGCGGGCGCAGGCCCGCGGCCCACCGCCGGGCGTCCGCATCGTCCCAGGCGTTCGCCTCCTCGTACAGCTTCAGCAGCCACGCCCAGCCGTAGGGCCGCTCGAACGACTTGGCCGTCGGCCGCGCGAAGTACGCCTCCTCGGCCTTCAGGTTCGCCTCCGTCAGGTGGGCGTTCAGCACCGCCCGGAGGTTCTTCGCCTCGGGCAGGTCCGGGTGGGCGCGGAGCACCTTCACCATGAGCCAGTGCCCGTGGACGGCCGAGTGCCAGTCGTAGCTGCCGTAGAACGCCGGGTGGAGCGCCTTGGGTGTCTTCGCATCGTCCGGCCCGCCCAGGACGTGCTCGGGCTTGTTGGGGTACTCGCGGACGACGCCCTTCAGCGCGAGCCGCGAGAACGCCGACGCGGCGTCACGGGTCAGTGCGGTCGGCGGTGCCGACGGGGCCGGCTGGCTCATGGCAACCGCCGCCGCGAGGGTGATGAGGCTGGGCACGAGGTCCGCTCCTTTCGGGAGGTGCGGGGGCGAAGCGCCCCCGTACCCGTAGGAGTAGGCTGGCCGCACCCCCTCGCCGAGGCCGGTCCTCACACGCCGGTCGGCCTGGGCCGGCCGCGGCCTTGGGAGGTGATAACGGCTATCACCTCCCAAGGCCGCAGCAGCCGACGGGTGCCTCGGTTCGATACTCTGGCAGGAAGCCCCAACCCGGAGGTTCTTGTGCGCGTCCTACTCACCGCCGTCGCGGCGGCCGCCTTCGTCGCCCTCGCCCCGGCCGACGACCGGCTGTTCGGCATCGCCTGCCGGTCCGTCCACCTCGGCTACCCGGCGCCGGAAGCCGTCGCCTTCTACACCGAGGTGACCGCCGAGACCTCGGCCGACGGGACGTACTTCATGGCCTGCGGCTGGAGCAAGGGCTACTTCGGCATGCAGGAGCTGGCGAACGGCAAGAAGGTGGTCCTGTTCTCGGTCTGGGATCCGGCCGCCGGCGAAGATCCGCGGAAGGTGCCGGAGGAGAGGCGGGTGAAGCTCCTCCACAAGGGCGAGGGGGTGCGGGTCGGGCGGTTCGGGAACGAGGGGACCGGCGGGCAGTCCTTCCTCGACCACGACTGGAAGGCCGGCGAGGCCCAGCGGTTCCTGGTGACCGCCCGGCCCGACGGACCGGACCGGACCGCCTACAGCGGCTACTTCTACCTGCCGGCGGAGAAGGCGTGGCGGCACCTCGTCACCTTCTCGACCCTGACGAAGGGGGAACTCCTGAAGGGCTGCTACTCGTTCGTTGAAGACTTCCGGCGGAACAAGGTGTCCACCACGAAGGTTCGGCGGGCACGGTTTGCGAACGGCTGGGTGAAGCCGGCCGCGGCCGACTGGCAGCCGCTCCTCAAGGCCCGGTTCACGGCCGACTCCAACCCGGCGACGAACGTCGACGCCGGCCCGGTCGGGGGCGGGTTCTTCCTGGCGACCGGCGGCGCGACCGAGAACAAGACCACCAAGCTCCGCGACGTGATGACCCGGCCGGCCGGCGACGCGCGGCCGCCGGCCGACCTGCCGAAGTGGGACGCCCCGTGACGCGGCTTCCGGCAACGGCCCGCCCGGCCGCGTGGGAACCAGCTGGCCCCTCTCACACCCGATTGAGTCCACCCGCCCGTTGACGGATCGGGGGTCGGCGGGGAATCGTACCACCCGCCCCCCCGACCGACCGCCGCCCCGCACCCACGCCGGGCCGCCCGCGTGGACCCGATCATCGGCATCGACCTCGGCACTACCAACTCGGCGCGCCTACCTCGGGCCGGACGGCCCGACGTCATCCCCAACGCCCTCGGCGGCCGGCTCACGCCGTCGGCGGTCGGGGTGGACGAGACCGTCGGCGTCGGCGTCGACGACGCCACCACCCCGCGTCATCCTGGTCGGCGGGGCGACGCGGATGCCGACGGTCGTCCGGCTGGTGACCGGCCTGTTCGGGAATGAGCTGCATCCCCGGCTCAACCCGGACGAGGTGGTCGCCCTCGGGGCGGGCTCGACGGTCGGGGCGGGGAACCGGACGTGAAGGTGGAAGTGATCGTGGGGTCGGTGGAGCTGGTGGTGGGCGGGTCGGCCCGAGGGGGCGGGCGGGGTGCCGGCGGCGGGCTCGCACAACGCGGGCCCGCCGCCCGGCGGATTAGCTCATCCGCGTGATGCTAAGCGTCGCCCCAGTGCTCGGGGCGAGCGTCAGCGTCAGCGGGATCGCGCTGTTGTTGCGGAGCGTGAGAACGTCGCCGGCGGCCAGGGTGAGGGCCACACTCCCGGTCAGCTGGCCGGTTGCGAGCAGGAGCGGGAACTGAATGGCCGTGGTAGTCCCATTCACGGCGACGGCGATTGCGGCCCCGATCCCGGCGGTGTGGCTGAGGGCGAAGTCGATGCGGTACACCCCCGCCGTGGTTACGGTGAATGTGGTGCTTCCAGCCGTGTGGGCCACCTCGCCACCGAACGCCGCACCGTTAGTGCTGAACACGATATCGGCCCCCCCCACGACCGTCGCGTCGAGGAGTGTCGCCTGTTGATACGACTGGAAGTAGGAGAGAAGCCCTCCCGCGCCGGTTGGGCCTTGCGGGCCGGCGGGGCCGGCCGGGCCTTGCGGACCGGTCGCCCCGGTCGCCCCGGCGGGACCGGCCGGGCCTTGTGGGCCGGCGGGGCCGGCCGGCCCCGTCGCTCCGGTCGCTCCGGTCGCGCCGGCGGGGCCGGCCGCACCGTCAGCCCCGGCCGCGCCGTCAGCCCCGGCGGGGCCGACCGGGCCTTGCGGACCGGTGGGGCCTTGCGGGCCGGCGGGGCCTTGGGTGGCCGTGCTGGTTTCGGTCAGGCTGCCTGCATTCCCCGTCCCGGTCAACAGGGAGGAGCGGCCGCTCCCGTCCGGTGCCGAGAACGCAACCTTGGCCCCGCTCCGGTCGTCCGGGCTCCCGACGAGCAGGGTGTCCTTCACCTCGCCGGTGGCGCCGTCGAACACCTTGACCACCGGCCCGCCCCCGGCCCCGACCGCGACCGCCGCCCGGCCGTTGCCGTCGAGATCCCCGGCGGCGACCCGCACCCCGTTCCGGAAGGACTGGTCGAAGGCGAAGAACGACTGGAGGAGTTCGCCGGTGGTGCCGTCGAACACCTTGACGAGCGGTCCGCCGCCGGTCCCCGCACCGGTCACGATGTCCGCCGCCCCGTCCCCGTTCACGTCCCCGACCGCCACGGTGACCCCACCCCGGAAGGACGGCTCGTAGGCGAAGAACGAGCGGATCTGGGCTCCGGTGGTGCCGTCGAACACCTTCACGACCGGCCCGCCGCCCGCGCCCGGGGCCGCGATCACGTCGGGGGTGCCGTCCCCGTTCACGTCCCCGACCGCCACGGCGACCCCGCCCTGGAAGGACGACTCGTAGGCCGCCACTTGCCACTTCACCTCGCCGGTGGCGTCGTCGATCGCCCGGATGATCGGGGCCGTCCCGGGGTCCGCACCGACCGCGGTCAGCCCGGCGGGCTGATCCCTTTGTTCGAGCGACGTCAGCCGGGGCTCGAAGCGGCGGCCGGCCGCACCGGCCGCCGGGCCGCGGCCCAACTTGGCGACGGCCCCGAGGAGACGAGAGCGGAGGGTGTGGGAGGGCGTGGCCTGCTCGCTGGACATCTACGGATCTCCTGTCCCATCGTGTACGAGTGTGCCGAGGTCGGCGGGACATCCGACCGGCGAGTACGACTGTTCGGCCTGACGCCGAGACCCTAGTTCGCAACGGGCGTGAATTCCGTCCGGACAGGAGAGAAGAGATCATTTTTTTGCCGTCAAGGGAGGCAAGTTGAGGTATCGCTTCAGTTCTCAGCTGGGAGTTAGGCTGTGAACAATAAGAGCACTATGCCCAGCAGCATCCGGGTCGTGTCCCCTGTCCCCACCACATGACCACACAACCGGGTTACGGGATGCGGTGGTCGTCTCCGCACGGCATCTCCCGACCGAACCGGTGTACTCGTTTTCTCGGGACGATCCCCGGCCCCGGCGGCCTCTGTCCTGATAGGGCGGCGAAACGGAGATCCCGCGTGGCGCGTGTCCTGACCGAACTAGTCCACCATCTCGGCCGGGTCGCGGCCTGCGGCGGCCTCGCGGACCTCGCCGACGGGGAACTCCTCAGCCGCTTCGCCGACGACCGCGACCCGCTCGCGTTCGAGGCTCTCGTGCGCCGGCACGGCCCGATGGTGCTCGCCACCTGCGGCCGCGTCCTCGGCCGCGGCGGGGACGCGGAGGACGCCTTCCAGACCACCTTCCTGACCCTGGTCCGGCACGCCCGGTCGGTCCGGGCCGGCGACTCGCTTGCGGGTTGGCTGTACCGCACCGCCCGGCGGGTCAGCGTCCGGGCGAGCCGCCAGCGGGCCGGCCGGGTCCGCCGCGAGTGTCGGGCGGCCCGGCCGGAGGCCGTCACGGCCGACGACGTCGAGCGGGCCGACTGGTGGGCGGCGCTAGACCGCGAGGTCGAGCGGCTGCCGCGGCCGTACCGCGAGGCGTTCGTCCTCTGCCACTTGGAGGGCCGGCCACACGAGGCTGCCGCCCGCGAGCTCGGGTGCCCGCTCGGCACCCTCCACTCGCGTCTGGCCCGGGCCAAGGAGCGGCTCCGAGCCAGCCTGGGGCCGGTCCCCGTCGTGGTGGTGGCGGTCGTCTCCGCCCGGCTGGCCCACGCCACCGCGTCTGCCGCGGCCGGGCTTGCCGCAGGGGCGGCGGGCGGAACCGCCGGTGCGATCTTCGCCTTCTCACACGGAGTGTGGAACCCCATGACCCTAATCCGGACGAAACTCGCGGTCGTAGCTCTATCGGTCGCGGCCGTCGTCGGGCCGGGCGCGGTACTGACGAGCACCCCGACCGCGTCGGCGACGGCGCCACAACCCCCGTCGCGGCCGGCCGACCCGGCGCTCGAAGAGTTGCGGCGGGAGAACGAACGACTGCGGCGGGAAGTGGCGGAATTGCGACAGCAGCTGGCGGCGGCCCGGCGGCCGGCCGCTCAGCTGGGCGACGGCCCCCCGGCCGACGCGGACGTCCTGCGGGCGCTCCCGCGCGTGGCACCGGGCGCGTACCGGGACGACGTCGTGATCGTGAAGAACAAGCTCGTGGACCAGCTGGGGCCGCCGGTCCGGTATCCGATCGTCGGGACCGCCCGGCTGCGGCACCGCCACTGGGAGTGTGCGGTCTATTACACGGAGCGGGGACCGGCCGCCCCGGCGCATCGGACGGACGTGGTCTACCTCGACCAGGACGTCCTGGTGCCTGAGGCGCCCGGGGAGAGGTAATCGAGATCCGGGAGTGAAGGAACGGTCTCGGGTGCGTGGGAGGCGGTTACAGCCGCTTCAGCAGTGCCGCGACGCGGTCGTAGAAGAGCTGCTCCCACTCGGGGGCGAGCAGGCAGTCGCTGTCCTCCTGGGCGCCGCCCGCGTTCCTCAGCTGGCGCGCGGTGGGGGCGTAGTAGATGTAGCCGTTCGTGTACCCGGCCACGAACGTCGTCTTGTGCGGCGAGGACTTCTTGACGTTCAGCCCGACCTCGACGGTCAGCTCGCCGGGGAACGTGACCAGTACGAAGTCGCCGACGCGCAGGCCCGCCAGCTCCGCCTCAAGCGGCCTCCGCCCGGCGGCCAGGTTCGTCGCCTGGTGCTTCTGGAGGAGGGCCAGGTTGGTCTGCACCCGCGTCAGCTTCTCCATCGTGAGGACGTTGTCCGTGTAGGCTTGCAGGTTCCTCCGGTTCTCCGCGTCGAGCTTCAGCAGGTCGACCCGCCCCTCCGCCTTCTCGGTCAGGTAGAGGTGGGCGGGGTAGGACGGGAACTCCCGCGACAGGTTGTACTTGGCCGTCAGTTCGAGGTAGGTCCGCAGGTTCAGGCTCGTCCCCCGGAAGGACTTCACGAGCCGGGCCTGCTCCGCGAGCAGGGTCTCGATCCGCTCCGCGTGGTCGGCCCGCGGCAACCCGACCTTTTCGCTGAGCACCGCCAGGGCGGTGGGGCTGGTACACCGGACCTGCCGCGCCGCCCGGAGCACGCTCAGCCCGAGCAGGTGGCCGAGCGGTTCGGCGCGGCGCGGGTGGTGGACGTCCTTGTAGCGGACCGGGTTGACGTCGCCGCCGCAGCCCTGGACGAAGAGGGCGACTGTCCCCTCGCCCAGGTTGTCCTCGACCACCTTCGAGGCGTGGCCGACGAGGTCCGCCGTGTTGCCGTCGCCCAGCACGCCCATGATCGGGTGGCACGCGAAGTTGTACACCACCGCGAGCGCCCGCCCGTCGGCGCGGTCCAGGCGGAGGACGCCGACCTGCGGGTCGATGGGGCCGACGCCCGCGACCTCGTCGTCCGGCGGGAGCGGGTAGGCGTGGCGGACGTCCACCTCGCGGCCGCTCTTGAGCCGGAGCCGGCGGTTCTCCGAGACGCGGCTCTCGTGCCCGACGCCCACCCCGGCCGTCACCGGGACCATGCTCCCGGCCGCCGCCCTCACCGCCTCCACGGTGCGCTCGGCCACGTCGGCGCAGACGACGCCGTGGCAGTGGCTGGCGTTGACGATGACGGCCGCGGGCGGGATCTGGAGTTCCCGTTCGAGCTGTGCCCGCACCTTCCCCAGGTAGTCGTTGCCGACGGGGCCGATCTCGCCGACGGCGACGGCGTCGAGCGTGATCAGGACGGCGGTCGCGGCGTCGCTCCGGATCACGAGCGCCTTCACGTACAGGGGGTCGTTGAGCGGGAGCACCTGCTTGTTGGTGATCTCGACCTTGGCGACCCCGGCCCGGATCGGCCCGACCTTCAACGCCCCGGCGGGTTGCTCCGCGCCGGCCGCGACCGCCGGCCCGTCGGCGGCCGGTACGCCCGCGGCGGTCGGCCGGGGCTCCCCGCGCCCGAGCAGCCAGACGACGAGGCACAGGAGCAGGGCCGGGCGGAGCATGGCGGGCGCCTCAAAGAGGTGTCGCGGGCGGGTGGGGTCGGCAGGTTGGTCTGCGGGCCGGGAGTGCTGCCCGACAGTAGCGGCGGCGCGTGGCCGTGTCAAAGACCTTCCCCCTTCGCCCCCGGCTCTCCTACCCGCCCCGGGCGGGCGATGCTGTCGGACGGCCCCCGGCTTGCGCCCGGGCTGACGGGCCGGAATGGACCGGGACGAGCCTTCGTTCCTCCGCTTCGAGCCGACGGGCCGGCGGCGGAAGGCCGTCGGCTCGAAGGGCGGGGGTGACTGGCCCCGCCCCCTTCGCCTTCCCCGAGGTGAGCGCCACGACCGCGGCGACTGCGCCGGCCGCCAGCAGGACCAGCAGCACCAGCCGGAGGATCTTCCAGGTGCTCCACGGCCGCTCGCCGGACACCTTCCCCGTCCGGCCGTTCACAAGGATCTGGTACAGCGTCTCGTGGTAGCGGTAGTGGGCCACCCACACTGGCAGCAGCAGGTGCTTGAACGTCACCGCGGCGTAGTCGGTGCGCTTCCAGCTGACGCGCTGGTGGTCGCCGCCGATGTCGCGGCGGACCAGATTGTCGATCGTCGGGGCCATCAGCTGTTTGGCCTCGCCGAAGCCCTCCTTCAGGCCGACGGCGTAGCGCTCGGTCGTGAACCCGCCCAGGAACTCGGGGCGGAAGCCTTCCAGTTGGTCCAGATCCCACGGTTCCAGGTACGAGACGAGGTGCGGCGGCACGCTCTTGGAGCCGCACACCAGCACGTCGTCGAAGAAGTGCTGGACCTCGCCCGACGCCGGCCACCAGCGGATACGCGTGACCGTCCGCGTCTTGGTTACCGTGTTGCCGTTCTGGTCCCGCTCGGTGTACGTCTCGGTGTCCTGGTAGTTGTCGCCCCGCTCGCCGCGGTAGGCGGTGTAGGTCATCGCGTCGTAGGTCCAGTACGGCACGTACACGCCGCTCAGCTGGCCGAGGTTGGCGACGGCCTTCAGCTCGGTGGGGGCGAACCACAGGCTGCCGAGCCACGCCGTGAACGACTCCCGGGCGCTGCGCAGGTCCACGGCGAACGGGGCGAGGGACTCCGGCGGGATCATCCCGGCGGCGCTCTCGGGCTTGTTTTCCAGGTGGGTGCCGCAGAACGGGCACTCCTTCGTCACCACCTTGTCTTCGAGCAGCACCGTCGCCCCGCAGCCGGTGCAGCGGGTCTGCGACGACCGCCCGGCGATGACCGCCCCGGCGCCGCTCTCCTCGCGCCCCAGGTAGGCGTCGAAGTCGCGCTCCACGACCGCCGCGGCCGACTCGTCGGTCGGGTCCGGGACGGCCGTGGCGTGGCCGCAGTAGGGGCACTTCAGCGACCGCGTCGTCGGGTCGAACGCGACCTTCGCCCCGCAAGCCGGGCAGGGGAACAGTTTGCCGGTAGGGTCGGGCATGGCGGGCACGTCTCGTCGGTGTCTTGGAGCCCGGGAGGGCGATGGCGTGTAGCCCGGGGTGTAACCCCGGGCGGCGTGGGTGGTGTCGTTGGGTGACGTGCTGCGGACTCCGCCGAAGGCCCGCCCGGGGTTACACCCCGGGCTACACGCCATCGCCCTCCCGGGCTCCACGCCCCGAGCCGGGGTTCGGGTGATCGGGGCCGGCGGTGTAAACCCAGCGGTTGGCCCACAACCACTCACCCCAAGCGGCGGCATCCTCGCCGAAGTCCTGGCCGGTGAGGCGCGGGAGGTTCGCAGCCGCTTCGGTCGGGGTGGGGAGCGGGTGGCCGTGAATGGGCCGCTCCCCGCGGAGCGCGCGGAGGGCGATCGTAATCGGGCTGAGCCGCATTGCCGGCGCCCGGGGTTACGTCGGCAGCGGCGGCGGCAGGTGCGCGAACAGCGGTTGCAGCTCGGGCACGCTGTCGGCCGCGGCCCAGTTGGCCATGCCCGCCTTCCAGACGAGCGTCGAGCGGGTGACCTTCCCCTGAGCCACCTGGGACTGCAAGGCGGCCACGTCGAACGGCCCGGCCTGGGCGCCGCCGACGGCGGCGAAGAACTGGGCCGCCGTCGGCAGCGGCGGCGGGGCGCCGTAGGGCTGGGTGTTCCCGGGCGTCACCGCCCCGGGGGCGCCGGCCGCGCCGGCGATGGCGGCGCCCATCTGCCCGCCAATGGCCACCCCGGCCCCGAGCCCCGCGCCCAGGCCCGCCACCCCGCCGGGGTTGTTGGCCGCGTCGCGGATGGCCTCGGCCGACTGGAACTTCGCGTACTGGTCCAGGTTCCCCAGGATGCCCATCTGGCTCCGCTTGTCCAGGGCCGCCTCGACCTCCGGCGGGAGCGACACGTTCTCGACGAAGAACTGCGTCAGGGTGATCCCCATCTTCGCCAGCTCGGGGCTGATCTTCTCCAGCGCGACCTTGCTCACCTTCTCGTAGTTCCCGGCCAGGTCGAGCATCGGGATGCGCGCCGACCCGAGGGCGTCCACGAACCGCGACACGATGGCGTTGCGGAACTGCGCCGTGACCTCGTAGGCCTCGAACGACGGGTCGGTGGCGACGAGCTCGCGGAGGAAGGTGGCCGGGTCGGTGACCTTGAAGGCGTAGGAGCCGAACGCCCGCAGTCGGACGGGGCCGAACTCCGGGTCGCGGAGCATGACCGGGTTCTGGGTGCCCCACTTCTGGTCGGTCCACTGGCGGGTGCTGACGAAGTACACCTCGGCCTTGAACGGCGACTCGAACCCGTACTTCCACCCCAGGATGGTGGACAGGATCGGCATGTTCTTGGTGTCGAGGGTATACGTGCCCGGCCCCTTCACGTCGGCCAGCTGGCCCTCCTTCACGAAGGCCGCCGCCTGTCCCTCGCGGACGATCAGCTTGGCCCCGTTCTTGATCTCGTTCTTGTAGCGGGTGAACCGGTACGACAGGATCTCGTTCTGGCTCGGCTCGGTCCACTCGATGATGTCGATGAACTCGCCGGTGATCCGGTCCCAGAGCCCCATGACGGTCCTCGCAGCGGGTGGTGGGTCGGGGGTATTGTCGCCCCGCCGGCGGCGGCGCGGCAACGGAATAACTCCCGGTGTGGGAAGGGATTCGCAGGCGGGCCGCGAGAATTGAGCAGCTTCCGACGGGTAAGGGCGGTGAAGAACGCGGGCGCCGGCTCGGGGTTCGAGCCCGGTAGGGCGACGGCGTGTAGCCCGGGGTGGAACCCCGGGCGGCCTTCGGCGGAGGTCGTAGGGAATGCCCCAGCGACATCGCCCGAGCCGCCCGGGGTTGCACCCCGGGCTACACGCCGTCGCCCTACCGGGCTCAAAAACCCGAGCCGGAGGCACCCGGGTCGAGTCGTCCCGTGCCTACCGACCTATCCCGCCGGGGCGGTCCACCTGGCCGCCGGGGTAGCGTTCGCGGTCGTCCTCGATGGTCGTCAGCCGTTCGCGGGCCCGCTCCTTCTGCTCCGGGATGGTGTAGCCGGGGGAGTCGGCCCGCTCGCCGCCCTCGCGCACGGGGACGCGGTTCTTGCGGTACACCTCCAGCGGCCCCTCGTAGCGGGTGCAGCCGACCGCCGCCACGAGCACCGCCAGCGCCAGGAGCCGCGTCATCGCCCGGCCTCCCAAAGGGGTGGGTCCGTCCGGCCGAATTCTACCCGCCGGCCGGCGGCGGGGCGGTCCGAACCGCGGCCGAACTTGAGTCCGACCGGGCGGGTCGCTAGGATACCCCCGACCTTCCGCCGAGTCAGTTCCTGCCAACCGGTCGAGCACCTTCGCCTCGTGGTTGGGGATTCGTTCCCGCTCCACCCGCGCGGGGGTATACCATGCCTGTCCGGAAAAGCCAACACAGCCCCGAGTACCCGGACGACATCTTCGACGACACCCGGATGACCTTCGGGGAGCACCTCGAAGAACTCCGGGCGCGCATGATCCGGGCGATCATGGGCCTGGTCGTGCTCATGCTCATCGGCTTCGTGCTGGACGCGATCGGAACCTCCATCGGGAACCGGAACTTCGGCATCGGCCGACCCATGTTCGACGTGATCAAGGAGCCGGTCGAGACCCAGGTCCGGGACTTCTACTACCGCCGCAGCCGGCAGGCTGAGGATGAAAAGCTCAAGGAACTCAGCCCGTCCGGCCTGGAGGAGGTGACCCGGGTCCGGAAGAAACTGGCCGACGCCGACAACTCCCTGACCGCCCTCACCGAGGACGAGCGGCGGGTTCTCCTCGGCGCCCCGCAGGAGATGCCGGTGCTGATCCGGGCGGACGCCCTGGTCCCGGTGTTCGGCCCGCCGAAGGAGGGAGCCCCGGCGGAGGTCGCCACCACGATCCTCGTCTACCCCGGGTACGTGAGCGCGCTGAGCAACCAGGGCGAGGCTCTGCTCGGGACCAAGCAGTACCTGACCGCGCTGAGTGCCCAGGAGTCGATGGTCGTCTACTTCAAGGTGTCGATCGTCTGCGGGATCGTGCTGAGCAGCCCGTGGCTGTTCTTCCAGTTCTGGGCGTTCGTCGGGGCCGGGCTGTACCCGCACGAGAAGCGCTACGTGCGCATCATCTTCCTGCCCAGCCTGGTCCTGTTCGTGACCGGGATACTCCTCTGCCAGTTCATCGTCCTCCCGGGGGCGGTCAAGGCACTGCTGAAGTTCAACGAGTGGCTCGGGATCGACCCGGAGATCCGGCTGAACGAGTGGCTCGGGCTGGCCCTGATCCTGCCGCTCGTGTTCGGGCTGTCGTTCCAGACGCCGCTGGTGATGATCTTCCTCAACCGGATCGGCCTGTTCACCGCCGAGGACTACCTGAAGAAGTGGCGCTACGCCTGCTTCATCCTGGCCCTGTTCGCCGCCCTGGTCACGCCGACCCCGGACGTGATCACGATGGGCTACCTGTTCACCCCGATGTTCGGGCTGTACCTCGTCGGCATCGCCTTCTGCCACTACTTCCCGGGCTTCGAGCCGGTCACCGACGACGAGCCGGCGGCCGAGGAGATCGCCGTCTAGGGGATACCAATGACGAGTGACCCACCAATGACCCACCAATGACGAAGGGAAACCCCGGGCGGCTTTCCTTCGTCATTGGTGGGTCATTGGTGGGTCATTCGTCATTCCGCGGTCTCGATAACTCATGCACCCGAATCCGCTACCTGACCCTGCCGAGCCGACCGTGTTCCTGGTCGGCGCCGGCCCCGGCAACCCGGGGCTCCTGACCGTCCGCGCGGCGGAGGTGCTCGCCCGCGCCGACCTCGTCCTGTACGACCAACTCGTCCCCCCGCGGCTGCTCGACCTCGCCGATCCGGCCGCCGAGAAGGTGTGTGTCCGCGACCTCCCCGGCAACCACCCGGACAAGTACCCGTACATCCACGAGACGCTCATCCGCTACGGCCGGGCCGGGAAGACGGTCGTGCGCCTCAAGGGCGGCGACCCGCTCGTGTTCGGCCGCGGCGGGGAGGAGGCCGAGGCTCTGCGGACCGCCGGCGTGGGGTACGAGATCGTCCCCGGGGTGACCGCGGCCCTCGCCGCCGGGGCGTTCCTCGAAATCCCGCTGACGCACCGGAACTACGCCAGCGCCGTCGCCCTGGTCACCGGCCACGAACTGCCGAACAAGCCCGGCAACCGGCTCGACTGGAAGGCGCTCGCCGCCTTCCCGGGAACGCTGTGCATCTACATGGGCGTGGCCCGGCTGCCGGTGATCGTCGCGGAACTCCTCAAACACGGGAAGAACCCCGACACGCCGGCCGCGATCGTCGAGCGGGCCAGCACCGGGGAGCAGCGGGCCGTGTACGCCCGGCTCGCCGACCTGGAGCCGGCCCGGCGGAACGCGGGGCTCGAAGCGCCGGGGCTGATCGTCGTCGGCGACCCGGTCGCCCACCGGCCGGCGGGGCCGTGGTGGGAGGCGCGGCCGCTGTTCGGCCGGCGGGTGCTGGTCACCCGCCCGGCCCACCAGGCCGCGGGGATGGTCCGCCGGCTCGAACACCTGGGGGCGGTCGTCTACCAGATGCCGACCGTCGAGGTCCGCGACCCGGCCGACTTCGGCCCGCTCGACCGCGCCCTCGGGGAGGTCGAGGCCGGCAGCTGGGACTGGGTCGTGTTCACCAGTGCCAACGGCGTCCACGGCTTCTTCCGCCGGCTGGACGCCCTCGGCCGCGACCTCCGGGCCGTCGGCCGGGTACGGTTCGCCGCCATCGGCCCGAAGACGGCCGATGCCCTCCGTGAGTACCGCCTCCGGGCCGACGTGGTGCCGGCGGCCACGTTCTCGTCCGAGGGGCTGGCCGCGACCCTGGCTCCGCAGGTGGGCGGGCAACGGGTTCTCCTCGCCCGCGCCAACCGCGGCCGTGACCTGATTCGTACCGAACTGGCTAAGGTGGCAGCACTTGTGGAGCAGGTGGCCGCCTACGACCAGGTGGACACGGCCGTCCCGAACCAAGCCGTGCTGGACGCTCTCCGACGCGGCGAGATCCGCTACGTGACGCTGCCGAGTACGCGGATCGCGCAGAACCTGCTCGCCGGGTTCGACGAGACGGTCCGCGGGCGGGTCCAGCGGGGCGAGGTCAAGCTGGTGGCGATCAGCCCGGAGACGGGCGGGGCGGTCCGGGCACTCGGTTACCCGGTGGCAGCTGAGGCGACAACGTTCACCGCCGACGGGCTGGTGGACGCTCTGACCCAGCTGGTGAGGGACGAGGGGGACGGGGCGTAACAGGGCGGACTATTTGAGGTCTTTGCTGGCGTTGAAGGCGAGGTAGCCGACGGCCCCGGCGGCGAGGAGGCCGAGGATGTCGAGGACGATGAACGGGCTTCCCCCGAACGGGAACCCGGCCACGAGGTCGAGGAGGAAGACCACGAGCATCAGCCCGGCGACGCCGAGCGCGCCGTAGCACAGGCCTTTTTCCATCGCCGACCTTTCCGCAGGAACCCCCGGTGCGGCGGGGGTGGGGTGGTTGGCCGTCAGGATAGAAGAACACCCAAGAACGGACACGGCCGCCGTCACAGCTTCTGAGAGTTTACCGGGGCCGGCCGGCGGCGCCGGGGGCTGGTTCGGGTCGCGGGCGGGAAACCCCCACCCACACCCCGCCCGGCCGGCACAACCACCCCGACCGGCCCGGTTCAGGGGTCGCGCGAACCCCTGAACCGGTATTCGTTTGCCTTGTTCTAGCCCCGCCCGGCGGTTACAAGAATGGGATACTGTCGGGCGCCGGCTCACGGCGCGGAGTACGTATCGGAGTGCGGCCGCCGAACGGTTAGAAGAATCCGGTTCCGACCCTCGCCCGTCGAACTCCCAGATGGGCGTCACCCTTCGCCGCCGTCCCGAGGCCGTCTCGTGCCCCCCCCCCTCCGCCCCGCACCCCGCCGGGCCTTCACACTGATCGAACTGCTGGTGGTGATCGCCATCATCGCCGTCCTCATCGGCCTGCTCCTCCCGGCCGTCCAGAAGGTCCGCGAGGCCGCCGCCCGCGCCAGCTGTGGGAACAACCTCAAGCAGCTGGGGCTGGCCTTCCACGGCTACCACGACACGAACGGCCACCTCCCGCACGGCGGGAACGGCTGGTCCTCGCCGCCCGACTACTCGGCCCCGGGGCAGCCGAAGGGGCCGAAGGAACTGGGCTGCGGGTGGGGCTTCTTCATCCTGCCGCACATCGAGCAGCAGGCGTTGTACAACGGCGGCGGCGGGGGAACGGTGGCCCAGTGCCAGATCAACGTCATCAGCACCCCGGTGAAGACGTTCTTCTGCCCGACCCGGCGGGCGCCGCAGTCCCTCCCGGCGGTGGGCTCCTGGTACGGCCCGGCCGGCACCTACGGCCACGCCCCGACCGACTACGCCGGCAGCCAGGGCAATGCGAACGACGGTGCGATCAACTACCACACCCCGGGCACGAACGACATGCTCACCCTCCTGTCGGTCGCCGACGGGACGTCGAACACGCTGCTGCTCGGCGACAAGCGGATGGATCTGACGGGCCTGAACGATTACCAGAACGACGACAACGAGGGGTACACCTCCGGCTGGGACGCCGACGTGATCCGGCCGACCAACCCCACCCACATGCCCGCCCCCGACTGGCGGAGCGGGTCGAACTCGGGCGAGGAGAAGTTCGGCTCGTCGCACCCCGGCGGGCTCATGGCCGCGTTCGCCGACGGGTCGATCCGGTTCATCCGCTACGGCGTGGACGCGACCACCTGGCAGCGGCTCGGCCAGCGCGCCGACGGCCAGCCGCTCGGCGACTACTGACCCCGGCGGACGTCCCGCGGGCGGAACCGGGTGGGTTCCGCCCGCGTCTTTTCCCCTCCCGATTGGGTTTGCCATGCCCCGCCGCGCCCGGGCCGGGTCGTCCGGCCTCGCCGCCCTGGTCGTATTCTGGGCCGTCGGGTGCGGCGGCTCCGACGGCCGGGTGCCGGTGTCCGGCCGGCTGCTCGACGGCGGCAGGCCGTTCCGCTTCGAGGCGTCGAAGGTAAAACTCCCGCCCGGGGCGACCGGCCTCCCGCCGGGGACGAGCCCGGTCCAGATCACCTTCATCCCGGCCGACGGCGGCGACTCGGCCGGGGCGGTGGTGGACGTGACCGCCTGGACGTTCCAGGTGCCCGGCCCGGACGGGAAGGGGCTTCGGCCTGGGAAGTACAAGGTGGCGCTGACCGGCGGGGTCGGCGGGCCGGACTATTTCGGCGGCAAGTTCGCCGCGGACCGGACCCCGGTCGTCCGCGACGTGAAGGCCGGCGAGGAGGTGGTAGTCGACGTGGCCCGGCCGCAGGGGTAGGCAAGTGGGGGAGGGGGGAGTGCAGGAGAAGGTAGAGGGGATACGATCGGGTGGCTCGGGAGGTCACCCGGGGCAACGCCGTCCCTGTGTACATGCCCGTTACGACCCCTGAGCACTGGACCACCCTCGCCGCCTGGCCGCCTACTCCTGGTGGCACGCCCGGAGGCCCACTCCACTCTCAGCGGTTGCTCATTTCTCTCTTGACCCCCGTCCGGTGTCGCGGTTCAATCACCTCATCCGTTTCGGATGCGGGTCTCGCAAACCCGCGACTCGCAACCACCCATGTTCATTCTGTCCCGGCCGGTCGGTCGGGGGGGTACGCACGGTGTTTCGCCCCCGCCCGGGGTACACGCGGTCGGAGGTCGCCGTCTCGGCGGCGGTCGCCGTCGTCACCGTCGGGTTGTTGGTGCCGGCGGTGATGAAGGTGCGCGCCGCGGCCGCCCGCTCCCGCTGTGGCAACAACCTGCGGCTGGTCGGCGCGGCGGCCCTCGCCTACCACGACGCCCGCGGGCACCTGCCCCCCGGCGGCGGCGCGGCCCCGAACCCGGCCGCCCCGAACCCGCCCGCCCGGGAGACGGGCTGGACGTGGGCCTACGCCCTCCTGCCGTACCTCGGGGAGGGCGACCTGTACCGGAACCCCGACCCGGAGGCGGTCCGCCGCACCCCGGTGGCGGTGTACCTGTGCCCGGCCCGCCACCCGGGCGGGGCGGTGTACGACTGGGCGAAGCTCGACTACGCCGCCAACGCCGGGGCGGACGCGACGGGGCTGACCGGGCTGATCGCCCCGACGGGGGCGGACCCGGTCCGGTTGGCCGGGTTGCGGAACGGGGTCGGGGGGGCGGTGGTGGTCGCCGAGAAGCGGCTCAACCGCGAGGCTCTGGGGGTGAGCCGGGACGACGACGACGCCTACCCGACGGCCGGCTGGGGCGACGACCACGAGGTCTACCGGACGGCGGCCGAGCCCCCGGCGGCGGACGTGTCGGCACCGGGGGATTTGGCCCCGCGCACGGGGTTCGGGTCGTCCCATGCGGGCGTGTTTCAGGTCGGCTTCGCGGACGGCTCGGTGCGCCCGCTCCGCTACGTGGTGGACCCGGACCTGTGGCGGCGAGCCTGCCACCGGGACGGCTCCCCCGCCCCGCCCGGCCCGATCAACCAGTAGCCCGGCGAACGGCCAGTGAATCAAGGCCGCAGCCGGCCGACAGGGATGGCCGCAAAAAGGCACAAAAAGCACAAAAAAATTCGTCGCCCTATTTTGGGACAGGCCGGTGGCGGCCGCTCAGCGAAAGCAGCAGGAGCACACCCGAGTTTTTTTGTGCTTTTTGCGGCCAATGTCCGGATCGATTCGCGCCGCGGGCGCCGTCAGCCCAGCAGCCCCTCGATAACGTGGCCGTGGACGTCCGTCAGCCGGCGGTCGATGCCGTTGTGGCGGACCGTCAGCTTCGTGTGGTCGATCCCGAGCAGGTGCAGGATCGTCGCGTGGACGTCGTACACCTCGGTCGGGTGGCGGCGGTCGGCGGGCTTGTAGCCGAACTCGTCGCTCGGCCCGACCGTAGCCCCGCCTTTCACCCCGCCGCCCGCCAGCCAGTTCGTGAAGCAGTACGGGTTGTGGTCCCGGCCCCGGCCGCCCTGCGAGCTCGGCATTCGGCCGAACTCCGTCGTCCACAGCACCACCGTGTCCGACAGCAGCCCCGTGCGCTTCAAGTCGGCGATCAGCGCGGCCGCCCCGCGGGCCATCCCCGCGGCCAGCGGGCCGTGGTCGCGGGCCACGTCCTCGTGCGAGTCCCAGTTCCGCCGCGGGAAGCCGTTGTCGTTCCCGCTCCAGACCTGCACGAACCGCACCCCCCGCTCCAGCAGCCGGCGTGCGACCAGACACTTCCGCGCGAAGTGCTCCGTCTCCTCGACCGCGTTAATCTCCCGGTCGAACGTCGTCCGCCCGTGGTCGAGGCCGTACAGCTTCAGAACGTGGGCGGGCTCGCGGGACAGGTCCAGCGCTTCGGGCGCGGCCAACTGCATGCGGGCGGCGAGCTCGTAGCTGCGGATGCGGGCGTCGAGGCGCTCGTCCCCGGGGCGGGCGGCGGCGTGGGCGCGGTTGAGCCGGGCCATCAGGTCGATCCCGGCCCGGTCGGCGACCGGGGTCAGGTAGCGGGCACGCTCGTCGGGGAATAAATCTTCGATCGGCGTTTGCGCGCCGGGGTAGATGGACGTACCCTGGTGCTGGGCGGGGAGGAAGGCGCTGTCCCAGTTTTTCGTCCCGTTCGACGCCAGCCCGCGGTGGTCGGGGAGGACGACGAACGTCGGCAGGTTGTCGTTGAGCGAGCCGAGCCCGTAGCTCACCCAGCAGCCCATCCCGGGGAACCCGGGGCGGTTGAACCCGGTGGCCTGGAGGAGTGTCCCTTGGCTGTGGACGCCGGTCTTGCCGACGACGTTGTGGACGAAGGCCAGCTCGTCGGCGACCGCGCCCAGGGGGGCCACCGGGTCCGCCAACAGGCGGCGGCTCTGGCCGTAGGGCTTGAAGTCCCACACCGGCTTCAGCCAGGGGCCGAGGCCGTTCTGGAAGGCCTCGACCTTCTCGCCGAAGTCGGCCGCTTGGCCGTGCCGGCGCACGAGTTCGGGCTTGAAGTCGAAGAGGTCGACGTGGCTCGCCCCGCCGGCCATGAACAGCTGAACCACCCGCTTCGCCTTGGGGGCGTGGTGCAGGCCGCCGTCGGGGTGGCGCGGGCCGGGGTCGGCGAGGAGGCGGTCGCGGCCGAGGAGGGCGGCGAGGGCGAGTCCCCCGATGCCGCCCCCGGACTGCCAAAGAAGGTCGCGGCGGGTCACGGCCGGTCCTCCGCGGTATGAGTCGGGTTATGATACCGTGGGCCGGCGAGCGGGGGGGAAGGTCGGGGCATGAAATTTGAGCGGGATGATGGCTTCCGGGCTTGGAACCGTCTATACTCGGGGAAAGTTTGTGAACGCCCCCGGCCCCGCTCCTGGTTGCGGCCCGGCGCCGGCCGTCCGACGGAGCCCGACCCCGCCCGCCCCGGCTTTCGGCCGAGGTCGGGTTACCGCGATGGATGCCACCGGGTCGAGGTGGGGTGAGGGATGACCGACCGGGACTGGTTCGCCGCCCGCCCCCCAGCCGCCGGTCCGCCCGGCCGCGCCGATTCGTCTACCCCATCAGACCCCGCACAGCGAGACGACGGCCCGTCCATGTCGCTCACCGTTTCCCTCCGGCCGCCCGGCCGCGTCCCCGCCGAAACCCCCGCCCCGCCCCGCCCCTGGCTGGCCCGCGTGCTAGCCGGCGACGCCGACCTTCCCCCATTCGACCCGGCCCCCCTACCCCCCGCCGCCCGCCCCGCCGCCGAGGCCGACGCCGCCGCCCGCGCCCTCGGCTGCCCCGACCTGTTCGTCCTCGACGCCCCGGACCGCGCCGCCCGCGAGCGCGTCCTCGCCGACGTGGCCCGGGCCGCTGCCCTCCGCGGGGAGCGGGTGCTGGTTCTGTCCCCGGACCCGGCCGCCGCCGACCGGCTGGCCGAACTCGCCGCCGCCGACCCGGCGGTGAAGGTCGTCCGCGCCCTGGCCGACGACGAGAACCCGCACCGCCCGAACCCGGCCGCCGCCCGGGTGACCAGCGCCGCCGCCGGCCGCGGCCGCGTGGACGCCCGCCGTCGCGCCGCCGAAACCGACCTCCGCGCGGCCGAGACCGAACTCGCCGTGGCTGACGCCCTGGCCGCCATCGCCGCCGACCTGAAGGCGCTGGCCGACCGGTTTGCCGCGATCGAACCCGAGCGCGCTGCCCTCGCCGCCCGCCGCGACGCCCCGTCGGTCGAGGTGGTGTCCGGGTCCGTGCTGGCCGCCGACCTGGCCCGCATCGTCGACGAGGCCGTCGACGCCCGCCGACCGGTTCGGGCCGACCGTGACGCCGCCGCGGCGCGGCGCAAGGAGGTCGAGGTCGCACTCGCCGCCGCCCGCCAACACAAGGCCGACGCGGCCGACCCGAACAAGAAGACCGGCTTCTTCTCACGGCTGCTCCACAAGCCGAAGCCGCCCGCCGACCCGGCCGAGCTCGACCGCCAGATCGCGGAGGCGGAACGCGAGGCGAAGGAATTGGCGGACCGGGAGACGGCCCTTCAGGCGGAACTGGACGCGATCCAGTCGCGGGAGGACGCCGAGGTCGGGAAGCGGGTCACGGCCGCCGCGGCCACCGTCCGCGACGAGGCCGCCGCCGCCTACGCCGCACTGGCCGCCGAGCGGGACGAGGTGGCCGGCCGGTTCTCCGTGCGGGGGAAGGAACTCGCCCGCGGCGGGGTCGCGGCCCCGGCCCAGCTGACGCCGGACGCCGCCGCCCGGGTCACGGCCGAGATCGAGCCCCGGCGGGCCGCCGCCACCGCCCGCCGCGCCGCCGCCCGCGAGAAGCTCGACGAGCTGGCCCGCACGGGGGCGGACCTGATCCGCTCCTTCCTGGCCGAGGCTCGGGTGGTGGTCGGCACCCCCGGCAGCCTGACGGTCGACCCGGTGTTCGCCGACCCGCCCGCGCCCCCGCCGTTCGCCCTGCTCGTGCTCGACCACGCCGAGGATGTGGGGGAGGCCGACTTCGCCCAGCTGGCGCCGCTGGCCGGGCGCTGGGTGCTGGCCGGCGACCCGTTCGCGGCCGAGCCGCCGGCCCGGTCCGGCCCGCGCCGCCCGGGGCCGCTCCTGGCCCGCCTCGCCCGCCGGCTCGACTGCGACCCCTGGGCCCGCGACGGCGACCGGCTCCTCCTGCGCCTCGCGCCGGACGCGGCCGGCCCGTTCACGCGGGAGGCGGTGCTGGACCACCCGGACGTGGAGCTCCGCTTCGCCGCCGACGGGGTGCTGGCCGCGATCGCCTTCCCGCCGGCGACGCCGGGGGCGGACGTGGTCCGCTTCCTGGCGGACCAGCTCGGCGAGATGCGACTGCGGCCGTGCGGTCCGCTCCACTGGCACGACGCCCCCGACGCCCTGACCGCCTGCTGGCCGCCGGCCGAGGCTGGGGGTGGGGAGTGGGTGGTGGTGGAGGCCGGGGTGCGGGTGAGGGCGGTGGGGGCGTTCGCGGCGGCGGTGTCGTTCGACCCGTCGGCCGGCTGGGACCGCCCCGCCGCCGAGGCCTGGCTGTCCGCCCGCGTCCCCGGCCCGTCCCGGCTCGCCGCCCTCCGCCCCGACCGGGAAGTGTGAGGCCACGGGGTAAACCCCTCTCGCGCCGACCCACACGCGTGTGGGTCGCTTCCGCGTGACGAAGCATCTTTTCGACTGCCCGAGATGGGTGCACCCCGACGAATGGGTGCGGTCGCCACCGGGCCGGGCCAACTCGCGGCAGCTGGCACAACCGTCGTTCGGCCGGGGAGAAGTCGCGGACTGGCGTGCGCCGTATGAACGCGCTAGGCCGAAGCAGAAGCGGCGGCGTGCCGCAAGCGTTACCCAACGGTAGACTTGCGACAACCCACGCTAGTACCAGGCCCGGATGTGATAGGCCGCGCCGGCGCGGGATTATCAGTGGTTCGGCCACGGAGGCGGGGGCGCACTTGGAAGAGTTCCCGCTCGCACTACTCGACGCGGTTCCCGACGCCGATCGGGATGCGGCGGAGCGCTGGTGGGCGGGACTTTCGCCGGCGGATCGGTGGCAGGTGGCCGACCTGTGCGACGAGCGCCACGAGGCGTACCTCTTCGCCCCGGTGGCCGGCGGCGAAGCCCCGCCGGTCGTGCTGGGCGGGCGTTTCCTGGCGCACGACGACGCCTGGCGGCTCGCGGACTGGGAGGCGGATTGGCGGGAGTACTTGGTCGATCGCCCCGGGGGATACCGCGGGAACGGCTGGCCGGAGACGGCGGCCCTGATCGCGTCCCAGTTCCGGTCGGTTTGCTACCTCGGCGACGAGCCCGGAGTGCGGTGCCGGGTGGCCGACTGGAGGCTGACGCGGTTCGCGGTCCGGGAGTGGCCCCCGTCCGCACACTGGCAGGCCGAACCCCGCGCTGCCCCTGACGCCGGCCGCTGATACGTTTCCCGTGACCCGTACCTGTCCGGGCGGCCGGCGCAGGTGAGCTTCCTGTCCGACGAGTGGAGGGTGCGCGTGGGCGAACATCGCGAAGAAGCGGAGCCGGTGTCCCACCCCGAGCTCGAGTTCTTCAACAGCCTGAGCGGGAAGCTTGAGATCGAGCTGGACGTGCCCGCGGAGCCGGTCGCCAACCTGCTGAACCTCCGCGCTTCACCCGACGCCCGACTGGTCCGCCTGGAACTCCGGGCCGAGGTGTTCAACCACGCCACCGAGGAGTTCCGCCCCCTCACCCCGGCGGAACTCGGTGGCGTGGCCTTCTACGGCCGTTCCATCCGGCTGCGGGGCGAGGACGACGAGGAGGCCGTCACGCACGACGCCCCGAACGGGTCGTACTTCACCGTGGGAGAGTTGTTGCGGGCGGTCGAGGAGACCGAGCGACGTGCCCGCTCGCGCTCGGAGTGGCTCGGGGGCGTCGACGTCCACCACGTCTTCTTCGAGGGCATTGAGCCGGGCGAGGACGACGTGTGGGAAGTCTGCTGGGGGTCGTGACAGGAAGACGCCGAACCGGTCGCTACAGCTGCCCCGGACCTCCTCAGCGCATCCGAAACTCATGGCTGTCCGGGCGGGCCGGGCAGCTGAGCGTCATGCTCGGCGAGTAGAGGGTGCTTGAGTGGTGAAGTCGCTGTTGGGTCGGACGGAGCGCTGGCTCGCGGCCAATCGGCCCGACTACCTCGCCGCCTGCAGCGCGGCGTCAGCGATGCCAACCTGAACGAGTTCGAGGTCCGGTTCGGACTGAAGCTGCCGGTCGCACTCCGCGAACTCTATCGCTGGAGGAACGGGCAGGAGGATGGCTGCTACGACTCGCTCCAGTTGAACCGGATGTTCACTCCGCTCGAAGACGTGGCGGACTTCAAGGACATGCTCGACGGGATGATCGGGACCGACTTCAAGCACGAGGGTTGGTGGCGGCGGGGGTGAGTACCGTTCCTGTCCAACGGCGGTGGCAGTCACCGGTGTCTGGACCTGACCGCCAAAGACGGCGGGAAGGTGGGCCAACTCGTCGCCTTCTGGAAGGCAGACGCGGATCGCCCGGTGGAGTACCCGAGCGTCAAGGCGTGGCTGGAGGAGTTGGTGGCCGCGATGGAGAACGGGTCGCTGGAGTTGGTGTAGGTGACGTCGCCGAACCCGGCGCCGCACCTGACCGGCAGGACACGTAGGCTTTTCGTGACCTGTGGCCATCTCAGCCCGCCGGCATGTGAGCCGGGGTGTTCGGCGGCTCGGGACGTCTCTGCAATGACCACCCAGACAATAATCGGAAAGACGACGCTGCGGCTCGTCACCGGCGACATCGCCGACCAGGAGACCGATGCCGTTGTCACCGCCGCACACTGGCGGCTCAACAAGGGCACGGGCACGGACGGCACCATTCACACCAAGGGCGGCCCACGCGTCTACGAGGAGTGCCGGCGCATTGGAGGTTGTCCCATCGGCGACGCCGTCATCACCACCGGCGGCGACCTCAGAGCACGACACGTTATCCACGCGGTTGGCCCGGTCTGGCGCGGCGGCGGCGAGCACGAGCCGGAGTTGCTGGCGAGCGCCTACCGACGCAGCTTGGAGGTTGCCGTCCGGCACGGCCTGCACAGCATTTCGTTCCCGTCCATTTCCACGGGGGCGTTCGTCTACCCCATCCGCCTGGCCGCGCCGATCGCGCTCGGGACGATTATCGAGTTCTTGGAGCGAGAGCCGCACGACCTCGACGAGGTGCGGGTGGTTCTTTACACGCGCGAGGACGACAAAGCACACACGGTCTTTGCCGAGATACTTGGGCAAATCGTATCGCAGAGACTTGGACGCGGAGCCGCCGAACCCCGCGCCGCACCTGACGCCGACCGCTGATACGCTTCCCGTGACCCGTAGCCGGCCGAGCGGTCGGGCAGGTGAGGTTTGTCGTTCGGCCACACGAGGGCACTTCGATGCGGCAGGGCCGCGTGCGCGAGGTCATCGAGGCCACCGAAGCCAGCATCGCCCGGGCGCTGGGGTTCATCGGCACCGATAACGCCCCCGCGGAGGAGTTGGTCGCGCTCGACCGGCTGCGGGCGGCGCGAGCGGCCGGTCCGGTGCGGGACGTGATCCTCGCGCTCGCCGAGGTCGGGCGGCTTCAGCGGTGCCCGGCCGGGTTCTGGCGAGAGGTGCGCCGGGCCGCGCACCTGGCCGGCATTCCCCTCCCAGGCGCGGAGTCGGCCGAACCCCACGCTACAACAGACCGCGGCCTCGACCGCGAGTAGGATCGGGCCGCGCTCACGGCCGCAGCTGCTGAGCCTTCAGTTCGGCGGCGGAGGGGGCACCGATGGACGACGGGGCGCACCTGGGCCTCGACCTCGACTTCTGGGACGACGCGGTCGGGGCGTTCGAGCCGGCGAAGGTTCTGCGGCAACTCGAACGGGCGTTCCCGGACGCCGAGATCGACCCGACCGACCATCAGCGGGGCCGGCTGCTCCAGGAGTTGGAGTTCTGGTCCCAGCGCGAGCCGGCGCTGCGGGAGGAGTTGGTGCGGCAGTCGTGGGATCTGTACCAGACGAACGGGCCGACGTACCGGTTCGTGGTCCCGTTCCCGTCGGGGCACCGGGTCAGCGGTGGGGCGCGGCGGCTGAGCGTCTTCTTCCGGGTGCCACCCGGGTTGCCGCCCGAACACCGCGAGCAGTTGCTGGGGTTCCTGCGGTCCCTCCGACTGGGAGAGCCGACGCTGGGCGCCGACGAGGAGGTCGAACCGGGCGCTGCCACTGACGACGGGGCATGACGGCTTTCTGGGATTTAACGGCTCTCCGATCGAGGCGGCCGGCACCGCCGTGGCGGACCAGGCCGAGTACGACCTGGCCCGCGGCCGGGTGTACCCGATGAGGCACGACGGGGAGAAGGCTGTGGTGAAGCAGGTGGGCATGGGCCTGTCGGGGTTGGACGCGCCGGCGGCCGACTTCGCGGCGGTCGGGCGGGCCGACCCCGCGATCAAGGCGTTCTTCGACGCGGGGGGGTAGGCCCGAATTGGCTAGTCCGCCACCAGCAGCAGATCTGCGCCCTTCTTACGGAGCACTTTGAAACTTGCGATCAGAGCCTTGTGAAACTCAGCGAGGCCGGAACCGTCATCGTCGCTCAACGCCACCTTGACGAGGTAGTCGTGAAGGCACGCTATTTCGTCGCCCTTGAGCCAGGCGTACATCGCCCAGTCCGATGCCATCGATGTCCCGCACAACGGTCGTCCCTGCTGCAGGTGTTCGAGTAACTTGTCGACCTCCGGAGGAGCCTGCGGACGGATGCGTTCCCGGTAGGGCTCCCAGGTGTGCCAGTGCTTGTACGAGTCGATCGGGAACCGGCAACGGATGTGGAGCACGTTCAACTCCGCGATGAGTTCAAAGACCCCCGACCAGTCGCCGTGCTCCCGCGCAGGCGGCCGCTCGGACATGATGATGCGGTCGAGGGCTTTTGCAATCGTTTTGCGCTCATCCTTCAGCTCGGCCGCTTCGTCCTCGTCGAGGTCATCGGGGTCGCCGTACCGGTCCGAAACGATCTTGTCGTACCGCTCGGCCAGTTTCGCGCGTAGCTCCACGTCCTTCGAGGCGATGACGCGACGAAGCTCATCGATCGATCTCACTGCGATAAATCGATCTCGTAATGACAAGCCCATTCCCCCCGATGGCCGGACCACGGATTCGCCCGCGCCGGCGCGGCCCATCACACCTTCTTGTCGACTCCCGACCGGCGGCCGTAGGAGGCAACCAGTGAACTGGTTACCGCCAACGACGTGGCCGGCACCCGCGCGACCTATCCCAGTAACGCATCCCGCACCGTCGCCCTCACACCTCCGACGGCCGAACCACGACCGCTGCGGCTGCTGTCCTCACGAATCGGCATCGCGGCGGCCGTCTGCTGTGGTGGCGGGTTCGGCTATTGAGCCTACTCCTTTCGGAGCATCGGTCAATCCCGGGCCGCGGCCGGCGAATGGCTGACGTGGTTCCCGGTCCGGGAGTGACGGCCATGACGCGGCGGGTTGTTTTGGCGGGCCTCGTGGGGGTGCTGTGCGGCGGGTGTCGCCCCGGCGGAGCCAACCTCTCGGAGCCGACTGGGGTGCGGGTGTGGACCGCCCCCGCCGGGGAGCCGGACGTTCCGGGCCTCGACTCCGGCCACTGCTACTACGTCGGCAAGCTGTTCCTCGTCTGGACGTCCGCCGGTCCCGGTGGGGGCGGGAGCACCGTCAGTGACCGGGGTGGGGTCGGCGGGGTCGGGCGGGCCACCTTCCGGAACAACAAGACCGTGGACTTCTCCTTCCGGCTCCCCGACGAGACGGCCGGCACCGCCTTGGTAGACCAGGCCGAGTACGACTTGGCCCGCGGCCGGGTGTTCCTGGTAAGGCACGACGGCGAGAAGGCTGTGGTGAAGCAGGTGGGCATGGACCTGTCGGGGTTCAACGCCCTGGCGGCCGACTTCGCGGCGGTCGGTCGAGCCGACCCCGCGATCAAGGCGTTCTTCGACGCGGGGCGGTAGGCCCGAATTGAGTTGGTGCCGGCCGAGTCGGCGCCGCCGGGTGATAGCGGTTTTCGCCCCCGCACCGGTCGGCGGGGTGGTCGAGAAGTGGTCGTGCGAGGGAGTGGGGCGCGGCCGGGCCGGCGCCCCGAAAAAGGCGGTGTTACTTCTTCGCCGTCTCATCCTTGACCGGCTCCGTCCACCACGGGCTCAGCCGGCGGATCTTGTACAGCACCTTGTCCCGGGCCTCCCCGGTCGCCGTTTCCAGCTTGGCCTTCAGCTTGGCCAGCTTCTTCTTGCGGTGATACCGCCGCCCCAGTTCGATCTGCCGCTCCACGGCCATATACTCTCCTCCGCCCCGTGTCCGGTTGGAACCGAATGAGTGCAACTTACGCCCCCACGCCCCGGCCGACAAGTCGGGGCTGGGTTCTCCCCACCCTCCTGGCCGTCCCGCTCCTCTGGTTCGTCGCCCTCGTCGCCGTCATGCGGCCGGACGCCCTGACGGGCGCCGACTGGGTGCCGTTCGAGATCAAGTGGCTCGTCTACGACGAGTCCGACCTTGGTGCGCTCGTGGTCCGCGGAGCCAACGCCCACATGGGCCGCCTCCCCGGCCGCCCCGATGAGCCCGAGTGGGCCGAGCCCGAGGACATCGCCGCCGCCCTCAATGCCCCCCGCGAGTCCTTCACCGACCGCTACTACCTCGAATACCCCACACCCACCCTCCTCCTCTTCCGCCTCGGCTTCCTGCTCGTCCCCCGCGGCGAGGAGGTCATCCCCCCCGCCGTCGCCGACGCCCACCACTTCGGCACCGCCCACTTCGTCCCCCGGAACGATGACGAGCGCCGCATCTGGGGCCGCCTGCGGGTCGGGGCGATCACCATCGTCGGGGCGACGACGCTCGCGCTCTGCGGCCTGATCCTGGTGTTGCGGCGCGGCTACGAGCCGGGCGACCCTGCCCCCTGGGTCTGGCTGGCTGTGCTGCCGGGGGCCGTGTTCTTCTCGCTCAACCGGTTCGACGTTCTCCCCGCCCTCGGCACCGCCGCCGGTTTCGCCCTCCTCGGCCGCCGCCGCGACGCCTGGAGCGGGGTGGCCTTCGGGCTGGCGGCTCTGTTCAAGATTTACCCGGTGCTGCTGGCGCCCATCATCCTGCGGCACCTGGGGTTGCGGCGGGGAGTGGTGTGGGCGGTCGCCTTCGGCGGCACGGGGCTGGTCGGGATGGGGCTGTCGGTGGCGACCCTGGGCTGGGACTCGACGGTCGGCCCGGTGAAGGTCCAGCTGGCCCGCGAGTACAAGGAGAACAGCTGGACGCTCTACGAGGCCGTGTGGCCGGTGGAGTTGGCCCACAACGGCCGCGCCCGGCTGGCGATCCTGGGGGCAGTGGTGCTGGCGGCGGCGGCCACCCGCCCGGCCGGGCTGGCGGGGGTGCTGCGGCGGTCGGCAGTGGTGCTGACGGCGTTCGTGGCGCTGGCCGTGTTCTGGTCGCCGCAGTGGATCGTTTGGTTCCTGCCGCTCCTGGCCCCGCTCGCCCCGCGGCGGCGGTGGGTCGGGGCCGCGGTCGTGCTGTTCGACCTCGTCAACTACTTCAGCTTCCCGATCCTCTTCTGGGTTCTGTGGAACCGCATCGAGAGCGGGGCCGTGCTGGCCGCCCTGGCCGGGACGATGATCTACGCCCGCGGGCTGCTGTGGCTGGGGCTGGTCGCCGGGCTGGTGTACGATGAGTGGCGGGCGAAGCAGGCCGAGCGGGTCGGCCCGCCCCCACCCCCAGCGCACCCTATACTGCCCGTATGAGCGGGGCGCGCACCTTCACCTTCCTGGGCACCGGGACGTCGGTCGGCGTGCCGATGATCGGCTGCGACTGCCCCGTCTGCAGGTCGCCCAACCCGCGAAACCACCGCTACCGCAGCTCCGCCGTGGTCCACGCCCCCGGCGGCACGGTCCTAATCGACACCACGCCGGAGCTGCGGCTCCAACTGGTTCGGGCGGACGTGAAACTGGTCAACGCGGTCGTGTACACGCACTACCACGCCGACCACCTGTTCGGGCTGGACGACCTGCGCGTCTTCCCGCTGGTTCTCAACGGCCCGCTGCCGATCTACTGCGACGAGGCGACCGAGGAGGTGATCCGGCGGGCCTTCTCCTACGCCTTTCACCCCGGGAACGACGACCTCCCGGCGGCCATGCTCCCCCGGCTGGAGTTCCGCCGCATCGACGACCGGCCGTTCGAGGTGATGGGCGAGACGGTGACGCCGATCCCGTTCACGCACGGCCGCTTCCACGTCTACGGCTTCCGCATCGGGGACGTGGCCTACTGCACCGACGTGAGCGGCATCCCGGACCGCAGCTGGCCACTGCTAGAGGGGCTGGACGTGCTGACGATCGGCGCCCTGCGGCCGGGCAAGCCGCACCCGTCGCACTTCAGCCTGGAGCAGGCGCTGGAGGTGATCGGGCGGGTGAAGCCCCGGCAGGCGTACCTGACGCACATGGCGCACACGATGGACTACGAGTCGCTCGTGCGGACGCTGCCGCCGAACGTCGCCCCCGGGTACGACGGGCTGTCGTTCCGGTTCTGAGGGGGCCGGAACCTAACCCCCCCGGCCCCCTTCCCTAGGAGGGAAGGGGGAGATGGGCCGAGCCGACTGGACCGCGCCCGAGTCCGGCCTCGCAGCGGTTGGGCTGTGCCCTGGTCCGCTCGGGAGGTGGCTCGCCCCCTCACCCCGCGTGCTCCGCCGCGACCCTCTCCCCCGAGGGGAGAGGGTGGGAGGCGACCGACCTCACCCCCGGCGTGGCGGTGCGAGGCTCGCCCGCGGAGGGAACCCGGGGCGCACCCCTCTCCCCTCGGGGGAGAGGGTCGCGGCGGAGCACGCGGGGTGAGGGGGCGAGCCACGCGCGGAGGAAGCCGGGCGCGGCCACGCGCTTGGGCCACACTCAGCACAGACCGGCGAGCTACCCCTTCCGGCTCCCCCTTCCCTCGTAGGGAAGGGGGCCGGGAGGTTAGGTCGCTCGGAGCTTCCCGAAACCTCACCCCACCCTCCCTCCGAGACACCCCGCACCCATGACGCACGTCCCGCCCGAACTCCTCCACCGGCTCACGGCCCACGGGCAGCAGCACGTCCTGGCCGGCTGGGACGCCCTCCCCGCCGACCGGCGTGCCGACCTCGTCGCCCAGCTGGCGGGGATCGACCTCGGCGAGCTCGACGCGCTGTACCGCCGCAAGGGCGAGCCGCACACCGTCCTCCCGGAGCGGGGGCGGATCGCCCCGATCCCCCTCCTGCCGGCCGCGGCCGACCCCGCCGACGTCGCCCGCGGCGAGGCCGCCCTGCGCCGCGGCGAGGTGGCGGCCCTGGTGGTGGCCGGCGGCCAGGGGACGCGGCTCGGCTCCGACAAGCCGAAGGGGATGTTCCCGGTCGGGCCGGTGTCCGGGGCCACGCTGTTCCGCGTCCACGCCGAGAAGGTGTTGGCGCTGTCGCGGAAGTACGGCGCGGCGGTGCCGTTCCTGGTCATGACTAGCCTGGCCACCCACGCCGAGACGGAGGCGTACTTCCGCGCCGAGGGCTTCTTCGGGCTGGCCGAGCGCGACGTGTTCTTCTTCCAACAGGGGACGATGCCGGCGGTCGAGCTGGCCACCGGCCGGCTACTGCTGGAGACGCCCGGTCGGCTGTTCCAGAGCCCGAACGGCCACGGTGGCACGCTCACGGCGCTGGCCGAGACGGGTCTGCTCGCCGACCTCGACGCCCGGGGCGTGCGGCACGTCTTCTACTTCCAGGTGGACAACCCGCTGGTGAAGGTGTGCGACCCGGGGTTCGTGGGCCGGCACGTGGCGGCCGGCGCGGAGGCGTCGTCGAAGGTGGTGGTGAAGGAGCAGTCGGGGGAGAAGGTGGGCATCCTGGCCGCGGTCGACGGGCGGTGCGGCATCATCGAGTACTCCGACCTTCCCGCCGACATGGCCGCCGAGCGCGACCCGGACGGCCGGCTGACCTTCCGGGCCGGGAGCCCGGCGATCCACCTGTTCTCGGTGCCGTTCCTGGGGCGGGTGACGGCCCGGGGTACGGGGCTGGCTTACCACCTGGCGCGGAAGAAGGTGCCGTACTACGACGCGGCGGCGGGCCGGGTGGTGGAGCCGGCCGACGTGAACGCGCTAAAGTTCGAGCTGTTCGTGTTCGACGCCCTGCCGATGGCGGACCGTTGGCTGGCGGCGGAGACGCCGCGGGCGGAGGAGTTCGCCCCGCTGAAGAACGGCGAGGGGCCGGACTCCCCAGGGACGGTGCGGGCGGCGATCTCGGCACTGCACGCGGGCTGGCTGGAGCGCTGCGGGGTGCCGGCACGCGGCCACCCGGTCGAGGTGTCGCCGCTACTGGCGCTCGACGCGGCCGAGCTGAGAGCCAAGCTCCCGCCGGGACTCGCGGTGACCGGGCCGACGCTGCTGAGGTCTGGGGTTGAGGGGTGACGCCCGTCTCTCCCCTTCCCTCCCGGGAGGGAAGGGGAGAGACGGGCCGAGCCGACTGGCCCGCACCTGTTGAAGGTCGCGCGATGGTCGGGCGGTTCCGGGGCGTCTCGTGAGGGGTTAACCGCCTGCCGAGGGAACCCTCCGGCCCGCCCGCGTCGGCCCGGACGGTGACGTAGGCGACTGGGCCGACCAGCGCGCGGTGGAGGCCGATGAGGGCGGGGCCGGGGGACATCAGTGTGGCCAACTGGTCGACCTCTTCCCGGACGATGCGGTCGCCGCACGTGGTCCACCACGGCAAGTGGGAACCGGCCGGTGAGCCGCCGCCGTAGTTCCTCCGGTGGGAGGAAGCCCTCCACGTCCTGCTCTGGGTGCCGGCATACGAGCACGCCCACCTCCGCCGGCCCGGCCGCTCACCCCTCGTACACCACGTACCCCAGGGCCGACGCCGCCCGCTCGACCAGCGGCCGGGCGGGGCCGTCCACCTCGTCCGGGAGGCCGAAGAACAACTCCGAGTCGGGCATGACGCAGCACGCCGCCACCAGCCCGGGGGCGTCCCCGAACGAGACGTACACGGCCGCGTTCCGCACCGACAGGAGCCATGCCAGCTGGGCGCCCCGGTCAGGCACCGTGTCCGAGAACCGCAGGGTCGCGGCAATCACGTCGCCGACGTGGTCCCGGCCCGCGTCGGTGTCTGCGTCCACGACCGCAAACTCGTCCCCCAACCGGCGGACTACGTCGGCCACCGCTAGGGCGGCACGGCCGTCGGGCGGGAACAGTTTCACGAACGCCACACGCCCTCCGCCGACCGGTCGTCGGCGCCGGAGTCAACGCCCAGCAGCGAACCACACGCACCGCGATCGTACCGGCGGCCGGGCAGGACACCCAAGCGAAATCCCGCCCGCCGCCGTCGGCCGGCCCCGGGTGATGGACACGCCCCACCGCGGGGTGATACGCTGGCGGGGGTGACCGGGCGGGTGCGGGGGTGGATATGGCGGCGACTCTGACGTGTCGGGTCTGCGCGGCGAAGATCACCCCGCCGGGCGGCCGGGCGGAGTCGGTCGCGCGCTGCCCGTGGTGCGACGCCGATCTCCATGCCCCGGTGTCGCCCCCGCCGGCAGCCACCTCGCCCCCGCCGGCCCGCCGACCGCCGCGCGGGCGCCGGCTGGTCCCGGGGAACGCCCCCGCCGATGCCCCGCGGTCGGCCACGGGGTTGGGGTACGAGCCGGTCGCGGCGGCGGCGGTCCTGGCGGTCAGCGCCGCGCTGGCGGTGGGGGCGTTCTTTGCCGCACGCCACCTGATGCTGCTGCTCGGGTAGGGTGCCACGCATCGGGTTGATGCCCCGAGCGACCGAACCCCCGGCCCCCCTTCCACTACGAGGGAAGGGGGCCGGCTCCACCACCCTCGGTTCGGCCGGTCCTACTCCCCCGGCTTCGGCTACGGCAGGTACTACAGGTCGTGGGGCGGCCACTACCACCGCTAACGCCCCGCCGCCCGGCGAATCGTGCGGGCGGCACGGGATTTCACCGACGAATTCGCTCCGCGGGGGAATGGTACAGCAGACACCCGCGAGGCCGTCATGCCACCCACCGCCCGGGACGGACTCCTCCGCGTGGCGGCCGGATCCGCGCCCGGCTCGCCCCCGGACGGGGAACTCCTGACCCGCTACGCCGACCACGGGGACGAGGCGGCGTTCCACGCCCTGGTCCGCCGGCACGCCGGGATGGTGCTCGGCACCTGCCGGCGGGTTCTGGGCAACGCGGCCGACGCCGATGACGCCTTCCAGGCCACGTTCGTGGTGCTGGTCCGGAAGGCCCGCGCGCTCACCAGCCAGCCGAGTGTAGGAGCCTTCCTGCACGGGGTCGCGTTCCACACCGCACTCAAGCTCAGGGCGACCACCGTGAAGCGGCGCGCGAAGGAGGCCCGGGCCGCCCGCCCGGGGCCGCCCCCGGACCGGTCCGACCTGCTGGCTGCGCTCGACGAGGAGCTGGCCCGCCTGCCGGAGAAGTACCGGGCGGCCGTGGTGTTGTGCGAGCTCGAAGGCCGGTCGCGCCGGGAGGCGGCCGCCGCACTCGGCGTCCCCCAGGGAACCCTCTCCAGCCGGCTGGCGACCGCACACCGGACACTGGAAGCCCGGCTCCGGGCGCGGGGGTTCACGGGGGTGGGCGTCGGGGCGGTGCTCGCGGGGTGGGCGTCCGTCGGCACCGACGCGCTGGCCGCCGCGGCAGTCCGGGCGGCACTCGGCCCGACGGCGGGGGTTTCCCAACTCGCCACGGAGGTGACGAAGATGCTGTTCCTGCACAAGCTCGGGCTCGGGGCGGCCGTGACGGCCGCCCTATTGGCGGTCGCCGCCGCGGTCTCCGGGCCGGGCGCGCCCGGCACGCCCCCGCGGGCCGCCGCAGCCACCCAGATCCCGCCCGCCACGGAGCCGGCGTGGATGAAGAACTTCCGCGCCGCGTATCAGCTGAGGGAGGGGGAGTATGTCAAGCGGGTGCCGCCGCCGTTCGTCCCCGAGCGGGCGGACTTCGTGCGGGTGCGGTTCCCGAGGGCCGACGCGCGGAGCTTCGCCGGCCTGCTGGCGATGGGCGTGCTGTTCGCCGAGGCGGAGGGGAAGACCCTGACGTACCGGGCCGTGGTCTCGACGGATGCGGTGGACTTCGACCGGCCGACGGTCCAGGTCCGCCCGAAACGCCTCCCACTCCGGACGGTGATCGCCCTCACCACCGGCCGGCTGTCGCCCGAGGTCGTCTTCGACGAGCGGGCGAAGAGCCAGGACGTGTTCGTGGACTGCGACTTCGTCGTTCGGACGGCCGTCCCCCTCGACAAACTGCTCCCCGACCTCCAGGCCGCGCTCGTCCGGTGCGGCACGGCCACGCCCGCGACGCCGCCGGCCCTCGCGCTGCGGGAGGAGGAGCAGGACGTGTACGTGGTGTCCGGGAGGTTCAAGGTCACGCCCCGGCCGTGGCGGCCGGGGGGCGAGGTGGACGTGTACGCCGACGAGGCGGTGCTGAGCAAGGGGTTCACGGACACCAACCCCCAGCCCGACGAGTGGGTGAACACGGGCATGGTTACGGGGTCGCCGGTCGAGTTCGTGCGGGAGCTGGGGGCGTTCGTGAACCGGCGGATGGTGTGGGAGGCGGAGGCGCCCGGTCACGCCCCGGTCCGCGCCTACACCCACGTCCGTCGGGGGGGGCCGGCGGCGGACCAGGCCCGCGACCGCGACCCGGAGCGGGTGCTGCGGAACGTGTCCGAGCAGACCGGCCTGGTCTTCGAGCGGGTCCGGCGGAAGGTGTCGGTGCTGTCCGTCACGGTCCCGCGGCCGGGGCCGTGAGCGACCCGGGCGGGGCGATAACGGTTGTCACCGCGGGGGGGGCGTCCCCGCGGTGACAACCGTTATCGCGGCTGAAGCCGATCACCCCGTGGGGGTAGGTCAACGCGGTCCGGGAGGGGGGGACAGGGGCGGAAGCCCCGAGCCACCTAACCCCAGCCCCCTTCCCTGGGAGGGAAGGGGGAGCCCGCGCCGCCGCGCTTGCCGGGTCACGGGTGAGGCGTGAGCCGGGTGTGGGCCAGCTTGGCCGCCCATGTCCCCCCTTCCCTCCCAGGGAAGGGGGGTTGGGGGGTTAGGTGGCTCGGGGCTTCACCGCCCATCCCGGGCGGTGAGGGGCCAGGGCTCAACAGCGCCCGCGGCTGTCGCGGACCGACACCCGATCCTCTGCCGAGAAGGCGGTGCCGTCCCGCATCTTCCCGGTCAGGATGCCGGTCGTGTCGCCCGCCCGGAAGCCCGTGTCGGCCACGTCGAACTCGGCTACCAGGTCGAGCCGGCCGTCGCCGTTCACGTCCTCCAGCTTGTAACGCGGGGTACCACTCCACTGCCGGCTCAGTGAGTCCTCCCGGCCCGTGCGGCCGAACCGGAGGCTATTCACGTCCACGTTCCGGGCATCGAAGTCCGACGACGACAGCAACGCCACCGACACCCGGCTCGTGCCCCGCAGGTCGATTCGGTTGTCCCGGTCGTTCGGCGCCACGTCGATCCGCAGCCGGGGCGCCTCCACCACGTTCGTCAGCTTCACCGTCACCGTGGCCTTCGCGGTCAGGCCCGCCGGGTCGCGGACCTCCACCGTCAGGGTGAAGCTGGTCCGCACCTCGTAGTCGAGGGCGGCGCTGTTCGCCACCGTCAGCTTGCCCGTCGCCGGGTCGATGGCGAACGCCCCCGACGTGTTCCCGGACGTGATCCGGTACGCCAGCACGTCGCCGTCCACGTCCGCGCCGGTCACCGTCCCGACCGCCGTGCCGTTCGGCGAGTTCTCGGGGAGCGAGAACGTCCGCCCGCCCAGCGTCGGCCGGTCGTTCACCGGCCGCACGGTGATGGTGACGGTTCCCACCGCCGTGCCGCCCCGGCCGTCCGACACGGTGTAGGTGAAGCTGTCCGGTCCGCTGTAGTCGTCGTCCGGGGTGTACCGGAACGAGCCGTTCGAGCTCACCCGCACTGTCCCGTGAGCCGGGCCGGTCCGCAGCGCCGCGGTCAGGGTGCCGCCGTCCACGTCCGTGTCGTTGGCCAGGATGCCGGTCGCCAGCACGCGCAGGTCGTCGTCCTCGTCCACCGCGTAGGCGTCGGCCCGCGCCACCGGCGCATCGTTCACCGCCTTCACGGTGACACTCACCCTGGCCACGTTGCTGTCGGCCGAGCCGTCGCGGGCCTTGAACGTGAACGAGTCCGACCCGCTGTAGTTCGCCGCCGGCGTGTAGATGAAGGTGCCGTTCGGGTTCACCACCACCGTGCCGCGCGTCGGGGCCGCCACCAGCACGTAGGTCAGCGCATCCCCGTCCGCGTCCGTCGCCGCCAGCTGACCGGAGAGCGGCGTGTCCTCGTTCGTCGTCACCGACTGCGCCTTGGCCACCGGGGCGCGGTTGGTCCCCCCCGTCACCGTCAGCTGGAACGTCACGACGGCGCTCTGGGCACTGCCGTCGCTCACCCGGAAGGTGAACGAGTCGGCGCCGGAGACGTTCGCGTTCGGGGTGTACACGTACCGGCCCGGCTGGCCCGCGACCGGTGCCAGCGTGCCGCGGGTCGGCCCCGACACGATGACGTAGGTCAGGGCCGCGTCCGCCGTCTCCACGTCGCTCACCAGCGCCGTCAGGTCGACCGCCAGCGGCGTGTTCCGCGGCGTGCTCCCCGAGCCGCTCGCCGCCACCGGCGTATCGTTCACCGGCGTGACGGTGATGCCCACCCGCGCCACGTTGCTGGCCGCGCTGCCGTCGCCCGCCTGGTAGGTGAAGCTGTCCGGCCCGCTGTAGTTGGCGTCCGGCGTGTAGGTGAAGGTGCCGTTCGCGTTCAGCACCAGCGTGCCGTGCTCCGGCTCCTGCACCACCGCGTAGGTCAGGGCCGGCCCGTCCACGTCGGACGCGGTCAGCCGGCCGCCGGCCGCCGTGTCCTCGGGGGTCGTGAGCTCGCCGTCGTCGGCCGTCGGCGCATCGTTCACCCCCGTGACCGTGACCGTGACCGTGGCCACGTTGCCGGCCGCGTCGCGGGCGTCGGTGGCGCGGTAGGTGAAGGTCACCGTCCGGGTGGCGCCGGCCGGGAGGGTGTCGAAGGACGAGCCCGGGTCGAAGGCGAAGGTGCCGTCGCCGTTGTTGACGACCTGACCGGCCGCCGGCGGCGTCAGGACCGCGAAGGTCCGGGCGTCGCCCTCGGCGTCGGCCGCGTCGAACGCCCCGACGACCACCGGCCCGTCCTCGCCGACCGTCACGGCCACCCCCTCCGCGACCGGCGCATCGTTCACGCCGGTCACGGTGATGGTGACCTCGGCCAGCGACGTTTCCGTGCCGTCGCCGGCCAGGTAGGTGAAGGTGTCGGTGGCCGACTGGCCCGGGGCCAGGTCGTCGAAGGCGCCGCTCGGGTTGTAGGTGTAGCGCCCGTCGGCGAAGACGGTCAGGACCGCCCCCGACGGCAGCGCCACCGGCACCCCCACGGCCGCCGCGCTGCCGTTGACCGCCACCACCGCCAGTGCGGTCCCGGCGTCGGGGTCGGTGTCGTTGCCGAGCAGGTTCGGGGCTGTGGTCAGGACGGTGTCCTCGTCGGTGGTCCCGACGTCGTCCGCCGCCACCGGGTCGTCGTTCCGCCCGTCCACGGTGATGGTGAGGGTGGCGGGCACGACCACGCCGGCGGCGTCGGCGGTGGCGTAGCTGATGGCGTCCGTGGCCGTCTCGCCGGGGCGGAGGGAGTCGAAGGCGCCGTTCGGGTCGTACACGTAGCTCCCGTCGGCCCGGAGGGTGATCCGGGCGCCCGACGGGAGGGCGACCGGCTGCCCCACCGCCGCCGGGTTCCCCCGCACCGCCGCCACCACCCGGGTGTCGCCGGCGTCGGGGTCGGTGTCGTTGCCGAGCACGCCCGGCGCGGCCACGGTCAGTGGCGTGTCCTCGTCGGTCCGGCCCACGTCGGGCACGGCCACGGGGTCATCGTTCCGGCCGTTGATCGTGACGGTGACCGTCGCGGTGGCGACGGCCGAGCTGCTGTCGGCCACCGCGTAGGTGAACGAGTCCGTGGTCGACTGGCCGGCGCGGAGGAAGTCGAAGGCGCCGCGCGGGTCGTAGTCGAACGTGCCGGTGGCCCGCAGCGTGAGCCGCGCGCCCGAGGGGAGGGTGATAGTCGAGCCCACCACGGCGGGGTTGCCGTTCACGCCGACCACGGTGCGGGTGTCGCCGGCGTCCGGGTCGGTGTCGTTGTCGAGCACCGCCCCGGACACCGCGGCGTCCTCGGTGGTGGCGAAGGCGTCGGCGGCCGGCGTCGGGGCGTCGTTGGTCCCGAGGATCGTCACCGCGACCGTCGCGCTGCTGGCGACGCTGGCCCCGTCGGCCACGGTGTAGGTGAAGGTGTCGGTGGCCGACTGGCCGGCGCGGAGGGCGTTGTAGGAGGCGGCCGGGGTGTAGACGTAGCTGCCGTCGGCGTTGACCCGCAGGGTCGAGCCCGACGGGAGGGTGACCGTCTGCCCCACCGCCGCGGCGCTGCCGTTCACCGCGGTCACCACCCGGGTGTCGCCGACATCGGGGTCGGTGTCGTTGCCGAGTAGGCCGGGGGCGGCCGCGGTCAGGGCCGTGTCCTCTGGGGTCTGGCCGGCGTCGGCCACGGCCGTCGGGGCATCGTTCACGCCGGTGACCGTGATCGTCACGGTGGCGATGGTGCGCGCCCCGGTCCCGTCGGCCGCGGTGTAGACGAACCGGTCCAGCGCGGTCTGGCCGGGGAGGAGGCGGTCGAAGGCGCCGCGCGGGTCGTAGTCGAACGTCCCGTCGGCCCGGACGGTGAGCCGGGCGCCCGACGGGAGCGTGATCAGCTGGCCCACCAGGGTCGGGTTGCCGTTCACCTCGACCACGGTGCGGGTGTCGCCGCCGTCCGGGTCGCCGTCGTTGGCCAGCACGTCGCCCGCCAGGGGCGCGTCCTCGGAGGTGGTGTAAGCGTCCGGCTCGCCGGTCGGGCCGTCGTTGGCCCCGAGGATCGTCACCGTCACCGTGGCCGTGTCGTTGGCCCCGAGGTCGTCAGCCACGGTGTAGGTGAAGGTGTCGGTGGCCGACTGGCCGGCGCGGAGGGCGTTGTAGGAGGCGGCCGGGGTGTAGACGTAGCTGCCGTCGGCGTTGACCCGCAGGGTCGAGCCCGACGGGAGGGTGACCGTCTGCCCCACCGCCGCGGCGCTGCCGTTCACCGCGGTCACCACCTTCGCGCCGGTCCCGCCGACGTCGTTGGCCAGCACGCCCGGGGCGGCGACCGTCAGGGTGGTGTCCTCGCCCACGGTCCCGACGTCGTCCCCGGCGGCCGGTGGGCCGACGCGACGGTTGCCGAAGTCGCGGCCGGCGGCCGTCAGGCCGGCGCCGACGAAGACCCGGTGCGGGCCGGGGACCGGGCCGTCGCCGCCCAGGCCGACGACCGGCAGGGTCGAGGTCGTGCTGAACACCCCCGTCACTCCGCCGGTCTGGGGGTTAATGCGGTAGATCGGCGTGGTGCCTGACGTGCGGAACGGGGCGGCGAGCAGCTCGCCGTCGCGGTAGGCCAGCCCGCCCGCCAACTGGCCGGTGGCGGGCGACAGGGTGCGGACCAGTGCCCCGGTCGCCGGGTCGAAGGCGACGATCTGGTTGCTGCTGGTGGCCCCGAACAGGAGCCCCTGGTCGCCCGCCCCGGTCAGGCCGCCGACCAGGGCCAGGTTGGCCACGTCGAGGGTCCGCACCACGGTGTCGGTCGCCGGGTCGATGACGATAACCCGGCCCGCGTTGTTCGCCAGCACGTAGACCAGCCCGCCGAGCGCCGCCAGGCCGCTGGGCTGGCCGGTCGAGCCCGCGAGGAAGTCCTTGTCGCGGACGGAGCCGGTGGCCGGGTCGAGCTCGTACAGCACCGGCGCCCCGAACGGGACGGGGCTGCTGTCCAGGTAGAACAGGCTGGTCCCGCCGTCGGCCAGCCCCTGCGGCCCGGCGGCGCCGATCGCGGCCGGGGCCGGGAAGCTGTTGAGCACGGCCCCGGTCGGGCCGAGCTCCTGGATCGTCGGCGTGGTGTTGGTCGCGCCGCGGACGACGAACAGCCGGCCCGCCCGCGGCCCGGTCTGTTCCCACCCGGCCTGCGGCACCTCGCGGATGCTGTGCGTCCCGGACGGGACTGTGAGCGAGTATGACCCGTCGGCGCCGGTCACGGCGGAGGGCTCGTTGGCGTCCGGCCGGCCGTTGTTGTTGAGGTCGGCGTAGATCGTCCAGCCGGGCAGACCCTGCTCGCCGGGGTCGCGGGTGCCGTCGAGGTCGAGGTCTTCAAACTTCACGCCGGACACGACGCCCTGGTCGCGGACGTTGCCGAAGTCCCGGCCGGTCTGGGCGGTGCCGGCGGCCACCGTCACCCGGTGCGGGCCGGGGACCGCGCCGTCGCCGCCCAGGGCGCTGGCGGGGGAGCCGGCGGGCAGGGCGACGGTGCCGAGGACGGCCCCGGTGACGGGGTTGACGCGGTAGATCGGCGGGAGGGAGGGCGCGTTGAACGCGACGACGAGGAGTTCGCCGTCGCGGTAGGCGAGGCCGCCGTTGGTGGCGCCGATGCCGGGGCTCAGGGTGCGGACGACGGCCCCGGTGGCCGGGTCGAGAACCAGGACGTCGTTCCCCGCGGAGGCGAACAGCAGGCCGCCCCCGCCGGCGAGGCCGCCGAACACGGGCTGGCCGCCGGTCGTCAGGGTGCGGACGACGGTGTCGGTCACCGGGTCGAAGACGGTGATCTGGTTCGGGGCGGATTGCACGTACACCAGCCCGCCCAGGAAGGCCAGTCCGGCCACCGGGCCGGGCACGGGGAGGAAGTCCTGGTCGCGGACGGCGCCGGTGAACGGGTCGAGCTCGTACAGGAACGGGGCCGCGGCCGTGCCGGCGCTGCCGTCCATGTAGAACAGGCTGGTCCCGCCGTCGGCCAGTCCCTGCGGGCCGCCCGAGATGACCGCGGCCGGGGCCGGGAAGCTGTTGAGCACGGCCCCGGTCGGGCCGAGCTCCTGGATGGTGGTCCCGGCCGGGCCGGTGCGGACGGCGAACAGCCGGCCGGCGGTCGGCCCGGTCTGCACCCAGCCGGCCTGCGGCACCTCGCGGATGCTGTGCGTCCCGACCGGGACGGTCAGCGAGTACGACCCGTCCGGCCCGGTGACGGCGGAGGGCTCGTTGGCGTCGGGGCTGCCGTTGTTGTTGAGGTCGGCGTAGACCGTCCAGCCGGGCAGACCCTGCTCGCCGGGGTCGCGGGTGCCGTCGAGGTCGAGATCCTCGAACTTGACACCGGACACGGTCCCCTGGGCGCGGACGTTGCCGAAGTCCCGTCCGGTCAGGGCGGAGCCGGGGGTGAGCCGGACCCGGTGCGGGCCGGGCACCGCGCCGTCGCCGCCCAGGCCGCTGACCGGGCCGACCCCGATCAGGACGGTGGAGCCGAGGTGCGCCCCGGTGACGGGGTGGACGCGGTGGACCAGGCCGGGGGGCGACGCGCCGAAGGCGGCGAGGACGAGCTCGCCGTCGCGGTAGGCGAGGCCGCCGTTGATGAAGCCGACGTTGGGGCTCAGGGTGCGGACGACGGCCCCGGTCACCGGGTCGAGGGCGAACACGTCGCCGGCCGAAGCGGCGTACAGCAGGCCGCCCCCGGCGGCGAAGCCGCCGGTCAGGGGCTGGCCGGGGATCGACAGGGTGCGGACGACGGTGTCGGTGACCGGGTCGAAGGCGGTGATCTGGTTCTGGCTGGTCAGCACGTACACCAGCCCGTCCAGGAAGGCCAGCCCGGCGATCTGGCCGGGCATGGTGAGGAAGTCCTCGTCCCGGACGGCGCCGGTGAACGGGTCGAGCTCGTAGAGCCGGGGCGGGGCGTTGCTGACGCCGCCGTCCGTGTAGAACAGGCTGGTCCCGCCGTCGGCCAGCCCCTGCGGGCCGGGAGCCGGGACCGGGGCCGGGCCGATGAAGCTGTTGAGGATGTCGCCGGCCGGGCCGTACTCCAGGATCACCGGCAGATTCCCGGCCGGGCCGGTGCGGACGGCGAACAGGCGGCCGCCGGTCGGCCCGGTCTGCACCCACCCGGCCTGCGGCACCTCGCGGACCGCCCGCACCCCGGTCGGCACCGCCAGGGAGTAGGAGCCGTCCGGGCCGGTCACGGCCGAGGGCTCGTTCAGGTCGAGCCGGCCGTTGTTGTTGAGGTCGGCGTAGATCGTCCAGCCGGGCAGACCCTGCTCGCCGGGGTCGCGGGTGCCGTCGAGGTCGAGGTCTTCAAACTTCACCCCGGTCACGACGCCCTGGTCGCGGACGTTGCCGAAGTCCCGGCCGGTCAGGGTGGCGCCGGCGGCCACCGTCACCCGGTGCGGGCCGGGGACCGCGCCGTCGCCGCCCAGGGCGCCGACGGGGGGGCCGCCGGGCAGGGTGATGGTGCCGAGGACGGCCCCGGTGACGGGGTTGACGCGGTAGATCGGGGGGACGGAGGTCGCGCTGTAGGTGACGGCCAGGAGTTCGCCGTCGCGGTAGGCGAGGCCACCGGTGATGACGCCGATGTTGGGGCTCAGGGTGCGGACGACGGCCCCGGTCACCGGGTCGAGGGCCAGCACGTCGCCGCCCACCGCGACGAACAGCAGGCCGCCCCCGCCGGCGAGGCCGCCGGACACGGGCTGGCCGGGGACGGTCAGGGTGCGGACGACGGTGTCGGTGACCGGGTCGAAGACGACGATCTGGTTCGGGCCGGTGGCCAGGTAGACGAGTCCGTTCACGACGGCCGCGCCGGTGACCGGGCCGGCGATGGGGAACCCGTCGGCGTCGCGGACGGCGCCGGTGAACGGGTCGAGCTCGTAGAGGAGGGCGTCGTAGGTGCCGAAGTAGTTGCCGTCCACGTAGAACAGGCCGGCGCCGCCGTCGGCCAGGGCCAGCGGGCCGCCCGAGGCGACCGGGGCCGGGGCCGGGAAGCTGTTGAGCACGGCCCCGGTCGCGTCGAGCTCGGCGATGGTCGGCGTGCCGTTCTGGGCGGAGCGGATGGTGAATAGCCGGCCACCGGTCGGCCCGGTCTGCACCCAGCCGACCTGCGGCACCTCGCGGATGCTGTGCGTCCCGACCGGGACGGTCAGCGAGTACGACCCGTCCGGCCCGGTGACAGCTGCGGGCTCGTTGGCGTCGGGGCTGCCGTTGTTGTTGAGGTCGGCGTAGACCGTCCAGCCGGGCAGACCCTGCTCGCCGGGGTCGCGGGTGCCGTCGAGGTCGAGATCCTCGAACTTCACACCGCTCACGACGCCCTGGGAGCGGGCGTTGCCGAAGTCCAGTCCGGTCAGGGTGGCGCCGGCGGTGACGGTGACGGGGTGCCCGTCCTGCACGCTGATGTCGCCGCCGTGGACGGCCGGCACGCCCAACGGGGCGGCGGCGACCCGGGTGGCGGCCCCGGTGGCGGGGTTCAGGGTGAAGAGGGCCGAGTCGGTGGCGAAGGTGGTGAGGTAGAAGACGCCGGTCTGCGGGTGGATCGACAGCCCCCGGGCCAGCGGGCCGCCGAGCCCGGAGAGGGCGGCCACGTGGGTGGCGGCGCCGGTGGTCGTGTTGAGGCGGATCAGCCGGTCCGTCAGGACGGCCCAGAGGGTGCCGGCGGCGTCGAAGGCCAGGTCGGTGATGCCGTCCACGCCGGACGGGCCGACGAGGGTGGCGGCCCCGGTGGTGGTGTTGAGCCGGTACAGCCGGCCGCCCACGGTGGCCCCGTACAGGGTGCCGTCGGGGGCGCCCTCCAGGGCGACCATCGGGCTGGTTTCGGCGAGCGGCGCGCCGACGGGGGTGGCGGCCCCGGTGGCCAGGTTCACCCGCGCCAGCTGGGCCTGGCCGGGGGTGGTGGAGTTGGTGACGGTCCAGTAGGTGCCGTCCGGGGTGAAGGCGCCGGCGTAGGTCCGGGCGGTGGTGGGGCCGAACGCCCCGACCACGGCGGCGCTCCCGGCGGCGGGGTCCACCCGGATCAGCTGGGTGCCGTCGTTGCCGGAGGCGTAGAAGGGGTAGCTCAGCGGGGCGGTCGCCACCCAGCCGGCCTGGGACACCTCGCGGACGCGGTACGTCCCGGCCGGGGCGGTGAGGGAGTACGACCCGTCGGCGCCGGTGACGGCCGAGGGCTCGCCGGCGTCGAAGTTGCCGCTGTTGTTGAGGTCGGCGTAGACGGTCCAGCCGGGCAGGCCGGGCTCGCCGGCGTTGCGGGTGCCGTCGCCGTTGCGGTCGTCGTACTTCACGCCGGCCACAGTGCCGGTCCCGGCGGGGACGGCGTCGTCCCCGCCGAGGGCGGCCGTGCCTGCGGGGATGACGACCTGGCCGAGGAAGGTGCCGGTGCGGGAGTACTTGTAGGCGAGCCCGTCGGCGGCCGAGCCGAGGTAGATCTCGTTGTCCACGACGGCGACGCCGCGGAGGTCGGTGAAGTCGGGGTTGAAGAGGCGGACGATGGCCCCGGTGACCGGGTTGAGCTCGACGACGCGGGTGTCGCCGCCGGTGGAGACGATGGTGGCGATGAGGCCGTCCGGCCCGGTGGCCCCGGCCAGCCCGCCGGCGAGGTCGGGGAAGAAGGTGGAGGCCTGCGGGGTGACGGTGCGGACGACGGCGTCGGTGGCCGGGTCGAAGACGTGGATGACGTTGTTGGCGTAGTCCTGGATGTAGACCTGCCCGGCGACGACGGCGAGCCCGTCGTAGTTGCCGGACCCGGCGGCGACGAGATCCTGGTCGAGGACGGCGCCGCTGACGGGGTCGAGCTGGTAGAGGATGTCGGACCCGCGGCCGTTGAGGTAGAAGAGGTGGATGCCGTCGAAGGCGAGGCCGGCGTCGCCGGGGTCGGTCGTCTCCGGGGCGCGGAACGAGCGGAGGACGGTGCCGGTGGCGGGGTCGAATTCGGAGATCAGGGCGGTGCCGGTGCCGACCGCCGGGGCGGCGGCGAACAGTCGGCCGGCGGGGACGGCGCGGTCTTCGAGGGTCTCGACGCGGGGTTGACAGCGGCCGGGGCGGGCGGGCTTGGGCCGGCGGGCCGGGCGGGCGGCGGCGGGGGTGAGAGTCTGCTGGGTGCGGCGGAGCCACCAGGGCGCGGGCATGGGCGGAGTCTCTCTCGGGGGGGCGGGAGGACACGGGGCGAGGGCGGTAACCGGGACGGTCGGTTCGGGGGAGGATAGCGGGGTTTCCGGGTCGGGCGACGGACCGACGACCGTACCTGGATGGGCGGTGAGTGTACTCCCGTATTCGGGCCGGTGCAATGAGGGTGGCGCGGGCCACCGGAAAACTTCAACAAACGACCGTCGGGATACCCGACAGTCGAGCGACCGCGCAGGTTCGGGTGGGGGTGGCGTTGAGGCGACAGCTGAGTCCCGGGCCGTGAGGCCGCGTGGGGGCGGGTGAGGGGCGTCCGGGTTCTCGTGTTGGTCGGGGCCGGGGGTGGCTCCTGGCCGGCGCCGCTCCGTACCTCGTCCTCCTGACGTCCACCCTCGGCCCGCATGCGCTGGGGGTGCGGGTCGCCCCCTCGTCGTCGGCGCGGGCGGCGTCACCGCGGCCGGGCTCGCCGCCGCGGGGGTCTGGCTGTGGGGCAACCTGTTCGCCCTCGCCTTCTTCCCCTATGCCTTCGCCGTCCAACTCGGGACGGCGGTCGGCGCCGGGCCGCCGACCACCCCGAGTCCTGCGCGTCCTCGACCAGGACGACGCCCGCGGCCGGTGGTGCCTCGCCCACCTTTACTGGCAGGCGGCCACGTCCGATTCGTTGGGGTTCACGAGCCCGGCCCGGTGGGAAGTCGGCCGCTTCTTCGGCGCGTACCGGGACAAGGACGGCCGGGTGTGGGACCGGCTGGTCTTCAACGAGAAATGGTTTAAGGCCCGGCCGGGGAACCGGGAGGTGTATGCCGCCCTGTCCTTCGACGAAGTACACTGGGACTTCAAACTGCGAGGCGGGTGGGTGCTGGTCGCGGGCGGCGTGTGCGAGGGGAACTGGCACGCCGCCGTCGGGGAGCGACCGGCTCGCTTCTTCGGCAACGCGACCCCTCCCGCGGGACGCAAGTAACGCCGATTCGGCCGCCCGCCGCCGTTGCCGCCGGGGGTGACAACCGTTATCACCCCGACGCATTCGGGCTGCGGACGCCCCGGGAGCCGATCCTGCTGAAGTCCTACTGCGAACACTGCGGCGGTCGAGCGGGTGATTCTGGTACGCTGGTGTCGGGAGCTGTTGCAGGGAGTCACGCCCGAGCAACTTGGAGCGTGTCCGGTGGCACAACCAGCCGATCGCCCGAGCCGTTTTCCGGGCGTCGTTCTCTCGTTTCTCCCCCAGCTGGGCGCGCTCGCCGCCGCAATCGCCCTCTGGCCTTGGGCGACCGACCCCGCCGTGGTCGTCGCCGGCGGCTACCCTTCCCTGGGCGTGAGGTTCGGCCTCATCCTCAGCTGCCTGGGGGTGGTCTTGCTCTGCCAAGTGTGGCGCTGGCAGCATCTCGTCAGACTGCTCTGGCGGCGTCGCCCGACCCGGTCCGCCATGCCGGCCCCGCTCCCCTGACCCGCGGAGGGCTCATGGACACTGTGCACGTCTTCGTCTCGACCGGTCGGTTCTCCTCATTCGCCGCGATGCGGGCGTTTGTCGAAGAGACGTACACCGCGGACGGCGACGGGGTGTCGTCGGCGTTCGCGCGGGAGGTCGGGCTGTCCGGGTACGAGCCGGGGTGCATCGAGTGCGTCCACCGCCCGGCCCCGGCCCCGGCCCCGTTGCCCGAGCTCCTGGCCGGCGCCTCGTACTCCGACCAGTGGCTGTCCCGGCTCCCCCCGGACCGCCGGGCGGACGCGGCCGTCTGCGTGTTCGCCCCCAACCGGGTCGGGCGGCCGGAAGGGTGTTCGCTGGAGTACGTCGGGGCGTTCGAGTACCACGTCGTCCATCCCGAGTGGTTCTTGCAGATCCTCCGGGGGACCGCGGACCAGCCCGGCGGCTAGAACTCGGTGAACCCGTCGCCGTGAGCGGCCGTCCGGGGCCGGCCGCCGGTGTGTCCGGCCTTGGCCGCCCGGGGCTTGGGGGCGGGCCGCGCGGTGCGGGCCGGGGCCGCCGGCGGGTGGGCAGGGACGGCCGCCTCGGACAGCTTGAACCGCGCGACCAGCTCCCTCAGCTGGCTCGCCTGCCCGGTCAACGTCTGGGCGGTGGCCGACAACTCCTCCGTCTGCCCGGCGTTCCGCTGGGTGACGGCGTCCATCTGCGTCACCGCCTTGTTCACCTGGTCGATCCCCGTCGACTGCTCACGGCTCGCCGCCGCGATCTCCGTCACGATGTCCGTCACCCGCTTCACACTCGTCACGATCTCGTCGAGGGTGGAGCCCGACCGGTTCACCAAGTCCGTCCCGGCCCCGACCTTCTTCACCGAGTCCTGGATCAGACCCTTGATCTCCTTCGCCGCGGTGGCCGACCGCTGGGCCAGGTTCCGCACCTCGGCGGCGACCACCGCGAACCCGCGGCCCTGCTCCCCGGCCCGCGCTGCCTCCACCGCTGCGTTCAACGCCAGCAGGTTGGTCTGGAACGCGATCTCGTCGATGGTGGTGATGATGTCGGCGATCTTCTTGCTCGACTGGTTGATCTCACCCATCGCGCCGACCGCGCTGCCGACCACCTGCCCGCCCTTCTCGGCCACATCCTTGCTGCCACTCGCCAGTTGACGGGCCTGCTGGGCCGCGTCCGAATTCTGCCGCACCGTCGCCGTGATCTCTTCCAGCGTGCTGGCCGTCTCCTCCAGGCTGCTCGCCTGCTCCTGCGCCCCGGCCGAGATCTCATCGCTGGCGGCGGCCAACTGGGCCGAGGCGTCGGCCAGCTGGTCGGACACCTCCCGCACCCCCTCCAGCGCCGTCCGCACCGTCGCCACTGCCCGGTTCAGGCCGGCCGCCACCTGCCCCACCCCGTCCGTCCCCAGGTCCGGGATCTGCCGGGTGAAGTCCCCCGCCGCCAGCGCCGACACCCCCGCCTGCACCGCCTCCACCTTGCGGCGAAGCTCGGCGGCCTGGGTGGCCTCCCGCTCGGCCGCGTCCCTGATCTGCTTCTCCGCGGCCAGCTTCTGGGTGACGACCTCCCAGGTGACCATCGCCCCGAGGTAGTTGCGGTCCTGGTCGAGGACCGGGCTGACCAACAGGTCCAGCGTCTCCGGACCAACCGTGATGTTGGCCCGGTGGGGGAGGTTCTTCGGGTCGGCGAGCATCCGCCGCTGGTGCTCGGGCCGCTTGTGGAAGATGTCGATCGACTGGCCGACCAGATCCTCGGCCTTGATCGGCAGAAGGTGCTCGATCGACTTGAGGGTCTTGATCGTGGCCGGGTTGGCGTAGCGGACGACGAGCTGGCGGTCGGCGAACATCACGTTGATCGGAGCCTGCTCCATCATCGACCGTACCCGGGCCATCTCCCCCACGTCGGCCCGCATGTTCCCGATCGCGGTGTTGAGCGCGGCGGCCAGCCGGCCGACCTCGTCGGCGGCGGTCACCTCGGCCGTGCGGGTCAGGTCGCCCCGGGCGACCGCCTCCAGCACCCGCACCGTGTCGGCGATCGGGCGGGTGACCGACCGGGCCAGCCAGCCGGCGCAGCCCAGGGCCACGAGGCAGGCCAGCCCGCCGACCACGTACAGCTCGGCCTGGGTGCGCGCCCCGGCCTCGCTGATGCGGCGCTCGGCCGCACGGGCCTCGTCCTCGGGCACATGGACGCCGATCACCCAGTCCCACGGGGCGAAGTAGGCGAACCGGACGACCTGGGCGCGGCGCTCCCCGCCCGCGGCCCACTCGCACCGCTTCTCGGCCGCCTCCCCGGGCTTCAGGGTGCGGGCGCGCTCGCACAGGTCGCGCAGGGCGACTTCCTTCTCAGTGGCTCCGGCGGCGAACACGCTCCGCCCCTCCTCGGCCGGGTCGGCGGAGACGACGACCGTGCCCTGGGTGTCGAGGACGAACGCCCGCCCGCTCGCCCCGACCTCGACCTTCCGCAGCGCGGCGCGGAGACCGGGCACGTTTTCCTGGGGGATGCCCACGTACAGCGCCCCGGTCACCGCCCCGTCCGGGCCGGTTACCGGCTGGTAGGCGGCGATGTACCAGTCGGCCAGCACCCGCGCCCGCCCCCGGTACGTCTGCCCGGCGAGCAGGCTGGCGACGACCGGGTTGGCCGTCCCGTCCGGGTTGGTCCGCGGGATGAACGTGCCGACGGCGCGGGTGTCGGCGTCCGTCTGGTGGGTGGTGGCCACCCGCAGCATGTCGCCCGCCGGGTTCATCCGCTGGAAGAGGGTACACTGGAGGCCGGTCAGCGCCCGGACGTCGTCGACCAGCGGGCTGGGCGCGGCGGTCGTGCGGTTCCGGCCGACCCACGTCTTCCCGAGCATCGCCTTCGGGAGCGAGACGGCTGAGGACTGGCGGGAGAACTGGTTGACCGCCGCCCACTCGGTCGTCTCCCGGGCCGACGGGCGGAACCCGCCGAGCGCCTCCAGTTGGCGCCCCGCGACCCGGAGGGCGGCGGCGATCATCTGGTCCTGGGACTCCTGCTGGGGCAGGCACAGCGCGTAGGCACCAGTGAGGGCGTGGGCGGTGTCCTGGGCGCTGAGCGTCCCGCACTCCTGAGCGGCGACGTCGCGGGCCTGGCCGGTCTGGCGGGCGCTGAGCCCGATCACGGCGGCGACGGCCACCACGCACACGCCCGCGAAGCCGAACAGCTTCGTCCGGAGCGAAAGCGAGCGGAGGCGGGAGCGGGGCGCGGGGGCCACGGCGGTTCCTTGCGCGGGGGCCACGGCGGTTCCTTGCTGTTCCATGTTGCCAGCCGGTCCTCGGCTCACCGCCCGCGAGCCGGCCGCGCCCGCGCGCGGGTGACCGACCGTCGGTTGGCGTTGTGTCGTTCGATTTGATCCGGGCAACCGGACTCCGTCCCCCGGCACGGGGCCGCTGGGTGAGGATGCCCGTGACGATACCACCCACATTCGATCATCGTGGGTAACACAAGAAAGTTGCGTCTCCGCACCACTTGCCGGACCGCGGCGAGGCGTGAGAGGGGGCCGGGTAGGAAGGCGCGAGCGACTAACCCCTCGGCCCCTTCCTCTCCCAGGGAAAGGGGCCGAGGGGTTAGTCGCTCGCGCCTTCACCACCAAGCACAAAAGCCGTGCGGGCCGGGCACGGCCCCGAATCAGGGGTCGCGCCCGGCCCGCACGGCCGGCTACTGTTGTGGCGGCGCTCAGGCGGCCGCCGGCCGGGCGGCCGGGAGACGCACCTTCCACACCAGCCCGACCTTCTCCATCGCCCAGATGAGCATGTAGCTCGGGTCGAACTGCCACCACCGCAGCCCGTGCCGGGCCGAGGTCGGGTAGGCGTGGTGGTTGTTGTGCCAGCCCTCGCCCATCGCCAGCACCCCGAACAGCCAGTTGTTCCGGCTGTGGTCCTTCTCCGGGTACGGCCGCGACCCCCACAGGTGGCAGACCGAGTTCACACTCCAGGTGACGTGGTGGACCAGGAACACCCGCACGAACCCGCCCCACAGCAGCCCCCGCAACACCCCGCCCCAGCTGAGGGTGATGAGCCCGCCGAGCACCGCCGGGATTGCCAGCCCGATCGCCACCCACAGCGGGAACAGGGCGTCGATCACCCGCGGCAGCACCCGCTTGCGCAGGTCCGTCACGTACCGGTCGAGCCGGACCGGGTCGGACCCGAACGCCCAGCCGATGTGGGCGTGCCAGAAGCCCTTCACCACCCCCCACACGCCGTCGCCGTGCCCGTGCGGGGAGTGCGGGTCGTTCTCGCCGTCGCTGAACTGGTGGTGGACCCGGTGCATCGCCACCCACTTCAGCAGCGGCCCCTGGATCGCCATCGACCCGAGCGCCCCCCAGAGCAGTTCCAGCGGCCGGACCGTCTCGAACGACTTGTGGCTGAACAGCCGGTGGAACCCCACGGTGATCCCGAACGCGGTGGCCACGTAGGTGCCGACCAGGATGCCGAAGTCGGCCCAGGTGAAGCCCCACCCCCACACGGAGGCCATCGTGGCGACCGTGCCGATCAGCGGCAGGAGGACGGCGATCAGGGTGGCGATGCGTGCCCCGAGGCCGGGGCGGGGGAGTTCGTCGGCGGTGGTCTGGTCCGGGGCGGGTTCGGCGGTGGTCAGGTCCGGGGTGGCTTCGGCGGTAGGAGGAGCGACGGCGGACGTGGCCAAGGGACGGTCCTTTCGAGAGCGGTTCGCGGGGAGTCGGGGTGACGGGACGGTCTCGGCCGCGGCGACGCGGTCCGGTGGTTTGGCGGCCCGTGCGAGTCGCAACCAGCTGGCCCGGTACGGTTGTCCGGGTGTCACTGGTACGGGGGTCGCACCAACGGGGAGAGTATAGAACCCGGTGGCACGGGGTCGCAACCGGATTCCCGCGGGCCGCCGCCGAATCACCGGACGGCGGGGCGGGCGTATCTCGCCGGGCGGTCTAGGGAGACTCGGCGAGGTATGCCCGGTCGCGGGCCTCGTACCCCGCGTATTCCAGCAGGTCGTACAACTCGGCCCGCGTCTGCATCCGCGGCAGGAGGTCGTGCTGGTGGCCGGCGGCGAGGAGCGTCCGCAGCGCGTCCTCGGCCGCCCTCATGGCCACCCGGAAGGCGGTAAGCGGGAACAGCACCATCGCGTACCCCATCGCCCCGAGCGTGGCCACGTCCAGGCCCGGCCCCTTGCCGAATTCCGTCATGTTGGCCAAGAGCGGCGCCCGCACCGCGCGGGCGAACTGGGCGAACTCGTCGGCCGTCTCCAACGCCTCCGGGAAGACCGCGTCGGCCCCGGCGGCGAGGTAGAGTTCCGCCCGCCGCACGGCGTCGTCGAACCCGGTGACCCCGCGGGCGTCGGTCCGCGCTACGATGACGAACGCCGGGTCGCGCCGGCTGGCGACCGCCGCCCGGATCTTGGCCGCCATCACCTCCGCTTCCACCAGCGATTTCCCCGATAGGTGGCCGCACCGCTTCGGCATCAGTTGGTCTTCGAGGTGAATCCCCGCGGCCCCGGCGGCCTCGAATAGGTGGACGGTCCGCTCAACGTTGAGCGATTCGCCGAACCCGGTGTCGGCGTCGCACAGGAGTGGTAGGGCGGTGGCCCGCGCCGTCAGCTGGGCGGCCTGGGCGAACTCGGTGGCCCCCAACAGGCCGATGTCGGGCACGCCGCTGCCCGCCGAGAGCGCGCCACCCGACAGGTACACTGCCCGGAAGCCGACCCGCTCCGCCATGCGGGCGGCGAGGGGGTTGAAGACGCCCGGGATCGCAACCGGTCCGGACTGCCACAAGTCGCGCAGCCGGCGGCCGGGGGAAGGGGTCATGGCGCTCTCCGTCCAGGGGAATCGCGGCCCCACCAGCTGACGGACTGGTCGGTCGCGGGGGAGGAGGGGTACGATAACCGTTATCACCCCTCAGCAGATACCATTCTCGGCCCTATTAGCTGAAGATGGGCGTGGGGGTTCAGGCCCAGCGTCCGGGATTCAATCACCCGCGGCAACCCCCCGCTCAGCTGGTCTCTGGTGGGAGTCGAGGCGGTTTTTTCGACACCGCCTCATCGTTCGGAAGTCCTTGCCAGACAAGCGATCGGCTCCGTCGGCCGGAGGGCACACGGTGCGGGAAGCGCGTGGGCGGAGTTGACAGGGCGTGCCTCGCCTTTATAATCGCTCGGTGGACAACACCCCGTGAGGTGTTCGGATGACCGCGTCCCGGATCCGCTCGATCCCGACGACCCCGCCGCGAGGGGGGTAACTCTCGCCGGCCGGCACGGGTGTCGGAGGGAGCCAAACCGGACCGGTTTGGCTCTCGCGTTTCACGGGGC